>OCTX012276204.1_pt1 | contig 63398 bp, 80 predicted proteins | sample 1539691 | NCBI WGS metagenome assembly OCTX01 (sample SAMN02144231, study PRJEB22623) | gut metagenome | biome: sheep rumen | host: Ovis aries | place: New Zealand
CTCCTGTAGGGTCGTCCTTTCTGGCCTTTTTGTGGATCTGCTCTGCTGCCTGTACGGCTTTCGCCGCCCACTCCTGCACCTGAGCCAAGTTTTCATTCTCGGTTTTCTTCTCCAGCCATGTCTTCAGGGCGGGGATAACAAAAGCTGTTACTATCAGAGCAGCCAGCCTGACTGTAAGTGTGAGTAATTCAATCTTCATATACTTGTCCTTTCTCCGGATCAGTCATCCGGCGTGTGAGCCTTTTTATTCAGGTAGTTACGTATTGTCTTCTCAGCTTCTTTTGTAGGACCGTTTGCTCCGATTTCCTGCAGACCTCCCAGTACTCCGAGCATGGCCTGCATCAGAATCTCGCGCTCTTCCAGGGAATCAGCTACCATCTTCTGTACGCTGCCGCGCCATCCTTCGATCATGTTCAGGCGGTTGTAGTCGGTATCAAGCTTAGCTTTGATCCTTTTAACATCCTCTTCAATTGCGGTTAATCTTTCACAGACGGACTTGTCTTCGGCTTCCTCTTTGGCATCGGCTACAGCCTTTCCGGACACTCTCCTTCGGAACTCCGGCCATTCCTTATAGATGAAATATCCGACCAAGAGTCCAATGACAATCCACGTCAGTACCTGGTCGGGAGTAACAAGGTTCTCCAGTGCTTTCTCCATCCTATCCCTTTCTTGTCCCTATATTGTGTAATTATCGTGCCTGCCCGATTTTGTAGTCGTGACGGTGACTTTTCTGCCGGCTATATCGATCTCGATATGCCCATCGTCTGCAGTGGCATAACAGACAGCTCCAACAGCCTCTGCCTTCTTCTTGGGTCCTTTACGCCCAGAACGCCATTTCGGGTGATGATAGTTAGAACCGCATATTATCGGCCTTGTCGCTTCCATCAGTGCTTCGTTTGTGGCACCCCCATCTGTGTGCCAGTGGAATTCCAATCCGTGACACTTTACGCTGACCCCTGCCTTCTTCATGGCATCAACGAAAAGGTCGTTTGCCGGATTCTGGGCGTCACCGGCGGTGTGCCAGACAAACCGGCCGCACTCGAAGTAGTTGAAGGGTGACATGTTATTGACATAGTGATGCGGATCGTGTTCTCTCAGATCTTTCGCCTTCGGAGCATAGAGGCAACGGAACTTGATCTCGCCGATCACAGCAGAGTCGCCCTGTTTATACCATCGGAAGTTTTTGACCTTCCTCGCTTGCCTCCGGAGGGAGTCACCGTAGCTCTCCTGGTACTTGTCAAGCTCTCCCGGATCCGGAAGATAGAGCCATTTAACTGGGAAAGCGTTTGCTACCTTTGTGAGACCACCATAGTGGTCTCCATGGGCATGGCTAATAAAAAGCGCATCTATCTGCTTCACTCCCTGGGCTTTGAGGTCCTCGATCACGACATTGGCGGTCTTGTCCATGGCCGTGTCAATCAGGACACACTTGGCCACAGAACCGTCCGGAGCGTACTGCAGGAGTGCCGTACATGCGCCATATGCGGATTCATCTTTTCGGCAGAAATGCTCCATGTGAATGCGGAATTTTGTATCGGTATTGGTGTGTCCTGCCGGCTGCAGAAGCCTATTGACCTCTGCCTGTACCTTTTTCGCATCATACCTACAGAAGGACAACAGCAGTTCCCTGACCGCGCCTTTTCCATAATTGTCATTGATCACATCCTTGGCGGCCTGCGTGACGGTCTTGCCCCGCATGGCATAGATAAGCTCAACTCTTGCCTGTGCCTTATCTGCGTACTTGCCGAGACGGGTCTTTCGGTAAGGGTCTTTCCCTGCACGACCAGCAATCACGTAAACAGCCATGTCACGGGCAATGAGATCTTCTTTCCCCCATACGCGGTCGACCTCTGCCTGGATAGAGGCAATGTTCTTACTTCCGAAGACAGAAAGCTGCTTCTTCCTCGTGTCGCTCGACCCATACACGTTGAGCATGCAGTCTACTGCAGCAATGGTACGCTGCAGGTTGTCCATTGTGGACATGGCGGCATACTTCGGACGCACGCGGCCGATGATAGTCCTTCCAGATCTCTTCCGGCGCTGGCAGGTATCCTTGCTAATCTGGGCGTAGTTACCGCACAGGTTCACATTGGATCCCAAAGCCAGTTCTGTATGGTTGGGCTTACCTTCCTTCGTGCCATAGATAACGATATCTCCTGGCAAGATGTCTCCGGACCCTTTTTTCCAGATACCAAGTTTCTCTGCACGGGACTTCAGGGTGCCGGAAGTCTGCGTAAATCCGCCAACAAGGCTGATCCCCCCGGCATTATAGAGGATTGCCATTACGGCCTCAGTGCACCATGCATCAGTCATTTTCACACTATGCCCTTTGGCAATCAGTGTTTTCACGACATCTGCATGTGCAGTCGGGGATCCATCATATTTCGCCGCAGCTGTCAGTACGTCCCATACTGTGCATTTCGTTGCCACTTATTTCCTCCTTTCAATAATCGGCAATAAAAAAAGACCCTGTCGGGTCTCTTCTATCGCCTTAATTCACATATCGATAAAACCGTGGACTTCTTGCATCTCCCTGATCCTCATCGACTGCTGATGGATTACCTTTGCCATCGTTTCAATGGTAGTCGATTGCTCGTCGCAAAGAATCATGTAGGTTTTTAAAAGGCTTGTAACTTCTTCGAGTTCTTGTTTTAGTTTTTCTTCGGAAGAATCCATTTTCCCCTCCACTGGTACTGCGGCTTTTCTTCTTCGAAAAGCCAGTACCGCAGATAATCATCCAACACGATTGCTGCCCCGCTCAGGATAAACCAGGCCGCTGCAAAAGGGGCGCAGATCTGGCCAAACAGATTCATAGGGATATTGCTATAGTCCCATACGTTTAGTTTGCACCAAAGATTGAGTACAACGCCGGAACAGAATTCAATGGAGGTGATAACTATGGCGCTTAGTGTCATTTGCTCCAACATGGGCATATCCCATGGATAATACTCGTTTATCATCCCGCAGAGTAAGAAGCAAACCCCTCCGACAATCATCATGCTCCAGTGTGTCCTGCTTCGAAATAACACTTCCAGAAGGCAATATAGCAAGCCTCCAATCCCCCAGAGGACAGCATTCTTAAGAACCGCTCTCATTCTGCCGCATCTGCCGCAAGGTATGCTTTAAGGACCTCGCTCTTATAGTCATCCGGAATCTCGGCGCCCCATTCGATACCGGCAATTTCTCCTCGTGTTGTGCAGTTTGCCAGCCACACAAAAAGACTGTTACAGATTGTCGTCATCAATGAGACATACTTTGTTGCTTCCGCGCAGATTTTTGCCATGTCAGCTGCGCTGTAGAAACAGCAGGGCGCTCCGTCGCTGTGATACTCAAGCCTCTCTGCCCCCGACTGGAGCTGTGCCATTTTCCCGAAAAGATTGATCTGATCAGTCTCGGTCAGGCTGAAGTGCTGCACCCCTTCACTCAGTTCAACATCGATGCCTGCAAAGATTATTGCCTGGCACGCAGCGGATATCTGATCCCTCTTTGCTTTCCGGACCACTTCCAGCTGCAGATGATCCGCCATGCTTCCGGGCTTCTCATCACACATTGCCGTAAAGAAGAATCCGGAATCTGCCAGTATTTCTTCCTTGGAGATAACCGAAGGCGTTACCTTGAAGTAGACTTCCTCAGCTATGTAGCCTTCTTCTGTTTCCTGGCTGGACGCTTCCTGCCGGATCCATACATTGGCCATACCGTCAGTTCCAATTTTATACACCACTTTTTCAAGTGGCTCATGGCTGTTTACTTTGTTCATGCTATTCTGCTCCTCCACATATCGTAGTATTTGGTAGTATGATAAGGTTTCCCTTTTACATAATCGCTGATAATTCGGCGTGCAATCCGCATAATCTGGTCAACTTTGTTTTTCCTGCGGAATGCAGCGGCGTCCGTATTTGTAAAACATCCATAATACGAAACAAGGCTCTTTGCGAACTTTTGGGTAACTGTGATGCTTCGTTTTACCATTCTGGTGAATCGAAACAGTTTTCTTTTTGCTTTGATGAATGTCCTTCCCCGAATAGTGACCCATGCTCTCCGGTGTTTTGTCCTTCGGCCATAATAGAACTTTTCGGTCACTTCGCCCCCATGGAACTGAAGGCCTATGAAGTCGATCACGCACCCGGTCAATCTGCCTGATCTGCCACAATACTGCGTGCGGAACTTCACCCAGGAAGGCTTGACGGTCAGCCCGAGGCAATCTCTTGCAAATGCGGAAATCATCTTCATTGCGTTATGAAGCAACCTTTTGTTCTGGCCGAATATTAAAATGTCATCCGCGTAGATAATAATGTGAGACAGCATCCTCTCCCTGCGTACTACTCCCCTGCGCTTTTTTTCCACATACAGTTTCTCGGAGGCATAGTGGTAAAGCCTGCTTACAAAATAGTTGCACAGATCCTTGGAGACAGGGGATCCAATAAGGATACCCCTGTGTGGATCAGTAGCCTTAGGGTTTGGATATTCTTCGTAAAGAAGAAGGAATGTGTCCAAAAGATACAATAGGTCCTGCGATTTTTTCAGATCCCGGTGATACATGGCTTTCAGGTTTTCGTGTGGAATACTCGGGTAACATTTTGAAACATCAGCCTGTATTCCATACTTCGTGCCTTCCGGATCACGGCTCATCCACCGCAAAATCGCTTTCCTGCCATACGCCTGGCCTTTACCCTTAATGCTTCCAATCTGGAACTCACCCACCTTTGCACGGAACAAGGGCATGGCAGCTTCGTTTGCAACCGCCTCGTAGAGGCGGAAGATTGTAGCTTCCAATCCAAGATCTCTACGCTTCTTGCTTCCAGTGTCAGTTATCTCCAGATATCGGATGATTTTCTCCCCGTAACTCCTCTGAATGATATGCTCACGGACAGTCCTGAGACTGATGTGGTCCGACATTTCTTTCGCAAGTCTCATACAGGTGGAGATGAGAAACTTATCTTTGGCGCTGTTATCCTCCGGCGCTCTTTCTGCCAAAAGAGTATTTCTCACATATGATTCGCTGTACCCGGTATATCCAGAAATAAAGCGTACCGTAGATCTCTTGCGGATCTTGTCGTGCAGATAAGCCAGGATAGCTTCAAAAATAAAGCTTTGGTCAGTAAGGTCGAGATTTTTGCAGTAGGTTTTCATTGATAAATTTCTTTCTGAATTCAAGGGCTTTCGGGTGTACTACTAGCCCCCTCCTGTGTCCACTTCGCCACAGGGCCAGGTCCGGCTCATCACCATTCCTGATGCTGGTTCATCAATTTCGGGCGTTCCGCCCAAGCTCTTTGTGAGGCTCCTCCAGGGAGCGAAACATGACACACATTGTTCAGAATTGCGCGCGGCGTAGTTCCAGTTCGAGTTCGACAAAGCGTTGTTCAGGTTCGCGTAGCGCCGCCCCGCGTTAGCCCCGTTGTTCAGGTTGCCGCCGAGCAGAACACAAGCCGACAGTGTCATGAGTCCTTTTGAAAAAACCGCCCGCTTACGCGGGCTGATTATTAATAGTTTCTTGAGGGGAGGTCCCCTCTGGACGGCATTTTATGCCGCCCATTCACCCCCTTACACTGCGCTTTGGGCGCAGCGTCCAGATGCAGAAAGGCGCGCGGCGGAGTACCAGTTCGAGTACGACAAAGCGCCGCTCAGGGACGCGTAGCGCCGCCCCGCGGTAGCCCCGTTGTTCAGGCCGACGCCGAGCAGAACCTCACGCTTCGAGTTCGTCGTTTCATCAATGACTCCCGTGTGCTGTCCATCTGCATATCCGGTTGTAGAGGTTGCATTTACCTCTGTGCCATGTCTCACCATAGGATTGTCAGGATCAAAGCCCAGCACAGAGATGTACTTCCAGGCGTTGTCTGTAAGTGCCAAGGTATACGCTACTGCCTCATAGTCCTCTGTGGGTGCATTTGAGGACAGCTTTGTGCAGTCGTAGCATACATGCGGCCTCATCACGCCGTTTACGACATTCATGATTACATTGGAGCAGACTTCATACTGGCCAAGCGCCAGCTCTACTCCAAACAGGATATAGGGTTCCTTGCCGGAGGAGTTACTGCTGGGCGATCCACAGCTGCCGAGGACGTCATCACAAGCACCCGTGTGCCAGGGCATAGTCGACAGGTATGTCGGGCAATCGACGTTATCGACGACAGCTTTTGCAGTTGAAAAGGCTGTGCTTCCATTGTCAACATACACAGCAGCATTATTGTCGTCATAATCCTCAATCTTCGTGATCAGGACTCTGTTGGCTTTCGCATGCATGCCAGCCTGTCCTCTGTCGATATTGCCAGCGGTATAGTCTCCGTTAAGAGTAGTTGCGTTGCCAATCGATACGCAGGAGCCCACCAAAAGATTTGCTGCCTGAGATTTGGCGATGATGATGCGCTCGACATCCGTCTCTTCCACAGTCGCGGGATACTGAAGGTAGTACCCAGTAGCTCCACGCATAATGCTCTGGCTGTCCCTGGTCGCAAAAGCCACATCGAAAAGATTGGTCATCCGCTGCCAATCCTGAGCCGTGGTTCCACAGTACTGACTCCCTTTCCCGTGAAACTTGGTAATCATGCTGTTGTGAGAATTATTGTAACTCGGGATATGTCCGCTGATGGAGTTCGGTGTTCCGGATGATTCGGAAGAATCCTGGTATTTGGCAATGGCAGCATAGGGACGGATTGTTCCGTCCGGCCGAATTGCTCCTCCCTCCGGGAAAAATCCTTCGTGGGCCATGTCGGACAAAATCAGGTTTTCTCCTGTCGCTGTAATCTCAATCCGGATCCACTGTGTGAGGAACAGGCACCAGACATCCCTCTCTGTACGGGAGAATTCATTATCAATACCGCGAATGTACTGGACCTGGAATTCTCCATCTTCATCGACGTAACCATTCACCTCCAAGTGGTAGAAGACAGACTCTCCTTCAAGATCATTTCTGCCCTGTACGGTATTGGTCGAAGGTTCGCATACCTTACCGACATTGTCATACAGCCTGGTCCCGATGCTGGAAGGGTTGATATCAAAAGCATCCCAGTGGACACCGTACTTTTTCCCTGTCCTGCGCATATCCAACAGGAACTTTGCCTGTGCGTTTTTGGTTGAAGCGAAGCCGCCAGCTGCTTTCTGGATGGCAACATCATTGTTGATAAGCTGTCCAAACAAGGCGTTGAACGTATCCGCATGACACGGATCCGATGTTTCAAGCATCCTCAAATTTGCATTAAAAGATGCCCCGGAAGTATCAAAATACGACATTATTTCCTCCTGTATGATATTTCCAATGCTATGTTTTGTGTAAAAAGGTTAGAAAATAACAGAATCCGTTATTTTTAGCACAAAAGAAAAGCGGCGTCAGAAGGTATCGTCACACTCGAAGATGACTTCCATATCCGCATCTTTTCCCTTCTGCATGAACGCTTTCAGGGCAACGAAATCTCCTTCTGCGTCATAGATGCCGCACTCAGAGATGTAGGTATTGCTCAGCTCATCTGCACCGATCGTACAGCGATACCGAACCTTCGTGTCGCTGATGATCTCATGCCCGTCTACCGGCTTGCGCAGTACCTCATGGTGCAGAGCGTTGCTGTCCGCAGAATGCGGGATCACGGCGCCGCTGCTGTTCACTCCTCCGTCTCCAAAAGCCATGCCGATGATTTTAGGCAGGGCCTGTTCCCCTGCTCGGGCAAGCAGCATCTTCTTCTTTGCCCTGGTCGTTACTACAGTTCCTGATGCCATTTACAATTCCTCCCTTCCTGAATTCAGGTTTATATTACCATCCAGCATCACCGCACCTGTAAGAGGCACAGCTTCTGCCGGGACGTACCAGTTAAATACGGCAGCTTCTTCTCCGGGCAGGGCATATCGCCAGCCGCTGATATTGATATCAGGCGGAAGCGCATCGTCAAGATTCTCTTCTCCATTGAGTGCCCCCCAGCCCCCGAGCAGCCTGGCTGAATCCCACCAGATAGAATCAACTTTATAGACGTCTGTCAGCGTCAGATCTTCATCAGACGTTGCCCGGGATATGAACCTGTTCGCAGTGGCGTATATCCACATATTCTCGTTGGTCAGGGTAAGTTTCGGAACAAAAGTAATCCTGGTCGGGAGCTCCGTATTGAGCAGGTATGTCCCGTCCAGGAGCATGCTTCCATCCAAAAGCCCCTGCCACGCGCTGATTGGTGTGCGGAATGTGATCCGTTCAACGAAGTATTCTGTCAGCACAAAAACGATCAGCAGATCCCGGAAAGACGTTGCTACATGTGCCGGCATCCTTCGAAGCACGATATTCTCAATCTTACGTGCCGAAAATACTGCATCTTCGTCAAGGATGATCCGGATCTGGAGAATGTTGTCCTCCCACCAGATTTCAGAATCGCATCCTGAATAAGCCTTGATGATCGACTTGATTGTCGATGCTCCAAATTTTCCGTTCCCGGGATAATATGCTGCTACGGTCCTGCGTCTTTCTTCCAGACTATCCCCAGGCTCCGGTTCCAGAACGAGGATTCTTTCCAGCATAGCTATGGTTTCCTCGTCAGCGTATATCGGAAACTGGTTGAGTACGATCTTTTCAAGCCACAAGGCCATCAGGTCGAGCGTCCAGCCGGCAAAGCGGTATATCGCATCCATCTCCCTGTATTCCGTCCACCAGGATGGACCATAGCTTACAAGCTCCTCATATCCGGGTATCTCTCGGTTGTTAAATACGTCCATCCACTATCACCTCCCCGGCGACCGGAACCTGATAGACGCTGATCGGCACATTGTCCGTACCTCCGTTGACCAGCAGGTTTTCGTAATCAACGACCCCGGATACATTTGCGATCAGTGACCCGATGGAATTCACCCTTACAGTTGTTTCATCCGCAGCAGCAAGTGCCAGCCCTTTCAAATAGGCTTTCAGGGCTGCCTCGATATCATCCTTTATAGCCGCAAAAGAACCGTTCGCAGTTTTGGTCACCTCCACGGAAATATCGATCGGAACTTCCACTGAAGCTACTGCTGTGAAAAAACACCCTATCGTGACAAGGCCTTCCCCAAGCCCGGATGCCCCCGGATCGATGGTCTGCTGAACCTGATTGACAATGCCTTCAGACGGAGCAGTTCCATCATCTGCAGTGATGACTGCCTTTACTGTTCCAGGTCCATCCCAGAGCTTAAGGATCCTTGCCCTGCCTACACCTGTTATTCCTTCACACCAGGACTTGATCTGGGCTGCGTTTCCGTTTTCGGCAGGCCCGGCGATCTTCTCCAGGAATCTGGCGCGAGCCGAATCGTCATCCTCTGTATCGACTGCAGGAATGGCCAGAGAGCCGAGTGTGGCGCTGATCATATCGTCTACATCGCGCTCCGGGATGACCGGCAGGCCGGGTACAAGGGAATTCATCTCCGTGCCTTTCTCCTGGGAGACAATGACCCAGTTTCCCTCACCGTCCTTTGCGGTATTGAAAAAGTGGTCGTCACAGCTCACAAGATCTCCGACTTCCGGGGAGGCTCCGACAAATTCCACATAGTAGGTCGCGGGTGTATCCTCAGGAGGATTCCTTGCCATGCCCTGTTCGGCCAATCTTTCATCCAGAATTTCGCCTGTACATGTATTGATGGAGATGATCTCTGCGACCATGCTCAGGTCATCGAAGAAGTCCGATGTGCGTGTCACATGCCCATCGCAGGCATCCCGGTAAACAGATCCCTGGTTTGTGTCCACTCCAAGAGCTTCTCCCATGGCTATTGCCTGCTCAAGGAGCACCTCCTCTGTGATCTCGTCCAGTTTGAGATCTTCAATGTTTCTAACTGTCGCCATTAGTCAACACGCCCTCCATTTCCATCTCTCCATAGATTGTGTCTGCAACGAATGTTACGTGGACCGAATCCTGTCCGACCCTCTCATAAGTAAAGTCCCGCACTCCTGTAATCCGGGCATCGTAGGTGAGTGCATCCTCTACCATGGAAGGGATGTCCGCATCCAGATACTCAGGAGTCAGTCCAACATCCCCGATCTTATTGAAAACGTCGCTCCCGTACTGATCGTCATACAGGAAATAAGCAAATCTCCGTGTAGACAGGATTTTCCAGATAGCCTGGCGGCAGGCTTCTTCGCCGTCAATCATGCCCCGGATCCTGCCATGTTCGTGGTCCATCCCGTACGTCCTGTATACCGGTGCCAGCTGCTCCAGATCATCTTCCGAGAGCATGTCCTCTTCATTCATCAATGTTGTTTCAGCCATATCACACCTCGTCTACTTCATCGAGCATGTACCATGAATTACCCATATCAAATGACAGCATGTAGTACTGGTTTTCAAGAACCAGTGGTTTCAGCCTCTTCGGAATGGTTAGGGAAGCCGCTGACAGGTTTACAGCCAGGTCATTCAGCAGTGTTACCCGCAAAGGGGACACCTGCGTCACTGTTCCGATCACTATATTGGGCATATTCTTCTGGGCAAGCCCCTGGATTATCTCTTTGATCGATGTCGCCAATCCCACACCTCCTTATCCTGCAGCATCAATGTTCGCCGCAAACTTCAGCTTTAGTTTCATGGTGTGGGAACCCTTCTGCCATGTGTGGGTATCCTCGTCAACATATGCCTCTCTGTATAATTTAAGATGGTCATTTGCGATCCGGACTACTCCGCCGGCGACTACGGATGTATCCCCGAGCCCTTCCCACGTCATCGAAACAGTCACGACAGCCTTTTCTTTGGCGAAGGTGTCGACCATCTGGTTCAATTCTGTCTTTGTTATGTCTTTGTCCACACTCTGTATTTCCTGGAAAACACCTATCTTCTTTTCAAGATCCGTATTCTGCCAGGTCTTTTTTGTCTTGTTCTTTGATGTGACCACCTTCATTCTGGTCCTGGTCTCATAGATTGAGCGCGTGCGCTCATACGAAACTGTATTTGACCAGATGCTCAGGACGAGGCTCTGAGCAGGCAGTGTCCTGCGTCTCAGATATATCTTCGCTTTGTCACAGTAAACGTAATACCTCCTGCCTGTAGCTTTATAGGTCTGGCTCAGGGCTTCCTGGATGATATCCCAGTAAGTGCATGTGCTCTTTGCAACCTCTGACAGGATCTTGCCGGTGTTGTCCGCCCCTCCGACCGTCAGGCCAAGCTGCTTACAGCAGTCTGTGAAAATCTGGTCCGCACGCTTTTTCTTATATGAAAAAGAAGATTTATTGTTGGTCATACGCACGAGGCTGTCATAGGCCTTGGCGACCAGTTTCCTGCCGTTGTTCATCGTTTCTGTCATCAAGAGGCCGCGGAAGATCTCTTTTCCAAACTCAAAGATCTGTACCCTCTGCCCTGCTGCCACGCTGGCATTGACCCGGTCCAATTTATAGCCTTCAGAGTCTGCAAAGGTAATCGTCGCAGTCCTGGGAGCTGCGCCCTTTCTCCCCGCCCACACGACCTTTTCGACCAGGTTCGAGTAGTCATACCATGTGTTTCCTCTTCCAACGAGTACTGTCAAATCATTCATAGCCGCCTGCTCCTTTACGGGATTACAAACTTACAGCCCGGATAGATATATTTTCCGTAGTGGCTGTGCCTGTGGCCGTGCTTTTTAGCCGTCTTGTGGATCAGGTCGTGATTCGCATTGTAAATCTTCTTCCACAAATGCTTGTGTCCGTAGTATTTTTTGGCGATCTTGCGGAGAGTATCTCCTTTCTTCACGGTATAGATCCTTTTGTTGACTGTATTGTTGACCCTCTTTTTTGTGGTGGTGGTTGTTTTCCGAGCCTTCGTGATCCTGGTCACGGTTACACTACGATATTCCTTCAGTTCAATCGTGTAATTCAGGGAACCGACATCACCTCCCTGCTCATAGGCTTTGTAGGACTTGATGACGACATACATGTTCAGGTTCAATGGTCCGCCCGTCACTACGAGGTGGGCCGGATTGGAAACATGCATCATCCACAGGATCCATTTGTGTACACCTGCAGGCGCATGGAAATTATTCTTGCCGCAGGAGCAATACTGGTCACTGTATTTGGCTGGAAAAAAAGACGACCACGAAATTGTGATCGCCTCTCTTCTGCCTTTATGGAAAATTTCCCCAAGCTTATCGATAGATATTGATGTGTTGATCCCGTTCACAGAACAGGTAATCTTTTCCGGAGTCACAGGGAAGATGTATTTCTGCTTGTCATTGTCATAATTCAGCCAGACTTTATAGGCCATCAGTACTCATATACCCCCTCTCCTTCTTCTACGATTTCCTGTTCCACAATCTGCAGGAACACTTCTTTAAGGTTGTCCATCATCATCTCGACAACTTCTTCCTTGTTCACTCCTCCTCCGGAGAATCTGATAGGTCCGCTACTGCCGATGTTGATGTTGATAGTTCTTTCAGAAGTTCCTGAGGGCGCCTGTGCGCCTGCAGGAGCGGAGTTTGCCGAGAGTGCGGGAATACCTCCGCCTATTGACGGAAGCCCCTGTGCGCCCTCTGTGGCGCCCGAGAGACCACCTTCGAAGGGATTGCCCCCTCCGACCATGGACCGGGCAAGAAAGTCCTCAAGCAGGTTTGCTCCACCGAAATTCATGCCTAGCATTTCGCCTGCCTCTTTCCACATCTCAATACTGCGGTTTGAACCGTCGATCGGGATGATGTACTCACCTCCAGCCTCAGCTATGAGACCGTAGTGCGGCTGGTCAAAATAACCGCCGAGCGCGTGTGCGTGGATCGTTCCGGATCCGCTGCCGGCACCGCTGAACGTTACTGTCTTGGTCGGGTTCGCAATGCTGTAATCAACATGAATGCTTACATGGAGATTTGCCGTTGTGTGGTAATCGTGCGAAAACTTGGAATTGATTTCGCTTCCGACCTGGCTGTAAACAGCATCGATATTGTCGCTCGCTTTGGTCAATGTCACATTGACTTGCCCAGGGGCTTCGAAAATAGAGCCAAACTGGGAAGCTATATCTGTCTGAGCAGCTGATACTGCAGCTTCAGCATTGATCGTCCCCGCAGTAAACGTAATGTTGGCCGGAATGGTGATCTCTGCAGCTTCCTGCGTCTGCAATGCCGAGCTTACTGCTTCGCCCAGCTGAGATGCATCCGTAGAGGCTATTTCGTACTTGGCATTTACCGGGACTGTCTGGTCCACAGGATCCGCTGCGGCAAGCTCCACAGCCTCTTCTGTAGCAGAAGTATCGGTCTCTCCAGCCACAGTGGATGTATTGACTACCTGCTCCACTTCTATCGGATCTGAGGCTGCTCCCTCTGCCTCCGCGGCGACCTGAGACTTTGCCTCTTCAACTGCAACACCGGCACTTTCGGTCTCGATCGTAATGCCTGTCGCAGTCACGGCAAATTTTGTACCCACCTGCAATTCTGTATCTGCGGTGATCTCCGGCTGATTGGCAAAGGCTTCATCAACCGTAGTTCCGAGTTTCTCTGCGAGGTCTCCGGCTGAAATGGGCTCTGTGGTGATCTCATACTCTACACCAACTTCGCCGGCGTTAACTTCTACCTTCTGGCCAGTGGCAGATATACCCTGTATTGTGTCGGCAATCAGCTGCTGAACCTTGCTCTCATCAAAATCAACTTTTTCCAGTTCTCCGGTAACAGATCCAAAGGTGACCGGATTGGAATCAACTCCTGCTGCAGCCCTTTCAACCGCATCCTTGAACTGCTGAGGGACGTTTGCTGTTCCGTTACGAATGGCATTTTCAAGCGACTGCTTTGCAGGATCAGAAACAAGCTTCTGTGCTGCCACTTCCATAGCAGCACTTGCGTCTCCGGCGGCAGCGCCTGTTTCCATGGCTTTGTAATAAGAATCCCTGAATTCCTGCGGCACCTTCTCGCCAAGATTCCTGTATTCATCCATCATCGCAGCCGCGGCTCTCGCATCCGGTTTCATGGACTCCCACAGTTTCCCAAGCTCCCGGTTATTCCCTGCGGTAGCTGTTCCGATCAGTTCGCCGATGTTGAAAAGAGATTCTGTGTTGCCTGAACTAAACGCCGACTGCATGTTGCTCAGCTGTCTGTTAATCATGTCGCCCGATTTCGAAGTCTGGGCTTCAATTTCACTCCCGAAAGTATCACGCAAAGTATTGTTGCCAAGATTCAGTATATTGGCGTCCATCCTTGCGCGCTCATTCATGGAAGCCTGCCGGATCTGATTCCGTGCATTCTGGTATTCGCCGTTTTCGTCATTCCTGTCCCAGCCTCTGCGGTTAGCAAGGGCCTCCAGGGTCATCAGGGTCGACTCCTGGGCTTGTGAAAGAGAACTTTCCGCTTCCTCTCTGAGGGTGCTTGACCGGTCCATCAGCTCTTTAAAACTGCTGGCTGTCAGTTCCTTCCCGGAGAGCTTGCCGTACTCCATTTCAAGGACATCAAACTTTGCCTGCTCCTCTGCGAGCTTCCAGCCGGCAAGGATGCTGTTCATCTTCTCCTGCAGGCGGTTGATAGCTTCCTGCTCATTGACATCCATGATTCCATCTTCGAGAGCCTTTTGGACGACCTGCGTCAGCTGATCGGAAAGCCCCTGCATCTCTAAGGTGTCCTCAGCGGCCCACTTATTGACCTGGTCCGCAAGGCTGCTCCCGTCAAGCATCTTTATGTCCATAGAGCTGAGGGTAAGGTGCATTGCAAAGGCCTGTTCCTGAAGGGCATTCAGGCTCGACTCTATATACTCATGGATGTTTGATGTGTAAGTGTTTACATCGTTCTCGTCAAGGTTAAGCCCGATTCTGGCTTTCCATTCGATAGCATCATTTGACGCAAGCGCATCCTCTGCCTGCTTGGCCAATTCCTCTGCTTTTCCAAAGCTGTCGATAGATGCATCCAGATTCACTTTCCATTTTGCATCTATGACCCTGTTTGCAAATGCATCTATCTCCGATTCTGTCAGCTCAACATTTCCAAAGGCGTTGTCGATGTTTATCTGAGCCTGTTCGTCATTATAGTGTTTCCAGGCTAGTCCTACCGCGGTGATTGCACCAACTACTGCCGCCGCCCCAGCTGCCCAGGGATGAGCCATCAGAACCCCGCCAAATTTTGACACAGCCCCAATCAGGCCGCCTGCTCCACTTAGCTTCCCGGCATCAAAGGCGCTCATGACGGAAGATATCCGGTTCACAGCGCCAAAGGCCGCAAGCCCCGTGCCAATCGAAGAGAATGCTGTTGCCACTGCCTGAGGATTCCGCAGGACCGTTTCCAGCATAGGGGCAAGTGCCTGCCCGATTCTGCCGATCCCTCCTGCAATAGTACCCGCTGCAGCCGGCACCCAGTCCGTCAGGATTGGGATAACCGTGTTCGTCAGATACTGCGTTCCTCCCCGAAGAGTTCCTTCGATCCCTTCAAAGACCTGGAGCTGCATCTCCTGGAATGCGGATGTCATTTTCGCCGTATCACCGGCAAGGTTATCGTTCATCCTGTCCGACGCTTCCTGTGCAGCTCCTGCAGAGTGCCTGAGACGTTCCTCGTATTCTGCTACATTTGCCATGCCTTCGGTCAGGAGCTGACGGACGCCTCGTACGGATCTGTCTGTAAAGGTATCCATCAGTGCTGCGGACGCCTCGGCAGTTCCAAGTCCGCCAATGGCAGTTTCAACATCCGTCATGATATCCGTCAGGTCGCGGAAGTTGCCTTTCGCATCCGATACGGGTACCAGCATCTTGCCGATCTGTATTGCCGAAGTCCCTAACAGGTCATTCATATCACCTGTCACAGATGTCAGCCCTTCGCTGGATGCTTTGGCAAGATCTGCCGCTGTGCCATATGTTTCCATCTTCTGGGTGATGTCCCGGACGATCGCGGCCATCTGGGTGCCCGCCCTGGAGCCCTTCGTGCCCTGGTTGGCCATAGCCTCCATCATGGCTGTGGTCGTCTCGATGTCCTGTCCTGCAGAGTGCATGGCTGCCGCAGAGTTCAGGTATGCCTCTCCCAGCTGCTGGGCTGTGGTATTGCTGTTGGCCTGTGCATAAGAGAGCATGTCCGCCATATAGGTGGCCTCTCCGGCTTCCATGCCGAATGCGGTCAGGTAGTCGGTCACCATGTCGGACGCGGCACCAAGCTCCATTCCGGAAGCAGCCGCAAGGTTCAGGACACCGGGAAGGCCGGCGGCGGACTGCTGCGCTGACCATCCTGCGAGTGACATGTACTTCAGCGCCTCAGCCGACTGCGTTGCGGTAAATATCGTGGATGCTCCATATTCACGGGCTGTATCCTGCAGCATGGCATATTCCTGCCCTGTAGCTCCGGAGATGGCTGCTACTTCAGCCATCATCTGTGTGTACTCCGTGCCCAGCCCGATACTGTCCTGCACGAAGTCTTTAAATCCATTTGCAATTTTGATGGCGCCTATGGCAAGAGCCATCTTCTTGATGGTTTCACCGAGGTTGAAAGCTTTACCGGATGTGGCATCCATTTCCGCGCCTGCTGTCCTCGCATCGTTTCCGAGTCCGTCAAGGCCGTTGTTATCGCCCATCCCGTTGGCGCTCTCTCCAAGGCCTTCGGCGGCGGATGCTGCCTGATCAATGGCATTTCCTGCAGTACCGGCAGCGCCTGCCAGAGCCTCGGCTCCGGCCGAAACACTGCTGAATCCTGCCTCCGCTTCTGCCACAAATCCGGAAGTGTCCGCGCCCTCAAAAATACGATCCACTGCCATTCCGAGGGAAGCCGCCTGCCCTTCGACAGACTCCATTGCGCTTCCTGCTTTGGAAGCAAAAGAAGAAGGTGCACCGGTGGTAAACGCCCTGTCGATCGCATTGCCTGTCGCCTGCATCTGCGAAGAAACCGTCCTTGCCGTGCTGGCAACTTTCTGAAGGACATTAGATGCCTGGTCGTTCAGCCGCAGTGTTGTCTGTATGTCCGCCATTACTCCTCACCTCCTTCCTTTGGGCTTAGTCAGTCTTTATGTATACATTCGCCAGCCTGTCCATGGAGTTGGACGGCATCTCCATGGATATCTCTTCTGAGGCGATATAGGCCAGCTGCATGCTGCGGGGCATTTCAGCAAAGTCTTCCATCCGGAGGCCGCGCCTCTGCCACAGCAGATGTGCCCAGTACCACTCCGCCGCATCCGGGTCGTCTATATCGCCAAGTATCAGTTTTTTACTTCGTCAATCACATCTCTCTCGTTCTGCTGTTCTTTCAGGCCGAGGGCAATCATGAGGCAGTCATCCGCATAATCAAACTCTTCTTTGTCTGCGAACAGGACGTAGGGCATCTCCAGGACGTCAACGACACCGTAGTAATCCATCAGCTCGGGGTCATCCAGCTTGGGCTGGACAAAAGCCTCCACCATAAAATGCAGGCCGGCTTTTTCCGCGTCGTAGTCCCTGATCATGGCAACCTGGCCGTTGGCTCCGATAATGGGGCGCTTCCCGTTTGCCTTGTCTCTGTAAACCTGCGCTGTCCTGTACATGTCCCTGATTTCTTTCAGCCTGGTCCGTGAAAGCCTCTTGATGATGAAAGGAATCACGTTTCCTTCTTCGTCCTTGAATCTCTCAATGCCAGGGAATTCCATAGTTCCGCGGTCCTTCAGATCCTGTTTCATAAAAGCCTTGATATTCATGCTTGTCCTCCATTCAAATAAAAAAGGCAGGAATGCGGGTTCTCCGCTTTCCTGCCGCTGTTACTCGGTTCTTTGGTCAGATCTCCATCAGGCGATCTTCTTTGCGCCGAACTTGATGCTTTCCTTGACGACCTCGCCATCGGTATCCATGTCGAGAAGGTTGATGTCGCCAGTCGGCACACAGCCGATGACGGTGATCTTGTTCGCCTTATTCTTGGCGTAGTAGTCAGAGTTTTTGTCAGTCTGGATTCCCTGAATCTTGAACTCAGGGGTCGCTCCATTTTTGAGATACTTGGTGACCATTGCGGCCCACCGGTTATTGGTCTTCCAGCTCTCGATCGTGACGGTGATGTCATAGCCGATCCACCGGCGGTTCGTCCCGGGATCCCCGAGTGCCGCGCCTTCCCAAACCTTGGGAGTAAAAACAACCTGGCACTTACAGGAATCAGCTACCTCTACGCCATCCAGGAACACTTTACCCTCACGCATGGAGAGGGGAGCCTTATTAACTCTGCTGGATTTTGCCATTGCTCCTATCCTCCTTTATCTGATTTTTGATCTTATTTGCTGATGACGGTGAAGTAATACTTCTCCGCACTGTCAACGGGCTGAATGCCGACCCTGATATACACGCTGTCTCCGGAAGACCTGCCGCGGTCGACGATGAAGTCACTCTCGAGATCGACATTCTGGAGCGCTCCGTCTGCTGCATAAGCCTGCAGAATAGATCTGCCGAGTCCTTCCATGACATTCCATCCATCCTCATCGTTGTCGAAGCGGTTCGGCCTGAAGGTGAGCAGAAGCTCATTGGCCAGCGTGTCATAGACGCGGAGCGGACGGCCCTTGTAGATATCGACCGGGTCATCCTGGGTGAAGGACACCTTGGAGTTGCGGTCATACTCAAGGATCACGCTGCCGGTCTCATCGATGGAGAAGAAAATTTCACCCGCCTGGATCGCGGTGATGGATGCCTCGTTGGTCTTTTCGCCGACAAGGACTGTGGCACCGTCGACAACAGTGTAGGTAAGGGAAGTGACGTAATCAGCTGCCGCCACAGCTCCGGCCAGCCATGCAGTAGCCTGCGCTGCGGGGACATCTGCGCCATCAAACACGAAACCGTTGGTCAGGTTGTAGATTCCCTCGTAGTCCGCGGCGGTATTGGCCACAACAGCCGTACACTTCCAGCCGATGGAGTTGCGTATATAGCGGATCTTGGAAATCGCAGCAGTGATCAGGGACGCATCCGTTACCGGGACAGCCATGCAGTTGAAATGGATCTTTTCTGCCATGTCGAGGAACGTGCCGAACGTGCTGTTCGTAGTATCGTCCGTTCCACCGAGCAGGGTCGCGGAAGCAAACGCGGCGACCGCAGCACTGTCAGTCACAGCGATGTCGATATAGGCGGATTCGATGGACTCCCAGGCAGTCACCTTCTCATGGCGCTCCACTTCGGATCCGTCCATGAATACAGAGATGTCAAAGCCCTCTGCGGCATTTGCCACAGAGACAACCTGGAGCTTATTGCCGCGGGTTCCTGCGTACTTGGCCGTCAGCGTGACCTTATTGGTGCACACCTTTACGGTTGCCTTGTTGCCGCCGCCGCAGATCATGACATAGACTTCTGTTGCACGCTGGAACATGAGGTTGATCATGCGCATGAACTCGTTGTCATCGTAGATGGATCTGCCGAACAGCGCCTGTGCAGCATCCGGAGAATCCGCAGTCAGATGAATCCACTGGCCTCTGGGACCGTAATCATAGCCCACAAGCGGGATCATGCCGACGCCTTCGGTAACTCCAACCGCCTGAGGCTGCCGGCCGTTCAGGACGTTGACATATACGCCAGGCCTTACCTTAGGCTGGCTAAGTTTAAAAGTGCCTCCTGCCATTACTTGGCCTCCTTTCCAAGCCAGGCATTGATCCTGGCTTTAGCATCATTAATGTTCATTTCTGTTTCATCACAACCGTAGAACGCGCCATCAAAGGTGCTCGACGTCACACCAAACAGCGAAATACTGTTCTCCCGGAGTTTCCCGATCAGAAACTTCGGCGCCTGCTCGACGGCCGGCACGGTCTGTTCCTTCTTCTCTACAGGTTTTCCATTGCCTTTCTCAGACATTCTTTCTGCTCCTCCTCTTCTCTCCTCTGCTCTTCCGTTGCTGCATACCACGCATCATAGGCAGCTCCCGCCGGGATCAGCCCGGAGAACTGATACTTTACGGCAGGGATTCCCTTTTCTTTTTCCATCTTGAAATACTCCCGGATAACGAAGGACATCCTGACGACCCGGCTTTCCTGCTTCCGGATATTCGGCTCGCTAACCCGGACTTTTGACCCGCTCAGTGAGCCGTCACGGTTCATGATGTCGATGGCGCACCCGTCTGCAAGGATGCTGTCCCTCACGCTGTCGGCATATCGGAAAGCCTCCCAGTCAGTTGCAGCTGCAAACCAGCACTCCAGCGTAATGTCCGTCCTCCAGGAGGAAAGTGTGACCTTATGGCTCTCGGTTCTCGGTACCGGGAAATACATGGAAGGTACAATGTAATTCTCCGGGATCTCATCGAAATATGGAGCCGCTTCGATGCCGGCATGATTCTGGATATACCGGACAGCAGACGCAAGACAGGCCTGTAACTCTGAAATATTCATATAGCCTCCTAAATGAACTGCGCGAACCAGGCGTCAAATGCCGTCTGTATGGTAGCTTCCCAATACCCTGTGAATGCCTCCACGGCCTTATCAAAGAAATGCGATCCCGCTACATAGGACGCTTTAAGCACCATTCCCGTGTTTGACCCGGGGATATACCGAAAAGTACCATTCCCGTCAAAGGAGCCTGGAATGAAGCGTCCCGGTTGCTGTTTATGGCCATCATTGACCCATTTGGCATATTCCACATTGGTTCCGATCTGCAGGGTTAGGGCTCCCATATCGAGATTCCAGATGCCATTGCCTGATCCTTTGGTAAAAGACGACAGGAGCAGACGGGTATCCACGTTGCCGGCTGACATGATGGCATCCTGGACGATGTTAAGGAAGTCCTCGCCTTCGTCCTGCAGAACCTGCGCGGCAAATGGTTTGAGTTCCACAGCAGCTCTTTCCAGTTTTTCGGCAAACTGGTCGAGCCCAGCCGTATCGATCATATAGCTCCTTTCACACCGTCCTCACGGTACAGTGTCACGATGATATGGTGGTTATGTGCTACTGTTCTGGGGATACCGGCGCGATACCTGAGCCCATCTTCATGGCTGAATACAATATCGTTTTTCCTGATGTCAGTGCCAATCTCCATGGAACACTTAATCTGGCCTTCTATGGCTGTCTCAGGCTCATTCTGAGTCAGTCGCGTCAGATTGTTCTGTTTGATATGGAAATGGCAATGCACATCTGCCTCGCTTGGGATTTCCTCCGGGACAAGATGTTCGGCCGCCCTGATCCCGAAAGCTCCTGCATCTCCGGCATCAACCAAATGGTATATATCACAGCGGTGGTTCAGAAAGTCTTCCCAAGCCATTTCCCATGCTCTCCTTTCTCAGAGTGCCATCATCCGCAGGCTGACATTGCCGTGCTCCGAAATCACATAGTCGGACAGGAGCTCGTCAATATCCAGGGCAGACATGTCGATGTCTGATGCCTCCGCGGCTTCGTAGGCGTAATCGTCAAATGTTTCGCTCTTCTTCTGCACTGCCGATTTCCTTGCCACGTTGAAAGCGTAGGCCTCTGCCAAGAGGATGACGGCGAGTTTCACCTGGTCCGGGATCACCGGATAGATCTCCTCGCCGTCACTATTCTTCTGGTCAAAGCGGTTGTGTGTCATGGAGATGACCTTCGTTTCCGCACGGAAAATGTCCATTGCGAGCTTCGAATCATCCCTGCTCTGCACTTCCTTGTGGTCTGTGTAGCTTCTTACATCACTCGGCAGCACCCATGGGCGCGCCGCCATCCGTATGTCCTCCTCAGGACTCCGGAACGCCGGCCGCGAAGAGATAGATGTCTGCCGCGCCTGCGGTCGCCGCCGTCCCGGTCTCCGTGAATTTTGCTTTCACCTTGTCGCCCTTTTTCAGCTTGACGAAGGTGTTCTTGGTGTAGGCGCCCTTGGTTCCTTCCGTAACGTCGGAAGAACCGAGAAGGTCATTGACGTCGCTGTTGGCGCCGACGGTCAGGACATTGGTCGTCCCCGCATTGAAGGCGGTGGTAACCTCTGCGACCGCTCCGGTGATGATCATGTCCTGAGGCGCTTCAAAGAGCACAACGCCGCTGGACGCCCCCGTCGTATCGAATTTGATCGTGCCGGCATAGAACAGATTCGTAAGCCCGCACTTCCCGAAATCATATGCAGTTACTTTCATCCTGCTTTCCTCCTGTATTTCTTTTTCCTGATTTACTCTCCGCGAAGGGAAGCGCGAACTTCTGCAGCGTGCTCCTCTGCTGCACGGATCGTCTCAAGAATCTCATCCTTCTTCTTTGCCCCGCCAAGGTCGATCCCATTCAGCTGGGCATAAGCCTTCAATTCGGACACGCTCATGTCCTCCATGCCGTCTGTTTCCGTCCTCTCCGGATCTTCTGTATCAGCCGGAGCCATGGTAGTAGACTCGGGATCACCTCCTTCCGGGTCTTCTCCCTGAGGCTTGTCTTCCACCTCCTCGAAATATCCGCTTTTCATTGCGGACTCATAAGCAGGACCATCCTCCACATAAATGTCAGGATGGTCCTTTGTTGCTTTTACGAAGGCATTCCAGTATGAAAGCCCTTTGATCAGTTTAAGATGATGCATTATCTACCTCCTTTGTTTCGTGCAGTATCAGCGAATCATTAGCTGAAGGAATACTCCGGAAGGTTTGTGATGATCGCGGTCGCGTCCAGCTCCTCAATCAGGACATCCAGGTCGAAGTGGACGACATAGAACCTCTTGTCCTGCATGATCGCGTCCTTGGACGTTGCGTCCTTGCGGACTTTCACGGTATAGGTGTTGACCTCGATGATGTTTTTCGGATCCGTCAGGATGACCGTATCATTGGCGAGACCAGGGACCTGCATGGAAGGGATGGCGACAGGGCTCTTGTACAGGGACTCCGGAACAGCACCACCGGCGTTGATGACCTTCTGAAGCAGGAACAGCTCCCACTGCTGCGCCCTGGTAGGGGACATCAGCCAACGAAGAGACCCGTCGTTGAACCGGTTCGGGATCATGGAAACGGCCTTATAGAACATCTCCAGATCCATGTCGGTTGCGCCAGTCACATCATAAACATGGCCGCCAGTGGAAATCTGCTTGATGATCCCGTTGTCAAGCTTCAGGAAATCGTAATCGGGATCAGACTCGGACACAGACTCATCACCGTTGATAATCAGGTCCTCCGTGTCAACGCCGATCTGCCTCGTGAACAGATCCGTGATGATCTTGTCGAGGTTCTCTCCCTCGATGTTTTCGCGCAGACTTTCCTCGGTGACCTCCCAGGGCAGCCGCACAGGATTGCAGCTGTAGGAGATGGATCCGTACTTGGGTTTTGCCCGGTAGCCGTCATCCACATTCTCGACCTTCCGGCGCAGGAGTCTCTTGCCGACGCCGATCTTGTCGATTTCGCCTCTTCTCTCTCTCCGCATTTCATGGCGGATTGCTCCCATCAGGGGAGTTGCATCAAATGTCTGGCGCAGGAACCTCTTTGCCTGTCCGTCCTGGAGCAGGCCGCTTGTAATCGTTGTCGTGGTAATCGTGTCTTTAAGGACCTGTCTGTTGCTTCTCAGTAAAGGCATTGTTCATCCTCCTTTTCATTTTCTGGGCTGATATTACAGCAGCCCGTGCATGTAATGCTCTTCTTCCTTCTTCACAGGAACCGCATCCTTGATGTTTGTCGGCAGACCCGCACTCTCCAGGAAAGGCTTGAGAGCCTTTTCAACTGCCTTTTCGATCAGCTCCTCCTGCGTGGGCTCTTCGGGTTCCTGGCCATCTGCAGGATCTTCCTCGCCGGTTGCCTTGCGGATTGCCGCATCGATCATGTCCTGAATATCTGCCTTGGTGATCTGCTCAGCCGCAGGCGCGGGAGCGGGATCAGCTGCAGGTACAGGGTCAGCTGCAGGGGCAACCGGAGCCATTGCTTTCTGAACGGCAGCAGTGACCGCTTCGGTGACCGACTTGGTGATCAGTTCCATTTCCTCTTTTGTCACTTCCTCTTCCTCCTCTTTGGTGTCTTCAAAGTTACTCAAAAAAGCTCCGAGGTTCGCATGGATCCCCCGGAGAGTTTCGATGTTCTTAGCAGACATTTTCCTGCCTGCTTTGATGATGGGCGGCATATCCTCCCCGGCAGCGCATTTAAAAATACTGTCCGGTTCTGCCGAGTGGGCGAAAATCCTTCTGGAGATCTCCACAAAATCCTGCAGAGCTTCTTCAACCGTGGACATGTCTGTTTCCGGACCCCACTCTCCCTTTTCGGGATTCCAGACGCTTGTCAGTGTATCATTCAGCGCCCACCAGGCATTCCGGAAGTTCTCAGCCACAAATCTCCTGTCGAAGATGTCTTTGACAGCACCTTTTGCGACAGGTGCCGGCTCCTCGGAGATACCAAGCCATTTGGCCAGGGCTTTCAGGATTCCCACGCGCTCCTGTTTGGTCACGTCTTCCTCCGGAAGCCGGACATCCTCATCGGAGAAAACGCCGACTCCTCCCATGGAAAAGCCTGTAAGCTCTCCCTTTTCAATCTTCTCAAAGATCTCCGGATCCTCGATTTCCATGGTCATTACCCATGTTCCCTTGGCAATCTTCTGCCCTTCGATCTCCTCTTCGCATCTGGCGATGTAGGATTCAACGACAGAAGCGCCTTCCAGCGGCTCAAAGCTGTGCTGAAGATCGACGTTCCCTTTGTTCTTCATGAACCAGTGGGCTGCCTTGGCAATCTCAGTCTCGGTCATGAAGTTGCCCTGCGTATCCTCCACCATCGGCTCATAGACGATGCCTGTTACCTCATGGGTTTCAGCCTCTGCCTTGACGATCCGCCCGTATGTCTGGAATGAGGCGCTTCCGTTCTCCGCCTTTGTGACCAGGAACCGGCGCTTGTTTGCCGCCTTGCCCACAAGGGAAACGAAACTGATCTTCACATCCGACATCGCGTATGCCTTTGCTATTTCAGGCATTCCTCTACGCCCTCCTTTCGTGTTGCTGTTGTTTTCTGCGCATCAAAAAAGCACGGGGCGCGAGCTCCGTGCTGATTTCTGGTAATAGTCATAATGGATCCATCCTATTTTGCAAATAAAAAAGCACCTGGTTTTCGCAGGTGCTTACGCTGTTTTCTTGCTGTTTCTCTTTCGATACATCTCAAAACTCTTTCTGGCTCTTTCCGGTGCTTCCTCGGTCAGTTCGATGCACCCTTTCTCCTTATTAACCCTATACCACTTTTCATTTTTGGTCCAATACATGCTTTCTTTTGCTTTAGGATCAACTGTCATTGGTCTACCTCCTCTATAGGTATTATACCAAGTTTCTCCAGCACATTCAATGCAAACTGATTGGGCTCTCCTGATGAAAATGCACCTGAAAAACTCTCAGAAATAATTTCTCTGCCATCCTCAAATGAAGCAGCGTAATCAGAAAGTTTCTTTGATACCTCTATGAGAGCTTCGTCTGCCGTTTTTACACCTGTTACAGACATAACTGCTTTTATGCAATCTTCTCCAGTGATTCCTCTTTTATGGGCAATGTAATGACCAAGCTCATGCCTGATAACAGATCTGTAATCTGTGCCCTGAACAAACCAGTGATCTTCCACGGATTTATCATATTCATCAGATAGCCGCTGGACATCCCTGTATGCATTGGCATTAACAGATATCTCATGCTGCCAGGTAGAAGCAAAATCTACGGATTTCAGGTGGTCAGCCAGAATGATTGTTGCCGGGCGCCTGCCTTCGAGTATATCGGGAAATTTCTTTGCTAAATCACTCACGTCATCAACTATTTCCTTGATTGTCTGGATATCCCCATCAAACTGACGGAACCCTGACATTCTAACGCCTTTTTCCCGTGCATACTTCATAGCTTCCTTGTAATCTTGTGGAGAAATCTTCTCGCCCTTTGGAGGCCAATCAATCGTCTTTTCTTCTTCGTTGGCTTCTGTCGCCATATGTTCTCGATTATTCGCCCATTCCTCCTCAACATCGTTAAGATACTTGTCTCGGAGTGCTTTCCTTTCATCTGCGCTAAGCCCCAGAACCTTAGAGTCCTTCTTTGCCCGCATAATGCAGTGGCAATTGATAGATTCCTCAGGAGGAAGGCTTGTATCCCTGGGACACATTGGCTTATGGCCACTCAGACTGAAGGGTTCTCCTATCGGCACAGTCTGTCCACTTATAGCAACATGGTTCTCTCTGGGCTTATTCTTGTGTATTCCTGTATGGATCCATTCCTTCTCGGATGCTGCCGGATCCTGTCTCATAGCTTCCAACTGGCTATAGGATTCAACCCGGAGGACTTCTGTCTGTGCCACAAGGCGGGACTTTGCTCCCGGGGATCGTATAGCGCTATTACCGATCGCAAGAGTTGTCTCTGATATAGACAGGTGCTTCTCGGCAGAATCTACCAAGATCTTATTGATCTGCCTGTCCGTCGACAAGTGCATGATGTCTGCAAGCTGGCCAGACCACCCGTTGATAAAATCCCTTGCATATGGTGTAGTTCTCCCATCTTCATCTGCTGCTATGCCGACTTCTTTGTCTGACGCTTTCAGGTAAGCGACAACTCCGGTATGCAGGAGCTGGGTAAACTGGGCGTAAAAAAGATCATGCAGCTTGTCGCGAAGCTCTGTCTCCTTCTGGATTTCCGGCCATGTCTTTTCGACATAGTGCTTCAAGGATGATGCATCGCCCAACGTATCAAGTACACCGTCTACATGATTATTGATCGCATCTGTCATCCCGTTCTCAAGAGCCTCTTCCGCTTCCATTGCAGCATCAGCTGCAAGGAAGCCTTCGCTCTCGATTTCGTCCCGGAAATTCTGGTCTGCTTTGGAGATGTACCTGTCTATGGCTTTGATCAGGGACTGCACGGCTGATTTCGGAATCATCTTTTGCTTCAATCAGCATCACCGCCCTTCATTTCCTCCAAAAGTTCCCTTACGGCCTTCATCACAGAAACGATCTCAGCGTCCTCGTGGCTCTCCAGAGCCTTCTTGATCTGCTTATCCAGCTGTTCATCTGTATCATCGTACCCTTCGCTCTCAGGGCCTTCCTGAGGTCTCTGGTCAACTGCACCGGCATTCCGCATCTGGGCATCTGCCATGCGCTGATTGGCCTGCATCTGGTAGACAGAAAGAGGTGTGTCTCCCCAGTCACCTTCGTAATCGTCGGACTTCTCGCCGATAGCATCATAGGCAATCTGTTTCGCTTTGTTCGGCGTCAGTCCACCGGCCTTCTCGGCAATGACCAGAAGTTTGTACAGGTCCTCGATATTGGTAACATCCGGAGAAAGGAACTCAACCTCGCAATATTTCAGCTCATACTCGTTCAGGAGCAGATTGCTGATTGGCCACGCAAGCGATTTCCGGAGAGGCTGGAACACCTGTTTCTCGGTAACCTCGATCGCAGCCTGGGCCGTTGCCCGGTTGTACTCCTGCGAATAGCCGACATAAAGATCCGGGAGGTTGAACGCCGACTGGACACGTTTGCGGTTGTTTTCGATATAGTCCTGGAAAAGCTCATCCTTCTGCAGGATGTCTGCCAGCGGCTTCAACTCAATATCCACATTTTTGTTCGCATCAAAGTCTGACTCTGTTCCTTCTGCCTCGATCAGCAGGAACTTATGCTGACCAGCCTCTCCCTGGATGCCGTTCAGGTACATCTGGAGCTTTGTCATGGAAGAGTTGGTCAATGTCCCATTCTTCACGATGATGGCCAATGGCATGTGTCTGCCGTTTCGAAAATAGTTATTGTTCAGGAATTCAGCCCTGCGGGCACCGTCACACCCGAGGATCTGTCCAATCCATCGGACCGTCCCATAAGGTGAAGGGCCGATGGGAAAAGCCAGAATCTCGTTTGCCTGTTTGTCCAGGGAAGTGCTCTTAACAAACTCTCCTGTCTCCCGGTCCATCACGCGCATATCACCGAATTCCCGGAAATAGACGCTCTTGCCGTTGATTTCCTGCTTGTATTTCCTGAATACCTTTTTCCGGGTGATCATTTTCCCCTTGTACCAAAACCGCATATCCCCAGGAAAGAGCCTGCATGACATACGGACCGAGGGAACATCTTCCACAAAGTCAAGCTGTATGACCTTGCCCTCACGGCTCCGGATCACTTCAAGATAGGCAATCCCAAAAGTCTCTCTCGCCTCAACAACCTGCTCAAACAGTTCCTTTGTATCCATCTCGATTGTGAACAGATTCAGGATATCCTGCAGCGCATCCCATTCTGACTTCGTCTCGTCAGTCTCCTCCTGATCGCCGTCCCGGTATTTCACGCCGATTCCATAACCGGCAATATTGGTCTTGTACGCATTGATGCACTGCGGCAGGATCGTGCTGTTGTTAACCAGGACCTTGAGTCCTTCAAGCGGCAGCGGCGGCTCAAGCCATCCATTGGAGGAACAGGCTTCCTCAGAGGATAACTGCTGCGGCACATCTGCCTTCAGGACTTCCGCCCTCACTTTCGCCACTGCTTTATTTGCCACTCTCTCACTTCCCCTTTCTCTTTGTCGGATAGCATGTCAACAGCATGCAGTCTGCTTCATCAGGAGACCGGAGTCCCCTGTCTTTCATTTCCTTCTTTGACTCGACCTTCTGGCGAGCCCCATAGAATCCGTACTTGCGGCAGGAAAGCTGCCCGACGAGATCAGAATCATCCGGAAGTACCAGTGTCGGCTTTCTTGGATTCCCTTCATCGTCGAACGGCTGGATCATCTCCCGCAGGATCCCCATCATGTACGTTGTTGTGTCGTAATAGGTCTTGTGCCTGATCGGCTGCCCGAAGTGGATCGGAACGATCTCCATCGTTTCAAACTCCATGGGATGCGCACGCTTAATGGCTTTCAACTGATCGGTCACGCCGCCGCCAACACCTCCGTCATCAATCTTGACAAAAATCTTCCCCTGGAATTTGTACACAGATTTCAAGGACTTATACAGCTGACATATGTTGCCCGTAGTCCATACCGTATCCTGGCCGTTTGTCTTTTTGTACATCCTGGCTACTTCGTTGATCTTGTATCCAATGCAGGTCTTATCATCTCCGAATCTGGCCACGTCGCATCCGATGTCGATGCTGTCGACGCCTTTCCGATTGATGATCTTCCTCCCATCCTCGTTAAAATAAAGGCCTATGGCCTTCGCAGTTGCCTCGGCCGGCTCTGTGTGGATGCTTCCCTCCACCCATGAAAGCGGGATGAAAACATCGTCCTCCTGTGTCGGAAATTCGCCGTCTACTCGGACGCGGACAACATTTGACTCCCGGCCGTATTTGCGTTCCAGATCCTCGATATTCTCTTTAGATGTCCTTTTGCTGTCCCGGCTGGAAACCGTATGGCACGAATAGATTCCTCGGTTTGCTGTAAACGCATCATAAAAAGCTCCGCTTGTGCGGGTCGGGTTACCGCACATCAGGAGCTTGTTGTTTTCACCTGTCAGTGTTCCGAGAATCGCCTCTGTAATGGGATCCTCGACACCAGAGGCCTCGTCCACGATGAACAGCATGTGGTCTTCATGGAAACCTTGCATGTTCTCCGGCTTGGCCGCAGACTTGGCAACGCCGAACCAGCGCTTTTCCTGTCCAACCATATAGACATAGGTCTTGGTCCACTTGAGAAGCTGGTTCAGCAGAGGGGAATTTCCCATCCACTTGGAGATCTCCGACCAGAGGACATCATGGAGCTGCTGCTTGGTCGGTGCCGTACACACGACACGGCTGTTCTCATGACAGGTCAGGAACCAGAGGAAAACCGCTGCCTCGAATGCCGTCTTTCCTACGCCTTGTCCAGACTTTATAGCCACCTTCCTGCTGGTGACCAGGTCTCTGGCGGCACGCGCCTGCCAGTCATCGGCCTGGAAGTCAAGCACTTCATCAAAGAAGATCAGTGGCTCCCCTGTCCATATCTGCAATGACTCCGAGAGGAAGTCGGCCAATTCGATATCCGTCATGGCTTGCCCTCCTCTCTCTTCTTTTTGACTGCTTCAGCCCAGGCTCTGAGTGCGTCGTTGCCAGAAGCATTCCCTTCACGTTTCTGCTTCTCGTCCCGATAGCTCTGCAGGGCTGTAATAGCCGCAGTCTTACTCCTCTGAACGGTCGTCAGCTCCTTTTCCAGACGTGCAATGATATCCGCTGTCGGGGCAGTTGACGTCTGGATCGAGTACTGCTCACCCGGCAAGCGATCACCTTTCTCGACCTTCTTCTGAATGATCTCATCATAAAGAGCCTCATCGTCTTTATTTTTGAAACGGCGCTTTGTTTCCAGGCGGGTACTGCCTGAGATATATACCTCCTGCGGCTTTTCCCTGCCTTCTGCGTCGATAAGCGGTCTTCGATATCGGTTAATGGCGTTCATGATCCGTCGTTCCCGAATCGTGTACATGGCAATCTCTTCCAGGAACATTTTTTCGGTATCATCGGTCATGTTGCCGCCAAGCCATTCACGCTCATCATCGTCAAGGAAATCCCATCTGGCTGAGGAATATGCACCGTGTTTTCCACCGGCATTATTCCTGTTTCCGGGCTGTCCGCCGCGTTTCCGAACGTTCGCTTTTGGTTTTCCCGAACGTTTGCTTTTTTTCCCTTCCCAATCCTGAGTGTTCTTCCATCGCCGGACAGTGCCTTCGGGGACGCCTAACTTTGCTGCGATATCTTTAAGAAGCAGTTTTTCTTCTTTCCAAAGTCGCTCGGCTTCGATGCTGTCCGGGCATCTTGCCCTTGGCATTGTCCTACCTCCTTCTGATTCGAATTCGGAATAAAACAGGGAGCTGACACCTCACTCTGCCGCGCGTGCCGCTCCCTGTTTTTCTTCACATTTTTGCTATAATTTCTGCCCTCGAATACGTCTCAGCGCCGTCAACCATCATCCGGAGGAAATCCTCTTTCGAAAAGTTCGACAGACGGAAGATTTCTTCAGGCTTCATGCCCAGCTGCTTCCCGATTTCCTCCACGCTCTTTCCCTGGCTGATCAGCTTCTGGACAATGTTCTTCATCGGTTCCAGAAGATGCTCGCCTCTGGCACGGTTATGTGTCACAGTTCCGTACATATCCTCCGCTTCATCCCTGTGGTCGACAATCACGACAGGGACCTGGCCTCCGAGCTTTGTCCGGAGCGGTTCCTGACCGGATACCATCCAGCGGTGAAAACCGTCGATGATGGTCATGTCAGGCCTTACGACGATCGGGAGTGTCCATCCGTTGGTCAGGATAGACTGTGTAAGGAGCCTGAGATTCTCTTTACTGACCCTGTTTGGGTTGTAATCATTTGGACGCAGGGCATCATGGTCGACCCACATAAGGGTCTTGAGCGGGGCTCTCAGCTTGTCTTCCATCTTTTACCCCCTAATCCCTGCGCTTCTTTGCTTTCCCCCATGTACCGGCCGAAGATCTTCACATACAATGCGCGGAGCGTCCTCATCTTCGGGTCGCCTGCCAAAAGGGACTCATACATGTCTTTCAGTTCGGTATTGTTCGCAATCAGTGATACCTTCAGAAACAGCTTCCTGTACTGGCTCGCAATATATTTCTTGTGAGGGGTATCGAATGCTGTGTCCATATTGGCGAAGAGGCGAGCCAGCTCCGTGCGGTAGTCCCGTACTTCTGTGCGGCCCGCCTCCAGCTCACGTCTCGTACTTGTCGACCTGCCGAACATCTCCGAATCCCAATACAGTGCTGCAAGATAAGCGTTCGGCTCCCTGGCGATGATCCTGTCCATGAGGTCAGGGTAATACTCGTTCATTTTCACCAGAGACCGTGCTGTATCAACAGAAAAGAACTGGGATACCCGCATCTGTTTCCGGGATGACCCACTCTGCCACAGATACAGGTAAATGTCCGGAATGTCGACGTGTTCCTGCAGGAGATACAGCCAGACGTCCGAGTCCTTCCAGTCGTAGATTGGAAATGCCTTATGTTCCTTTGTCACGCTTCTTCCGGAGCTGGTGATCCTCGCGACGTACTGGAGCCTCTGCAGAGACTCTGCTACACGGACGCCGACAATGCTGATCCCGTCCGCATTAGCCCTTGCCAGGAACATCTGGTATGTATCTGTCCTTGGATGGAGCCACCTGTGCGTCCGGATAGCGAATGACGGTGGCCTCCTGATCCATACTGACTCCTTTTCAGGAGCCCAGAGGATGAAGCTCTCGTCATTCTCCAGCTGATTGAAACAGTTGAAGTGCCGGCACTCAAGGCAGAACCACTGGAACTTTGCCCCGCTTGCCAGGAAGATCTTCCTCCACTTTTTAACAGTCTCTTCAATGCAGGGGAAGATGGCTTCCTCGTCTATGAACTGTACCGTCAGCTGATGTGGGTCAATCTCTCCCCTCTGGATCATCCTGAGAACCACCTGCGCAAGTGCAAGGCTGTCTTTTCCTCCCGAAAAGGACATGTATACCGGCAGGCCGTTGGCAAATACGTTGCGGATACGCAATTGTGCTGCCTGCACGACATCTATGCTCCCCTTTTTGCGTTTTAAAGCCATACCCTGGCACCGCAGGACGGGCATATCACAAACCGCCTGTCTTCTCCTTCTCCCGAGCCGTTAGAACCATCCGTGGTTCCATCGGCCTGCTGAGAAGGGATATCCTGAACCATGGGACCATTATCCGCATTTTCCGATCCCACAGCCTCCCGTTCCCGGCGGTCTGCCCGCTCCTGCATCTGCCGGACTTCTTCCGGATCGATCGTCCCATACCCGGATATCTGAGCGTCAATCTCATCTGTGTCCGCCATCATCTGGCGAAGGATATCCTCGTCGAATCCGGGAATGTCGTAATCACCGTGCAGATCTTCCAGGAACTCATTTAGTACGTCCATGTTCTCGACACCAAGCTGGAAGATCTTATTGTCCGCTATCATCAGCTTTTTCTTCTGGGCTTCGGTGAGTCCTTCCATCACATAGACGTCCGCTTCCTCAATCCCCATCCTCTGGAGAGTCACGCACAGGCCGTTGCCTGCCAGGATCGTGTTTGCCTCATCGACAACAATCGGCCTGAGCTGTCCGAACATCCGGATGGATTTTTCAAATTCCTTTATCTGAGCCTCCGTATGTACCCGGACATTCTTCTCAGGTGCATGGAGCTCCGCAATCTTCATTCTCTTTGCTTCCAAAATTCCTCCTTTTCGGAGGAGCAATGGGCTTTCCGGCTGCAACCGGGCTGTCAGGATACTGTTTCCGCTGTCGTCCTGCCCCTGTGTGAGGCTGTAACGGAAAGGGCTATAATTCCACTTACCAACACGGTATAAAGGCTTGACGCGGCTTTCAGAGGCCCGTTCGCGGTCAGGTTCGCATAAGCGAATACCGGGAGACCTGTCACTAAAGCGACGGCCACACCCGACACTACACCGGAAGGACGGAGCTTCCTGCCGAGCAGCGTCAATACAGTGGGCAACAACGTGGTCGCCCTCAATGTTCCGTAAAAGAGAAACATGTGGGTGACGGTCAATCCCGGTATATGCGCAATCATGATAGAGGCCGCCAGGAGGACGGCCATGGTACAATGCGACAGCCTCTCCCGCCCTTCATCTGTAAGGCTGTGTGTGATTCCAAGATCGGTGGTGAGGGAAGCTGCTGCACAAAGGTTACTGTCTACTGTGGACAAAAGCCCGGACACGAGCATCAGCAGGAACGGTACTGTCACCCACGCAGGGAAAAGGTTTGAAACAATCTCGAGATTTACAACGCCGGTATCCTTCGCGGCATATCCGCTGCCGGCAGCTATGAATCCGAGAATCCCCATTGACAGAGGGACAGCTGCGAAGGCCAGGGCTCCGAGAGAGAACGCCCTGCCTATCTTGTCCTTGTCCGCAGAAAACGCCCTCTGCCAGAAGCACTGGTCTCCGAAAGGGCCTGAGACAAGCCCGATCGCTGTCGGGAGTCCGAAGCCTATGAGGATCTGCAGGCCTTTCCCATCAAACAGGTGCAGGCATTCCCCGCTTATGCCGCCCAATCCATCAGCTATACAGGATAATCCGCCCTGGCTGGTCACGGCCCATGGCACGAATAGTGCGCAGGCGGCGAGCATAAAAAGCATCTGGATAACATCCGTCAGCATGCTGGCTCTGATGCCTGAAATCCTGGAGTATGAGAACGCGATCAGCGCGAGGATAATCGTTGTGACCGTGAACCCAAGCCCTGTAATGGACGCGAGTATCTTTCCTCCTGCAAGAAGCTGTACTGTTGTTGACAGGAGTGTGAGTGCCGCCAACTGCAGACGGTATATCCTCCCGACGTTCCTGTCCTCATATGTGCTTTCCATGAATCCGGAAAGGGTGATCCCTCTGGGCATCCGCTCGCGTATCTTTTTGGCGAATGGGATAAAAAACAAAAGGCACAGCACGTTCGGAACCAGGAACCAGAAGAGTCCCGGCCATCCAGACGTGTATGCCTTCTCTGCGGAAGTGAACAGGGCAGGCGCCCAGATCCATGTGGCTGCAACCGACATGGCTGTGGCAAATACTCCCATGTGCCTGTCCCCGACATGGAAGTCCTCGCTGTCTGTCCCTTTCCGTGCAAAAATGTGTGTGGCCATGAGCATCACTGTGCCATATGCCGCCAGTAATATGATCCCTTTCATCATACCTCCTTTGCTAATAGTTTTTTGTCAGCGCAAAGGAGCAATTCCATGTCCGGATTTTTGTATTTTCCAGGCATGAAAAAAGGCACCCTTTTTGAAGGTGCCTTCCGGTGTTTTGATCTAAATTCACACCGATACCATATCAGATTTTCATTTTCCGGTCAAGCATTTTTAACGATAACCGTTACTTAGTGTCCAAAAAAACAGCGGATCTATCCGCTTCATCGCCCAAAATCATTGATTCTAAGCGGTTTTCAGCCTCATTCAGGTCTTCATAGATAACCGACTTCGACACACCGTATTTCCATGCAATTTCCCACACTGAACCGGAAAAAGTGGAAAAGTATTTCGAGTACAGGGCGTCATACTGGCGCCAGCTCCTGTGCCCTTCCTCTTTGGCCAGATTTCGGTATGTGAGCATCGCGAAATCGAGTGCCATGATCAACTCTTCCGTGCGGTGAGATGTTTCTCTCAGCCGCTCTGCCCAGGCGTCCGGATCCCGGCCTTCCATAAGGTCGGTAAACCACTTGAGGCTGAATACATTGGACCGTTCTTCTTCCATGCGGTCCAGGATCGTTTTGTCGCACTGGTCGTGAATCCAGTTATAGTTCCGTATCAAATACCGGAGCAGCTCCCTCTTGCTTCCTACAATCTTCTCCGTCTTTGCCATCGCAGTCCCTCAACCAGTCGTCAAAACTCATCTGCCCGGGGATCTGGACAACCTCAGGCACATCATCCACCGCTGTCACTGCTTTTTCCGGATGCATCTCTGCCCAGCAGACCGGTCCGAATCCCCGCTGGATGCTTTCCGGATCCGATATCATCCTGCCACACATCCTGCATCTCATGACAGTTTACCATTTTTGGGTTCTCTGAAAAAGGCTTCGCGTTCCCGCATCCGTGCCGCTTCCGCTGCATACTGGTTATACGCCCTCTTGCGCTTGCCGATCATATCCATGAGGCAGTCACATCTTTTTTCAATGAGGGCATCCGGGAGGGTCGAATTGTCGAGCTCTTTCTGGGTGACCAGTAAGCTCTCTTGCGCGGCTGTTTTTGTGTCCCTGATGCGGATCCGGATTCCCTCTTCGGGGCTCTGGGGAATGATCTCAACAGCCACATCGTTGTCCCTTGCATAATTGATGACATCAAACATTCCGTTCCTCCTCTCAGTCTCCGCACAGGTCAGTGTGCTTGCTTATGTACAGACCGTTCCATCCATGGGCCTTGTAGTATGCTTTGCACTTAAGAATCCCTGAAGCGGACTTCACGTATTCGATGCCCCTGACATAAGCTCCATGTTTCTTTGCCCAGTCGCACCATTCAGTACGGTACTTGCGTTCAGACGCAGACTGCGCCTTGAAGTCTTCATACAGAACCCCCTCCTGGTTGATGGTTTTTATCCGGCCCGGATATGTCTTCATAAACCGCCTTGTGAAATCTTCTCCGCCGTTCGGCATCACGGTCAGGCCGATGTCATCCTGTATCGTGTTGATCACCGAGGCAAGGGCTTTATAGACTGCATCCTTTGAGGGAGCTGCCCTCATTGCCTTCCCGCCGAATCCACGGCCGACCATATAGTAGATATCCGGATTGTCAAAGTACAGCCCTGAAGCGCCTGCTCGTTTGATATCCTCTGCAGCGTCGCACAAATGGCGCTGCCATGCTCTGGCGGTAACGTCCACCCAGTACTCTCCCGGCCAGCCCTCGTATGGAGCAATCCGCAGCGATTTGTAGGATTGATAATAACCCCTTTGCTTCTCCAGAGCTCCGGCATTAAGGTATCCCCAAACGAATACGCCTCTGCCGACGGCCTGCATAATCTCTGACTTGCTGATCCCGTCCGTATCTATCACGGCAAGGTCTCTTTTTTTCGACCTGCGGAGTGTGGCTACTACTCTGTCTTCTTCAAAACAGTACCTGAGTCCCATTTGCTTCTTCATGCCTCCTCTCTCTTTCTCTTGTTTCTCAAAGTTTCTTTAGCATGGCATCGTCTTTAGAAGTCCCCTTCCATTCCTTTGTAGGCGCTCTGGGAGGTTTTGGCAGCTTATCCGGTCTGATTTTTAAGGTTGCTCTCTTTTTTGGATCTGCAGCCTTTTTCTTCTCTTTGGCCCGCCTCAAACTCATACGCTGGGCTTCTTTCCTGCACTCATCATCACAAAACTTTTGCCGACCATTTGATGGTTCGAACCACCATCCGCATGTAGCGCATTTTTTCATCATGTGTTCCCGCCTTCGCGCTGCCAGTCATCAGTGCAAAGCATCTCCACAGACGTAATATCTATGATGAAATACTCTGCGTCCTCTTCAGCTCCCCATTCCTTACGGCCTGTCCCTATTCTCAGGGTTCCGTGAACCAGCATTGCAGGTGAATCGAGGCTGTACCCAGCACGCAGAATAATTCCTCCGAAGATTTCCAGGTTTGTCTGCCTGGCCGCTGCCATAAACTTGGCATTATGGAGCATTCCGACAGCGTTTCTGAATCTTGTCTGGTAAAAAGGAGTGATCTTTCTGTATTCCTCTTTTTTCTCCCCGCTCCGGATCATGTCGAACCATTTTCGTTTTATTGGCAATGTCAGCATTCTATCCCTCTTCTTTCTTAGACCATATGGCCTTCAGCCACTCAACCCACGCTTCCAATCTTATGCTTATTCTTCTCTGTGTCATGTACAGACTGAGAACCTGTACCTGTACAATGCCAAATAAAATACCGGGCCAAATCCATTTATCCATCTCTCTTCTCCCTTGACTGCTTTTTTAATCGTTCGCTCTTCCTTTACCTACATAACATGGTCCTGGAGGATGCGGTACTTGTCGCTTGGAAAATCATAGACACCCCTGACTATGCGCTCTATGGCGCTGCTCTTCGGCTTTATCCCCTGGATCACAGCGACCACGTCATATACGGCAGTAAGATTGCTGTCGCAGCCAATGTCAGCATAGACGCGGTGCCCATTGTCATAGGTGATCTCTGCGACCTCTTTCATATATTCCCGGTCACCTGCCTTATACCAGTTCTGAACCGCTTCAATGCGTTTTATATTCTCTCCATTCATGCGAAACATTATGACAGTGGCCATGAGCGTGTAATTGATATCTTTATTCATTTCCTACCTCCCGATTCATAGGATTAATTCCTTACAGTTTCCAGCTGTGGTACGCTCCGCTTGAAAGGCATTCCAGAGCATAGTTCCGGATGTCCTTGTTCGTGTGCAGCCATGCGCAGTGCGCGCGGACGTGTCCGATGATAACATTAAGGAGCCAGGTCAGATCCTCGCAGAAAACAGCTTCCTCCAGATAGCTGTGCCATTTCTCGCGTTCAAACCGCCCTGCCTTAGTCGTGACGTATTCAACTCCTCGAGTCTCCATCTTCCTCTTGCCGTTTCTCGTTTCAATCCATCTCCCAGTCGGCTCAGAGCGGAATTCGTTGCAGCCTGTCTGCTTAAGGCTCTTCAGTTCATATTCACCGCGTACTGATGCCTGCACAGATGAGCCCCGGTAATCAAACACGAATTTCATGCAGGTTCCTCCCTGGCATTGGAACGTGTATGCCATTATCCGAATAACCTTTGCTTACCATCCGCAGAACATCTTCGCGGAGCTTACTCCCGGTCTTTATTCCAGCGTCATCAAGTGCCTCACGCGTGGCACAGATCGGGCAGATTTTAGTGGTATTATCTTTTCTGGAAAGAGCGGGTACGGCATCGAACTGTTCACGGCATATCGGGCAAATCATCATTGCTTTTACCTCCTGTTGTTCTTTCAGAAGAGGAAGCTCTCAGCCTTCATGCCAAGGCGTTTATTCATCCGCGTCCTCTTCTCGTCGATAATGTCTGAAACCCTGCTGTTATCCACAAGACCGTCTGCTTTTCTCAGCTCCCGCAGGATGATGTAAACATCCGCCATCTCCTCTTCGACTTTATGCGTCAGGTCAGGATAGCTGCGCCCCGGGGCGGGGTTTTCGTCACGGAGATATCTGGCGTACTTAAGGCAGGCGTGGGCCAGCTCTACAGATTCTTCCGCCATCAGTTCAAGCGTCGCGGGTACCCCGATCTTGTTGGCAAGGGTATTGGTTTCTGTGTCCATCTTTATGCTCCCTCCTTTCCGGGCGGCAGCGCATGCCGCCCGATGTTTATTTTCCGTGAGACTCCCGTAAGGAGGTTGCGCTCTATCTAACTACAACCGGCAGCAACAGCCCCTTGAGGCTGTGTGCCTCCGATGTAACGATCATCGGCGCCTTGGGTGACAGGAACAGTACCTGAACATTTTCATCCGGGAAAGATTCCAATGTCGTTCTTATGAGCGCCGGGTTAAAACCAATTGTCATTTTCTGTCCAGTATCCTTTTCCAGCGGTATCGTTTCGCTGTAGGCCGCTGCACTGCTCTGTATGTAGATGCGCATGTTGTCGGCTTCCACGTCAATTCTTACCGGTTTCGGGTTTGACTCGTCATTACACATATCTGCCCGCTTCACTGCATTCAGGAAAGTCTGCCGTGGCAGTTCCACGCGATCGCCCTGTAATGCAAATGGTTTTCGATACTGGAAATAATTCCCGTCAATAAGACGCGTCTGGACGATGTATTCCTCTGTCGAAAAAGATGCTGTCAGCTTTCCGTAGGTGATCTGTACAGGTCCTTCTAACCCCAGGCTGATCAGCTGCTCCGCCGCGCTCCGAGGGATCAGCATCTTAAAGGAGTCGCGATAAGGGATAGTAAACCATGCGACCTGACTTCCATTGAGCCCGACAAAGGACAGCTCATCCCCGTCGCACTCCATGCATACAGCGGTCATTTCCTGCTTGGCGCTGGTCCTCGGGACAGCATACAGGACGTTTCTGAGTGCTGCCACAAGGTTTTCCCCGTCGATACTCGTCTCCATATCTCCCGGGCTATAGATGCTTCCCTTTGGAAACTCATCCGGATCCTGTGTCGCAAAGGCGTTCCTGATCGAATCCCCGGCGCGGATCGTGATCCTGCCGCTGCCGGCGTTCTTTTTTATCTCCACTTCACCGTTAGGCAGCTGGTCGATCAGGCCGAAGGCCTTGGCCGGGATGAGCATCTTCTCTCCCTGGGTTCCTTCCAGTGTCGTCGAGACTGTCAGTTCCAGGTTTGTTGCAGTGAGTTTTCCGTTCTCCACGAGGATGTTCTGCAGGATCGGGGTTGATGCCTGTTTCGGAACCACTGCGCGGAGCTTTTTAATCTTGTTTGCGAGTTCCCATTTCTGCACCTTCATGCATGCTCCTTTCAGCTTCTAAGCTCAATCCCGTCAAGGAAAAGCGGTATGCCCCTCTGAAAAGGGATCCGGTACGGTTCGAGCTCTTTCGCGTTCATGTACTTGTGTCCGTATATCTGCTGCATGTCCTTAAAAACCACCCACGGCACCCGGAAGAACTTCTCAAAGCCAAGGGAAACAACAATGAAGCACATGGCTCCCATGGCGGAATACCGTTCAAAGCATCTCTCCTGTTCTTCAGACACCACCTGCCGGCGGATCTGCTGTGCATCGGTGTGTTTGGCATCGAACATCACCATCGTGGCATCCTCCAGGATCCCCTTGAAATCGGGCTGAGCCTGTTTCGTGAATGTTGCCACAAACCATCCGGGATGCTCTTTAAATGGCTTCAACGGCTTCATGGCTTCCGGGGTTTTGTCTATGGCGCAGGTGCCGTTCTCTTCATAGACCCGGATTGCGGATTCTATCATCTGCTCAAACTGCGCTCCTGCGGCATGTGCCCTGCGCCCGGCAAGCTGCTTACGTGTATCCATTTTCCGCCGCCACCCTTTCAAGCTTGCTGATCGTCACTGCCCCAATCCCTTTGATGCCATTTTCACGGAGTTCCTGAAGAAACTCCTTCACTCCGGGGTGCTGCCTGGACGCCAATGTCTTCTGGCGCTGTACCCCTTCTCCAAAACCACGGTTATAGGCGTTTTCATAATCCTTTCGGCCTTCATTAAAGCCCTCGCTACGCGCCTTGTTCACCCTATCCTCAACGTAGTGAACCAACTGCACATCCGTCATCTTGCGCATTTTTACCGCTTTGTCGTGGATCTTGTTCTCGTCAAGAGTCCTGCGACAGCTTCTCTTTTTCGCCATTCTGCTTGTCCTCCTTTGGTACTGATGTGATGATGATATAGTTCCCCGCGCTTCTTACAGCTCCATATCCTTCTTTGCCAAGATCCGCAAGTACATTGCGAATATCCCGATCATCGACGCATTTAATCCAATCACCTTTTTTCGGTTTGTAGTTTATCTTCATGCCCTCCACTCTTCCGGAACATCCTGCCCCAGGTCTCTGAGCCATTCTTCAAGGCATTCCCGGCACATCTGGCCAACAGTATGTGCGCTGCCGTCCCTGCCCATCTTTCCTGAGAGAGTAACCATGTGCTTCTTGATGCTTGGTGTCCCACACTTCATACATGTGCCTCTGGTCTTTACCGTGGACTTTTCCACCTGCAGACCTTTGGGGAAATCCCTGCGCATGTTATCCTCTCCCACGATCGGGATGAGGGAGTCCTTCATGAATACCGGTATCCCAAACATGTCGGCAACTCTGACGATCTCAACGATCCATTCTGGATCCGGTACTACCTTGCCGCTGTGGTTCCCTGTCTCTGCCCCGATGATGAACCAATCGAAATCGTTCCAAGTATCTGTACAAGAATCTTCCTGGTCGAAAGAGATCTTTTCACGAAGGGGCTCAAAGCTGATAAAGCTCTTGTCCGGACTACAAAGTGCGCAGTAAAGTGCGTGAGCTTTTTCAACGTCTGCATTGCACGTGACGCTTGTCCCGAACCAGAAATTAGGCTCATGCCTCAGCTTTCCGAGTTCTTCATACATCCTGGGATTCTTTGTCAGGAATAGATAATTGTGCTGCGGACCTTCAAGGCAGGAATTGATCACATCATTGAGCCATTCTTTAGGCACCCAGTCTCCAAACAGGTCGCACATGGATCCGACGAATATCGTCCTTCCATTCAGCCTTGCCGGCTCCCCAAGACGGTACTTGTGGAAGGTCGGAGCAAATCCGAAAGGGAAAGCCCTGTGTGCTCCCGTCTCATCGTGATATGGCTTCTCCAGGACATATAGCCCGCTGCCCTTTTTGCCATACTCGGAAAAATGGGACTTGTTCTCTCTGACGTTTCCGCAGAATCTCTTCGCGATCGATGCAGCATAGCAGTACGGGCATCCATGCCTGCATCCTGTAATCGGGTTCCAAGTTGAGTCTGCCCATTCAATCTTTGTCTTTTTCATGCAGTCACCCTCACTTTCTGTCTCACGGTTTCCTGATCTTTCTTCTGCATCCTGCGTTCAAATGCGCTGACGAACGCTTTTACCTCCGGAGTCATAGCTGCATTCCGCTTGCCCCTGCACTGTGCGACTTTTCCGTTTTTCCACTCCATCGTGTAAAAGGGCGTATCCGGATCCTCAATCTTTCTAACGAACAGGATCAGGGTCTCATGCCGTTCCACCCGGTCTATGTAAGTGGCAACACAATGATGCTGCAGTTCTCCTTCCCTGCGGATCTCCCCTACATCCTTCGGCAGCCTAATCATCAGGCCCCTTGCCTGCATTTCGATCCCCCCTGTCTCTTTCATCTCCTCGAAGAATCTTTTGACGGCCTCCTCCTGCTTCCTGCGCCGCTCGGCTTCTTCTTTCTCCTTCTTCTCAAGGGCTATCTTCATGAGCCGGTCATGCGCTTCCGGGAGATTGGGAGGCAGGAGATAATACAAGTCGGCGAGGCAGTCAGGCATATATTTTTCAAGCCATCCCAGGTAATCATGCCAGTCTTTACAAAGATTCCTTTCGAGCGCCAGCATGGCCTCTGCCTTTGTGTATCGCTTATTCCACTTGGACCTGTCGAATGCCTTCTCTGCCTGCTTCCGGAGGTATTTCAGGAGCCTATGCACGTCCAGTTTGATGTCTCCTGAGAAAATCGTCATAAGGTGGTTTGGGCTACTTCCGAATAAACTCACATAATGCACCAGTTCATCTTCGCTCAGCCGAATCCTGCTCAGATAGGCATCCTGCATGACATCGAGCATTGTCAGCCCGCCATCAAGTTTTATCAGTGTCCTGATGTCCTGTTTCGGGATCCGAAGGAGCTGGTCTGGCTTGGTGCTGCTGGTGTCGAAATTCCTTTCTGCTCCATACCAAAGCGACTCACTGACCAATCTGCGCAGCCCCATCTTGCTGAAGTATTCCAGGAAGGGTTTCCTTGGGTACTCTTTCATGTAATCGGTGATTGGGATCCTGTACGGCCATGACTTCTGTTGTAATTCTTTCAGACCGCTGTACTTCCAAATCGTTCCCTTGAGCACTTCGGGCAGGTTCTCCGTATACAGGAATGCCTCACCGGTATTGTATTCACCGACACCAGGCGCCCATCTGATCTCACCCTGATTCTTGTACCTGATCCGCTCATAGAAGTGTACGCGGTGCCCCTCCCGGAAGATCTCCCTGCATACTTCTCCCCATTCACAGTTCCGGCCTTTAACCTCCCCATGGTCGAGGATGAACTTCACATCCGCGAAGAAATACCTGACAATGAGGCCTTCGCCCATCCGCTGGATGATTGCCACATACCATGGTTCATCCCATCGGTAATATGTGCACCCGCGGTCAAGTTTTGATGTGGTGGTCTTCCACGTGATCGGCCTGCCGCATGCCGGGCATATTCCGCGCTTGTCCCGTACAGGGTGTATCTTTTTAACGTCCACCATCATCTTCGCGCCGCAGCGTGTACACTGGATCCTCGTCTGCTTCCTGCCCTTGGGCGGGTCATAGATCACATAATCAAATCTTGCGATACCATCTGTGCAGAGCCATTCCGCGAAAGTTTCAGGAAGTTCAGGTACCTGCTTCATGAGCTCAACAACCGGCTCAAGCTCCTTATCGTGGCGCCTCAGGAGCCTCTCCTTGAGGATTTTGTCCTGCCACTTATAAATCCTCAGCCCCCAGGTTTCCTCGTCTTCCAGAGGCCCCAGGGCTCTCTCAATGGCATCCTCGCCGGCCTTGTCGAATGACAGATAAGGCGAATAGCCTTTTTTGACATAACCTGTCTCCCACTCAAATGAGGGCCAGCATCCTCCCCAGCGGTCTGATGTGGATAGAACACTGTCCAGCCTCCCTGTCCGCCAGCTCTTTGCAGTCTCGAAATCCATATTCTGGGAGATGTATTCCCTGTCCTCCACGTCGAGGTATACCCTTATGTTTTCCCGATACGCGATGCCGCCGATCAGTTTCGACCGTTCATAGATCCTCAGGACTATGATGTCGGCTTCCTTCTTCACGTCCGCATACCAGAGCTCGATATCATTCCTCCGGAGCTTTGCAGCAAACGCCTCTTTCGTCATCCAGGCTGGTGCCGGCATCACTGGCAGCGCCCGCAGCTTTTGCTTGTCCATACGCACCTCCTTTTATCCAAACAGGCTGAACAGATCCATCTGGCCGTCCATACCTGCATCTTTGGTTTTTTTCTCCTTCTTCGGCTTCTCGGCCTTCGGTGCTTTGGGCTTTTCTTTGCTCTTTCGCTTTTTGGCTGCCGGCTTTTCTTCTGATCCGGCTTCCTGGGCCTCCGGTTCTTTCGATTCCGGGTCCTTCGGTTGGATCTGTGCATTTTCCGAAGCGGATTGAGCACTTTCCGCAGCAGTATGGGCATTTTCCGTAGCAGTGCCGGCACTTTTGTTCCTCTTTTGGGCATTTTTCGTTGACTTGGAACTCTTCTTTGCCTCAGTGCCGGAGGCCTTTTGGGGTTCTTTCTCTTCACCGGTCCGGATATAGTCCTCTGCCCATTCATACACTATCCGGTCCTCGATACAGGCGACGCCCGCGGACGCTTCTTTGCGTGCTTTATCCCTGATGTATCCAAAGCAGCTGTTCCATGTCCGTGAAGCAGCGAGTACATCCTGTGCAAAACCCGCGTCTTCTTTGCATCTCCTGATCAAATGGTCACAGATCAGTGTGCAGTACGGATGACCCGCCTTCTGTTTCCAGTCCTTAAGTTTCTTGACTGCTTCGTCTGCAGCATTGGCTGTGCCGCTTGCTTCTGCGGTTTCACCGGCACCCTGTGTTTTCCCTTCAGCCGGTGACTCCGCAGGGCTTTCCGCTTCTCCTGGCGGTTCATCATCAGGAACCTCTCCCTGTTCCTCTGCATCTCCATCCGCAGGTATGCCAGGGCCAGAATTGTTGCGGGGCTGAGTTTCTTCTCTGCCTTCTTCTGGATCGGCATCATGAGTTCCTGGAGCAGCCTCCAGTTTATTTTCGAGTTTTCCATCTGCTCCTGTGTCCAGTCCGCGCTCATCCTCGACTTCCTCCTTCACTCCGCTGATATCCGCACCCAGTGCGGCGACTGCCTCCAGATGTTCGTCTCCGAGAATAGCCATCGCTTCAACGGCCTCCCTCTCGGTTGTAATTTCCTGATTCTCCTGATTCGTCATTAACTTGTCCTCCTTTGGGCATTTTTCATGCCTCTTCTGCAGCGTATTCATGTCGTCTATATAGCACTTGCTATATTGAGCAAGTACTTAGCATGTACTTAGCATGTACTTAGCAAGTTTTAAGCAAGTTCACCCTGCCTGTACGATCTCGACCTTCGGTTCTTTTCCGTCAAACCGGAACACAAACTGCAGCGGCTGATTTTCCTGCCTTGTCATTCTCTTGAGAACGTGGTCCATCAGGAAGCATTTACGTCGGAACGTCCATGCTTCCGATGCCCACATCGGCGTGAACCACAGTTCCTGATCGGGCTCGTTGTTCCTGCCGTGTTTTTCTTCCGGCCACAGCACTGGGCCTGTGAGTGGATCGCTCAGGGTATTTGCAACCAACACGTATCCTGGACAGCCCAGGAGCGACAACTGGATGTAACACATCTGCGCGACCACACGGTCTATATCCTGCCCTATAAAGCACACACGCTCCTGGTAGTTGATACCCCTCGCACGGAATGCGTTCGCCGCTGCAATGAGTGTCGCCCCTGCCCCGCAGGCAGGATCGCAGACGGACATCCAGCCCTTGTCGTCAACTTCCTGCTGTGCCTTGTCTCCGATCTGCATCAACGCCATCATCCGGCAGATGTTGTACGGAGTAAAAAACTGCCCCTTCCAGTGATTTCCGAGGTTCAGGTTCATGTACAGTTTCCCCAGGAAATCCTGATCAGGATCCCGTTCAAGCGCGTTTACCAGAATTGCAAACAACTTTGCAGGCACTTCATTGCTGCCGCCCAGCTTACGGATGCACTCCGCATATTCCTCTTCCCGGGCTTGATAGTGGTTTTCCGACTTGTCAAAAGCATTACTGAGCGCGCATGCCCAGGCACTCATCAGGCATTGCCACACCTCCCAGTCGCTGCGCACTCGGCAAAGGCTCTGGAAGCCTTTGATAAACTCTTTCTCGTATTCAGCGCTCGTCATTGGCTTGTCCTCCTGTCTTGCACTCATGAAACCGCTCCCAGCCGCTTTTTCAGTGCAGTCATCCTCTCCGTGAGGGCTTCGCCAGAAACCTGTTCTCGCTCGGGAGGATCCGGCTCCTTTGCACCGTCGTCCAAACCATGCTCCAGAAGAGCCATGCCTCGTGAGTTCAATTCTCGAACATCTCTGCTGTCGGTCATCTTTCTGGCCAGCCTGCGGGCTTCCAGTTCTGCCGCAATCCGCTCCCTGATCTCGCCGGGGATGGTCGGCATACGCTCCTGTGTTTCCTCTCTCCTCACAACAGCGTTGTATGTCCGGATGAAGTTGGATCCGGCAACGCTTTCGAACGTCGCTATGTCCATCTGAGCCAGTTCCTTCAACGAGGCAGCGCTACCGACTGCTTTGCGGATCGCTTTCGGGAGGCTGTCAAAAGATTCCTGCATTTTCTCCCATGGAACATTAACGGCCTTGCGGACAAGAGCCCATGCTTCCTGAGCGCTCACACTGGTATCCGGAGCAGATGCGTGGATGTGTGCTATGATCTGCCCCGGTGCAGGGGGGAAGCCGCTGCTGTCGGTGGCGATATAGGACTTGACTCCTGCAATCACCAATCCGGCAGAATACTCTTTCAATGCTTCGTGCCATGGAATACTCATTTTCTCCACCTGCCCTTTGGTAAGGTTCGCGTAGTATCTCGGGTATGCTGCAGCCAAATAGGCCATTACTTTCTTGGTTTCATCTGTCGTCATCAGTCAGCCTCCTCTGCTACTGCAAAAAACGCATCGACTCCACGTGGCTCTTGTGTAGATCCAGGAGCCGCCCTGTTTCTCCCTCTGCTATCCCTCTCGTCAACGGCATTGAACACCCATCTGCGGAGAGCCAGATAGTGACTGGCTGACTTGTAGTGTTTCTCTTCGATGTACTCGTCGAGGTACCTGATTGCCTTGTCAGTCTTTACTACGCCGAACTCCTGCTCAAGCTTCTCCTTCTCCTTCTGAGTGAGCCTGACATTACGGTATTCCCCGAAGGTCTCTTTTGGCTCTTTAGGTTTAACCACCTTACCTGCTTTATCCTTTTTACCAGTAACAGTATCAGTATTAGAAACAGATACAGTATCAGTAACAGTATCAGTAACAGTATCAGTAACAGTATCAGTAACAGTAACAGTTGTATCCATACCGTATCCGTTGCTGTCGGAATCTGTATCGATAGGGTATCTATACGGTATCGGTACGGTATCCATACCGTATCCGTTGCTGTCGGAATCTGTATCGGTACCGTATGCAAGATGTTCCAGATACGTTCTGAACTTTTCAGTTCGGACTTTCCTGATCTCTGCTTTCAATGGTTTCCGGAACTTTTCTGATTCTGTCCAATTGTATTTTGACCAGTTGATCAGCAGGACCTCACGGGTGTTCTCGTCGTAATTAATGACCCGCTTTTCCATCAGGGAAGACATCAGCTTTACGGTCTGCTGCGCTGTGAAGCCAGCTTCGAAGGCGATCTGCTTCATGCTGACTTCATAGCAGCCGCAGAGGTTAGTGTGTGGATTCGTGAGCAGGTAAAGATACAGGAGTTTTTCGTCTGTCGAAAACGTGTCCGATATTTTCGGATCTGTCCAAAAACTCATTTGGACGCTTCTGTATATCGCCATGTCGAACCTCTCATCATTTCTGTACTTTTCCGTATCGGAGTCCGTTACTGTCCATGTACGCTTTCAGGGACATCAGCTGATCTTTGGTACCCTCAACCCTGAATTCTACGAAGTAGGTTTTTTCCTGTACCGGAGGCGGGGCCATTGGCGCAGGACCTGTCTGTGGAGCAGCCATATTCTGTCCATATTGAGGATTATTGTAACGTGTTCCGTTACCCATCATGTCAGAATGCCCAAAATTGCCGCCTGCCTGCCTCTGTGTGACGTTCTGCGGGGCTGCCTGAGGGTTTCCCTGCCCCTGAGATGCAAAGCCGCTCACAGGGGCTTCTCGTGGCTCGGCAGGCACCGGAGGCTCGGGAGGGTTGGCCACCCGGGTGGACTGCCGTCTCGTATCTTCTGCCGAGAGCCGGCTCCGAAGGGCTTCTATGTCCTCACGACGCTTGCGCTCGGCCGCCTCTTCTTCCCTCCTCCGCTGTTCTTCTTTTTCACGCTGCGCCTTGGCCGTAAGATCTCCATGGAGCCGAAGCGCGGATCCGAGATCAAGAGTCCTCCGGTATTCCTGCAGTGCTCCTGCTCTGAGAGCAGGCTCAGTATCCATGGTGAGGATCGACCGCAGGTCATTCTCGATCTTGGACAGCCGCTCATTCATTTCCTTCTCGGCCTTTGCAATCTTGCAGGTCGCATTCAGCCACTTGGGGTCAAAGATCCTGTCGAAGGTGAGGAAAGCCAGCTCCTCTGCCGGCACATCCTCATAAAACGGATGTGCCTTCTCATTCTCAAACGCTTTCTGGAGACGCTTTTTCTTAGACGCTTTCTCTGCCGCCTCATAATCCTTAATCGACTTGTCGATGGCGGACGACACCTTGTCGACATCTGCAGTAGCTTCTGTCAGTTCTTTTTCGAAAGCCTCATAAGGTTCCATGACCGCCTTCTTGACTTCGATCCTGCGGGCGTCAATGGCCTTCTTGACTTTATTCAGTTCAGACCTGTCTGCCTTGGAAGCCTTAAGGTCATCCGGGGTGATGATCGCAGTGTCTGCATACCGCGCAGACAGTTCCTGCATCCAGCCCTGGAATTCTTCTTTGTTCCACTCGATCCTGCGAAGGAACTGACCCTCTGCCGGGTTGAGGATCCTGATTGCGAGTTCCGACATATGTATCTCCTTTCTGTTACCAGTCCATTGCGAGCATCGGACCTGTGAGCCTCCTGTGATGCAGGCAGCAGTCGCACTCTCCGCATCTCGAGGGTTCTTCCTCTCCGCGCTTTATGGCGAGGATCCTCTCCACCTGCGGCTCCATGAGGGACAGTGCATCGTCCAGTTCTGTCTGCGTCAGCTGGCCGACATCATAGTCAGGTTCATCAGCCTTGGAGATGACAGCCAGATAGAACGGAAGCCTCTCGCCTGTGTTCTGTCTGACGATCTCCTGATATACGGCGCCCTGGATGTCATAGCCCCAGTACTTGTAGAATTTGACATATCCGAAGTCCCGGACATATTTATCAGCCGGATTCGTGAGGGAGAAGGACCGGAAAGCCCTCACCGTCTTAAGGTCGACGATCGCCTGTCCTGGAAGATAACTGTCCATCTTGATCTTCCACCTTGCCCCGAAAAGCTCCCCGGTCATAATCACCTGCTTCTCACCGGACATGGCCTGCATGAAGAACTCATCTTTTTCGACACGTTCGATCATCTTCTCTGCCTGCCGGTAGGCCGCTTTCAGCTCACCGCCCTTCGTGAAGCAGTCAGGGTTTTCTGCCTTGAACCTGTCAAGGCTCCCCTCAAAGTAGCTGTCTACATAAGATCCGACCATCAGGGGAAGGGTCTTCTCATCCTTCCACCTTCCGGCCAGGCGCTCCATGGCATGGAACTCACAGCCGGGTTTTCCAAGCGTTCCCACGAACTGCTTATACTGGGAAACGCTCAGATAGGTCTTATCAGCATCTGCTGTGTAGTAATTTTCATCATTGAGGATCATATAAAACCTCCTTACTGTGCGAAGAAATCAAACTGTTCAGGCTCTCCCGTATACTGCTGCTGGGGATATTCCTGCTGGCGATAACCCTGGGAAGGATACTCCTGCTGGACGGGAACAGGTTCAGGCTGCTGCGCAGGCTGTTCCCATACAGCCTGCTGTCTGGCCGGCTGTTCCTCGATCAGGGGCTGTTCCTCTGCTTCGATCTGCTGGCCGAAAGGATTATCGGCTGTTTCCTGAGCAATACCGTCGAGGATGCTCATATCACTGTTGATGGAATTGTCCACGGTCATGACCTGCATGATGTCACTGGAAACCGGAGCATATTTGAGGAGCTGTTTCAGGACCGTCTTCTTGCACATTGCCTCATAGTTGGTATCCCATGGGGAACCGCCCTTTTTAGCCGCCTGTGAATACTGGTCGCGGAAGCGGTCACAATCGTCTGTGCTCATGACCTGGAATCCATACCCGCCATTGTCCAGCTTGTAAAGTGCATAGAAGAATGTAGGTCTGCCACGGTTCTGCATCGCAGGAACATGTACCAGCTTTTCATCAAGGCCGAGGCAGTATTCAAACTGATCATTCTCATAAACAGTGTGCACCTGAATGGTCTGGAAACTCTTCGTGCGGTAAGCCAGCGCGAGCATACCTTTATCAGCTATCCCTCAGTTTCCCATCCTGCGGGGCTGGACTATATCTTCTCCTTTCGGAGCCGCGCACTTGGGGACGTAACTCATCCTCGTCCCTACTCGGCTACATTCATCACCGATAGTCTCTACACCACATACCAAACCTTTTTCCCCTTCACCTTTCCTTGGCGCTTCAGTGCTTTTGTAACAGTGGATGCGTCTACATCCAGATATTCTGCCAGCGCTTTGACGCTTTCAAACTCCATGATTATTTCCGCTTGCATCGCGACCCGTTTTCTGTGTCCTGCATTGGTCTGCGGTATGATCATGTTCCTTGAACGAATTCCATTACGGATTTTCTCTACTTGTTCTTTGGAGAGTGTTCTCCCGGTCAACTTCCTGCTGATTTTTTGTCGGGTTTCCTGACTAACTGGATGTCCGACAATCACGGTGTTATACTTGGGTTTCAATCTTTCAATCCAGTATTTTTCTCTTTCTTGCAGTTCGTGTTCCTCGCACTCCTCAATAACCCGAAAGGAAAATCCGTTAATGCCGTATTCTTCGATGTCGGTCTGGAATTGTTTGCTATGTATGGCTCCGTAGCCTCTGCAAAAGTGTTCTTTCCACCTTTTTTCAATATGCTTGCTTTTGCCCACATAGCAGTCATTTGTGATAAGGTTTGTTATTTTATATATTCCAACCATGCTTTTTCTCCTAACTATGCATGGTTTGGTATATGGCACGGGATTGCCCGTTTTATGGAGGGTTCCCCCGTTAGCACAGCGAAAGCTGTACACCCTTGAGTAATAAGGTTCACGCGGTTTTAATTGACCGTAAAGGTTCAGCCAATCTGGAACTGGCACTCGTAACAACGATTCTTGCTGTTCCAGTACGGGATCAGGTAAGCCTGGCCGAGCGGGGTATTAGGTTCAAGCCCCAGCTGGGCGGCATTCATCATTGCGTTGAGGAAGCTCACCGGGGAGCACTGCGCCAGTTTCGGGTTATTCTGGATTGCCGTAATCGTGATCCGCGTGAACCGCTCCGGAGTCATGATAGACGGAAGCGCTTTCCTGATCTGAGGGAGCAGCTGATTGACCATCCCCATCAGCCTCTGACCTCCATCATCCCTGCGGGGGTCCTGGACCTGTGTGTTCTGTTTGTATGCCATATGTAAACTCCTTTCCTCCCCCTTGCGTTAATCGGGGGATGTGTGATATCTTGGAGCAAGCAGCAGAGCATTCGCGTTTAAGCAGCGCCGCCCCACAAGGGGCCAAGAACGCCGGGGCCTCGTCATCCCCGTTAAACTCTGCAGCTTGTCCTTAAAAGCCACTGACTATTGCGCGCGGTGGCTTTTTTCATGCCTCCGGATTCTTTCCAGGAGCAATGCGTGTATAGTCCATGACTTTGCTCCAATCCAGTTTGAATGGGGTGTATCTTTCACGGATACGGCTCCGCATTTCCTTTGATTTCGCCCTGTCGGCTGCCCTCCGGCGAAGCACGGTCCATCCCGCAGCTACGCAGCACAGTGTGGTTGCCAGCGCCAAAAACACGATTCCATTCATCTTCTACCTCCTGTATTGCTTTTCTTACCTCATCAGCTCTTCTGCACAGCGTGCATTCATCTTGCGACTTCAGCCTTTTGCATTTTTTGCAATCCATATGCCGTTCCTGCCAATCCATCAGCCCTGACGAAGCGGATACCTCCGGCCATTTGTTACTTCCTTTTCTGCTTTGCAAAACTTACAGGCACCATCACGGGGCCATGTCTCCTTCAGGATTGTGCAATCCTTGAACTTATTCCTGGCGAAACACTTTCGTGTATCGATGCACTTGGGAAAGGGGATTTCCATATCACTCACCACCTTCCTTAGGCGAATACTCCGCGAGCCTATCCATGTCAAAAAGAAATGATGGGTATGTGCAGTATCCGCTTTGCCTGGTCTTTCCCGTTGCCTTCCCGAACCCGTTTGTCGTGATCCAGTCCGGAGCCCATGGGCAGTTGTTGGTATCTACGTAGGCCTCGTTCGTGAGGAGCTCTTTGTCATCCAGACACACGGTAATACGTGCTATGGGACCATCGAATATACTCCACAAAAGGATTGCAGGGCTGTCGTCAGCAATGTATCTTTCAGTCACAATGCTGCTGACTGTATAGCTGCCGAACCGGGTATTAACGGTCAGTGCCGATGTTTCCTTCGTCATAGCTTGTCCTTTCCAACTCTGTCAGTCGAGCATGCAGAGCTTGTTAAAAATCTTCTTTGGTATCCGGCCTGCAGGATAGCCGCTGAAAAGCGTTCCATTCGCTTTGCATTCCTTCTGCATATCGGCCATCATCTTGTACGCCTTTGGCCTGCTGACGCCGAGAAGATCCATAACATCTTCGACTTTGTAGTAGCCTCTGTTTTCTGTGCTGAGTTCCTTTACTACGCCAGCTGCCATCATTCCTCCTTTCCAAAATGCTTTTCTCTCCAGCACTTCAAGTCTTCTTTGATATCTGCGATCCTCTCCAGCGCCCGGATGATCTCATCGAGATCGGATTTCTCCGAATCTTCAATGTTTCCATCTGCCATGATGTCGAGGATCAGTTCCCTGGCAACATCGATCTTCCGGAAGCTGGCCAGTGCTGCCAGGCTGATCCGGTCAATGCTGTCACTGCCAATCTCGCACACGCTCCTTCCGAGCGGGCATGTGTTGTGGCAGTAATAGTTCCGCAGCTCCGGCGCACAGTAGGTATCTGCCATCACTGCAACTTCCTCCGGGTAGGGATTCAGGACGTTCAGCTCAATCCTTGCGATCCGCGTCCTGTCTATGCCGGTTTCCTCTGCCGTTGACTCACGGCTCCGGAGACGGTCATTCTTTTCTGATGCCTTCAAACGTGCCTCCCGGTACACGTTCTGAGGCGGTTTTGTGCCTGATTTACCCATTCAATTCCTCTCCCGATGGGGCTATGCTTAACGATATCCGATAGAAAATATCGGATACTGATAGTATCAGCCCGTAGCGTCCGGGTACTCCACGCCAAGGTATTCGCAGATCCGTCTCGCCGTTTCGGGATAGTTCACCCTGCCGTTCAGCACCTGTGTCATATATGGCCTTGTAACGCCCATGCACTTTGCAAAATCTGCTATCGACATGTCGCGCTGGATCAGTTCCTTGCGGCAGTTTTTGCACCACTGCGGACGAATGATCTTTGTTGACACCGTCTCACCTCCTTTGCTAAACTTATCTGATGTAATTTGATGTTTTTCTTTTGTTTACTGCTGACAAGTACATAATAAATCAGCATTTTGCTGATTGTCAATAGATATTCAGCATATTGCTGATTTTTTGAGGGCATTATGAGTCTTTTTGTTGATAATATTCTCGAACTGATTAAGGATAGGGGGATTACAAAGAGCAAGTTTCTTTCTGACTTGGGATTAAACCGCAATTCTCTTATCGACTGGAACAAACGTGGGACCATCCCAAACGCTGATACTGTTTCAGCAATTGCTGATTATTTGGAAGTGCCTATAGGCTATCTCCTTGGTCTAAGCGACAACGAGGAAAAGCTAAGTGCTTTCAACGAAAAGCTTGCGCTGCAGATGGCATATAAGGGAATTTCTATGTCGGCACTCTCCGAAAAACTAGGCGTGTCAGTTGATGTTGTTTACTCATGGTTGAAAGGAGAAGCTGAGTGTCCGGAGTATTACGACCGGCTTGCTGAAATATTCGAAGTCGCTCCGACCTATTGGGTGCGGCCAGGGATGGTCTCTCCGGGAATAGAACCTACTCTTGACGAATACCTGCTTATCATTCTGTTCCGCGAATACAGGCAGACCGGTGAACTCAAAGAAGATTTATATGGATATCTGCGCGATTATTTCCCGACAGCATTTGCAGAGGGTAGTTCCCCTTTGGTTGGCATTGATCCAGAACTCCTTCAGATGATCAGACGACTGAATAAAGAAGAACAGATCGAGCTACGTGGATACATAAGAGGTGTATACGGGCGATCCGTTGCAGCGGATCCGTCCGAAGCTCCTTCAGGTAAAATGGCAAAATAATACCCTTCGTGTGGTACCGAAGGGGGAAATGACGGAGATGACACTATGATCAGAACAAAATTCTCAGCCATAACGTGGATGCTTCTCGCAAGCATTTGCTTAGCCGCATGCAGTACATCTGTAAAAGATCTGTCGGAAGACCAAAAAGTACAGTACATGAAGGAAAATGGAATATATGGTTTTCTTAAAGAGTATCCAGAGTGCACAGAAGAAGAGTTTTGGAACCTGGTCGACAATAATTATCCTGTTACACCGTTTCAGGATATTCACGACCGGAAAGTCGAAAACCAAGATGTAGTTGTTGATGCAGTGGTCGTAAATTCAAAAATAGTCGGAAAGTCTGATTACGAACTTGAGTATACTCTTCTGTTAATGTACGAGCTGGAAGACAAATCATATCTGGCCTACGAAGAAACTATTGATCTTAAAGATGCTGAGAGAACCTATGAATTTTTTTCCTTTGGATCAGAAACAATACAGTCTTTGAAAAAAGATGACATTATCCGTATTTGCTGCAACGCTGAGCAAAGTAATGCGGTAGATGACTCTTATATATTTGCAATAAAGAAGACTGGTCACGAAGATGGGCTGGTAGACAAAATACTTGACGATTATGAGAAGAGTCAACAGGAAGAGGAAGCTTCTAACGGCTCATCTTCATCAGAAGATTTCTGGGCCTCGAGGAATACTCCCGAGAAGAAACTCGAAGATTATATCTGGTCTCGCGTTCACAATGAGTACGACCGCACCACTGTGGATCGGATCGAGATCAATGAGGATCTTGGCACAGATGCCGAAGGAGACTACATTGCTCTTGTGTATCTGACCTGGGACGTCAAGAACAAACCAGACATGACAGAGACAATGCTACAGATGTACAGCGACGACCTCGCCGCTTCCCTTGCCGCAGATCACCCGGAGGCCCAGGAGGTCGCCATATTCTGGCAGGTACCGTATCTCGGAAGCAATACTTCCAAATGGTCCTATGAACGCAGGAATGGCGGGATGTATGCCACGGATAAGGTGCTGGGGTTTTGAGGTGGCGATTAAGTTTTGAATAGTAGACCATTATGGTGTTTTTACGAGGAGGCCATGCCATGCGCGAAACAACGCACGAAAGTATCGGAAAAGTCATTCAGGTATTAGATCAATATCGTATTATCATAAATGCCGGGAAAGGATCCGTACGAGTTGGCAACGAAGTTCAGGTGTATGCGCTCGGAGGAGATGTCCTGGATCTTGATGGCAGTAGCCTGGGACAATTAGTCCAGGTTAAGGACACGCTTACTGTGACACAAGTGGAGGAAAAATACTCTATCTGCGAAAAAGAAGAAACGCGCACTGTAAAAAGGCAGTCTCTATCAGAAGTAGCTTTGTCACCTCTCTTCAGAGAAACAACCATTGTAAAACGTGTCCCTCTCGAAATCAGTGAGGCGGTGGAAATCAAAGAACCGCCCTTAGATCGTTCGATCAATATCGGGGATCTTGTTCGCAAGGCTTGACTTTATTTTCAACCGTATGGTAAGATTTCTTATAGAAGAAATGGTTGTCTTCGAGACGACTGGCGAAAGCCCCCTTGCCGTACGGTGAGGGGGCTTTTTCCTTTATGTGTGCTCAGTATGATAAACCTTTTAAACGATATGAAGAGCTCATCGCGCTCATGCGTTCCAGAAATATTATCGTTGCCGACGAGGACTTTGCTGTCCGGGCAATGAGCAATATGTCCTATTACACGCTGGTTAACGGCTACAAAAACACCGTACTGTCCATTCCGGGGACAGACAACTTTATCCCTGGGACAAAGTTTGAAGAGCTTTATACCCTTCATGCAATTGATGTCTCTATCGGAAATGAACTTCTGAAATACATCCTATACATTGAAGGCTCTCTCAAAAGCAAGTTGTCTTATCTTGTTTCAAAGAAATATGGTGTGTACACTGATCCGGCAAACATGCTGCATAACGCGCCAGGTGATTATTTGTATCGTGGGTATTATTCGAATGCCCGGCATATGAGAAACAATACTTTGAAGCTGTTGACCGAGACGATATGTCCTCCACCTGGCAGTAAAAGGTTCCAGAGCCCAAGCTTGGTGTATTATAGAACCCACCATAATCATATTCCGCCGTGGATTCTAACCACATCAATAACATTTGGGCAAGCTATAATGTGGTACGACATACTGTTGCCTGTCGACCGAACAGAGTTATGTAATTGTTTTCTCTCAGGCTCGCCCCTGTCAGATGACCAAAAGAAAGAGTACATAAAAAAATCACTGGATCTGCTTCGGGAATTCAGAAATATAATCGCTCATGGATCAAGGACTATCCTTGACCACGCAAAGGTGTCCATCCCAAAGGCTCAGATAATCGCATTGTCTCAGGGTGTCATTACAGCAACTGATTACAACTCAAACCCTTATGCACAAAGTGGATTGTATGCAGTTATTGCAGTACTGATAACGCTTCTCAACGATGAGTATCTTATGGCTGCCTTTGTAAGGGAACTATCCTTCATCCTTACCCCGTATGAGAACGTTACTGTTGGCGGAAAGAGTGTGTATGAACTATTCCATCTTCCAGGCGATATACTTGATCGGATGAGCAGCTACCAGGTATAAGCATCGTGCGATGATTTTTTATTGTTATCTACTTTTTAGCGGATTATTCCCGATACCACTTTGTTAAAAATCACATATATTACTTACCTAAAGCAGAGTTCAAGACGTTTATCAAAGAGATTAAAAATATGCTTTTAGATTTGCAGTCAAGGATCCATCCGAATGCTTTTAGCGCAGTTCGCGGCAATATGGGGATCAAGAATCTTGCGGATCTTGATTCTCTGCAAGCCATGCCAAAAGATGAAATTGAGTATAATAAGTTCGATAAATAAAAATTTTGATGCTATTTTAATGCATTTTTTCGCGTTTAAATAGTTCATTTAGTGCATTGTAAAAGTTGCTTTTGGTCTTGCCATGTTGTAATATACTTGCACAGAGAGAACCGTATTGATTACGGTTGAAGGGCACTCGTGCAGGTTTACTGTATGGGTGCCCTTTAATATTTATTGACACGGCTTCTCAAGATGCTATTAATTAAAGACAATTAGCGAATGGCTGCTTGTCGGCCGCAAAAAGAGCCCGTGTATCGTATGCACGGGCCTTTTTGCATTAGAATTATTAAAATCGCCTTCCTAGCCTGTTTGCGCAGGCGGGAAGGCTGACGAGGCATTGCCCCTTGGATCGAACGTTTCCATTCGAACCCGCAATTCGTTTTGGATTATACTCCTCCGGGGCATTGTTTGTCATCCCTGAAGGAGGTTTTTTATGACCACAACAGGTGAAAAAATCAAGGATCTCCGACGGCGAAAGAACTGGACGCAGTACCAGCTTGCCGACAAGGTTGGGGTTTCCTCCCAGGTCATTTCCAACATGGAACGCTCCTATACTTCCGATCGCCTCAAGCCCGAGGTCCTGGCAGCTCTGGCACAGGCCCTGGGTACTACAATCGACTATCTGGTCGGTTCGGATCAGCGCGAAGATATCCCGCTCTCACAGAATGAGCAGGCGCTGCTCCTGAACTTCCGGAAACTGGACGAGCGACAGCAGGCCCTGGCATCAGGCCTCCTGCAAGAACTGGCAAAAAACCAGAGGGAGGAGGGCTGACGTGCCGGCATACAAATACCAGATGAAGAACGGCAAGACAAAATGGTATGCCAACTTCTACTACACCGACTGGCTTGGCCAGAAGCAGCATAAATGCAAGCGGGGATTCGATACCAGGCGAGAAGCTCAGGAATGGGAGCGAAACTTTCTTGACTCGACCAGTAAAGATCCAACGATCACATTTTCTGCCCTCTGTGAGAAATATTTCGCTGAGATAGAGGAGCGGACAAAACCCACTACGCAGGAGAATAAAGAATCTATCTTTGAGGGGAAACTAAAACCTTTCTTCGGGAAAATGAAGATAAGCGACATAGATCCCGCCACTGTTATGCGCTGGCAAAATGAGCTGCTCTCGTACAGGGATGAAAACGGAAAACCATACAGCCAGACTTATATGAATAAGATCCATTCCCAGCTCAGTGCCATCATGAACTATGCAGTAAAATTCTATGGGCTCAGGGTAAACCCGTGCAAGGCCGCCGGCGCGATCGGGAAGGGCAACGCTGAGGAAATGAAGATATGGACGAAAGACCAGTTTGACCAATTCATCCAATATGAGCACATGCGGATGTACCGGCTCGCTTTCAGCGTCCTGTTTTACAGCGGCATCCGGGAGGCGGAACTTCTGGCGCTGACACCTGCAGATATCTATGATGAGCTCCTTGACATCAACAAAAACTACGCGAAGGTAAAGGGAAAGGAATATTTCCTCACGCCGAAGACATCCCGGAGCGTACGCAAAGTCACCATCCCGGAATCTCTCTACAATGAGCTGCGTGAATATATACAGGTCTGCGCAATCGAAGATGAGGAGAGGATATTTGACCGCTCCAAACATGCCCTGCTGGGAGAATTCCACCGGGCCACAGACCGGGCCGGCCTTCCGCGGATCCGGATACACGACCTGCGCCACAGCCATGTGGCTCTGCTGATCAACATGGGTTTTTCCATAGAGGAGATTTCGGAGAGGCTTGGCCATGAATCCGCCGCCATCACCTGGAAAACCTATGCGCACCTGTACCCGGGCAAAGACAGGGCGCTGGCAAAAAAGCTCGAGGATGTGCGCAGGAAAAGCATCAAAGACCTGTCTACAGAGACTCCGGAGCAGTAACTTTTTGTAGACTGGAGAGACGAAATGAAAGTCCTAACATCATATTAACATCACGGAAAGCAAAAAATCCCCTGAGACCCGCATAAATACTGAGTCTCAGGGGATTTGTCACTTATTCGTACTCAATGCCATGTCGTGTTATCCATGAAATCTCATGTCTTTAGCATCCACATTATCTTTTACTATTTCTTCCTATTATATAGAGTGATTCTCTTTCTTTAGATTTCCAACATCATTTAAACATCACAAATAATATTCGTCTCCTACGTCTCGGCTTATCCATATGATGTTAATCCTCGTCAGGAACGTACTCTATCACGTCTTGTACCTGACATCCCAGTTCTTTGCAGATCTTGTCCAGGAGCCTCATGCTGATCGGCTCATTCCTGGCCATCATGGAAACAGATTTTTTCGTAACTCCCAGCCGGGCAGCCAGATCCTGTTTCTTCATATGCTTGTCTATCAGTGTTTTCCATAGTGGATTAAACGAAATCACAGGTTCCCTCCTTTCAGCAGCGCATATCGCAGTCTTGTCCGGATTTTATTGTATACCGTTATTATTTACCTGTCAATGCTATTTTTTTACATATTAGGTAAATTTTTTTGAAAAATCCATTGACTTCGCTATGGCCTGTGATACTATATACACAACAGAAAACACAAACAACTGTTCGGGAACTGACGAATCCCCGGACATAACAATCACAGAAAGGACAAGCTGAAATGAAGAACGAATGGATCAAGAACCAGAGATTTGGCATCGAAATTGAAATGACAGGCATCACAAAGGGAAGGGCACAGAAAACAGTAGCAAAGGTGCTCGAATCTACGAATACTGGTCGCGCACACAGCTACGATAACCACTACGTAATCGACAGCAACGGCAGGAAATGGAGCTGTGAGCACGACGGATCCATCCGCACAACCCGCTCTGATGGGTCACCTACCGGAAACCGGATGTACTCAGTGGAGCTTGTCTCCCCTATCCTTACTTACGAAGATATCCCTCAACTCCAGACAATCATCCGGGAACTCAAAAAAGCAGGAGCCCGTGTAAATGAAAGCTGTGGAATCCACATCCACGTCGATGGGGCAAACCACACAGCGAACTCCCTTTTCAATCTCACAGAACTCTTCGTAGCAAGGCAGGACCTCATCTACGATGCACTCGATAACAACGCAAGAGCACATCGCTGGTGCAGAAAAATCTCCGTTACCCTCAGGGATGCAATCAAAAAGGAGCACAAAGCCCTCTCCGATATCGAGAGGATCTGGTACAGCGAAGCAAACGACAACTACTGCGGAAGGATCGACCACTCTCACTATAATCCCACCAGATACCACGGGCTCAACCTGCATGCATTCTTCAGCAAGGGGACCATCGAGTTCCGCCTGTTCAACTCCACTCTCCATGCTGGAAAGATCAAAGCATACATCCAGTTCTGCCTCGCAGTCAGCGGATGGGCAATCTCCACCAAGAGGGTTTTCTTCAAGGACCTTACCGGAGCCACGGAAAAGAAAAAAGTCGACACCATGAGGGCATTCCTTATCAACCGCCTTGGGCTTGAGGGTGATGAATTCAAGACCTGCCGCATCCACATGATGGCCATCGTCAAGAAGAACGCTGGTATCCACAGCCGGACTGCAAATGGGGCAGAAAACATTGCATAAAGAAAAGAGGGAACAATGAACTTCGCAGAAAAGATGGAAATCGAAGCAAGTCTCCTCTCCAACCTGGCCTCCTGGATGGGGGCCAGGGGAGAAGTAATCTTTGACAAGTCACAGTCAAATGCATACACCGGCGTCCGGGTCAGGGAGATCAAATGGAAGGGATCACTGTACAGGATAGTGGACGTGGATGGTATGACCTGTGAAATCAAGAAAATTGACTGAGAATAAGGAGGATATCAATGAAAGTATACGTCGCATATGGAAGCAACCTCGATACAGAACAGATGGCATGGCGCTGCCCGAAGGCAAAGATTATATCCAGCGGAATGCTGGAAGGATGGGAGCTGATTTACAGAAGAAGCTACTCCGGGGCCTATGCCACTATCAGGAAGGCACCCGGGAAGTATGTCCCTGTCGGACTCTGGAAGATCTCTGCGGCCGATGAGAGGGCTTTGGACCGCTACGAAGGATTCCCTACGTTCTACCAGAAACACACCGTGGAAGTCCTTGTGGACAGTGGTAAGAAGGTAACAGGCATGGTGTATATCATGAGGCCGGATGCTGTTCCGGGATATCCCACCGAGCGATACATTGATACGATTTACAGAGGGTATCAGGACTTTGGCCTTGACGGCAGGTTTCTGATGGATTCGCTTCGTCTCAACCAGTATGAGATGGGGCAGAGGCAAACAAAAAAGAGGCGTTAAGCCTCTTTTTTGCCTTTGTCCATACCGTTGCAGCGGTATCAGCTGTGTGTGCAGGATCACGAAGCGTCATTCTGAGTATCAGAGTCCGGTACCCACTCGATCAACTCGCCCAACTCACAGTTCAGTACCTTGCATATGCGATCCAGGTGGTCAAGATTGACCCTCTCTGCCAGCTCATGGTACAGCTCGCCGATCGTGTTCGCTCTTATTCCAGTGCGACGCGAAAGCTCAGCCTGCGTCATGCGTTTTTCACCCAGCATCTTGGACAAGTGAATTCTAATCATACCATTGCTCCTTCCGTTCGATTGTAACGTGTTTTGGGTTATCGGAAGGAATAATGTTATAAAATATCGTATTATGATATATATGAAGATTTGTACGAACAAAATAAGCCCCCTGAACTAACCATTTTGGCTAGTCCAGGGGGCTGCATAGTCGCCGGGTCCCGGCTGGCTCTATGCTTTGACATATGCGGCCTGTTCTCTGTTGGGCTGTGCGACGCTGTCAGATCAGCTTCTCACATCCGTGCTTGCGCATATACGCCTTGCTTGCAGAAACAAAGGTTGAAACACTCTGGCCGATTTCTTCGACTGAGTTCTGAACCTGATCATATCTGCTGCCGAGCGCGCTTCTTCGCTTGTCCCCACTGCCGTGAGTGCCGTACCACACCTCCACAGCAAGATCGGTGTCCGATTTCGTGGGTTCAAAAGTGTTGTTTGCCACATCTGCTTTTTTCTTCGCTTCAGGCACTACAGCCTTCGTCGGCTCCTCTTCCAGAAACTTCGGCGTCACGAAACCGCGAATGTACCTGCTGTTGACTTTCAGTATCCTGCGAGCGACCTTCTCCTCCTTGTTTCCTTCCATTACCGTGATATTGCCCGCGGACTTGCTGACTTCTATCACGATTCCGATGTGGTCTGGAATACCCTGGTTATCTCCGGATCCAGAGTCCTGCCAGTCGTAGAGAATCGCGTCTGCGGGTTTCGGGATATATCCGTCGTTTTCTTTCCAGATTCCCATTCTCTTTGCGAGCGTGATCGTGCGCGGGCATCCGCACTCGATCGGGAAGAGCTCCGGGGCGCCTGCCTGGATGTAGGCCGCGCTGGCTGCTGTTGCGCACCACTCGTCGGTGTACTTCACGGGATAATTGAGTGTGCCTGTTTTTACTGCTGTCGACAGATAGTAGTTGTAGATGTCGACAATCCTCTTGAACTTACCATTGGATTCCGACCAGCCCTCCCAGCTGCAGATCTGATCTACAATATCCTGTCTGGTAACACCCTTCCGGGTAGCCTTTGTTTCAGACCCCGCACCAATATTGATATAGCACTTAGAGATGTCAACTCGTCCGTCGATTCCGGGGATAGCTCCAGTGTTGGTATACTGCCACATATCGATGCTGTGGCTTGTATAGGTACATCTGTCTGCCCACTGAGCAACCCAGCGCAGACAATACGGTTCCAGTTCGGAGTCGTTCAGGTTTCCAGCGAACCAGGAAGCAGAGGCATATACACCACATTCATACCCTGCAGCATGGAGTTTTCTCAGAATGACATTGAGATATTTTGTACGGCTTGCTTTGCTGAGGTTGTCAGACCTGCCGGAACGATCCTGATAAACCACTTCGCTGTCGAGCCAGATCGGGCCGCAGAGATTAACTTTCTCCGCAGCGGCAATGATAAAGTTTGCTTCTGCATCTGCTTCTGCTGTGGAGATGGAACACGGGAAAAAGTAGATCATCTTCGGAATCCCGAGCTTCTGGCATGCAGAGACATACTCCTGATATTTAGGATCATACGTGATAGTGCCGGTAGTGGCGCCGCGATACCCGAGGCGCAGAACAACTGCATCGACAGCTGCTTTTACCTGCTTCCAGTCTTTTATCTTGTTAAACTTTGAAAGGTCGATAACATTCTTTGCCATGGCTCTCCTTTCTATGCAAACTTGCTGAGACGGGTGATCAGTTTCTGATCGGGCTCGTTGTTTCTTCGGAATAGAGCACCCCGAGGCGGCAGTTGTTTACTTCGTCCACCGCCGCTTCGATCAGAACTTCGATCTCTTCCTTGGAAAGCCGTACCCCGTGCTTGGCGCAGAGCTGATTAAGAAAATCAATAGCGAACTTTCTTCTTTTGACTCCTGTAGGGTCGTCCTTTCTGGCCTTTTTGTGGATCTGCTCTGCTGCCTGTACGGCTTTCGCCGCCCACTCCTGCACCTGAGCCAAGTTTTCATTCTCGGTTTTCTTCTCCAGCCATGTCTTCAGGGCGGGGATAACAAAAGCTGTTACTATCAGAGCAGCCAGCC
>OCTX014517771.1_pt1 | contig 63188 bp, 53 predicted proteins | sample 1539691 | NCBI WGS metagenome assembly OCTX01 (sample SAMN02144231, study PRJEB22623) | gut metagenome | biome: sheep rumen | host: Ovis aries | place: New Zealand
GGAGGAAAAAGGCCGTATACGTTTCGAGTACGGCGACCAGTGGATCACCGTCGTCATCGAAAGCTATGTGATGCATAACAACGGCCAGTCGCTAAAGGACGGTATGGACTCGCTGGCACAAGTGCTTTATGCGACAGACCGCAGACTCGGCAGCGATTACTTCATCCTCTCCGGTCCACAATACGAAAATGATAGTCGTATAGATGACTATAGCTATTATTCGCGATTCGTCAGTCGGGGAAAACTTTGGTTTGTCTATACGATGGTTTATCCAGACCGCTATCACGATCACCTCGACAGACTCTTCAAGGAAATAGACGACTGGCAGGTGTATGAGGATCAGCACACAGGCATCAGCCGTGCCGACAGTTTCATGCTTGATGCCACACGTAAAGGTCACAAAAAGAAAAGAGCCGTTTTCAATAATACTTCGTATATATCAAATAAAAAAAGATAATTCAGAAAAGGAACCTATTATATCTTCTCTCTCGTTTGAGTATTATATAATCTCTCTCTCGTTTGAGCAGTTGTCAGCCTTCATGCTGACGCTGTCCCTTTCACAGAAATCAAAAACACAAGAAATATGGAAACAATGAAACTTTGGAGAATCGCATTAATGATGCTTGCTTCTTTCTACCTTGCCTCTTGCAGCAGCGACGACAACGAAGACAAAGTTGAACAGGTGACGCTCTATGTGTCAGCAGAAACTGGAACTTATCAGAATGTTCCAGACAACAATTCTGTTGAAGGTATGCTGATTAGGGAGAATGGTGCAGCCAATTGGAAGTGCGTCAGCTTCATGGAAATCACAGGCTTCACCTACGAGCGTGACAACGAGTACGAACTGCTGGTGAAGAAAACGACCCTCGCCAATCCCCCACAGGATTCAGGGAACATCAGGTGCGAACTCATCCATATCGTCTTACAAAATAAACGCTCGTGAAGTCACATTCGTTTCATCTTGCCGAAACTGCCGCAAGAGGTTAAAACAAGCGAATTGTTTGGTTGTCTCAGTTTTTTGTTGTGCCTTTGCACCCGATGATGAGTCACAAAAACGGTTGGTGGCTCGTCATCGGGTGTTCTTTGATGCAATTTATGGCAGAACAACGAATTGAGAACGGTCTCTTATCCGTAACCCTCAAAATCCTCAATCTCCCAAACTGCCTTTATATAAAGAATCTCTGCAATTTCTTCCAAAGTTACGAAAAGTTTTTGAATATTGATGCTGTTTGCCATAAATTGTGTGAAAAGGCGGGGTAAGGTGTGTCGTTTATATAAGTTGTCGAATAATGAGGCAGGTTTCTGCATGGGCAGTGGAAATGGTTGGTTTGCAACTGTCAGGTTTCAGTGCGTAAAAGAAGAAAAAAGAAAGCAGAACGTTGTGTTTGGTTGCATTCTGACAGAGGCGTAAAAATAACTTCGTTTTGGGGCGAAAATTTTAGAGAAAAAATGGGGCTTTTCTATAATTATTTATTATTTTTGCAGAACAAAACACACACTCACTGACAGATGGTTTATATCTCGTTGCCCGAGGAGAAAGACCGCCCACTGGCGTTTTATCTGGCCATGGAGGAGTACGTGGCGCGTCATCTTGACGTGAAGCACGGTTTCTTCATGTGGCAGACTGAGCCTTCGGTCATCTTCGGACGTAACCAGCTCATAGAGAACGAGGTGAATACGGAGTATTGCCGACAGAACGGCATTGGGATGTTCAGAAGGAAGAGTGGGGGCGGCTGTGTCTATTCGGACAAGGGCAACGTGATGATGTCGTACGTGACGAAGGACGAGAACGTACACTTGGCCTTCAATCGCTACGTCGGTATGGTGGTGCTTGCGCTTCGCAAACTTGGCGTGGAGGCGAAAGCCACGGGGCGCAACGACATCCTCATAGACGGACGGAAGGTGTCGGGAAGCGCGTTCTATCATCTGCCGGGGCACAGCATTGTCCACGGTACACTTCTTTTCGACACCAACATGAAGCACATGGTGGGCAGCATCACGCCTACGGGAGAAAAGTTGGCAAGCAAGGGGGTGGAGAGCGTGCGCCAGCACATAGCGTTGCTGAAGGACCATGTGGACTTGTCGGTTGATGGACTGATGAGCTTTGTCCGCGAACTGCTGTGCGACAGCAGGCTGACGCTGACGGCGAAGGACGTTGAGGCCATCGAACGGCTGATGGAGGAGGAATATCTTGCCGACGACTTCATCTATGGCAAGAACCCTCGCTTCAGCGTGACGCGCCGCCGGCGCATCGAGGGCGTTGGCGACTTGGAGCTGCGAATGCAACTGAAGAACGGCATTATAAAAGATGTACATTTGCTGGGCGACTTCTTTTTGCTGGGCGACCTGAACGAACTGCTGTCGCGGTTGCGGGGAGTGCCGCTGGAGAGCGAGGCTGTCTGGAGGGCGTTGCCCGAAAGGGTGGACGACGTGGTGCGCAACCTGCGCAAGGCCGACCTGACGAGCTTGCTTGTGGATGGCTCATCTCTCATCCCAGGCCCCCCTCTCATCCCCCCTGGGGGGGGAAGGCTACGGGTAGGCGAGCTTGCTCGGGAATAGTCCCAACCCGCAGATAGTCTCTCCCCCCGGGGGGAGTCGGAGGGGGCCTTGAATAACACAGAAAACACCAAAACCTTAAAGAAATATGGAAAACAAAAGAACCTGTCTTTACGACAAACATGTGGCTCTGGGCGCGCTCATTTCGCCGTTCGGAGGTTTCGACATGCCCATCCAGTATTCAAACATCATCGACGAGCACCAAGCCGTGCGACAAGCATGCGGCGTATTCGACGTTAGTCACATGGGCGAGGTGACCGTGCGTGGCAAAGATGCTGAACGCTATGTGAATCATATTTTCACCAACGACGTGACTGGGGCTCCCGACGGCCAAATCTTTTATGGCATGATGTGCTATCCCAATGGCGGAACCGTTGACGACCTTCTGGTTTACAAGATGGGTGAGGCCGACTATTTCCTTGTCATCAACGCCGCCAACATCGACAAAGATTGGGCTTGGATGCAGCAGCAGGCTGAAGGCTTCGACATCGACCTGCAGAATCGGTCGGACAACTATGCCCAGATAGCCGTGCAGGGGCCAGAGGCCGAAAACGTGGTTGAAGAGGTGCTCGGGCTGTCTTGCCGTGACCTGGTGTTCTACACAGGCAAGCGGCTTGATGGGCTGGGCGATGCCCCAGATGGCGTGGAGGCAATCATCAGCCGCACGGGCTATACCGGCGAGGACGGTTTTGAAATTTATGGCACGGCCGACTTCATTCGTGGCCTGTGGGACAAACTGATGGCCTCGGGTCGTTGCAAGCCCTGCGGGCTGGGATGTCGCGACACGTTGCGCTTCGAGGTGGGACTGCCTCTTTACGGCGACGAACTGAGTGCCGACATTTCGCCTATCATGGCCGGGCTGGGCATGTTCTGCAAGTTGGACAAGCCCGAGTTCATCGGCAAGGAAGCCCTGCAGCGCCAGAAACAGGAAGGTGTAAGCCGCCGCGTCATTGGCATCGAATTGGCCGACAAGGCCATTCCGCGGCATGGCTATGCCGTGCTGAAGGATGGCCAACAGGTGGGCGAGGTGACCACTGGCTACCACACCATCAGCACCGACAAAAGCGTGTGCATGGCGCTGGTTGATGCAGCCCACGCCAAACTGGGCACAGAACTGGAAATACAGATTCGACGCAAGACATTCCCTGGCGTGGTGGTGAAGAAGCGTTTCTACGAGAAAAGATATAAGAAAAGTTAGAAAACGAAAACATTAACAATAAAAACAAATATCGATCATTATGGCAAAAGTTATTGAAGGACTCTATTATAGCGAGTCGCACGAGTTTGTTCGCGTTGAAGGCGAATATGGTTTTGTAGGCATCACCGACTATGCCCAGCAGGCATTGGGCAACATCGTCTATGTGGATATGCCCGAAGTGGATGACGAGGTGGAAGCAGGCGAAGATTTCGGCGCCGTGGAGAGCGTGAAGGCTGCCAGCGACCTCATATCACCTGTTAGTGGAACGGTGGTTGAGGTGAACGAATCGCTCGACGACGAGCCCGAACTGGTGAACAAAGATGCTTTCGAGAACTGGATTATCAAGGTGAAGCTCAGCGATGTGGCAGAGCTGGATGCACTCATGAATGCCGCCGACTATGCGGCCTTCTGCGAGAAAGAAGCTTAGGCGGGGTGAGGCATACTGCCGACGATGGTTCACGAAAGAGAAAACATTTTCGAAATAAACGACTATGAACTACAAATATTTTCCTCATACCGACGAGGAAATCAGCCAAATGCTCAGTGTGGCTGGCGTCGATTCTCTCGATTCGCTCTATGCTGACATTCCTGAGAGTGTGCGTTTTCGTGGCGATTACGACATTCCAGAGGCAATGAGCGAGCTGGAAATTCGACAGCTGATGCAGACTCTCGGACTGCTCAACGACCAACTGACCTGCTTTGCTGGAGCGGGAGTGTACGACCATTATGCGCCCGCTGTGGTGCAGAATCTGGTGCAACGCTCTGAATTCCTGACCAGCTATACTCCCTATCAAGCGGAAATTTCGCAAGGCACTCTGCACTACATCTTCGAGTTTCAGAGCATGATGGCCGAACTCACGGGAATGGACGTTTCGAATGCCTCGATGTACGATGGGGCCACGGCCACAGCCGAGGCCGCTATGATGGCTGTTGCAGCCGGAAAGAAAACGAACAAAGTGCTTGTCAGCGAAACCGTTGACCCGAAGATTCGCCGTGTTGTGGATACTTATGCCCGCTATCATGGCATCGACATCCTTGTCATCCGACAGAACGACGGCATCACTGACCGTGCCCACATGCAGCAACTCTTGGACGAAGGGGGCGTAGCAGGAGTGGTGGTGCAGATGCCAAACTACTACGGCATTGTGGAGAACTACGAAGGTTTTGCTGAAGACATTCATTCCCACAAAGGTCTTTTTGTCATCAACAGCGTAGCAGCCGACTTGGCAGTGCTCAAGACTCCGAAAGAGTGGGGGGCCGACATTGCTGTGGGCGACGGCCAAAGTTTGGGCATGCCCATGAGCTTCGGCGGACCGGGTGTGGGCTATATGTGCTGTACCGAAAAACTCATCCGCAAGATGCCGGGACGCATCGTAGGCATGACCCGTGACAACCGAGGAAATCGGGCTTTCGTGCTCACCCTGCAAGCCCGCGAACAGCACATCCGACGCCAGAAAGCCACGTCGAACATCTGTTCCAACCAAAGTCTCATGGCACTCTACGCCACCATCTATTTGTCCATCATGGGCAAGCAGGGCGTAAAGGAAGCTGCTGAACTTTCATACGCAGGTGCCCATTACATGTGCCATAGGTTGTTGGAATCGGGCAAGTTTAACCTCACTTTCAATCAGCCGTTCTTCAACGAGTTCTGTGTCACCACCGAAGTGCCGGCAGACGAACTGCTCAGACGTGCCGAAGAATACGGATTCCTAGCAGGTGTGAAGATTGACGATCACACCCTCATGCTGGCTGTCACTGAAAAGCGCAGCAAGGACGATATTGACGAACTTGTGGAAATATTAACGAAGGAGGAAACGAGCCATGAATAATAGACTTTACGGCCAATTGATTTTCGAATTGTCGCACACAGGACGCCGCGCCTACTCACTGCCACAAAACCGTTTTGATGGCTTTGCCACCGAGCAACTGCCCAAGGAACTGCGTCGCAGTGAAGATGCGGAGTTGCCCGAGTGTGACGAGATGACCGTTGTGCGCCACTACACCAACCACAGCGCCAACAACTTCGGCGTATTCAACGGATTCTATCCGCTGGGCAGCTGCACTATGAAGTACAACCCCATCATCGACGAGGAGATAGCCGCCATGAGCGATTTCTGTGCGTTGCACCCACTCCAGCCCGCCGACACCTGTCAGGGTGCGCTCGAGGTGTACTACAGCATGCAGTCGCTGCTGGCCGAGCTGACGGGGCTGAGCGAGTTCACGCTCAATCCCTGCGCTGGAGCACACGGCGAACTGACGGGGCTGATGGTGATCCGAGCCTACCACGACAGCCGTCACGATTTGCAGCGCACCAAGGTTATCATTCCCGATTCGGCCCACGGCACCAATCCTGCCTCGGCAGCTGTTTGCGGATTGCAGGTGGTCGAGGTGAAGAGCACCAGCGAGGGACTGGTCGATTTGGACGACCTGAAGCGCATTGTCGAGGCTGAAGGCCCCAACGTGGCTGCCATGATGATGACAAATCCCAATACACTTGGACTGTTTGAGAAGGACATCCCGGAGATTGCCCAGATGATACATGGCTGCGGAGGACTGATGTACTACGATGGAGCTAACCTGAATCCCATGCTTGGCGTATGTCGTCCGGGCGACATGGGATTCGATGTGATGCACATCAACCTGCACAAAACATTTGCCACCCCTCATGGTGGCGGTGGCCCTGGTTCCGGACCCGTCGGTGTGCGCGAAGGCTTGGAGCCGTTCTTGCCCACACCGCGTGTGGTGGCCGACGAAAACAACACCATGCTCCACGTCGTTACTGGCGAGTATGAACAGACGCTGGGCAGCATCGGACAGTTCTTTGGCAATTTCGCCGTAATTCTGCGCGCCTACGTCTATGTACTCTCACTCGGCCGAGAGCACGTGAAGATGGTGGGGCCGCTGGCCACCCTGAATGCCAACTACATCAAGCAACGGCTGAAGGACGACTATAAACTGCCCATCAAAGGGCTGTGCAAACACGAGTTCGTTTTCGACGGCCTGGCCGACAAGTCAACGGGTGTCACCACCATGGACGTTGCCAAAAGGCTGCTCGACTACGGCTACCATGCACCGACCATCTACTTCCCTCTGCTCTTCCACGAGAGTCTCATGATCGAGCCTACCGAGAACGAGAGCAAGCAAACCATCGACGCATTCATCGACGTGATGCATACCATTGCAAAGGAGGCCCACGATACGCCTGACGTGGTGAAGAGTGCCCCCCACAACACGCCCATCGGACGCGTGGATGATGTGCTGGCAGCCAAGCATCCCGTGGTTACCTTCAAGCAAATGACTCATGAACAAGACTGATCTCATCATCATCGGCGCGGGGCCTGGGGGCTACCGCGCCGCTGCCTTTGCCGCCGCAAACGGATTGCGTGTGGTAGTGTTCGAGAAAGCCCACGTGGGAGGCACCTGTCTGAACGAGGGGTGCATACCCACCAAGGCTTTTGCCCGCAATGCCGAAATCGTACAGACCCTGAAAGAGGCTGAGCAGTATGGCCTTGCTCTGACGGACTGTCAGTTGGACTTCCGCCGTGTGGTGGAGCGCAAAAACCAGGTGGTGGAGTCGCTGCGCAGTGGCATAGAGACGTTGCTTGGACATCCCAACATAGAGTTGGTGGACCGACAGGCGCAGTTTAAGGATGCACACACTATAGTCACCGATACGGGGGAGGAATATGTGGCAGACTACATCATCGTGGCCACCGGTTCGGAGCCCAAGCATTTGCGGCTTGAAACCTACGACGATGGTGCCGCCTGCGACTCAGAATATCTGCTGCGCATGCCAACACTGCCCCGTCGTTTGTGCATCGTGGGTGCAGGCGTCATCGGAATGGAGTTTGCCAGCATCTTCAACAGCTTTGGCGTAGAGGTAACTGTGGTGGAATTTCTCAAGGAATGCCTGCCCGTGCTCGACAGTGACATTGCCAAGCGCCTGCGCAAGACGCTTGAAAAACGCGGCGTAAAGTTTGTTATGCAAGCAGCTGTAAGGAGCATAACATTCAAACAGCCACTTTCTGACAGCCGAGATGGTGCCGATGGTTGCCTCTGCAAAGAGAATACTGGCGAGTACATGTGCAAAGAGACCATTGTTGGCTACACGCGCAAAGGCAAGGATGAAACCGTAGAAGCCGACCTGGTACTGATGGCCGTTGGGCGTAAGCCTCGCGTGAGTGCCGACTTTGCCTGTGCCGGTTTCGAGTACGACGAGCGCATGGGCATCCGCGTGGACGACCACATGCAGACCTCCATTCCTGGCATTTATGCCATTGGCGATGTGAATGGCCGTCAGATGTTGGCCCATGCTGCCGAAATGCAGGGCTTGCAGGCCGTGGCCCACATCCTCTCGCAGGTGCGGCCCGAGGCCGAAGGAGCCAGTGCAGCGCCAAGGCTCGACGTGATGCCCGCCGCCATCTTTACGCTGCCCGAGGCAGCTTGTGTGGGGCTGTCCGAAGATCAGTGCAAAGCGCAGGGCGTTGGCTACAGTTGCCACAAGAGTTTCTATAGGGCCAACGGCAAAGCCTTGGCCATGAACGAAAGCGAGGGCATGCTCAAGTTGATGGCCGACGACGAGGGACGCATCATTGGGTGTCATGCCTTTGGGGCTCATGCTGCCGACTTGGTGCAGGAAGCCAGTGTGCTCATCTGTAAGCATGCCACTTTGGGCGAGTTGCGCCAAATGGTGCATATCCATCCCACCCTCAGCGAGATTCTCCTTGCGGCTGCAGAGAATTAAGAGTCGAAAAATGTTCTTCCATCAACAGCAACATTAGATTGCGTATAAAACGAATTCTACGAGTCTTACGGATTCTCAACATCTCTGATTGTCATGATGATTTGGATCCGTGAAATTCGTGGAATTTGTTGTTTTTATATCCTCCCAGTTTTTGATTTGGATTCATGAACCTCGTGAATTTCGACGTCATAAAGTCATCTCTCATTTTTTCACACTCCTTCTTTTTCTTGTTTTTTTTATACTTAATATTCCTCATCGTCATTTTTTTACATTACCTTTGCAGGCGTGAAAGTAACCAAATCCGTCTATCTCAAGTCGTTTGCCGCCATTGTGGTGGTGCTGGCATTGGTGAGGTGCGTGTTCCCATCAGTGGCCGAACCGCGCACAGCGGCAGAAGGTCAGCAGGTTTCTGCCCAAGCAGAAGTCTCTGATGCCGATGATGTCGATATTCCTGTGGAGCCCAATGAATCAACAGCCGATGATCCAACTGCTGATGAATCAACTGCCAAAGAGCCAACTGCCAAAGAGCCAACTGCCGATGAACCTATGCCCGATGTTTCCTCAGAAGCAGCAGGTGAATCGTCTGTCGCTGCCACCTGGACTCCACATCCCATCCGCAGTGTGCCCAGCTATGCCGACGCTTTTCCCGACATGCAAGATGTGCAAATCCAGGCCGCCAACAAGTATGGGGTCTCGCCCGTGCAAAACCGTGCAGAGGCTGAGCGCAGAAAGATGGAGCTGGTTTATGTTGGAGCCAATCCTTATTTCTTTGTCGAACCGTTGCGCAGCAGCATCCCTTATCTGGTGCCCCGTGCCTCCGTATTGCTGCAGGACATTGGGCGCAACTTCTTCGACAGCTTGCAAATAAAAGGTGTGCCACTGAGCAAGATCATCGTCACCAGTGTGCTCCGCAGCAAGGACGATGTGAGCCGATTGCGTGGACACAACGGCAACGCCACCGAAAACTCGTGCCATCTCTACGGCACTACTTTCGACATCTGCTACAACCGCTACAAGACGGTTGCACCGCCCGATGACCCGCGCCGACGTGCCGTGCGCAACGACACCCTGAAGTGGGTGCTCTCTGAAGTGCTGCGCGACTTGCGCCAACAGCAGCGGTGCTACGTGAAGTACGAAGTGAAGCAAGGTTGTTTCCACATCACGGTGAGATGATGCGGAGAGAGGGCGGAGAAAAAACAGATGACATTTGTTGACAGGTTGTCAATGAAACAAAACCATAAGAGAAACATGAAAAAGACAGTTCTACTAACAATAGTTGCCCTCTTGATGGGCATGGACGCAATGGCACAAGAAAACGACGTGCCGGGCGTGGCCAGTGTGGCCGTGGGTGTAGGAATGACGGGTATTACTGCCGACTTGAACTTACGTCTGTCACCCAATTTTTCAGTGCGCGGCGGTGCCGACATCATGACCTTCAAATATGGTTCCGACCTGGAAGTGGAGTATCGAAACAGCGTAGCACAACGTGTTCTGCCCGAAACGTTTGCTGTGACAGGCAAATTGAGCATGACCACCGGCCACGTGTTGTTCGACCTTTACCCTTCAAAGGAAAGTTCCTTCCGCTTTACGGCGGGTGCCTATCTGGGAACTGAGAAAGTGGCCGAGGCATACAATAGTGAGGAGGGGGCGCTTTTGGCCGTCACGGCCTATAACCGAATGGTGCCCGACCAGCAGAAGGCCGGATACCTGCTGGGCGACTATTTCCTTACACCCGACGAGAAAGGCAATGTGAATGCCAACATCAAAACCAGCAAACTGCGGCCTTATGTGGGTATAGGGTTTGGGCGTACTGTTCCCGCCAAGGGGAAAATAGGCTTCAATCTTGACCTCGGCGTCCAATTCTGGGGCAAACCGAAGGTGGAGTGTCAGGGACAGGATTTGGAGGACGAGGATCTGAAAGGCGACGACGGTGGAATTGTAAGACACGTGTCGAACATGTCTGTGTGGCCGGTGGTGAACTTGCGAGTGGTTCTTCCGTTGTTTTAGCTGAGCGTAAAGAGTCTTTCGCGATGAACCACAGACTGTGCTTTGTCATTGCTTGTTGGCTGGCTGCCGGATTGTCAGCCGAGGTGGCCGGTCAGACCTACGACCGGCAAATGAGAGAGCGTGTGGACAGCGTCTTGGCTGCTCGCTACGTCCGTACGCCTTACGACACCAACTATGTTGTACGGCCAGGGATACTGAAATCTGGCAACGGCGATGCCGGCGATGGGGCTTACGGCTTCAAGGGGGTTAAGCTGAAAGGGCTGACGTTGAAGGTGAGGTTCAACCAGACGGGCAACTCCATCCATGCCAAGGGTACCGTCAACGACATCTATTCGAAAGCTGACCTCAGGACAAACTTCAAAACCACCTTCGCCATAGCTGCCATCTATCGTGGCATTGGCGTGGGGCTGGCCATCAATCCCGCCAAGTGGAAAAGTGCCTACAAGGACTACGAACTGAACCTCAATTTCTACAGCAGCAGGCTGAGCCTAGATGCCAGCTACCAGCGGTCGGAATCGTTGGCGGGCGACATCAACGGAGACCGGGGGGCGCAGCACATGAATGCTGGCGACGTGTCCATGAAGGTGCTCAATCTGGCGGGCTATTACACGTTCAACCACCGCCGATTCTCCTATCCTGCCGCCTTCACACAAAGCTACATCCAACGGCGCTCTGCTGGCTCGTGGCTGGCTGGCATCAGTTACCAAGGTGGCAGCATCGAAACCACCGAGCAGTTGAAGGAGAGGAGCGAGAATGCCCCCAATGTGCGCATCTATCTGGGCCACGTTGGCATTGGCGGCGGCTATGGCTACAACTGGGTGCTGGGAAGAAAGTGGCTGCTGCATTTCTCCATGCTGCCCACTTTCGTGGTTTTCAACCGCAACAACATGACCGTGAACGGCGAGCGCAAAAAGGCACAACACATGCGTTTCAACATGTTGTTCAACGAGCGCGCCGCTGTGGTTTACAACTTTTCGCCGCGCCATTTCGCTGGTCTCACCCTTGTGATGAACAACTCCATCTTCGACGATGAAGCGGTGGTTGTCAATCAGAACAAATGGCGTCTGCGAGCTTTTGTAGGTGTACGACTGTGAGATCAACTTTCGAAAGCTCCGCTTTCTGGGAGTTAGCGGGAGTTAACTACAGCTAACTCCTGATAACTCCCGACATGCGAAAGTTGAATAATAGTTTTTTTTGCACAGTCCTTTCTCCGCAATCCCTTAAAGTTTTATTCGCCGCGTGTCGGCCCCTACCTTGAGCACGAGGATTTGCCCTCTTGCCTCGCGGGGCAGTGCTATGATCACGTCGCCGCCGTCGGCTTTACGCTCGGCCAGGAGCATGCCCTGCAGGTTGTAGAGCATCACGTGCGTTCCACTGGCAACCCCGCTGAGCACCAACTGGTCGCCACTGCTGCGCCACTGCCAATCGCCGTTGGTCGTGGGCTGCTCGATGCCTGTAGCGTCGGCCAACATGGCCTTGATGCTCAGACTGGTGCATGAGGGCATGGTCATGCTGAGTGTTGCACCCTCCACGGTGGAACTCTGCAGACCGTTGCTGCCGTTCACCTGATTGATGGTCCAGCCCGAGATGACCTTTCCCTCTGGAGCCGTGCCCTTCAACCGGATGGTGTGGTCGGGATAGAACTTGCCATCAAACAAACCGCTGCTCAGCTTCACGTCGTTAAACTCTAACCCTATTGCGGCCTGTTCGTCGGGGCTCATGCCCTTGTTGATGGTGAGCACCACGGGCTGCTTTTGCTGGTAGAAGTCGGCCAACTGTCGGTAGAAAATGTCGGTGCGCTTGCTGAGCCAGTTGTTGATCATGTTCACTTCATCGGAGTAGTTGGGCCACCAGCGGTTGATGAGTTCGCGATGGTAGGGATATTCGATGCGTATCTGTTCGTACATGGGGTCCCACACCTCGTGGGTGCCACGGTAGTTCATGAAGTCGCCCATGTAGATGGCGGCACGGTCGAGAAACTCGCGCTTGAAGTCCGTGTCCTCCATGAGCCGTCGGAACAGTCGTGTGTGCTCCCAGTCGTTGGCCCAGTTGTTGGCCGGGTCGTGGTCGTGGTTGTTGATCCACTGGACGGTGTTGTAGTTCACGTCGCGGTTGTAGAGTCCCAGTCCGAAGTCGGTGTCCTTGGCTATCCAGCGCCAGCGTCCCTCGTCAGTGCGTGGCCGCCACATGACGATGTTGTTGCCGGGGAAGTCGAGGTTGCAGTAGTAAAGGTTCATCACCATGAGGTTGATGAACTCTTGGCAGTCCATCCACTTTTCGTATTCGGCCATGGTGTGTCCGTGCTCGTTGTAGAATTCGCGGAATCGGTTGTAGTTGTCCCAGTCGCCCTCTTTCAGGTCCCACCAGTTCTCAATCAGGTCAATGTCCTCCAGTTTGTTGTAGTTGGTGTAGATGTTGTCCTCGTTGGCGCGCTCGCGGATGTTGAGAATGCCCGTGTATTCGCCGTTGATATAGACGATGACGGGTCGCCATGCCTGCCAGTCCAGGTCAGTGTGCAGGGCCATGTTGCGCTGTATGATGGCATCGCGCAGGTAGAGGTAGTCGAAGTCGTTGCCCGAGTTGCGCAGCACGATGGATTTGAAGTCAGTGATGCCCGGACGTTGGTCGGGGAAGAACTCATATTCGAGTCGTTTCTCGCCGAAGCGTTTGTTGGCGTACATGGCCAGCGACTTTCGCATGTTGGTGCGTGTGGCACCGCCCTGTATGCGCGTTTCGCAGAGTTGGTTGAGCAGGCTCTCGGTGTCGTCTCCCTCGAAGTATTCGAAGTTGACGGGTCGCCGCCAGTCGTTGAAGTAGTTTTGCGACCGGTCGTCGGCATTCTTGTTGTTGTTTTTGTAGTAGATGCCAATCTTCGGGTCGTAGAAGTAGCGCTTGTCGGTGACGATGGACACCACGGGCAAGGTCAGCTTGCGGTTGTTGGGGAAGTAGATATACGAGTGTACCGTGGAGCGTGGCGAGAGCCATCCGTTGCAGAAAGCCTTTGCGCGGATGATGGTGTTTGCCGTCACGCTGATGGGAGTGCCGTTGTAGAGCAGGCTGCCCTGAGTGGGTTCCGACCCGTCGCGAGTGTAGCGAATCTCCGATTCGGCGGGTGCTCCGGCAGGCAGCTTGAGCTCCACCTTTAGCATCTGGCTGGTGGTCATCACGCGACCCTTTTGGCTGAACTCCACCGCGCCCAGAATGTTCTCCGCAAGTGTGCCACAGTTTTTCTGCGCCGGGGTGGGTATGTACTGGTAACCCCACTCGTTGCTGCCCTCCGACTTTCGGCCATAGGAAATGTTGGGAGCGGGCTGTTTCTTCAGGCCTTTCACCTGGTCGGCCACCTGCCGACCGTTGAACAGATAGACTTCGCACCCTTTGCCCGACTCCAGTCGGAAGTCGGTGTGCCGTCCGTTGGCCTCCTTGTCACAGTAGATGAGCATCAGCTGGCGGGGCCCCACTTGCATGGAAGGCAGGCTCCATGCCATGTCGGGGTTGTCGCTCTCGCCCAATTTCCACCCCTGCAGGTTGACGGCATCGTCTCCGGGGTTGTAGATTTCCACCCACGAGTCGGGAAACTCGTTGAGGTCGTCCATCACACAGTCGATGTTCGACTGCATCAGTTCGTTGATTATCAGTTGGGCATCAGCGTTCTGGGTGCTCCAGGCTCCCACCAGTGCCAGAATGAATAGTCGCGTAAAATGTTTCATGGGAGTGGTATTGAGTATATATAACAATAATGCCCGTGTTCCGATGGGCGGTAGCGGGCTTGGTTTCTACTATGACGCTGCAAATTTACTACTTCTTATTGAAAAAAGTGCAAGGTTTGCGGCAAATTGTTCGTTAAGCAATGATAAAAAAAGATTTGGTGCTACTGGATATAGCTACATGCCTGGTTGTTTCTTTTGGAATTTCGCATCAACAAAAGCGGCGACGGCAACGGTTCTGCTTTCATCTTTCACGCAGTTTGAACCCGAAAAGCGTGGCCTGTCCAGCTCTTGTTTTGTGGCTGGCCTCTCGCCATCCTGTCATTGATTCCTCAGTATGGTCTTGCCGTCACAAGCCATCTTTTCTGCGCCCTCCAACTGCTTGCTGATTTCATCAGCCTTCAGGAAATGCACCTTCAGTGCAGAAGAATTGGGGTAGCGGTTGAAGAACACGTTGTTGCTCATATATAACTGTATGGAGGCGATGCCCCTGTCCGCCAACACATTGTTATAATAATAGAGGATGCTTCTGAGCACACGCGGCAGAACCTTTATGCCAGTCCTGCCATCGAGGAAAGTCACCACGGCTATCACATGATAGCGGCTGCGCTTGTCCTGAAGCTGTTCGCGCTGCTCTTTGGTGCTTTTGTGCGACACCGTGAGGTGCCTGCCAAACTTTCGGTTGATTTCGTCCATGATTCCGATGAACAACGGCCCGTGTGCTGAGGCGTCTTCCAGTTTGTTGTATCCGATGTAGTAGTGGATCATCTCATGGATGATGGTGTCCTCCACCTCCCGTTCGGGCAAATCCACGCGTGTGTTGATGCGCAGTCTGAAGTCGTATAGCTCCGTCTTTCCGGCGGGATTCCTCCGCTTCTTATATACGCACTGTCCGAGAAAAGTCTTTGCGTCGCTCAACTCCACGGGAATCTTGGGGAGCTTGCCCTCAAACATCATGCGGTTGAACTCCTCGAACTTCGCCTCTATGTATGGAACTGTAGCTTTCATCTCTATTGATGTTTCTCGATTTCGTACGTCTTGTGCAGGTTCTTGCTCATGTCTTGTCAGTTGTTACTCTCCAATGTCCTGTCTTGTAATAGCGTTGCCAATGTGAAGATGGAGTCGCGGCAATGCTTTCAATGAGAACAAGGAAAGGGAATCCTGGGCAATGGCGTTCTGCCGGATGGCAGCGTTGCCCGGGATTCCCTTTCGCTTTTATAAGGGTGGCAGGAGCCGGAAGGAGGATTAAGAGAGTATGTGGGAGTTGAGTTACCAGCTCCTGCCGGGGTGTCTTTTTTTGTGGAGTTTCAGCAGTGTGTGCTTAGAGGATGGTCTTGACAGCCTCGAGCATGCCTTTCTCCTGAATCAGGTCGAGATCCTTCTTCACCAGTTCGGCCAGCCCCTTCACACCGTGCAGGTCCTCACCCCAGATGAAGTCGGCAGCGAGAACGCCGTCGGTCACCTTCTGTGTGTCGCCCGTAGCCCAGAGTTCTTTGAGCAGGTCCATGATTTTCTGGTCGTCGTTGGGCACGATTTCTGCACCGTCGGCGCGTTTGCCGCCCTTGTAGTAGGTGATGATGGCAGCCAAACCGAACACCAATCCCTGGGGCAGTTCGCCCTTGCGCTCCAGGTAGGTCTTCACGCCGGGGAGGTCGCGGGCCTGGAACTTGGGGAAGGAGTTGAGCATGATGCTCGTCACCTGATGATCGACAAACGGGTTGTTGAAGCGCTCGAGCACGTCGGCTGCAAACTGCTTCAGCTCGTCCATGGGCAGGTTGAGCGTTTCCATGAGTTCTTCGAACTGCACCTTGTGGATGTATTTGCCCAACACCTCGTGGTTGCAGGCGTCGCGCACGATGTCCACACCGCTGAGGTAGGTGACGGGCGACAGCACTGTGTGCGGGCCGTTGAGCAGTGTCACCTTGCGCTCGTGGTAGGGTTTCTCGCTCTCTGCGATGAGCACGTGCAGACCGGCCTTCTCGGCGGGGAATTCTTCGCGCAGTTCTTCGCACGTCATGTTCTCGGCCTTCTCGATGACCCAAAGGTGGAATATCTCGGCCTGTACGACGAGGTTGTCCTTGTAGCCAATCTTCTGCTGTATGTCGGCAATCTCCTTGCGGGGGAATCCCGGCACGATGCGGTCAACCAGTGTGGCGCATACGTAGTTGTACTTGGTGAACCACTCCTTGAAGCCCTCGTAGTCCTTTCCGAAGTCGTCCTTCCACAGTTCGATGTACTTGTAGATGCACTCCTTGAGATGGTGGCCGTTGAGGAAAATCAGCTCGCAGGGCATGATGATGAGGCCCTTCTTGGGGTCGCCCTCGAAAGTCTTGTAGCGGTGGAACAGCAGCTGCACCAGTTTGCCGGGATAGCTGCTTGCGGGAGCGTCGGTGAACTTGCAGGCGGGGTCGAAGGCGATGCCGGCCTCGGTGGTGTTGGAGATGACGAAGCGGATTTCGGGCTGCTCGGCCAGTGCCATGAAGGCCCAGTTCTGGGTGTATGGGTTCAGGGCGCGGCTGATGACGTCGATGCGCTCGAGCGTGTTCACTGCCTCGCCGTTCTGGCGGCCCTGCAGGTTGACGTGGTAGAGGCAGTCTTGTCCGTTGAGCCAGTCCACCATGCCTCGCTCGATGGGCTGCACCACAACCACGCTGCCGTTGAAGTTGGTCTTCTGGTCCATGTTCCAGATGATCCAGTCAACAAAAGCGCGCAGGAAGTTGCCTTCACCAAACTGAATGATTTTCTCGGGCATGACGCTCTTGGGAGCGGTTTGCTTGTTCAAAGATTTTAGGTTGCTCATGATTTGTTTTGTTTTTCTGTTTTTTAGTATTTTGAGTTTTTCTGATTGCAAAGATACTGTTTTTTTGTTTATTTCCCACCATTTCATTGCCAAAAACTCACGCAAAGGTTTACATTTCTTCGACAAACAGACAAATAGACAATCAGACAATTAGACAATTAGACAATTAGACAAACAGACATCTAGACAATCAGACAAGGGAGCTGAATAATTTGTTGGTCAGTCTAATTGTCTAGATGTCTGTTTGTCTAATTGTCTGAATCGTCTTGATGTCAGACGAGCGCGAAGGCCACGTCCATCATCTGTGTGAAAGTGTTCTGCCGCTGTTCGGCGGTGGTCACCTCGCCAGTGAGCAGATGGTCGGAGATGGTGCAGATGCCCAGTGCGCGGTTGCCCGAGCGGGCGGCGTTCATGTAGAGAGCGGCTATTTCCATTTCCACAGCCAGCACACCCATGTTCATCCATTTGTCGTTGTGGGCGTCCTCGGCATAGAAGATGTCGGACGAGAACACGTTGCCCACCTTGTATTTGTAGCCCAGACTGTCGCACGTGTCAGCGGCTCGGCGCAGCAGTTCGAAGTTGGCGATGGGGGCGTAGGTGCCTGGCAGTTCATACTGGTCGGCGTAGTTGGAGTTGGTGCAGGCCCCCATGGCGATGACCATTTCGCCCACGTGCAGGTCGGGGTGCATGGAGCCAGCCGAGCCCACGCGAATGATGGTCTTCACACCGTAGAAGTTGAACAGTTCGTAGGTGTAGATGCCGATGGAGGGCATGCCCATGCCGTGGCCCATCACGCTGACGCGTTTGCCGTCGTGGGTGCCGGTGAAGCCCAGCATTCCGCGCACGTTGTTGAACAGGACAGGGTTCTCCAGGAAATTCTCGGCCATGAATTTGGCGCGCAGGGGGTCGCCTGCCATGATGACGGTTTCGGCGATGTCGCCGTACTGTGCCCCAATGTGGGGAGTTGGTGTCTTTGCCATAATGATTAAGGATTTTTAGTTGATAGTTCTAAGTGGTGAGGATGGCTGAGGGCTTACAGTGCCGCCACGGCGAGGCTGTAGAGTTTGCAGCTCTTGCTGTCGCTGCGCGAGGGTAGCACCACAGGCGAGAGGGCACCCGAGAGAATGCCGGCCGTGTCGGCCTTGCAGAACAGGGTGATGGTTTTGTAGAAAGCGTTGGCTGCCTCGATGTCGGGGAAGATGATGGCGTCGGTCTCACCGGCCACCTGCGACTGTATGCCCTTGGTCAGGGCGCTCTCGCGGCAGCAGGCCACCTTCACGTCCAGCGGCCCCTCGACGATGCAACGGCCATACTGTCCTTCCTTGGCGGCGGTGATGATGTCGGCATAGCCTACGGTATGTGGGAAGAATTTCTCGTTCACTTTCTCCGAGCAGTGGTTGAGCACCAGCCGCGGCTCCTCAATGCCCAGCGCATGGCAGAGCTTGACGGCCACGCGCACCTGCTCGGCGCGCTGCTGCTGGGTGGGGTAGGGGATGACGGCTGCGTCGCCGAAGATGAGCAGTTTGTGGTAGGTGGGTATTTTCGATACGGTGAGGTGGGTCAGTATCTGGCCCTTGGGCAGTATGCCCGTTTCGCGGTTGAGCACGGCATGCAGCAGGTTGTCGGTGTTGATGAGTCCCTTCATCAGTATGTCGGCTTTGCCCTCGCGCACCAGTGCCACGGCCTTGCGGGCGGCGTCGTCCCTGTCGTCGGTTTCCACGAAGCTGATGTGGTCGCCGTAGGCCATGAGCTCCTCGTTGGCCTTGGCGGCCTCGGTGGCTCCCACGAACACTGCATTGATGAATCCGGCCTCCAGGGCGGCGACGATGGCCTCTTGGCTCGATTCGTCCTCGCCCCATACCACGGCTACTGTTTTTCTGTCGGCACGCTCACGCAGGTGAGCAATGAGCTGTTCAAAGTTTTTTATTGTTTCCATGTTTTCGTTGATAGCGTTAACGGGACAAAGATAGTCTTTTTCTTTGAAACAACGGCAACAAAAGGTTGAAAAATTTCCTTTTTTCTTCGCCTGTCGATGTTTTTCCCGTTGGTCCAATCGCTTTACTGCTGTTGGTGGGCCTTGCCGTTTCGCGGTGCAGAAACTGCCCGCCGGTTCATGCCGCCTTTGGCGGTCGTGTTGTTTTTCTGTTTGAATATTTTTTACACAGCCTTTTGCGGCGTCGCGATTCATTCTAGCATCCAATCTTGCACAAAACAGCCTTTTTGTGCATGTTTTTCGCTCTCTTCTGCCCGACGCTTGGAAGTCTCTTTTCTCGATTCTTGACAAAATGCTGCACGAAATGCCGTTTTTGTGCAATGTTTTAACATTTCAAATCTTCGTCACTCCCGTTTTTTTCCACGCGTGAAAAAAAAGCGTCGGGAGATATTTTTTTATCTCCCGACAATAATTTTGCAACGCAAGGCGCTATTCTTGTAATCGGCTGAAAAACAACGGTTTAATGAAAATCTCATTTTCCGCATATTCGGTGACGAAAAGTTTTTTCTGGGTTTCAGCGGCCTCTGTAGTGTTAAAATTGCGTTAAATTTGCTGAATATTCTTGACAAATCTGTTGTCATGCCATCCTCGTTGTGCGTTAATCTTCCGAAAAACGATGGTTTTCTCGCTGCTTTTGCGTAAATTTGTAGCGAGTGGGGCTGATTGCCATCGGTTCTCCCTTTCAACTCACGCTTGCGGAGGCTGTCAAAAGGGAGGGCAGGGAAGGGGTGGCGCCGTAACTAACAACCCTGTCCAAAACATCACCATAATCAACCCAAATCAAGAGAGCCAGCCCAAATCACCAGAATCAACCCAAAACACAACAACCAACCCAAAACCACCAACCATGACAACAACCGGAACCCCCATGCGTGTAGGCATCGTAGGTGCCGGATGGATAGCCGAGAAAGCTGCCATCACGCTGAAAGATTTAACAGAAGTAACCGCCTTGGCCATCGCCTCGCGCACACTCGCCAAGGCCGAAGCCTTTGCCCAGAAGTGGGGGCTGCCCCGTGCCTACGGATCCTATTCCGAACTCATCGACGATCCCGACGTGGACCTCGTCTATGTGGCCACGCCCCATTCCCACCACTACGATGTGGCCCGCGAGGCCATCCTCAAGGGCAAGGCGTGCCTCGTAGAGAAAGCCTTCATGGCCAACTACGACCAGAGTCTCAGCATCGTCCGCCTGGCCCGCCAGCGCGGCGTGTTCCTGGCCGAGGCCATCTGGACCCGCTATCAGCCCGTGGTGCCCATGGTGCGTCAGCTCATCAGCGACGGCTGCATCGGTCAGCCGTGACTCGTCACCGCCACCTTGGGCTACAGCATGGGCGACAAACCTCGCATCATGCGCGCCGACCTGTGCGGAGGCGCCCTGCTCGACCTGGGGGTCTATGCCCTCAACTTTGTCAGCATTTTCTTTCCGTCGCCCATCGTCGAAATGCACTCCCAGTGTGTCAAGTCTGCCACGGGCATGGACCTCACCAACGCCATCACCCTCACCCTTGAAGACGGCCTGCTGGCCAACGTGCAGTCGTCGGCCTGCTGCGTGGGCGACAACATCGGCGTCATTGCAGGCACCGAAGGCAACATCATCATCGACAACATCAACAACCCGCAGACCGTCATCCTCAACGGCCCCGACCGCACCTTCGTCAAGCGCGTGGCCGTTCCCCGCCAAATCACGGGCTACGAATACCAGTTCCTGGCCTGCCGCGAGGCCATGGCAGCCGGGCTTATGGAGCCCCCGCAGATGCCCCTCGACGAAACCCTCCGCATCATGCGCCTCATGGATGACCTCCGCCGCCAGTGGGGCGTCCACTATCCCATGGACGACGTGAAATATAATGATTAGCAGCGACAGGGGTGACAAAGGGGTTTATGCAGAATCATTTGTAGAATGAAACCAGAAAAACAACAAACTGCCAGTCTGAACGCTACGGACTGGCAGCTTGCTGTTTTAGGCACAGGCTGTTTGAGAATTTGGATGATAGAACAGCGGGTGCATTTGCAGCTTAAACGAGCTTCGCTAATGCTATTCCTTCAGCAGTTGCTGGGCGGCCAGCACCAGGAACATGTAGTGCGACGAGCCGCCGCCGAGGACGTATTCCATTTGTTGCCACAGGTAGGGGAACTCCAACAGCTCGGGGAAGTCGGGACGGATGAGCGCCGTGCCCGAGACCACTCCACCGGGGATGTAGGACCAGTCGGCGCGGTTCAGACCGTAGGCCACAGTGGCCGAACGGGCTCCCACGCCCGAGGCGAACGAAGACGTGTTGCTGCCGGGATGGCATCCCAGAATGAAGTTGAGCGCATTGAACACGGTCTGGCGGGGGAAGAGGTCAGGGTAGGCCGAGGTGAGGAAGTAGTATTCGAAACCGAAGCGCTGGATGTCCCATCCGGCTCCCCAAATGGACGGGCGGTAGGGTACGCCATAGGGCGTTTCGGCCGACTGTTGGTTGAGCTGTGCCTTGTACTGGGCGAGTGCCTGCTTGAAGGCTGCCGCAAACTGCCTTGCGCGCTTCTCCTTCATGGTGGCCAGCCGTTGGGCCACGCGGGTGGTGAACCATCCGGTGCGACCGATGTTCTTCAGAATCATCTCCTGGTTGGCCAGTACGAAGTCCAGATACTGGCGTTCGTTGGTGGTGAGGTAGAGTTCTACGGCTGTATGCAGTTTCGGCCCCGCCATCCAGCCTTCGGCCTTGGTCTGTCGGTAGAGCGTGGTGGCAATGTCGATGCACTGGCGGCTCAGCTCGTCGTTGAACCCTCGCAGCACACGTGCCGCTCCGGCCAGCTGTGCGGCGGTCTGCAGTTCGCGCATGGGGTTGTCCTCGGTGAAGATCCAGCGGTCGTCGTCGTTGCCAGCCGTGCCGTCGGTCATGGCGGCAGCATCGCCCAGGAGCACATACTGGCGCAGGTTGTTGCAGATGATGCCGCGGTAGAGTCGGCCCAGCGCCTGATAGGAGCGCACCACGGTGAGGGCTCCGTTCTCCACCTGTTGCAGCAGGTCGTTGCGTCCGTCGGGCTCATGAATCTCCACGCGGTGGCGGCTGTGGTCGATGGCGGTGACGTCGATGTCGGGGTGGAAAGCCTCGTAGGCCAGTGCCAGGATGTATGCCTCGCCGGCCTGCGACTCTACGCGCAGGTCGAAGTCGCCCGCGTCGTGCCAGCCTCCTACGTTCACACCGCCCACTTTCTCGCCAGCCGCATATTTGGAGAGCCCGGGCTGCTGGACATAGCCGTCGATGTGGTTGCCCACGGGAGCCATCAGCGCGTCGTCCATGTGGCAGGCGTCGTGCCAAACGCGGTATTTCTCGCTCACGCGCATGTGGCACATCTGCACGGGCAGGAAGTATTCGAGCACAGGCTGCCACACGCCTCGGTCGTAGATGTTGCTGTCTATGCGGAACACGCTGGAGAGGGTCGGGCCGTACTTCACTCTGTAGAGTCCTGGCTCCGTGATGTCGGAAAAGTCGGCAGTAAGGTAGCGGTAGCGCAGGAAGTTGCCCCAAACGGTGGGTTTCAGCGTCCGCACCGTTTGTTCACCGTCTGCACCGATGCGCAGCAGTTGGGCTTCGGCCACGTCCGTTTCGCGTCGGTCGGTCTCTATGATGGCGCGTTTGGGCTGTGAGGGGTGGTAGCCCACTTGCGAGAGTTGCACCACGGGCTGGTAGCGCCAGTCGGCCACCACATTGGGCGTGATGATCCATCGCACGGCTCCCTTGGTGGCTCCGGCCCGTATCTCGCTGCGCAGCACAAACCATCCGTTGTTGTGGTTCATGCGCCCGTCGTAGAGTTTTAGCGGCTCGGTGAGCGACTCAACGGTGAGCCGCGTGTAGGGGTCGTCGGGGCGCGATGTGAATTTTCGTCCTTCGGCGTAGGGGAGGGCGGTCAGGTTGTCGGCCGTGAAGGGGCTGTATCCTTGTGCGTTCAGATGGTCGATGTCGGCCCGCTGACCTTTTCCGGCAAAGAAGTCGCCCGTGTGCAGCAGGTTGGTGGGCGATGCCGCCAGCGGCGAGTTGGGCTGCTGCGGATAGATGCCCGTCTGCTGGTCCATCATCCAGGGCTTGCCAAAGAGTGAGCCGGGGAAGAACTCCAGATTGAATCCCACTTTGCCCAAGAGATGGTCGGGCACGGGCTTGTCTATGTCAACGGTGACGGCGATGCCCTTGCCCAGGGGTTCAACGCTGACGGTGTAGTTGACCACGTAGTCGGGATAGACCATGGGGTTGAAGCCGGTGAGGTGGCGCGCCGAGTCGGGGTAGCACAGCGTGGTGACGATGCGGTTGCCCTCTGCGCGTCGGTTGAGCTGCTTGGGCACGGGTTGCCACTGACCGGGCGTCGGCTCCATGCGCAGGTCGCCGTTGGTGGCCACGCGCTGTCCGTTCATGATGACGCATACGCCGCCCTGATGGCCTTCGGGATAGAAGTCGCTGAAAGCCATCACATCCACTCCGCCCTGTTGGAAGTAGCCTTGGGAGTTCAGTATGAAAGACTGTGCCGCCACGGTTTGCGCGGCACTGAGCATTAAGCCTAGCAAAAGATGTTTCATGGTTGTTGGGGTTGTTTGGATTGTTTGGGTCGTTGTTTGTTCTGTTGGTGGGTTGTCAGGCAGAGCGATGGCGGGCCTCCCTGTCCACCGATGCAAAGTTACGTTTTTTTGTGCTGTTTTTCTTTCCCTTATGTCACTTTTTTGTTCTGACATGTTTAATAATGTGTAAAAACAGGGTGACATTTGAAGAAAAATACTTACCTTTGCAAGTCTAAAAAGACAAAAACATAAACGAAACAATAGACTATGGCAACAAAATACCTAACATTCGGCGAACTGTTGCTTCGCTTTTCCAATCAACATCAGATGAGGCTCATGCAGGATAGTCTGCTGGCTGGTAAATTTGGCGGCAGCGAGGCCAACGTGGCCGTTTCGCTCGCAACGCTTGGCGACGACGTGCAGTACGTCACCCGTCTGCCCGACAACCGTGTAGGACATGCCGGCGCGCTGGCCCTGAGTGGCTATCAGGTGGGGGTGAAGCATGTGATTTTCGGCGGTCCGCGCATTGGCACCTATTATTTTGAGGAGGCTGCCGGCATGCGCAGTGCCAAGGTGATTTACGACCGTGCCAACTCGGCCTACTCCGAGCTCAAGCCGGGCATGATTCCCTGGCGCGAGATTCTGAAGGACGTTGACGTGTTCCACACGTCGGGCATCACGGGCGCCATCACGCGCGAAGCGGCCGACGCCACCTTCGAAGCCCTCGACATTGCCACCGAAATGGGAAAGACCATCAGCTACGACATCAACTACCGCAAGAACCTCTGGCAGTATGGGGCTGCCCCCAAGGAGGTGCTCTCGCGCATGCTGTCGTATGCCGACGTGGTGTTTGCCGACCAGATAGAATATGAGTTCATGACCGACAACTACAGCCTTCCCTTCCGTGCCGTGGACGCCAACTACCCCATCGACAAGGATGGCTACGCCCGATGGTTCGACGACATCCATGCCCGCTGGCCGCGCTGCCAGAACTGGCTGCTCGGCACACGCAATCTGGTCAGCTCGAACCACCACACCATGACGGCTCTGCTCTGGCACAAGGGCGAAACGCTCACCACTCGCATTTACGACATTCCCGGCATCATCGACCCCGTGGGCGTGGGCGACGCCTTTGCCGCAGGATTCATCCACAGCTATGCCCAGCATCCCGACGACCCGCAGCACTGTCTCGACTACTCGCTGGCAGCGGCTACGCTCAAGACGTCGGTGCCGGGCGACTTCAATCTCGTCACCGACGAGGAGGTCACCGAACTGATGAACCGCAGGCTGTGAGTTTTTTTCAGCAGAAAAATTCGTTCGTTCGGTTTTAAATGCGTAACTTTGTGGCACTTTATTTTTAGCTATCAAAAACATAACATTTAGTATTGAACTTCAAACATATTCATTATGAAGAAATTGCTTTTAGGCGACGAGGCGATAGCCCAAGGAGCGCTTGACGCCGGACTGAGCGGTGTCTATGCCTATCCGGGTACGCCCTCGACAGAAATCACTGAGTACATCCAAGATTCGCCGCTGGCCAAGGAACGGAACGTCCACAGCCGCTGGTCAACCAACGAGAAGACGGCCATGGAGGCTGCCCTCGGCATGTCGTACATGGGCAAGCGCGCCCTGGTGTGCATGAAGCACGTGGGACTGAACGTGTGCGCCGACCCGTTTGTCAACTCGGCCATGACGGGCACCAATGGCGGCATCATTGTGCTGGTGGCCGACGACCCCAGCATGCACTCGTCGCAGGACGAGCAGGACAGCCGCTTCTACGGCAAGTTTGCCATGATTCCCACGCTGGAGCCCAGCTCGCAGCAGGAGGCCTACGATATGATGGCTTTTGCCTACGACCTCTCCGAGCGCATTCAGTTGCCGGTGCTCATGCGTGTCACCACGCGTATGGCTCACTCGCGCGCTGTGGTGGAAATCAGCGACACACCACGCCTGCAAAACGAGCTGAACTACAACGCCAAGGCTGCCAACTGGGTGCTGCTGCCGGCCAATGCCCGCCGCCGCAACGTGGTGGTGACCGAACAGCAGGCCGAACTGGAGCAGATGGCTGTGGAGAGCCAGTACAACAAATATGTGGATGGCAAGGACCACTCGCTGGGCATCATTGCCAGCGGCATTGGTTTCAACTACGTGATGGAGAGCTACAAAGACGAGCCTTGTCCCTATCCGGTGTTGAAGGTGTCGCAGTATCCGCTGCCCAAGGCACTGGTGCGCCGCATGACCGAGGAGTGCGACAGCGTATTGGTGGTGGAAGAGGGCCAGCCGTTCATCGAGGACATGCTGCGCGGCGTGATGCCCGGCAATGCCGAGGTGAAAGGTCGTCTGACGGGCGAGCTGCCGCGCACGGGCGAGCTGAACCCCGACTTGGTGCGTCGTGCTCTGGGACTGCCCGTGGCCGAGAACTATGCCGCCTGCGACGACGTTGCTCCGCGTCCGCCCATGCTCTGCCAGGGCTGTGGCCACCGCGACGTCTATGCCGCCCTCAACGAGGTGCTGCGCGAGTATGAGAATGCCCGCGTGTTTGGCGACATCGGCTGCTACACGCTGGGTTTCCTCCCCCCGTTCAGAGCCATCCACTCGTGTGTGGATATGGGTGCGAGCATCACCATGGCCAAGGGTGCTGCCGATGCAGGCCAGTGGCCCGCCGTGGCCATCATTGGCGACTCCACATTCACCCACTCGGGCATGACGGGGCTGCTGGATGCCATCAACGAGAATGCCGACATCACCGTCATCATCAGCGACAACCTGACCACGGCCATGACGGGCGGACAGGACTCGGCCGGCACAAACAAGTTCGAGGCCATCTGCCGCGGCTTGGGGCTGAGCGACGACCATCTGCACGTGGTGGTTCCCCTGGCCAAGAACATGCCTGAAATCACTCAGTTGTTGCGCGACGAAATAAACTACCACGGCACGAGTGTCATCATTCCGCGCCGTGAGTGCATGCAAACGCTGCAACGTCATCTGAAACAAAAGAGAGCAAAAAAATAGAGAGTTTTTAGATAAAACAAAGAAAAACAAAGAAAAACAGGAAAAACAGTAACTGACACTTTTATGGGGAAACTGTTCAACATAACCGAATTGGATCCGATGCTCGCCGACAAGCTCAAGAAGTTTGTTTATGATGTCATTGGCTGTTGTCAGGACGTTCATCGTGAGCAAGGACCTCAATTGACCGAGTATATTTATCAGGATTCTCTGAAAATTGCCTTTGAACAAGCCCATATTAAGTATGTCAAGGAGTACAGTTTCCATCCTTCGTTCAGAGGAATAGAACTCCCGCACAAACTAATCGTCGATTTCTTATGCAAAGATAAGATTATGTTGGAGTGCAAGGCGATTGACCAAATTGGAGTCCACGAGCGGTTGCAATTATGGAACTATATGCGAACGTCGAGAGTAAGGATAGGAATACTCTACAATTTCGCACCTTCACAGGACGAATGTGAACGATACTATTATGACCCGGAACATCGCAGTGTCAGCTATTTCTGAAAAAAAGTGTTTTTCCATGTTTTTCTTGTTTTTCTCTGTTTTTCTAAAACACACAAACAATTAAAAAAAAAGACATGAAGACAGATATTATCTTATGTGGTGTGGGAGGACAAGGCATTCTCTCCATCGCAACCATCATTGGCGAGGCTGCCCTCAACGAGAACCTGTACATCAAGCAGGCCGAAGTTCACGGCATGTCACAGCGTGGCGGCGACGTGCAGAGCAATCTGCGCATTTCGTCGGTTCCCATCAGCAGCGACCTCATCCCGCTTGGCCAGGCCGACGTGATCATCTCCATGGAGCCCATGGAGGCGTTGCGCTATCTGCCCTATCTGAGCAGCGAAGGCTGGATCATCACGTCGAGCGCTCCTTTCGTCAATATCCCCAACTATCCTGACATGGAGGTGATTATGGCCGACCTGCACAAGGTGAAGAACGTCATCGTCCTCGACATAGAGAAAGCGGCCAAGGAAAATGCCATTCCCCGTTCGGCCAACGTCATCCTGCTGGGTGCCGCCCAGAAGGCTCTCGGAATTGAGTACGACAAGCTGGAGAATGCCATCCGCCGCGTTTTCGGACGCAAGGGCGAGGCCGTCGTCGATGCCAACATCAAGGCGCTGGCCATTGGCCGCGAGGCGCAAAAATAGATTCTTGACAAAGCGTATCTATACCAAGAAAGCCTTCCAAATGCTGGGAGGCTTTCTTGGTGATAAGGTGTTTGAGCGTTTTACTTCGTCACACGAATGTTGGTGAAATAATGGCCTTCCTGGCCAGCGAGTCTAAAGCCGTAGGGCTGCAGAACGTTGGGAAGGTTGAAGAGGCGCTTGCCGTTGATGTAAATCTTCACGTTGCCCTCTTTGTAACCAACAGCCACATGGTTCCATCCTTTCTTGATGAGATTGCCAAGGTCGGTATTGTTGCCGTCAAGGTTTTCTTCGTCAGTTTTTGTGAAGTGGTATTCCATGCCGTCGCCCCAAATGCGCAAGTAGCCTATTTGCTCATCATCGCTCTTGAAGAACCTGATTTCATGTTGCTGGCCATCGTTGGCGAAATACTCGTATTCCATGTTCCATTCCTCGGTAAGGAAGTTTGATTTACCGTTAAGTTGCGGGTCGATGATGCTTGATTCGCCACCAAGGCTGAGCACATTGCGGCCGGCACACTCTTTCACTTCCACGCTGCCTTCCTTGAGATCCCATTTCGAGGGTTGCTCGCCGTCTTTCTCGTCGGCCAGGTTGTCTTCGAAGATGACTGCCTGTCCAGGCTTGAAGTCGCCGCTGGCATAGAGGGCTGCGAGGTCAAGGGGTTTAGCGTCGGCAGGGTTGGCCACGGCCTGTTCGTCGGCATTGGCTTCGGCATCTGCTTGCTGGCCGTCGGCGTTTTCAACAGCTTCAGTATTCTCTTTCACGGCGTCGGCCTGGTCAGCCTTTTTGCCTCCGCAAGCCGTCATCATAGCGAGGCTTGCCATGCACATGAGTGCCAGATAAACTTTTTTCATGGACTGAATGTGTTTTAAATGATTGATAATGATGAGTTTAGTTGGGACAAAGATACAAAGAAACAAATGAAAATACAACTTTTTCTTTGCTTTTTCGTGTTTTATGAGTAACTTTGTCGCTCTAAACCAACAATCAACATGAAAGAAACCCCAATCAGAAAGGAAATAGTTGACCAGCTGGTGAGCCAGTTGGGCATAGAAGATTTTGCCAAAGCCACCATCCGTGAGGTGAAACAAGTGGCCGCCATGGCCGAAAAACAAAGTGGCGTGGAGTTCATCAAGATGGAGATGGGCATTCCCGGTCTGCCTGCCGCCCAGGTGGGTGTGGATGCGCAAATCAAGGCGCTGAAGGATGGCATTGCCCACTCGTATCCCGACATTCAGGGTGCGCCGGTGCTGAAAAAAGAGGCTTCGCGATTTGTGAAGGCCTTTATCGGTGTTGACATTGCCCCCGAGGGATGCGTTCCCGTGTGCGGTTCGATGCAGGGCACCTTCGCTTCGTTCCTCACTTGTTCGCAGGCCGACAAGCAGAAGGACACGGTGCTGTTCATCGACCCCGGATTCCCTGTGCAGAAAATGCAGCTGCAGGTGCAGGGCGTGAAGTACGAGACGTTCGACGTTTACGACTTCCGCGGCGACAAACTGGGGCCCAAACTGGAGAGCTATCTGCAGCGGGGCAACATCTGCGCCATTGTTTATAGCAACCCCAACAACCCCGCGTGGATTTGTCTCAGCGAGGACGAACTGCAGACCATCGGGTCGCTGGCCACTCAGTACGACGCCATCGTAATGGAAGACCTGGCCTATTTTGCCATGGATTTCCGCAAGGACCTGAGCAAGCCTTTCGAGCCTCCCTATCAGCCCACCGTCGCCCGCTATACCGACAATTACATCCTGCTCATCAGCGGTTCAAAAGCGTTCAGCTATGCAGGCGAACGCATCGGCGTGACGTGCATCAGCAACCGCCTGTTCCACCGCCACTATCCCGACCTGGCCGCCCGCTACGAGGGGCTGCCTTTTGGTCTGGTGTTCTCCACACGCATGCTCTACGCACTGTCGTCGGGCACCAGCCACAGCGCCCAGTTTGCCATGGCAGCCATGCTCAAGGCCGCCTGCGACGGCGACTACGACTTCCGCGCCGAGGTGAGCGTCTATGGACGCCGTGCCCATCGGCTGAAAGAGATTTTCTGCCGCCACAATTTCTATGTGGTTTATGACAAAGACCTCGACGAGCCCATCGCCGACGGGTTCTATTTCACCATTGGCTATCCCGGTATGACGTCCGGCCAGTTGGCCCGTGAACTGATGTACTACGGCGTGAGCGCCATCTGTCTGATTACAACCGGCAGCCATCAGGAGGGACTCCGCGTCTGCACTTCGTTCATCGAGGACAACCAGTATGACCTGCTCGAGCAGCGCATGGCCATCTTCGAACAGAACAATCCGGTGTAAAAACGGAGTGAATCAGAACAACAAAAAAGCCTAAAGGCGTTACGTTTCGTAACCCTTTAGGCTTTTTGTATTTGCCGGCCATGTGGCTTGCTGGCCGATAGGCTATTGCTCTACGATGCCCGCTTTGAGCCACTGGCTGGCCAGCGTCTTGGCATCGGCCAGAGCGGTGGCGTCGTCCACCTCGTATTCTTCGGTAAGCAGATGGGCCATGTCTTCTGCGTCGAACGAGTCCATTTGCTGCACCTTCTTCCACAAGTAAGCCGAACTCTCGTTCATGCTGATGATGTTGCTGAAGTCGATGTTCTCTTTGCCCTCCGCAACAATGATATTCTCTCCACACACCGTGCGAAGATTGAAACCTTTTTTTGCTTTCATGTTTTTATCTTTATTATTTATTATGTTCGTTAATTGGGTATGAAAAGTTACAGATTCTGCAGTGGCTTTTCCTACATCTTTATTATGTTCGTTAACTTGATATGAAAAGTTACAGGCCCTGCAGTGCCTTCTCCTACATCTTTATTATTTATTATGTTCGTTAACTTGGTATGAAAAGTTACAGACCCCACCCCCATCCCCTCCCCTTGAAGGGAGGGGAGATTCCGCACAGGATTGGTGAGATACGGATTCCATCAGGTTTCCCACACAGGGTGTTGGTGAGATACGGATTCCATCAGGTTTCCCGCACAGGGTGTTGGTGAGATACAGAATCTGCGCGGTCTCCCCACAGGGTGTTGGTGGGATGCAGACTCTGCGCGGTCTCCCCGCCCCTCAAGGGGAGGGGATGGGGGTGGGGTCTGTATCTATCTCAATCTCTATCTCTATCTTTGCATCTGCCTCTGTCTCCATCTCCATCTCCATTTGTACCCTGTTATTCTTTTAGTCATTTCTAATTCAAATAATTCTTCATCCCTTAAACAGGTTTGAACATGCGCAGCCAAATGCGGCGGTAGAAAGCCAACAGATAGCGGCGGATGGGGTAGAGATGCGTCCACACCCAAGAGTAGATGCGCCACTTCCTGCCGTCGGTGCGGTCAAGATGTTGCCGTCCTTTGCGGTAGAAGCCAATGACGGCTCCTTTCACGTCGGCCAGCTGGCAGTGCTCTGTGCCCAGGTTGCCGTCGCCTCGCAGCACAACGTTGTCGCCCTCGATGCTGACGATGCGGTGCAGCACGAAGTGCTTGGGTTCGATTTCGGCCAGTACAGGATCGCCCACCTTGGGGTTGACCGCTTTGGTGAGCTTCGCCTTGTCGCGTCCGTCCTCCAGAAAGGGGCGCATGCTGAACCCTCGGAGTGGCAGCGTGATGGTGTGCCCCTCGTCTAGCAGCTTGACAATTTCGGGCAGCAGCACCGAATTGGCCATTTTCACTTCGGTTATTTTGATATCGTCTTGTGGCATAGTTCGGCGGCTTCACGGTTGGGCAGGCAGTGCAGCGTATAGATGCCTGTGGTTTCAATCACTTTTGTGACGGTGTTGCAGATGGCGTTGAAGATGTCGCTGTCCCATTTCATCGACGAGCACGAAGGCAGGAACGACGCGAACGCCTCGATGGGCGGCAGCTTCTCAATGCTGTTCTCCTGTGCGCGGTCAATGCGTGTGACGGCTCCCAGCGGTGCCTTCACCTGCCTGTAGCAGGGTGTTTTGCCGCTCCATGGTCCTCCGTAGATGAACGGCTTCCCGTCCCGAATGCGAATGATGGGGTTGTCGTCGTTCATCAGGTCGCAGTTGGGTATATGTCGCAGCCACAGGCTGACGTGTGTGCTCTTGCCCGTTCCGCTTTTGGCTATGAAGGCATATCCGCGTCCGTTGTGTCTCACGAGCGAGGCATGGATGAGCAGCGTCTGCTTTTGGCTGCCGGCGAAGGCGAAGATGAGCATCAGCGCATTGTTCAGACCGAAGCAGCGCATGTCGAAGTTGCCGTTCAGCGCGCATTGGCAGTCGGTGAAGTCCTTGTTGGTTTGCAGCAGGCAGCATTCCCCGCCTCGTATGTCCTTGATGATGTATTGGTATCCGCCGTTGGGCAGTCGGTCCACCACGGTGTCCCCATTGCCAGTGTCGAAGGTGCGTATTCGTTCGCGGCCCTCTCGGATTGGGGGCAGCGAGTCGTCAACGGTGAGTTGAAAAAACAAACCGCCAGACAGATTTTCTGTTCTGAACGGTTCGAACGAACGCAACAGAGACATGTTGTTTCTGCTTGTGTCCTTGAAAATGATTCTGATGTTGTGCTCAGCAATGACGAAGTGGTTGATGCTGCAGTCTGCCATCCTCTTGTTGTGTGTGTGCGTTTGTGGTTTGATGCTCAGTTTTCTTTTTGTGGTTTGTTGCTGTTGTTCACTGCTTTTTCGCTTCTTTCTTCACCTCTTCCTTAGCTTCCTTCCTGGCCCTTTTCTGTGCCTTTCGCTGTGCTTTTGTTTCGGCCTTGGTGAGGGTTTTCTCTTCAGTGATGATCACGTTGGGCTCCACCACTTTGAATCTGAACTGGTCTGGGCGAACGACGCGCACGTCGTAGTGGTTGGCTGCGCTGTATCGTTTCTTCAGTTTCAGGAACTTCTTCTCAGCGTCTTTGCGTTTGAGCGCGTAGCTGATGATGCAAGTGCGGTTGGGCTGGTTGATGCCCTGCAGATAGTTCTTCAGCTGGCTGGAGTAGGAGTCGCGTTCGAGCAGGAATTTGCTTTTGCTGTCCACCCATGCACTGTCAATTTCCTGAATGTCGGTGATATATACCGTCGAGTCGTTGAACGAAGCGGCAAAGCCGAAAGCGTAGATTTTCGGAACGCGTTCGCCCTTTGCCGAGGCATCGATGGCCATCCCCAGCAGCAGAATGAGCAGCATGGCTGCCATGGTCTTGATATCTTTCATTGTCCTAAATATGTCTTTAGCAACTTGTTCTTGGTGTTGTGGCGCAGCCGACGAATGGCCTTTTCCTTGATTTGCCTCACCCTTTCGCGTGTGAGTCCATACTTGTCGCCAATTTCCTCGAGCGTCATTTCGGGCTGATTGATGCCGAAGAACGCCTCGATGATGTTTCGCTCGCGCTCGTTCAGCGTGAGCAGTGCGCGGTTGATTTCGTCGCGCAGCGATTCCAGTACCAGCGTACGGTCGGCCATGGGCGAATCGTCGTTCACCAGAATGTCGAGCAGGCTGTTGTCGTCGCCCTCCACAAAAGGCGCGTCCACCGAAACGTGTCGGTTGCCCACCTTCATGGCGTCCTCAATCTTGTCGTGCGGCAAGTCCACCTTGTCTGCAATCTCCTCGATGCTCGGTCGGCGCTCATGTTCCTGTTCGAACTTGTTGAGCAGTCTGTTTATTTTGTTGACCGACCCCACCTGGTTCAGCGGCAGCCTCACGATGCGGCTCTGCTCGGCGATGGCCTGCAGGATGCTTTGTCGAATCCACCACACGGCGTATGAAATGAATTTGAATCCACGCGTTTCGTCGAATTTCTCCGCCGCCTTTATCAGCCCCAGATTGCCCTCGTTGATGAGGTCTGGCAGACTGAGCCCCTGGTTCTGATACTGTTTAGCCACACTGACCACAAATCGCAGGTTCGCCTTCGTCAGTTTTTCAAGCGCCTTGCGGTCGCCCTGTCGAATGCGCTGTGCCAATTCCACCTCTTCTTCCACCGAAATCAGCTCCTCGTGGCCGATTTCCTGAAGGTATTTGTCGAGAGAGGCACTCTCTCGATTGGTAATGGATTTAGTGATTTTCAGTTGTCTCATGTGGCATAGATTTTTTAAAGCAGTTGCAAAAATACGAGTTTTTTTCTTATTCCCCAAATTTTTTTTCAGAAAGTTACGCGTTACGAGCTTCCAGTTACGAATTACGAGTTTCCAGTTACGAGCTTCCAGTTACGATTTACGAGTTTCCAGTTACGAGTTTCCAGTTACGAATTACGAGTTCAGAGTTGTGATTACCTTTTCTATCATAAAAGTAATCATACCTCTGAACTCGTACCTCTGAACTCGTAACTCAGAACTCGTATCTCTGAACTCAGAACTCGTATCTCTGAACTCAGAACTTGTATCTCTCAGTTCTTTGCGCGCTTACTCTTGCAGGTCAACCACGAAGTATGCCTTTTTGCCCGTGGGGTAGATGCCCTTTACAATGAGCACGGGGTCTTTGCTGGTTGATGCCGTCTTGACGATTTCCTGCAGTTCCTCAACCGACTTCACCGGTGTGTCGTTCACCTCCTGAATGATGAATCCCTTGTTGATGCCGGCCTTCTTCATCTTGCCGTTGTCCACCTTCATCACCTCCAGGCCATAGTTGATGTTCAGCTGCTCCTTCATGTTGTCCGTGACGGGGCGGAACACTGCACCCAGCACGTCGAGGTCGGCCTGCTTCACCACGTTGGTGTTGCCCTGCTCGTTCTTCAGTGTGACGGTCTTGCTCACCTTCTGCTTGTTGTGCAGATAAGTCAGCGTCAGCTTGTCGCCCGGTTTCTTGTTGGCCATGATGGCGGTCAGTTCTCCGAACTTGGTGATTTTCTTTCCGTCCACCTCGGTAATCACGTCGCCAGCCTTAATGCCAGCGGCTGCAGCAGCGCCGTTCTCCACCACTTCGGCCACATAAACGCCCTCCATGGTGCCATAGTCCACTTCCTTGCCCTGCTGTTTCTCTGCATCCACCTGGTTCTTCACGTCTCCGCCCCTGATGCCGATGAAAGCGCGCTGCACGGTGCCGTACTTCTTGATGTCGTCCACCACTTTGTTCATGATCGATGTGGGGATGGCGAAACCGTAACCCACATACGAGCCCGTTTCCGAGTAGAGCATGTCGTTGATGCCAATCAGCTCGCCGCGAGCGTTCACCAGGGCACCGCCCGAGTTGCCACGGTTGATGGCTGCATCAGTCTGTATGAACGACTCCACGCCGTTCTGTCCCATGGTGCGCGCCTTGGCGCTCACGATGCCGGCCGTCACGGTGCTCGTCAGGTTGAACGGGTTGCCCACAGCCAGCACCCATTCGCCCACCTTGATGTCGTCGCTGTTGGCAATGGCGATGGCGGGCAGTCCCGATGCGTTGATCTTTATGAGTGCCAGGTCAGACGTTTTGTCCGTACCCACTATCTTAGCCGAATACTCCTTGTTGTTGTTCAGCGTCACGGTCAGTTCGTCAGCACCGTCCACCACATGATGGTTGGTCACGATGTAGCCGTCAGAAGAGATGATCACGCCCGAACCCGAGCCCTGTCGCTTCGGAGTCTGGAACTGTCGCTTCTGCGTACCGCCCTGTCCGTGTCCCGGATTGCCGAAGAATCCGAAGGGGTCGCTGAAGAAATCCTCAAACGGGTCGCTCTGCACCTCGCGGGTCACCGTCTTGCTGTTCTGTGTGCTCAAAATATGGACCACCGAAGGCACGGCCTTGTCGGCAGCGTATGTCAGGTCAACAGGCTGTCCAACAGGTGCGCTGGCTGCGGCCACGGGCTGATGAGCGTAAGCCTTGAAGAAAGCTCCCGCCGAAAAAGCAATAGCGACGATGCACATCGCATAAACCAAATAGCTCGAAATTTTTTTCATTGTCTTATCAGTTTTTTGTTAAATTGTTAATTCTCAAGTTCTCACCGCTTCCCACAATGTGGGTTGGCTGTTTCTGAGAGTGCAAATATAGGCGCAAAAAGCCGAAAACTGCCATTTTGTCCTATCTTTTGTCGCTTTTTAACAGTTCTTTTTCTGTGGTTAACGGCTGTTTGCTTAGCCGACTGACAATTTTACATTCTTTTATCCTGCTGACAGTTTTATAATTTTTTCCAATCTTTTCTCACTTTCACAACGCGAAAACCGACGTTGTTTTCGGGAACTCAGCCAAGGCAAAAATAAAACCCGACGCGCAGCGGAAATTTTCTAGAGAATTTCCGCTGCGCGTCGGGTTTTATTTTTTGAAAGTTGGATAGGCTTCTCAGCTTTTACGCCGTGAAAAGTTTTGCTTATGGAAATCGAAAAAATTGGATGGCAGAACTTACGGTCGTTTCTCCTTGATGATGCCGTGGCGGTAGGCATAGAGGAGTTTCTGCAAGTCGGCAACTTGCTGTTTGAGCAGTGTGCCTTTGTCTGTGTCGGCTACGAGCATGCGTCGGTTGGACATTTCGACGATTTGTGTGGTGCTCTTGATGTCGGTGCCTCGCTGGATGGCATCGGTGGCGCTGCTGAAGGGCTCGTGTTGTACGAGCTGGAATCCTCGACTGTGATAGACCAGCGTGTAGCCTGCAATGCCTGTCTCTTTGTGGTAGGCCTGTGAGAATCCGCCGTCGATGACCATGAGCTTGCCGTTGGCCTTGATGGGGTTTTCGCCTTCGGCAGCATGGACGGGCACGTGGCCGTTGATGATGTGGCGGTTGGGCCCGGTCACTCCGAAAGCGTCGAGGATTCGGTCGCACACTTCTTCGTTGTCGCGCAGTTTGAAGTAGTTGCCTTTCTCTTCTTTGTAAGTTGTTTTGTCTTTGAGGAAATAGCGTTCGAAGGTGGCCATCTTTGACTTGTCGAAGAGGATGGAGTCGGGTCCGCACCAGAGGTAGAGGAAATAGTCGATGGCGTAGCGTCGTTCGTCGGCAGTTGAGTCGGCGGTGAATGCAGAGCGGATGATCATGCCGGTGTTGTGCATGAGGTCTTTGCCGCTGTATTTTTTCCCACCGTAGAGTTCTACTTCCTTGAGTGTTCCGTCGGCGTTGAGGGGGACGGATGCGTGGAAGAGCAGGTTGTTGTTGTAGATGGCGTACATGCAGCCGTGGCCTCGGATGATGCGCATGTGTTTCTGCAGTTTTTCGCTCACTCGGAAGGAATGATGGAGTTTGTGCATGAGCTGTTCCTCTTCGGGCGTCAGCCGGTTGGGGCAGGCGGGGTCGATGGTGGGGAAGTGGCAGCTGCTCATTGGGTATTCGTTGCCGCCGATGGTGCATACGCCGCGCTGGTAGTCAATACAGTTGAAGAGTCGTCGGTCGTCCATGTGCCACTCGGGGTGTCGGTCGATGACGGCAGCCTCGGTTTTGAACTGGAGCACGGCAATGGCTTTGTGCATTTGGGTGATGAGTCTGATGGTCTTTTCGTCCATGCGTAGGTTGTCGCCTTGCAGCTTGGGCTTGAACTCGAGGCAGGGGTCGTCGGCATAGGTTTCCATGGCGAAGGTGGCCAGTGGTACTAGATTGATGCCGTAGCCGTCTTCGAGAGTGGCGAGGTTGGCATAGCGCAGGGAGAGGCGTATGACGTTGCAGATGCAGGCGTCGTTGCCTGCGCTGGCACCCATCCACAGGATGTCGTGGTTGCCCCACTGAATGTCCCAATGCTTGTAGGTGGCCATGGTGTCCATGATGATGTGTGCGCCGGGGCCTCTGTCGTAGATGTCGCCAAGTATGTGGAGATAGTCGATGGCGAGTCGTTGGATGACGTTGCAGATGGCGGTGATGAAATCGTCGGAACGTCCTGTGGAGATGATGGTTTCGATGATGCCGTTGACGTAGGCCGTTTTATTGATGTCCTCGGTGTGTTCGTGGAGGAGCTCCTGTATGATGTAGGAGAAGTCGGGTGGGAGGTTTTTGCGCACCTTGGAGCGTGTGTACTTGCTGGAGATGTCGCGGCAAACGCGGACGAGCCGGTTGATGATAATCTGGTACCAGTCGTAGATGTCGTCTTCGGTGCTTTTGACGATTTCCAGTTTCTGCTCGGGGTAGTAGATGAGTGTGCAGAGTTCGCGCATTTCGGCCTCGCGCAGTTCGTTGCCAAATATTTCGTGAACCTTGCGTTTAATGTTGCCCGATGCGTTTTTGAGCACATGCTGGAAGGCTTCGTACTCGCCGTGAATGTCGGCGAGGAAGTGTTCGGTGCCTTTGGGAAGGTTGAGAATGGCTTGGAGATTGATGATCTCGGTGCTAGCGTCGGCAATCGTCGGGAACGATTGTGAGAGCAGCAGGAGGTATCTTAGGTCTTTCTCTTCTATGTGTTCCATAGTGTTTTCGTTTTTTTATTTTTAAGGAATTGAGGATGTTTGTTGGTTTTCAGCAGGCGTAGATGGTTTTGGCGGGGACTCGGCACTAGAGGTCAGGGCGAAAGGGGAGCTACGGGCATGAAGCCTTCGGTGAGTCCGAACTGTTGGTTGAGTGTCAGTTGCAGCTGCTGAGTGAACTCGTAGAGGCGTGTGTCGCGCAGCATGCTGCCCACCAGTTCCTCGTCGAGGTCGGCATATCGCATTTGCTCGTAGAGCTCGGCGAGGTGGCGGAGGCTGAGCTTGGCCTTTCGCATTTCGTGCTGGGTATTGGCCACCATGCGGCAGAAGTCGAGTTCGAGGCTGGGCGAGTGGTATTCTTCCCATGGGCGGAAGTCGGCGCGCATGCTTTTGTCGGCCACCTTGGTGCGCTCGAGCGGTCCTTTGGCTTTTGGCCGCCGCTGCGAGAAGCGGTCTATATTTTGAATAACGATGTCGGGGGCGGTAAATTGCATTTGTTCGACACCTTTTTTGACCAGATGGAGCACGTCCTCGTCGGCAGCATGGATGAGCAGTTTGCGCCAAGACTCGGCATCGAGGTGGTTGATGGTGTTGATTTGCTCGGCGGTGATGGTGTTGCTCTGTGCAGAGCGTGCAACGCCGGCGCGGAGCAGTCCGTCGAGCGCCAGTCGGGCTTCGTGGTTCATGAGCATGCCTGCGTTGGAGTCGATGACCTTGCGGTAGAGGCGAATGGTTTGTTGGGCCATCTGTTCGCTGCTTATGTCGTTGCTGGTGGTGGCGTTCTTGATGACGCACAGACGGTCGTTCCAGGGGCGTTTGCTCTTGAACCGTTCGTTCCAGGAGAGTGTGCTGAGCGCCTGCAGTTCCATGTCGCCAGTGACCACGATGGCGTCGGCATTGCAAATCATTTCGTGCTGGTAGAGGAGCAGCTTGGGGAGTTTCTCGTGGAGGTAGTTGTCATCGACGACCCATGGTTCGAGTTTTCCATGGGGTGAGAGAACGACGGGCATGTTGTGGCTGTGTGCCCATTTGGCCATTTGTGCCGACGAGAGGTCCCAGCAAGTGTGGATGTGGACAATGTCAGGTGCAAAGGCTTCGGTTTGCTGCCGGGGCGAGGCACCCTTTTGCGTGTTTGCATCGATGAGCATGACCTGAGCCAGCGGCTGCAGGCTTTCGACAAGAGTCTTGGCGAAGACCGCGGTGTAATGGTCGCCGGGGGGTGTGGCTGAAAGGTAGTGCAAAATCTTCATGGTGCAAACGCGGTAAAGGGAATGGTGCTAGGGTGGAAAGGAAGGGGTCCGAGGCGTGTGACGCTCAGCCTTGGTAGAGGTGGCATTTGTGGAGCAGGTACTTCAAGTTCATCCACATTCGCCGTGCATAGTGTCCGCTTTGTGGCACGTAGCAGGAATGGACAAAGGATATGTTCGTTTCGAACACGTCGCGCCGGAGGAACTTTGACTTGCTGAAACAGATGGCGTCGTCGGCCATTTCGAGGTCGAATCCTCCGCCTCGGCGGGCCAGCGCTTTGTGGCGTTGGAGGCATGCAAATTGGCGGAAGGGGGTGAAGTTGGCGTAGAGCGTGTCTATCAGCTGCACCCTTTCGTTTCGGGCGGCGCGAACGCCCAGCAGGATGGCTATCTTCTGGTCGCTCATGCGGCGTGAGGAGTCGGGGACAAAGGTGATGTGGATGTTGGGGAACTGTGGTTTCATGCGTTCGAGCAGTTCCTCAGACTCTTTTTTGCCTTTATCGACCACAATGATGATTTCGTTATGTTCGATTTCATCTTGGGCAGGAAGATGGGCGCGGAGCGCATCTTCGAGCTTAGGTGCATCGTTGTGGTCGATGATGACGATGGAGGTGGTTTGTTCTGTCATGCTAGAAATCTTCGGTGATGTAACCTTCAGGCAGTCGGCGGCAGTTGTACTGGCTTGCCATTATCTCGCCGTATGCACCGGCTGAGCGTATGGCCAGGAGGTCGCCGCGTTGGATGGCGTTGAGGTCGGTTTGCTTGGCAAAGACGTCGGTGGATTCGCAGATGGGCCCCACCACGTCGTAGGTCTGCAGAGGGGCTTCGCTGGTGATGTTCTCTATTTTGTGGTAGGCCTGGTAGAGAGCGGGGCGGATGAGGTCGGTGAATCCTGCATCGACGATGGCGAACTTCTTGAATGCGCCTTCCTTCACGTAGAGTGTGCGGGTGATGAGCGAACCGCACTGTGCGACAATGGCTCGTCCGAGTTCGAAATGGAGCGTTTGTCCGTGGCGCAGTTTGAGTTTTTTGGCGTAGGTGTCGAAGTAGGCCTTGAAGTCGGGCAGTGGTACGCGGTTGGGGTGCTGGTAGTCAACACCGAGGCCGCCGCCCACGTTGATGTGCTCGAGCGTTATGTGGTGGCGGTCGAGCAAGTCTTGCAGATCGTTGACCCGATTGCAGAGCGCTTCGAAGTCGCCCATGTCGAGTATCTGGCTGCCGATGTGGAAATGAAGTCCCACCACTTGCACATGGTCCATTTGATGGGCATGCTCGATGACATCCACCATGTCGGCCATGGCAATGCCGAACTTGTTTTCGGCCAGGCCGGTGGTGATGTTGGCATGGGTGTGGGCTCCCACATTGGGATTGAGTCTGAAGGCAACGCGCGCCACTTTGCCCCGGCTGGCCGCCAACTGGTTGATGACTTCGAGTTCGGGAATGCTCTCGACGTTGAAACAGAAGATGTCTGCATCGAGTCCCAGATTGATTTCCCAGTCACTTTTGCCCACGCCGGCGAATACGATTTTCGAGGCGGCGAACCCTGCTTTGAGGGAAGCCTCGATTTCGCCTCCACTGACACAATCGACTCCCATTCCGGCTTCGCGGATGATGTTGAGCACTTTGGGGTTGGCATTGGCCTTGACGGCGTAGTGGACGTGCCAGTTGTCGTGCTTTGCCATCTCCTTGCGGATGGTATTGAGGGTTTGGCGCAGGATGTGCGTGTCGTAATAGTAGAAGGGCGTCTGCATGCCCTGGAATTGTTCTACAGGAAATGTTCCTTTCATCTTTTGTTTTTTGTTCTCCTTGTTTTTGTGTCTGTGTCTGTGTCTTTGCATGTGCAGGCTGTGACGACGAGCCACAGCCTGCACTTGCCCCTCGGTGTGTGTGAGGCGGTCTATTTGTTGAAGAGCTGGTCGCTCAGGTTCTGAAGGGCGCGTTTCTTGTCGCTGGAGCGAATGAGGAAGGAAATGTTGTAGTTGCTGCCTCCGTAGGATATCATGCGCACAGGAATGTCCTTCATGGCGTCGGTGGTGATGGTCTCGAAGCCCACGTTGCTCCAGTCGAGGTCGCCCACGACGCAGATGATGCACATGTCTGAATCGACGGTGACGGTGCCGTACTTCTTGAGTTCATCCACGATTTCGTTGAGATGGGCATCGTTGTCGATGCTCATCGACACGCCCACTTCGGAGGTGGCAATCATGTCGATGGCCGTTTGGTAGCTCTCGAAAATCTCGAACACTTTGCGCAGGAATCCCGTTGCAAGCAGCATGCGGCTGGACTTGATCTTGATGGCGGTGATATTGTCCTTGGCGGCAACGGCCTTGATTTTTCCCCTTACAGTGACGTTGTCAATGATGGTGCCAGGTGCGTCGGGCTCCATGGTGTTCTTCAGACGCACAGGAATGCCCGCATATTTGGCGGGCTGAACACAGGTGGGATGGAGAATCTTTGCTCCGAAGTAGGCCAATTCGGCCGCTTCTTCGAAATGGAGTTGGCGCACAGCCTCAGTGTGATCGACAATGCGCGGGTCGTTGTTGTGCATGCCGTCGATGTCGGTCCAAATCTGGATTTCCTCGGCAGCCAGGGCAGCACCGATGAGCGATGCGGTGTAGTCGCTGCCGCCGCGCAGCAGGTTGTCCACCTCACCGTAGGCGTTGCGGCAGATGAAGCCCTGTGTGATATATACCATGTGGCCTTGGTTGTCGTTCATGATGGCCGTTAGCTTCTCCTTGATGTAGGAGGGGTCGGGTTCGGCATTTTTGTCAGTGCGCATGAAGTCGAGTGCAGAGAGCAGCACCACGTCGATGCCTTGCTCCTTCATGTAGTTGGTCATCATGTTGGTGCTGATGATTTCGCCCTGTGCCACGATGTTTTTCTCCTCGAAGCTGGTGAACAACTCTTTGGTGAACGAGCGGAGATATTGGAATTCTTCCTGGAGGAAAGCACGTGTGTTCTGTTTCCACTCGGTGGTGGAGTAGAGTTCTTCAACGTGCTGGTAGTACTTCTGCTCCAAGCGGTTGATGACTTCGTTGGCTCCTTCAGGGTTTTTCTTGTAGAGATAGTCGGAGATTTCCACCAGCGAGTTAGTGGTTCCCGACATGGCCGATAACACTACGAAAACGGGTTCACCATCTTTGATGACCAGTGAGGAAACGTTCTTCATGCGCTCGGGAGAGCCGACTGAAGTTCCTCCAAATTTCATTACTTTCATGATCGTGCTGTTTTTATGTTTTTGTTTTTTGTTTTCAGATTATTCGGAATTTTCAGATTATTCGGAATACTCAAATTCTCCGGACTGCTCGGATTCTACCCCCATCCGTTTTTGCCGGAATGGTCTGTGGCTATTAATCTTCGGTTTCTTCTGAGAGGTCGAGTTTGGTGAAGTCGGCGGTGACATCGATGACAGCCTTGTCTTTGCACCGATAGACAATGCCGGGATACTTGTCGAGCATGGGTATGTTGTGTGTGCTCATCACTACAGCCGTTCCGCTCATGCTGATTTGCTTGAGCAATGCCACGATGTTGGAGGCCGTCTCGGGGTCAAGGTTGCCCGTAGGTTCGTCGGCCACAATCATCTTGGGTTTGTTCAGAATGGCGCGGGCAATGGCCACACGCTGCTGCTCGCCTCCGGAGAGTTCGTGGGGCATTTTGTCTTTCTTGTCAGCCATGCCCACGTCGGTGAGCACCTCGTCGATACGTTCGTTGATTTGCGCCTTGTCTTTCCATCCTGTAGCGCGGAGCACAAACTGCAGGTTTTTCTCAACGCTGCGGTCGTGAAGCAGCTGGAAGTCTTGGAAGATGACCCCCATCTCCCTTCGCAGCGCAGGAATGTCCTTTCGCTTGATGGTCATCAGGTTGCGTCCCAGCGCTTCTGCTTTCTCGGCTTGGTCGATGTCCAGTTCGCAGTAGAGGGTCTTGAGCAGTGAGCTCTTGCCCGAGCCCACCTTGCCGATGATATAGATGAACTCACCTTCTTCGGCGTGGAAATCCACGTCAGTGAGAATGTTCTCTTCATCGTGCGCGATTTGTACCTTTTGATAGTCTATCAGCATGTTGCTTCTCGGTTTGGTTGTTCGTTTGTTGTCATTCCATTTTGCCTTCGCTTTTGGCCTGTCGGCGCTGCTTGTCCCAGTTGGGGTCGTGGCGTTTTTGCAGTTCGAGGGCCACGTCCTCTATGCGCAGTCCCTTGCTGGTGAGGAGTACGATGAGGTGGTAGAACATGTCAGACACCTCATAGACAAACTTGTCGTCGCTGCCATTGGTGGCCTCGATGACGGCTTCGAGTGCTTCCTCTCCAAACTTTTGCGCCATCCGGTTGAGTCCGTCCTTGAAGAGCTTTGTGGTGTAGGACCCTTCGGGCATTTCTTCGTGGCGTTTCTCGATGAAGTCTTGCAGGAAACTGAGAAAGGCCAGCGGATGGGCTGTGTTTTCTTCGCCCCAGCAAGTGTCGGTGCCCGTGTGGCAGGTGGGTCCCTGGGGATGGACGCGCACCAAGAGCGTGTCGTTGTCGCAGTCGTTCTTGATATCTACCAGGTTGAGGTAGTTGCCCGATGTTTCGCCCTTTGTCCACAGGCATTTTCTGGAACGGCTCCAAAAAGTGACTCGCCCTGTGGCCACTGTTTTTTCGAATGCCTCCTGGTTCATGTAGCCGAGCATGAGGACATTCTTGGTGTCGGCATCCTGGATGATGGCGGGAACCAGCCCGTTGGTTTTATTGAAATCGATGGTCATTTTTTTTCTTTTGGTTGGGGGTTGTTGGTCTTATTGGTCTTGTGGGTCCTATAGGGTTTATTAGTCTTATTTGCCCTATAGGCCTAACGAGAGATTCTGACGTTGATGCCCTGATTGTGGAGATATTGCTTCAGTGCTGGTATGGGTATTTCTCCGAAGTGGAACACACTGGCAGCCAGTGCAGCGTCGGCCTTGCCCTGGGTGAAAGCATCGCGGAAGTGCTCCATGGTTCCCGCGCCCCCGCTAGCGATGATGGGAATGGAGAGTTCGTCTGCCAGTCGGGCGAGGGCTTCGTTGGCATAGCCGTTTTTTACGCCGTCGTGGTTCATGCTGGTGAAGAGTATTTCTCCTGCACCACGCTCTTGGGCTTCGTGTGCCCAGTCGAAGAGGCCCAGTTCAACACGTTCGCGTCCCCCCTTGACGTAGCAGTGCCACCCGTCGGGGTCGAGACGTGCGTCTATGGCGCACACGCACACTTGGGAGCCGAAGCGGCCTGCTATTTCGCCAATGAGCTGCGGGTGGCGGATGGCGGCCGAATTGATGCTCACCTTGTCAGCTCCAGCATGGAGCAGGCGCTCCACGTCGGCGAGTTCGTTAATGCCTCCTCCCACGGTGAAGGGGATGTTGACTTCGGCGGCCACGCGGGTAACCATTTCGGTAAAGGTTTTGCGGCCCTCGTAGCTGGCGGTGATGTCGAGAAACACCAGTTCGTCGGCCCCAGCGTCGCTATAGGCTTTCCCCAGTTCTACAGGGTCGCCCGCCTTGCGCAGGTTGACGAAGTTTGTTCCTTTTACCGTCTCGCCGTCTTTCACGTCGAGGCAAGGCACGATGCGTTTGGCTAATCCGTTCATCTTCTCTTTGTTATCGATAACTCTTGATGCTCAATATTCATTATCCATTTTTTAGCTTTTGCACGTCGATGCGTCCTTCGTAAAAAGCTTTGCCGAACACCACGGCAGGGATGGCTGCATGCTCCAAGGCAAAGATGTCGTCGGTGCTCGATACGCCACCGCTGGCGATGAGGTGGAGCTGCGGATAGGCGGCCATTACTTGGCGATATAGCTCGATGGCGGGGCCCGCCAGAGTGCCGTCCTTGGAAATTTCTGTACAAAGCACATTCTTCACGCCCTGTTCCACGTAGTGTTTGAGGAAAGGAAGCAGTTCTTGTGTTGAGTCCTCTTTCCATCCATTGATGCTGATCATGCCATTGCGCACGTCAGCTCCCAGTATCATCCTGTCGGCTCCATAACGGCTGAGCCAGTCGCCAAAGAGTTGTGGTTGGGTGACGGCAATGCTTCCCACGGTCACCATGGCTGCTCCGGCGCTGAACGCTTTCTCAATGTCGGCCTGGGTCTTGATGCCGCCGCCGAAGTCAACCACCAGTCGGGTTTGTTCGGTGATGGCGCGCAACACATGGTCGTTCACGATGTGGCGAGACTTGGCACCGTCCAAATCGACAACGTGCAGGCGGTTGAAGCCCATTTGCTCAAATTGGCGGGCCACCTCAACGGGGTCGTCGTTATAGACCGTTTTCTGGTTGTAGTCGCCTTTGGTCAGTCTTACGCATTTGCCTTCTATGAGGTCGATGGCAGGGATGAGTTCTATCATAGTTCCAAGAAATTTCTGATGATTTGTGCGCCCACTTTGCCCGATTTCTCGGGGTGGAACTGGCAGGTGTAGAAATTGTCCTTGTGAAGGGCGGCAGAATAGGGCTGAACGTAGTCGGCTGTGGCGATGGTTTCGGCACAAAGTGGCACGTAGTAGCTGTGTACAAAATAGACGTAGGGTGGCTCGTCTTGGCCATCCAGGCCACGGAACAGCGGTGAGCGGAGGTCGTAGAGTTGGTTCCATCCCATGGCGGGCACCTTGTCCTCATGACGGGAAGGTTTGAACCGTTTCACTTCAGCGTCGAAGATGCCGATGCACCTAGTGTCGCCCTCCTCGCTGTGGTGGCACAACAGTTGCTGGCCCACACAGATGCCGAGCACTGGCTGGCGCAGGTCGCGGATGACGCGGTCCAGCCCGTGGCTCACAAGGTAGTCCATGGCGCTGCGGGCTTCACCTTGGCCTGGAAACAGCACACGGTCGGCCTTCGTCAGCTCCTCGGGCACATCAGTCAGACTCGGCTCTATGCCCATGCGCCGCAGGGCATTGACCACCGAGTAGATGTTGCCGGCATTATATTTTACAATTGCTACGTCCATGTCGTTTTTTTAAAAAGAAGAATGAAGAATCGGTTTCTAACTCCTAACTCCTAACTTCTAACTCCTAACTCCTAACTCCTAACTCCTAACTCCTAGCTCTCTAGCTCTCCTAACTGAAGATGATGGTTTTGTTCTTATAGGTGAGGATTTTGCGCTGGATATGCTTGGATACGGCATGCGACAGCACAATCTTCTCCAGATCCTTGCCCTTCAGCACCAGGCTCTCGGGCGTGTCCTTATGGGTAATGCGTACCACATCCTGTTCGATGATGGGGCCCGCGTCGAGTTCTGCCGTTACGTAGTGGCTTGTGGCACCCACGATTTTCACGCCTCGCTCCCAGGCCTGATGGTAGGGCTTGGCGCCGACGAAGGCGGGCAAGAACGAGTGGTGGATGTTGATGATGTGGTGCGGATAGCGGGCTATCATCTCGTCGCTGATGATTTGCATGTAGCGTGCCAACACGATGAACGTTACTTGTTTCTCTTCGAGCAGCTTCATTTCTGCCTCCTCCACCTCGGCCTTGTTCGAGTGGTCCTTGTCGATGCTCCACACGTAGTAGGGGATGCCGAACATCAAGGCCACGTAGCGCAGATCCTCGTGGTTGCTGATGATGCAGGGAATGTCAACATCGAATTCGCCCGCCTTCCAGCGCGCCAGCAGGTCGTACAGGCAATGGCTCATTTTGCTCACAAAGATGGCCATGCGGGGGCGCTCATCGTTGAAATAGAGGTTGAACGTCATGTTGTAACGCTGTGCATAAAGCGTTTCTACGTATTCTCTGATTTTGTCGCGCGGAATGAGAAAAGTCTCCAGCTCCCACTCTATGCGCATGAAGAACATGCCGTCCTGGCGGTCAACATACTGGTCCAGATAGACGATGTTGCCCTGATTGTCGGTGATGAACTTGGTTACTTCCGAGATGATGCCCTGTTGGTCGGGGCAGTGCAGAAGCATGATGGCTGTTGGTTTCATTGTCTTTCTTCTTCTCAAATTTTCAGTCTAGATTTCTGCTGCCGGAACGGCTGTCTGAGCGACTGGCAGCATGTGCTTTTTGCAAACTCTTGCACTTCTTATGCAGCCGAGCCTGCAAACGGCCCAAACCGCTAGTTTTCAAGCTGCAAAGATAGGAAGAATTTCTGAAATGGCCAAATGTGAGGTGTAAAACCTTTCTGCGAAGCTTCAACTCAAGTTGCAACTCAAGTTCGCCTCAGCCGTATTGTCAAAAAAAACACGCTCGTGGTTGTATGAAACCACGGGCGTGAATATGCTTAGCCGCAGATGCGACGGCTTTCCAACGGGGGTGTTGGAATGTTGTGTCACATGTTACTCTTTGATGTTGGGCTCCTCCAAGCCAAGGCCTTTCTTGCGGTCAACAACCTTGAGCACCAGTCCGAGCACCAGGGCAGCAACGCCAAGACAGGCCAACATGACGAGTGGTGCCGTGTAGTTGTACTGCGTGGGGTCGGTAACACCGGGGTTGGTCTTGTCGAGCACCTTGCCGATGAGCAGGGGGAAGAGCCAGAGACCGATGTTTTGAATCCAGAATATCAGCGCATAGGCTGAGCCGATGACTTTTGCATCGACCAGCTTGGGAACACTGGGCCACAGCGAGGCGGGAACGAGCGAGAAACTGGAGCCAAGCACCAGAATGGTGATGTAGGCTATGGCCACACCACCGACAGTGTTGCCCTTGAATGCGGGCAGTATGAAGGCAAACGTCAGGTGGCAGGCTATGAGCAACAGCGAACCCAGCACGAGCATGGAAGCAGCCTTTCCCTTGTGGTCAACGAAGCTGCCAAGAATGGGGGTGATGAGCACGGCCAGCAAGGGGAACACAGCAAAGATCGACTCGGCCGACTGGCGCATGTAGCCCATGTAGCAATAGGTGACGAGCGACACGACGGATACGCAGAGCAATCCGTACTTCAAGCCCTTCTGCTTTTGGAAATTGCTGGCAAAACCTGCGGCTGCCACCACCAACATGATGATGTACTGAACAATGGTGACGCTCGAACTGGCCCAGAACGAGTCGGAGGCGGGCGGGGTGAGCGTCAGGTTGCATTGAAGCATGTTGACTGCATATTTCTGGAAGGGGAAAATGGCCGAGTAATAGAGCACACACAGCAGTGCCACAATCCAGAAGCCGCTGTCGGAGAGAATCTTGCCGATGTCGGATATCTTGAATGGGTCGTCTTTCTCTTCTGCCTCGCCTGTCTGGGCGTCGAGTTTCTTGTCCATGAAGAAATAGACGATGGTCATGATGAGGGCGATGCACATGAGTACCACGCCGAAGGCCACCGAGCGCGAAACGCTCACCTCGCCGCCTAGGCGGGCAAAGAAGGGCGAGAAAATCATGCATGTGGCTACACCCAGACGGGCGAGTGCCATCTCGGAACCCATGGCCAAAGCCATTTCGCGGCCCTTAAACCACTTCACAATACCGCGGCTCACGGTGATGCCGGCCATTTCGCAGCCACATCCGAAAATCATGAATCCGCAGGCAGCAAACTTGGCTGAGGCGGGCATGCCCTCGTAGAAGGGACTCACGCCCAGTTCGTCGAAGCCGGGAATGTAGTTCAGATTGTTGGTGAACCATGTCTCCAAGCCGCTGCCAATGAAAGCGTCGCTCACTGCATACCATTTCAGGCAGGCTCCCACGAGCATGACGGCACCAGAGAGCACGGCGGTGAATCGCACTCCCATCTTGTCGAGAATGATGCCGGCGAAGATCAGGAAGAACACGAACACATTGAGGAACACTTCGGAGCCTTGCATGGTTCCGAAGGCCGTTGAATCCCATCCGCGCTCACTGAGCATGAGGTCCTTGATGGGGGATAGAATGTCCATGAAAATGTATGAACAGAACATGGCAAGTGCCAGCAGCAGCAGGGCTGTCCAGCGCATGGCTGCGCTGTCGCGCAGCGTTTTTTCTACTTGTTGTGTCATTATTTTTTTTGTTTTTTTTTATGGGTCTGATGGGTCTAATGGGTCTAATAGGGCTTATGGGGCTGCTATTTTTTCAGCCAGCGGTCGAGCCAATTGAAGTAGGTGCGCTGCCAGAGCACACCGTTCTGTGGTTTGAGCACCCAGTGGTTCTCGTCGGGGAATATGAGCAACTGGGCCTCGATGCCCCGCATGCGGGCTGCGTTGAAGGCACTCATGCCCTGGGTGTAATTTATGCGGTAGTCTTTCTCACCATGGATGCACAGGATGGGAGTGTCCCACTTGTCAACAAACAGATGGGGAGAATTCTTGTAGGTTTTGTCGGCGTTGGCCGTGCGGTCCTTGTTCCAGTAGGCGTCGTCGTACTCCCAGTTGGAGAACCAGTTCTCCTCGGTTTCGGTGTACATGGCTTCCAGATTGAAGGCTCCGTCGTGGGCGATGAAGCACTTGAAACGCTTGTCGTGGTGGCCCGCCAGGTAATACACCGAGAAGCCGCCAAACGAGGCTCCTACAGCTCCCATGCGGTCTTTGTCCACGAAGGGTAGGTTCTGGGCTGCATCGTCGATGGCGGAGAGATAGTCGTTCATGCACTGGCCGGTCCAGTCGCCGCTGATTTCTTCGCACCACTCCGAACCAAATCCAGGCAAGCCGTGGCGGTTGGGGGCAATGATGACGTATCCCTGCGAGGCCATGATCATGAAGTTCCAGCGGTAGCTCCAGAATTGGCTGACGGGACTTTGCGGACCGCCCTCACAGAAGAGGAGGGTGGGGTATTTCTTCGTTTCGTCGAAGTCGGGAGGCAGGATGACCCAGTAGAGCATCTTCTGGCCGTCGGTGGTGCCCACCCAGCGTTGCTGTACGGTGGGTTTGGCCAGCTGGTCGAAAATGTGCTTGTTCTCGGCTGTTATTTGCTGAATCTTGGTGCCACTGGGTTTCTTCGAATTGGGCGTGACGACGTAGAGGTCGGCACTGGCGGTGTAGCTGTGGCGTTCGGCCAAAATCTGCTTGCCGTTGTTCATCATCTGCAGCGAGCCGAAATCGGCCCAGTCGGTTGTGAGCTGTTTCACCTCGCCTTTCCAGTTGATGGAGTAGAGGTTCTCGGTGGCATGCCATACTCCGATGAAGTAGATGATGGCATCCTTTGAGTCGCTCCAGCAGAAGTCATCGACGTTAGAGTCGAACGACTCGGTGAGATAGCGTTTTTCGCCAGTCTGCAGGTTGTAGCAGCACAGCCGCTGGCGGTCGCTCTCGTATCCGTCGCGAGCCATGGAGAGCCATGCCACGTATTTTCCGTCGGGCGAGAACTTGGGGTTCTGGTCGTAGCCGGGATTGTTCTTCAGGTTCTCGGGGCTGTTCACGCTCTGGTGCTTCAGTGTTTTGGTGGGGTCCACTTCTGGTGCCTTGTAGTCGGCGGGCTTGCAGAGGTTCTTTGTCTCGCGCGAACCTATATTATATAGGTAGATGTCGGAGTCAGTGGAAATGGAGTACATCAGCCCCGTCTGCTTACGGCATGTGTAGGCTATGCACTTGGAGTCGCGGCTCCAGTCTATCTGCTCGATACCGCCAAACGGCTCCATGGGACACTCGTAGGGTTCGCCTTCCAAAATGTCTTTCATCTCCTTGGCTACTGTCACATGGTCGTCACCGAAATCAACGTCGGCCACGAAGGGGTGCTGAATGCTCTCCACGTAGTGGTCCCAGTGGCGATACATCAGGTCGGTGACGAGTCGTCCTGTAGCTTTTGGCAGGTCGGCAGGATTTTCCTTGATGATGTCGTGGAATGGGATGGACTTCAGGATGACGACTTTCTGCCTGTCGGGCGAGAACTTGAATCCCTCGACGTTACCCTCGGTGCTGGTGGCTTGTTGGCGGTTGGTGCCGTCGGCGTTCATCACCCATATCTCGCCGCCGGTGTTGAAGGCTATTCGGTTGTTGTCAATCCATGTGGCGTCGGTTTCGTTTTTTGCGCTTTGGGTGAGCAACTTCTGGCCGGATCCGTCAGCATTCATCATGTAGAGCACGTGGTGGCTCTTGTTCTCCTTGACGCTGTAGTAGCCCACCTGATAGACGATGCGCCGTCCGTCGGGCGATGCCTCGTAGCCGCCTATACGCCCCATGGCCCAGAGGGCTTCGGGTGTCATCAGTCTGCTGCTGAGCTTGATGTTCTGCTTTCCAATTTTCATGGTTTCCTGAGCTTGAATGTTGCCGGCGGTCAGCAGTAGCATGACTGCGGCAAAAAGAAAGGCTGCTTTTCTCATAATTATTAATAAAGGTTCTCTGGGTTTGTTCGTGTCTGTCTCTATTTCTTTCTCACGGGGTCGCACGTCAGGCCGCAGCCCAATTTCTTGAAAATCTTGTGGTCAACCTCGCTGAGCATCACCGTGCTGTGTACCTGGCAGTCGCGCAATTGGGGCAGCTGCTCCAGTGCTCTGCGGCAGTTTTCGTCGTGCTGCGAGAGCACAGACAAGGCCACAAGCACTTCGTCAGTGTGCAGGCGAGGGTTGCGTCCGCCGAGATATTCAATTTTGGTTTTCTGTATGGGCTCAATCATGCTTTGCGGAATGAGCTTTGCTTCGTGGTCGATGCCAGCCAAATGTTTGGTGGCGTTGAGCAACAGTGCAGCACTGCATCCCAGCAGGGGGCTCGACTTGGCGGTGATGATGGTTCCGTCGGCCAGTTCCACCGCAGCGGCAGTGTGGCCGCTCTCAATCTTCTTCTCGTAGGCGGCCGTGGTTACGCGGCGAAATGCTGTGGATATCTTTGCTTGGTTGAAGAGCATTCTGATTTTGCTCACCTCGCTTTCGTTGTCGGCTCCGTCGGCCATCTTGTTGGTGGCATCGTAGAAGCGTCGGATGATTTCGTTGCGCGAGGCGTCGCAACACACCTCGTCGTCGCTGATGCAGAACCCCACCATGTTTACTCCCATGTCGGTGGGCGACTTGTAGGGATTCTCGCCATAGATGCCTTCGAAGAGTGCGTTGAGCACCGGGAAAATCTCGATGTCGCGGTTGTAGTTGATGGCCGTCTTGCCGTAGGCTTCCAGATGGAAGGGGTCTATCATGTTCACGTCGTTGAGGTCGGCGGTGGCCGCCTCGTAGGCGATGTTGACGGGATGCTTCAGGGGGAGGTTCCACACGGGGAACGTCTCGAATTTGGCATATCCGGCACGGATGCCGCGTTTGTTCTCGTTGTAGAGTTGCGACAGGCAGGTTGCCATCTTTCCGCTGCCAGGCCCCGGCGCGGTGACGATGACCAGTTCGCGCGAAGTCTCCACGTAGTCGTTTTTGCCGAAACCTTCGTCAGAGGCAATCAGCTCCACGTTGTGTGGATAGCCGTCGATGGGGTAGTGGAAGTAGGAGCGTATGCCCATGCGCTCCAATCGGTGGTGGAACTGGTCGGCGGCATGCTGTCCATTGTAATGGGTGATGACCACGCTGCCCACCATGAAGTTGCGGCTCATGAACTCGTCGCGCAGTCGCAGCACATCCTCGTCGTAGGTGATTCCCAAGTCGGCGCGTACCTTGTTCTTCTCGATGTCGTCGGCCGAAACCACGATGACTATTTCTATCGAGTCGCGCAGTTGGGCAAGCATGCGCAGCTTCGAGTCGGGCTTGAACCCCGGCAGCACACGAGAGGCGTGATGGTCGTCGAAGAGTTTTCCTCCCAGCTCCAAATAGAGCTTGCCGTCGAACTGTGCGATGCGCTCGCGTATGTGTTCTGACTGGATCTTCAGATATTTATCGTTGTCGAAACCTATTTTCTGCATGGTCTGTTTCTTGTTTCATTATTTCTTATACCCGTTCTGGCGTTGCTTTTCCAGTTCGGCAGCCTGTTTCTGCATGGCTTCCAAACGTGCGGCCAGTCCGCCAGTTTTCTTGGGGTTCTTCTTGTTTTCCTGATATTTGGCTTCCAAGATGGCAAGCAGTTTCTCGTCGTTGGTGGTTTTGCGCAGGGTCCACATGATGGCGGCAGAGAAGAAGAGCGAAATGAAATAATAGAAGTTCAGACCGCTGGAATACTCGTTGAACATGAAGAAGAACATCACAGGCATGAGGTACATCATCCACTGCATCATCTTCAGCTGGTCAGCTTGCTGTCCCACCATCTGGTCTTTCTGCTGGCGCATGGTCATCCACGAATAGAGCACATTGGCCACACAGAACAGGATACACGTTAGCGAAAGATGGTCGCCGATGAGCCAGATGTCTTTCGACCACTGAATGATGGGGTCGTAGGTGGAGAGGTCCTTCATCCAGAGGAAGCTCTCCCCACGCAGCTGGATGGCGTTTGGCACGTAGTTGAACATGGCAATCCAGATGGGCGCCTGAATGAGCATGGGCAGACAGCCGCCCAGCGGGCTCACACCATACTGCGAGTACATCTGCATCATGGCCTGCTGCTTCTGCATCTGGTCTTCAGGCTTGTCGTACTGCTTGGTGGCTTCGTCGAGTTTCGGCTTCAGCACACGCATCTTGGCCGAGCTCATGTAGCTTTTCTTCACCAGCGGGTAGGTGAGGGCCTTGAGCAGCAGAGTGATGAGAATGAGCACAATACCCATGTTGAGCCCGAACTTGGTGAGCCAGTCGAACACATAGATGGTGAACCATCGGTTGATGATGCGTATGAGCGGCCATCCCAGATAAACCAAACGCTCCATCTGCAGGTCCTTTCCGAAGTTGCTCTGCTTCTCCACCTTTTGCAACAGGCGGAAGTCGTTGGGGCCGTAGTAGAACTCAAATTCTGAAGGTTTTTGGCCCGTGGGGTCGAAGGCCGTCTTGAGCTTTGCCCCATATTGCTTCAGGTAGTGGGTTTCTTTCTTTTGCGGCAAGCTGGTCATGAGTGAGTTCTCTGCGAAGTTGTCCTTGGCTATCATCACCGCCGAGAAGTACTGGTTCTTGAAGGCCACCCAGTCGATGGATTCTTCCACGACCTTGTCAACAGCCTCTTTCTGCTCGTTCAGGTAGTCGGTGCCGCCATCGGAGAAATGGTAGGTGAGCGACGAGCGCTGGTTCTCGAAGTTGAAGCCGCGCTCCTGCTGGTGTGCTTTGTCGGCCCACTCGATGTCCATCTGCGTATAGTTGGGTGCAAACATGCCCGCCATGCCCACGGCCTTCATCTGCATGTGCAGCATGTAGTCGGGCCCCAACCGGTAGTCCATCACCAGCTGTCTGCCGTTGCCGGCATCGGCGGTCATGGTGACGGTCGAGTCGGTCTTGTTGGACGGGGTGAAGAACAAGTCGGTGGTGACGATGTTGGTTTCCTTGGCAGCCAGCATGTATTTAAGCGTCTGATCCTGCTCGTCGAAGAGGGTCAGTTCGGTCTTTCCCTCATGGTTTTTGAAGTCCTTCAGCACGGCCTTCTTCACGATGCCGCCCTTGGTGGAGAGCGTCAGTTCCACCTTCTCGTTCTTCAGTACGACGTTGGTGGCCGTGCCGTTCAGGGCGGCGAAGAAGGCTGCAGTCGAGTCTTCGTGCGCCGCCTTGGCCTCAGCCGCCTTGGTAGCCTCGGCAGCCTTGAGGTCTTGCTCGGCCTTTTGTTTTGCAGCCAGTGCGATGGAGTCTTGTTTACGTTGTTCGGCAATCTGCTCTGCCGAGGGTTGTTGCCACCAGCTGAAGCCTATCAGCACCAGGGCAATCAACACGAAACCGGTAATGGTGTTTTTATCCATTTCTTATTTGTTGGTTGGATTTTGATTTTTGGTCTTTTTTTACAGAACCTGCATTTTATATGAATACAAGGTGCAAAGGTACTGCAAAAAAACGACTTTAAGGACGAAAAGCAGATTTATTTTCTTATACAGAGAAAAGATTTTCCGCGATTTTCCGCCCAAACCAACCTCGAAAACCTTTGTGGCTGAATAATTGCTTAAAAAAGTTTGTGTATTCAAAAAAAATCTTTATCTTTGCACCAAAAGCTGCTTTCGAAAACGATTCAGAAATATTATTGTCAGCATTGAAGTGTAACCAAAAAGAAAAAAATAATGAAATTGCGTTATCTTTTCCTCTCAGCTGTTGTGCTGAGCAGTTCGTTTGCCCATGCGACTGCCGACTATGCAGACTCGCTGGCCCTTTACAAGCAAAAGCTGGACTCCGTTCGGCAAGTGAACATGCGAATAGGACAGGCACCAGCCTCCGATGCCAGGTTCTACCGTCTTTTTGCTCCCACCACGTTCTATCATTCTGCAGCCAACAAACTGCTGCGCCTGGACGGCAACCTCTCTGGCAAGGATGCCGTAGTGGACGAGATTGACAATGCTCTGCTGCGCGTGTATATGAACCGTCCCGACTTGGTGGTGAACAGCCAGAATCGTCTGCAGCAGGCTGGCTCCATCCGTGAGGATGCTGGTCAGACCATCAAGAGTTCGGTGGATTTGGTGGAGCGCATCGCCCCTGAACCGCTGATAGCTGATTCGGTGCCCGTCGAGGTGGATGTAAAAAAACCCAAGTTTTGGACTGTCAAGGGCGACTACTACCTGCAGTTTCTGCAGAACTACGTCAGCGGCAACTGGTACAAGGGCGGCGAGAGCAACTACTCGATGGTGGGTAGTCTGGCCATGGAAGCCAACTACAACAACAAACAGAAACTGAAGTGGGAGAACAAACTGGAGATGAAACTCGGCTTCATGACGAGCAAGAGCGACAGCCTGCACGAGTTCAAGAGCACGGAGGACCTGTTGCGTTTGACGAGCAAACTGGGCCTGCAGGCCACCAAGAAGTGGTACTATACGCTGCAGGTGGTGGCTCAGTCGCAGTTTGTGCGCGGCTACAAGAGCAACGACTTGTTTGTCTATTCAGACTTCATGTCACCTTTCAAACTGAACGTCTCTCTCGGTATGGACTACGCCGTGAAAGCTCTGAACAAGAAACTCACGGGTAGCATCCACTTGGCTCCGCTTTCTTACAATTTCATCTATGTGGGTCGCTCGGCGTTGGCTACGCGCAACAGTCTGAAGGAGGGCGAGCACACGCTGCACGAGATAGGTTCGCAGTTTACGGTCGATCTGGAGTGGAAGATTTCCGACAATATCAACTGGAAAACGCGCATGTACGGATTCTCATCCTACAAACGTGTGGAGTGGGAGTGGGAGAACACTTTCACCTTCAAGTTCAACAAGTACATCTCGTCGAACCTTTTCATCTATCCGCGCTTCGACGACGGTGTGCTGCGCGACGGCGACCACGGATATTGGCAGTTCATGGAGTATCTGTCGCTAGGCTTCAACTATTCTTTCTAAAAAGGTTGGAAGCTTAAAAGAGTTAGGAGTTAGGAATTAGGAGTTAGGAGTTTTCTTAACTCCTTTTTTTGTTCCCAATTCCTAACTCCTAACTCCTAACTCTTAACTCCTAACTCGCTTAGTGTGTGGCTTTGTACCATGCCGTGCGGTCGATGCTTTTCTTCACCACACTGTTTTGGCTGGGGTCTGAAATGGCGATGCCCGAGAAGGTGTTCAGTTTCACGGTGTAGGGCGACTGATAGAGATAGGTGTAGAACTCGTCGGTGTTGGCTTTGCTCACCACCACGCTGTTCAATGCCGACTCCATGCGGTTGGCCAGAGCCTTCTCTGTACACAGATGATTCACATAGTCTCCAAAGTCGTAGAAAATGTGGGTGTTGAATCCGTCGAGCACCTGCAGTTCTTCGAGCTTTGTCTCGTCGAAGGAGTATTTTTCGTTGATGAGCTTCATGACGGCAGCCAACTCCTCCATTTTTCTGCAGTCGATGGCCGCGACGGTGCCATAGGGGTATTGGTAATTCTGGTAAAAGCTCTTGAACGCCGAGACGGCCGCTGAATACTGCGGCTGCCATCTGGCCAGGCTGGCCCACATGGTCTGATAGGGGAATCCCACCTTCATCACCTCACAGGTGGAGGCAATGAGGAAGTTTGTGACGTTGCGCAGTTCGTAGGCCACCTCGACGTTGCTCATGTAGCAGTCGTCGAACATGATGAATTGCATTTTCATTCCAGCGTCTTCGATGGCTTTGGCCAAGGTGGGGACGTCTGTGCTGTAGCTTTTGAGATCCGAAACGCTTCCGAAGAATCGTGTCTCGGGGTCGTTGCCGTTGCTTTGGTAGGCTCGGGTGGTGGCCATGTTGTCCGCGTCGTCGTCGAAGAAAAAAGCCTGTGGGGCATAGTAGGGGTATTTCTCCCAACTGTCCTTGAAAGTCCATCCCGTTCCGTGTCCTCCCACTATCATGGCATAGTTGTTGGCCGGTGCCATCGACTTGACGTCCTCGAGGATGGCTTTCAGCCCTTCGAGTTGAATGTAGTCGGCACCCGAGTAGGTCTTGAGCGTGTTGCGCGAAATGGTGCGTTGCTTGTCGTCGTAGGTGAACTCGAAGAGCGTTGACGACGTGGCTGTTTCGCTGAGGAACACCAGTGCACGCGTGTCGCCCAGTCCGTTGGTTGATCGGATGGCCGATTCTATGCTATCCAGGTTGGCTTTCAGGGCAGTGAGCAGTCCGGAATTGCTCTGCGAGCCCGTCCATGGCATATAGACGAACACCGTTTGCTTGGTCATGTTTTCAATGTCCTCGGCGTCGTCGTGGCAGGCCGTAAACAGCAGGCTGGCCAGCAACAGATATAAAAGCATGGGCGCACACCTGTGCGCGCCCATTGCAGACTTCACTTTGTTCATAGTTTCTTTTTCAGTTCGGCTATTGATTCCTTCAGAGCGGCAATCTTCTCTTCCGAGTCGCTCTGCTTCTTCCGTTCGAGGGCCACCACGGCTTCAGGGGCGTGGGCCACGAACTTTTCGTTAGAAAGTTTCTTCATCACTCCCATGAGGAAACCTTCCAGATGTTTCAGTTGCGCCTCCTGCTTCTCTATTTCGGCTGCTACGTCGATAAGATCGCCCAGTGGCACGGCAAATTCGTCGGTGCCCACCATGAATGCGCTGGCGTCGGCACCTTTGTCGCTGACCACGTTGATGGCTTTCAGGTTGGCCATCTTGGTGATGGCGGCGTTGAAGCATTCGTAGTGGTTTTGGCCCACCACCTGCAGTTCGAGTGCCTCCTTGGGTGCGATGTTCTTCTGGTTGCGCACCATTCTCACTCCGCTCACAATCAGCTTCACCTGCTCGATGGCCTGGGTCAACTGGTCGTCGGCCTCAGTGGGAGCGTCAATGTCGATTTTCTCGCGCATGATGCTTTCGCCCGGCTTGCGGTCGTAGAGCGCCTGCCACAGTTCTTCGGTGATGAACGGCATGAAGGGATGGAGCATCTTCAGCAGCGCGTCGAAGAAACGCAGCGTGGCATCGTAGGTCTGGCGGTCGATGGGCTGTGCCTGTCCGTTGATGTATGCTGGCTTCACCATTTCCAGATACCAGCTGGAGAACTCGTCCCAGAACAGCTTATAGACGGCCATGAGGGCCTCGCTCAATCGGTATTTCTTGAAGAGGTCGTCCAGCTCGGCGTTGGTTTGTTTGAGTTTGGCCTCAAACCATGCCGTGGCGGTTTTGGCGGCCTCGGCCTGCTCGGTGTCGGCCACTTGCCAGCCTTTCACCAGCCTGAACGCGTTCCATATCTTGTTGTTGAAGTTGCGACCCTGTTCGCAGAGGGCCTCGTCGAAAAGGATGTCGTTGCCGGCCGGGGCCGAGAGCATCATGCCCATGCGCACACCGTCGGCCCCAAACTTCTCGATGAGCTCTATGGGGTCGGGCGAATTGCCGAGCGACTTCGACATCTTGCGTCCCAGCTTGTCGCGCACGATGCCCGTGAAATAGACGTTGCGGAAGGGCATGTCCTTGCGGTATTCATATCCAGCCATGATCATGCGGGCCACCCAGAAGAAGATGATGTCGGGGCCAGTCACCAGGTCGGCCGTGGGATAGTAGTAGTTGATTTCCTCGTTGTCGGGGTTGTTGATGCCGTCGAAGAGGCTCACTGGCCACAGCCAGCTGGAGAACCATGTGTCGAGGGCATCCTCGTCCTGCCTGAGGTCTTCCGCCTGCAAAGCGTCGTTGCCGCTCATCTGGCGAGCCTTCTCGAGCGCTTTCTCAGCCGTTTCGGCCACCACGATGAGTTCGCCGTCCTCGTTGTAGGCGTACTGCTCGCTCTTTGTCGAGAGTTTTTCGGCGGCCACGTAGTAGGCAGGGATGCGGTGGCCCCACCAGAGCTGCCGGCTGATGCACCAGTCTTGGATGTTGGTGAGCCAGTTCTGGTAGGTGGTCTTGTATTTGGCGGGATAGAATTTCAGCTCGTCGTTCATCACGGGCGGCAGAGCGATGTCGGCAAAGTGCTGCATTCGCAGAAACCACTGCATGCAGAGTCGGGGCTCAACGGCAGTGTCGGCGTTGCGCTCGGAGTATCCCACCTTGTTGTCGTAGTCTTCCACGCGCTCCATGAGCCCAGCCTGTTGCAGGTCCTTGGCAATCTGGCGGCGGCAGTCCTCGCGGTCCATGCCCACGTAGAGGGGGCTCTGCTCCGAGATGGTTCCGTCTGCGTTGAAGATGTCGATGGTTTCCAGATTGTGCGTCTTGCCGAGCATATAGTCGTTGGTGTCGTGGGCGGGTGTCACCTTCAGACATCCCGTTCCGAACTCTATATCGACGTAGCGGTCCTCAATGACCTTGATGACGCGTCCCACCAGCGGCACGATGACCTTGCGGCCCTTGAGCCACTGGTTTTTGGGGTCTTTGGGGTTGATGCACATGGCGGTGTCGCCCATGATGGTTTCCGGGCGGGTGGTGGCCACCACGGCGTAGTATCCCCGTTGGTCCTTGTGGATGATGTTGCCTTGCTCTCTGAGCTGTTCCTCGTCGGGCAGTTGGTCGAGTTCGGCCACGTAGTATTTCAGGTGGAACAAGTGGCTTTTCTCCTCGCGGTAGATCACCTCTTCGTTGCTCAACGCTGTCTGTGCTTTGGGATCCCAGTTGACCATGCGCAGCCCACGATAGATGAGTCCCTTGTTGTAGAGGTCAACGAAAACCTTGATGACGCTCTCCGAGCGTTTCTCGTCCATGGTGAAGGCCGTGCGGTCCCAGTCGCAGCTGGCTCCAAGCCTTCTGAGCTGCTTCAGGATGATGCCGCCGTGCTCGTGAGTCCAGTCCCATGCGTGCTCCAGGAACTGCTCGCGGGTGAGGTCGCTTTTCTTGATGCCTTGCTCGGCCAGTTTCTTCACCACCTTGGCTTCGGTGGCTATGGAGGCGTGGTCCGTGCCCGGCACCCAGCAGGCATTCTTGCCTTCCATGCGGGCGCGGCGCACCAGAATGTCCTGGATGGTGTTGTTGAGCATGTGTCCCATGTGGAGCACACCGGTGACATTGGGCGGCGGGATGACGATGGTGTAGGGCTCACGTCCATCAGGTTTACTTGCGAAGAGCTTGTTGTCAAGCCAATACTGATACCATTTCGATTCCACAGTCTGCGGATCGTATTTACTTGCTAATTCCATTTGAAAAAATATATTGTTTCTTGAATTTTCGTCTAAAAAACGCCTCGGGCGCAGAAAAACGCTGCAAAATTACGAATTTTCCATTAAATTATTGTACTTTTGCGCCATAATTCTTTTATAAAATGCACACAAGAGAAGAAAAACTTCAAGCCTTTGGCCGATTGCTCGATGTGCTCGACCAACTGCGCGCCAAATGTCCCTGGGACCGCAAGCAGACCTTCGAGAGCCTGCGCCCCAACACCATCGAGGAGGCCTTCGAACTGAGCGACGCCCTGATGAACCACGACAAGAAGAACATCTGCAAGGAACTGGGCGACGTGCTCATGCACGTGCTCTTCTACGCCAAGATAGGCAGCGAGACCGACGATTTCGACATGGCCGACGTCTGCAACATGCAGGCCGACAAACTCATCTTCCGCCATCCCCACATCTACCATCCGTCGCAGGTGGGAGCGCCCGAACCCAAGCCGCTGCCCTATGGAGAGCAGCAGGAGGAACAACGCGAGTTTGCCCAAGCCAAGACTTCCGAACAGGTGCTCCAGAACTGGGAGCAAATCAAACTGCGCGAGAAAGACGGCAATAAGAGTGTGCTCAGTGGCGTCCCCCGTTCGCTGCCCACACTCATCAAGGCATACCGCATACAGGACAAAGCCCGCAACGTGGGGTTCGACTGGCAGCGGCGCGAGGATGTGTGGCAGAAAGTGCATGAGGAGCTGAGCGAACTGGAGGCCGAGCTGGCTAAGGAAGACAAGGAAAACAGCACCCGCGAGCTGGGCGACTTCCTCTTCAGCGTCATCAACGCCGCGCGGCTCTACAAACTCAACCCCGACAACGCCCTGGAGCACACCAACCAGAAGTTCATCAGTAGGTTCAACTACATTGAGCAGCATAGCATCAAGGCTGGTAAGCCGCTCACAGACATGAGCTTGGAAGAAATGGATAAATTATGGAATGAAGCAAAGCAATATGAGAAGAATTAGTCTTTCACTCACCCTTTTGGTCGCCATGATGCTCATCGTGGCTGGCTGCAACGAACGGAAAGCCGCCCCAAAGGTGGTGGCTCCCATCGTCGATTCAACACTTGTCGAGAATGTGCCCGACACCACCGTCTATGGCGTCTGTGGCGATGGATGCTCCATGCACATGCTCGAGCTGGTTACCGCCGACGGCGACACCATCAGCTATGCCGTCAATCTGGACGACACCGGCACCATCAAGGGAGGCATGAACGTGGGCGACCGAGTGGCCGTGGTGGGGCACAAGGATGCCGACGGCTTCTGGCGCGCCGACAACGCCGTCAACTTGACCACCCTGCTGGGAAAGTGGAGCAGCATCGACAAGAATTTCGAGATTCAGGAGGGTGGGGTGGTGGTATCCACCGTTACTGAGCCCAAGCCGCTCACCGAGTGGAAAATATGCAATGCCAACCTGGTGCTCTCCACTGACACCTTCAGCGTCTATAGTCTCGGAGCCGACTCACTCTATCTGGAAAACGCCAAGGGCATCTTCGCCTACAAGCGCATGAAAAACTGAAAACTTTGAACTTTGAGCCAGAACTGACGGACAATGGTTGAAGTTCAATGTTCAAAGTTTAAAGTTCAAAGAAAAAACAGACATGGAGCCCTTCAGAATACACATTCTCGGCTGCGGCAGCGCCCTGCCCACAGCCAAACACAATCCTACGTCGCAGATAGTGGAACTGCGCGAGAAACTCTTCATGATCGATTGCGGCGAAGGCACACAGATGCAGCTGCGCCGCTCTCATGTGGGGTTCAACCGCATCGGAGCAGTCTTCATTTCTCATCTGCACGGCGACCACTGCTTCGGGCTTATCGGCATGGTCTCCACCTTCGGCATGCTAGGACGAACGGCTCCACTGCACATTTATGCCACTCCCGAGTTCGGCCCCATGCTGCAGTCGCAGCTTGATATGTTCTGCAACGGACTCGACTACGACGTGCTGTTCCACCCCATTGACACCACTCGTCAGGCCGTCATCTACGACGACCGAAGCCTTACCGTCGAAACCATCCCTTTGGAGCACCGTGTGCCCTGCTGTGGCTTCCTCTTCCGCGAGAAGCCTCTGCTGCCCCACATCCGCCGCGACATGATTGACTTCTACCGCATCCCCCTCAGCCAAATCAACAACATCAAGGCCGGAGCCGACTATACGCTCGCCGACGGTACCATGGTGCCCAACAGCCGTCTTACCACGCCACCTGACGCGCCACGCTCCTATGCCTTCTGCAGCGATACACGCTACATGCCGAGGCTGCACCGGTTGCTGCGCGGTGTCAACGTGCTCTACCACGAGAGTACCTACGACACCAGCCACGCCGACCGTGCCCAACTCTACCACCACAGCACTGCAGCCCAGGCCGCCACCGTGGCGCGCGATGCCGAGGTGGGCACACTCCTGCTGGGCCATTACTCCGCCCGCTATGAGTGCGAGGAAGTGCTCCTCAACGAGGCCCGGGCCATCTTCCCCAACACTTTCCTAACAGAGGAGAATCGAGTGTTCAGCGTCGAATGATGCCAGATGATGTTGTTCCATGAATAATACAGACATGGTTTTTCTGTTAGCGTTTTAGGAAATGCAGCGGCTGTCACTCGGCGAGCATTACATGTCTTCAGAAATTATATAACTCAACTTTCGCATGTTAAGTAAACAAGGAGTTGCAAGGAGTTACAAGGAGTTTCAAGACATTAGTCTTTGCTCTGAGTCCTTC
>OCTX012233348.1_pt1 | contig 62207 bp, 85 predicted proteins | sample 1539691 | NCBI WGS metagenome assembly OCTX01 (sample SAMN02144231, study PRJEB22623) | gut metagenome | biome: sheep rumen | host: Ovis aries | place: New Zealand
AACCCTCACCCTTTCCCAAGCCGTCTATGATGCCATTAAAGACGAAAGCCATCTGTTCGTTTTCGATGAGGGCACCATGACCATCTATGCCTATCTGACCAACATTAAACATTGGACTGTAACAAAATAACGATTATGATAACTGAATTTACAACACGAGTACAAACGCCGGACGAGGGATTCGACTGGCTGTACAAAGACCAAGCAGACGAACCGCGTATGTTCAGACATGAAGTAGGTCTGCCGCCTCATGCCGAGCCATGGTTGCAATGCACAGATGCCGACAAAGTAGCCTATGAACAAGAATGGGCCCGCGAGCATCCCCAACCCGAAACAATCGAGCCGGAGGAGGCGGCAGAATCATGAACTGGGACTTGTTTTTTGAAATCGGCAACTTCGCCATCGGAGTGGTCGGCGTGATCGGCGGCATCGGAGGTATCATCTTCTGGCGTGCCGCTCGCAAGGAGAAAGAAGCAGCCGCCAAGGAGAAAGAAGCCAACGCCCAGACCGCCAAGATTGAAGCGATGGGCAAGGAGGCTGACTTCGCCGAGACCATGCTGCAAAAGTTCGAGAAGGCTATCCTTGCACGGATGGACAGCGGCGAGGCGGTCCGCAAACAGGAGTTCGACCAACTGCGTACCGACATCGGTTCGCAGCTCTCGGACATCCAAGTCGAGAACCGTGCGCAGAACGAGACGATTGGCACCATGTCCGAACTGCTGACCGACATCAAGGAGTACCTGAACGGCGGCTTTGCTGCCTTCGAGGAAAGCAAACACAAACCGAAAGGAAAGAAGAGATGATTTTAGACAGAGGACATATCATTATCGGAGTTGTCTGCTTGGTGGCAGGCATAGTGCTTGGTGCAGGCTTCCGTTCATGCGGCAGTAGCGCCAAGCCGGTCCCTGCTGATCCGGTCGTTATCCATGACACCGTGACCGTCACCGACACCATCCGCATCAAAGGCAAGACCAAGACGCTGGAGGTGCACGACACCGTGTGGCTCGTCAAGCCCGATAGCAACGGCATTGACACTATAAAGCCGCTTGTGAACGAAACAAAACTCTATCGTGATACATTTACCACCGATAGCAGTTTTATCGCGTTAGGTGTCAAGTATAGCGGCTACGAAGCCAATATCGACCATGTGGACCTGCAATACCGATTCAACGTGCAACCCCGGACGATAGAGAAGAAGAAGGGATGGGGGCAATTCGTCGGTGTCGGTATTGGTGTCGGCTATGGTGCATCGTTTGTCGGCAACGGCTCCGGTGCTACTATCGTCCATGCCGCCCCGGAGATAGGTGTTCACATAACGTATGGATGGGGCTATCATTGGTAAAATCTTAATAATCGTACATAGTCGGAAAGACAAACCTCGGCGTTTTGTCTGCCTACCCAGTCAGAAATCTTAAAAATAGTAAACTTTTATGAAGGTTATCGACACGATAGAAAACATCACATTTGATAGGAGTGAGTTCCGTCGGGACAATAATGTTTGGCGGGCAGAAACGTTATATCTGTTTGCCAAAGCCAAAGAGTACCCGGTACTTGACCTGCCGTTATGGGCTATCGACCTGTCTGATGAACCGTTTGAGTCTCGTAACCTAAAGCAGTTCATTGAGAACGTCAAGCGCGTTAATGACTGTTCTTTGGAGTACCCGATCATTCTTGACGATAACGGACAGATAGCAGATGGCTACCATCGTCTTTGCAAGGCTATCCTTGAAGGGCATGAGACGATTAAAGCAATACGTCTGGAGGAAATGCCCACTCCGGACAGAATTGAAAACGATTAGAACTATGAACCCAATTATCGAACAATTTAAGAAATACTTTGCGATAGGCGAAGTAGTAGATGCACAGACCAAGCAACGCGACGGAGAGAAAGCGTGGCGGTACTTTGATTTGAACCTGCTGGAGGTATTGCTGTGGATTCGTGAGAGTCTTGGCATCCGCATGGTTATCAATACCAAAGCCTTACAGCAGCGCGGTCTTCGTACTAATGTATGCGAGATAGTCAAGAAGAAAACGCTTGCCGGTATCTTGTATATCTCCGGTCATGGACTTGGCAAGGCAGTGGACTTCTCCAGTCCGGACATGAGCGCCAAGGACATCCGTCAGTGGATCAGAGAGCATATCGACGAGTGTCCGCACCCAATCCGTCTGGAGGACGACAAGAGCGCACCGACTTGGGTGCATATCGACACGATGAATATAACCGATGAGAAGTTGGTAGAGTTCAGCGCCTAAAACTCAATCGTGATGACCGTCTGCCGGATGTACAAGCCAAGCACGCTATACTGCGTCTTGCTACCGGCCTTGCTCACGCTGGCAGACGGCATTCCGAAAGTGTAGCCGTCGGAAGTAACAAAGCGCTCGCCGCTCGGGGAGGTGAACTCCAGATTCCGAAGAACCTGCGCCTCCTCCCGAACAGGCAAACGCCACGGGGCAGGTAGTTTGACCGCTACCGCCTCACTATAAAGCAAGTGTTCTTTGAAGATTTTGACCCGCCACTCGGTAGAGTCCGTCTCATAGACCAGCACGCCCGGACTGCAGTCATCCGTGATGCTCTGTTCAGAAGGGGCTTGCGGTTCCTCCGTCCTCCCATTGCACGCCGACATGCACAGTGAAAGTGACAGCAGTAGTACCGCTGCTACAGAGGATGCCGGATGGTTGCAATGGATAGACATGGACCTCCGGCCTTACCATGAGCCGACGATGTTGCTGTTCCATGTTGTATTGACGGAAACGGAAGCGGACGGAGCCGTGAACAGGTTGCCGCTCAGCATGGTCTTGGTGTTAGCTGCCAGACGGACATCCTCGATGGTGACGCTGTAGATAACCGCGTTGAGCGAGTTGTAGATGTTGATCGTGAGGTCGGAGGTGTACTCTTCGGTGAGGCTCGGGCAGATGGTGTTGAAGTTGTACTGCACGCCGCTTTGACCAACCTTGGAGGTACATGAGACCTTCTGCGACCACTCCGCACCGTTCACACCGAGCAGAGAAGCCACGTTGATGGAGTTGTACTTATTTTCCATGACGAACTCTATCTGATTGGCCGTAGACGGAAACTCATCGTTAATCGTGATGAATAGTTGACCGGTGATACGATCGAGTTGTAGGTTCTGTGCGCCTGTGCTGCCGGTGACGTTGAGTGCGAGCGTCTTGCCGAAGGTCGGACGGATGCTGCCGAACGCCATGACACCATTCTCAACCGTGATGCCGGTCGAACGGGTGCAGATGAAGGACAGGTTATGGTTACCGTGTGTGAGGTTGAGGGTGACGGTGCCGAAAGCGGCATTGTCGTCTGCATATACTTGATGCACGAGTTGGGTGCTGCCGTCGAAGACATAGAGGTCGGTGAGAGCGGTGCCACCTTCATCATCGAGGATCGTAGCCTGCGGTGCTCTGCGAGGACTGTTCATCGGCTCTTGTGCCTGCTCAAAAGCGGAGACTTTGAATGTTACCTGTTGTTTCTGGAGATTTTCCGGCTCGTCTTTGGACTTGCAGGAAACAAGCGTAAGCGCTGCTAAAGCGCATAGAAATAGAAACTTTTTCATATTGCATTGATTTTTATGTGTTTGCAAAAAGCGCCGCAAAGGTAGTGAAAAAATATAACATACGCAAATAATTGAGCATACTTTTACTAAAAAAGTGTGTTTTTTTACAAAAAAATACATCAAAATATAAATTACATCATGGATAAAGTAATTATTCGGGGCAAAATCCCCAGCAAATCGAACTGCTACAAAGTCATCACGATAGCAGGTCACAGTTCCCTTGCGAAGACGAAAGTCATAAAGGAGTACGAGATGGAGTTTTTCAAGCAATGTCCGTACCGTGGCATGATGATAAGCAAGCCGTTCAAGCTGACGCTCGATGTCTATCATCAGAATAACCTGCCGGACCTCGATAACTGCCTCAAAGTGTTGCTTGACTGTATGCAGCAATGCAAGATGATCAAGAACGACCGGGACTGCTTCGAGATAAGCGCGAGGAAGTTGATTGACAAGACCGATCCACGAGTCGAGTTCACGATAGAGGAACTGATGTAAGCACGTTAAACCTACCGAAATCGGTGGGTTTAATTGTATAACTTTCTTCACATTTGATGGTAATAATTGTCTGAATGACAATTAAATCGTAACTTTGCACGCAAATTTAACGAATATGGATAAGTTTGAGCAATTGAAACAGGATGGAATAGCGCACGGCATGTGCGAGAAATTTCAGAAGGAATGGGATAATCCCTGTCTGGCTGAATTGTGCAGTTTCTTCTTCCGGGGCATGGACTTCTGTATCGAGCATAACTGGCCCGATATGGAGTTGGCGAAGCAGGTCTTTGATGCTTCCGAGTTGGCCGAGTATGGCATTTTCATCAAGTCCGGCACAGCGCGAAACAAGATGAACGTCTGCACGCTGGACGAAGCAACCGTACATGTGTATGTACCCGATTTGGGAACGTGCGATATCTATGCACGCCATAATAGCAAGGTGCATATTCACCTCGGCTACAAAGCATACTGCTATGTATCCGTGCTGGATAATGCAGAGGTTTTTGTTGAAGAGAAAGAAGAGTTGGCAAAGATCAAAGCATCACGTTTTAGCGGCTTGATCCATGAACCGCACATGTTTGATACTATTCACGATAAAACGAAGGAGGAATAAGTTATGACCGGAAAAGTGCAAGTCATCACAGAGATGATGATGCAAGACAGCGAGTTTCAAAGCAAAGCAAGAAAGGTAGAACAGCAAATAAGCAAACTATCTACTGCCAATGCGCTGATCAAGATGAAGCTCGATGACAGAGACTTCCGTAAGCAACTACAGGAAGCCGTTGCGGAGGCAGAGAAAGCCATCCGCAGGGCTTATGGTGCCAAAGCCGGAGAAACTGTCACGTATAAGAATGCCAAAGGTAATACAACTAAGATCGATACCGAGGCAAGTATGCGTAAAGCTGCGCAGTTTGCACTTGAACAGAGCGTAAACAAGGGTTTGTCCGGAACGGAGAGAAACGCATGGGATAGGCGTTATCAAGCACTTAACAAATACCTAGAATTGCTTGATACAGTTCGTTCGTCAGCGAAAAGCGCTGCGCGTGAACTTCGTGCTGTTGAGTCCGGACGCATCCAGTCCGTCCGTAATCAGTCCGCTCGTCAAAACAACCAGGAAGAGGCGGCGCGTCGTCGTATCCTTCAGATAGAGAAAGAGATTGCGAAGGAACGTACACGTCATACTCGCGGTGGAGGTCAATTGGTTAATTCATTACAGAAACAGATTAGCCTATATCACGATCTCGAAGCGGCGGCAAAAAAGGCAGGAGAGGCAGGAAGTGAGAAGTACGCACGGCGCATGATCACGCTGTTAAATAAGCAGTCAGAAGCGCTGGAGAAGGTTAATGCGTACTTTGGTAAGCAGAGCCGGGTAATGAACGGATTGCGTAACCTCATGTACCGTTACGTATCCATATATTCTGTTGCTCGTTTCGGCGAGAAGGTTGCAGAGACTACAGGTTATTTCCAACAGCAACAGGTAGCCTTGGAAGGAATCTTGCAGTCTGCATCTAAGGCTCGTTCTGTTTTGAATGACATCAAGGACTTTGCACTCCATTCTCCGTTCCAAACGCGAGAGCTTGTTACGTTCACAAAGCAGTTGGGTGCTTTCGGCGTTGGCGATAATGACATCTTCCCTACAGTTAAGAAACTGGCTGATATATCCGCAGGTCTTGGTGTGGATATGGGTCGTATTATCTTGGCGTATGGTCAGGTAAAGTCTGCTGCTGTACTTCGCGGCCAGGAACTCCGTCAATTCACAGAAGCCGGTATCCCTATGGTACAGGCGTTAGCTGATAAGTTCACAGAACTGAATGGCAAATTGGTAACGACAGGAGATGTCTTCAAACTCATATCTGAGCGTAAGGTGCCGTTTGAGATGGTCGCTTCTGTGCTCTCTGATATGACGGCAGAAGGTGGTCGCTTCTACAACATGCAGGAGAATATCACCAATACCACTTACGGTCAAATTCAGAAATTGAAAGACTTGTGGACGCTTGCCATGGATGACATGGGAAAGGGAAGCAAGGGCTTTATCAACGGTTTCATCAAGGGATTACAGAAGATTGTTAAGAACATCCAGCCTATAGCCATTATGCTTGCTACGGCATTCGTTACGCACGGTATCGCCAAGGTGGTAACTATTACTTATCAGTTGGCGCGTGCGTTCCGTAGCGCAGCAGTAGCAGCGAGATTGTTTTCCGGAGGTTTGTTGAGCACGATTGGTGGTGCGGCTGGTATCGCATTGGGTGCCGTGATAGGTCTCTGGGTGAAGGCAAGGCAGAATGCTAATGCTCTTCAACGTAAGATGAATGAGGTGGCAGATGGATTCGTGAAGGATACGCAACGAATGGTTGATGGTCTTGATAAGTTAGAAAAGAAGATCAATGCCGAGAATGTTGGCACCCGAAAGTATAATGAAGCCGTTTCGACACTTGCAGCTAACTATAGCGACTTTATCAGCAGCGATATTATTGAGGCGCTAAAGGGCCAAGGTGCTGCCGCGCAAGAGGCTGCGTCCAAGTTTGCAGAATTAGCCGAAGCGGTTAAACTTGCTATTGAGCGTCAGCAGACTTATAACTCGCTCATGGCGCAGGGCGATGTCGCCGCCGGTACTGCTGGTTCTAATGCTTCCGAGACTGGAAAAACTAAAAGCAAGACCAACACAACTTTCTCAACGAGGGCTGATATTCTTTCTGAATACGCAGAGTATACAGGTGGTCAACAATCTGTGGCTGTTTATGAGATGTTAGGTATTACTGAGTTCTTGAAAAAGAACCAGGGACTCACGCACAATGTTCTGCGTGATGCCATTGCTGATATTATTGGCAATGCCGTTACAGAAGCAGCAAAGGATGGTATTGACCTTTCAAATAAGGATGCTATCAATGCAAGACTGAAAGCGGCAATTCTAAATGCTTATGCTCTGGACGAGAATACAGTTGATGCTATTGTTAAGCAATTCAACAGACTTGGTGGTATTGATGCAGGTTCTTATAACGCCGCAATAGAGAAGTATAGCGGAGCCAAATCCACTATAGATTATGCTATCCGTGAGCCGTTCATTGAACTACAGAAACGTATTGATGCCGGTAAGATCGGAGAGTCATCCACAGCTGATGTGATAGAAAAGGAAGTTACGAATGAACGCGAAGCAATCTTTGCTCTTGCAAAATCGCTTGAAAAAGCCAATATAGGTGAGTATAAAGGTAGCAATCTGGAGTCGAAAGTGAACGATGCGCTTGCTCTTGCGAATAGTGAGAATGCCAATGGCAAAGTGCTTGCGCAGACATCCCATGATATTCTTGAAGAAATACATAAGTTCGAGAATGGCAAGGGAGCGAATATAGTCAGTCTGTTATCGACAATATCGAAGCAGTACTATGATTATGCACCATCCCGTAGCGGACATGCTGCACGAATCACCAATGCTTTCCGTGAAACAGGAAACTTGCAGTCTTGGCGTAACGATCCGGAGTTGAGCAGCGTGGTCAATACGTATGCTCGTCCGACAGATGCTACATATCCAAAGCTTAGAGAGCAGTTACAATCGGAAATTAGTCGTTTGCGTCAAGCGATAGACGACATGACGCCTGGCCAATATCATTCCGAGGACCGCAGGATAATGCAGAAGCAGTTAGAAGCGCTTATCACGCTTCGTGGTGATGCATACTATGGCATTGAGGAGAAGAAGACAGAAGGAGGTAGTGGTCGCGAATACGATATTGAGATAAGCGAGTTTATCAGCCGTCTGAAAGATGCCTATGAGGTTTATAAGAAGGCGACGCAGGCAGAAGGCGCTGAAATGGGTCTGGCATACATGCAGAATGACAAGAAGATGCAGGAACGCTTCTTCAATTTCTTCCACGGATTCGATGAAGCTGGAGCACTTGACATCTTCAAGAATGAGAAGGGCGAAGACATCAAGATAGGTAAGAGTGGCCAGACTATTCGTCAATTGCTCGAAGACACGTTCATCAACGGTGGTATCGAGAATGGCGTTATCGACTTCGAGAAGGCTATCCGAAAGGTTGGCGAGGCGATGATTGACTATGGCAAGAAGAATGAAAAAGTGCGACGCGGTTTCATTTCTGCTGGTAAAGCCTATATCAAGTACGCAGACCAGATAAGCAAAGATAATGTCACAGCGTGGATCGCAGACGTAAATAAGCAGTTTACTGACCTTGGTAAGACATTCGAGCGTACTAATCAGCAAGTGGAACTCTATCGTACGCTGATGAAAAACGGCACATCAGAGCAGCTCGGCCAGTTTGCCGGTGTTGGAAGAGGAGCATCTATGACTCCGGATTCTGTGCGTAACGCAGGTGATATACAGAAGATGATGGCACTCTACAACAAACTGCTGCGTGAGGAAGCTTCCAAGAACCTCAAAGAAGGAGAGACGCTGGACGAGAGCAAACTGAACTTCCTGAGTATTGACAGACTTAGTTCGGTGTCCGACATTCAAAATGCCATTGCTACTGTTACAGAGCGCATGAAGTTGAACAAAGACAACTTCGGTCTTGGTACCTATGGTGAAGCAGGTAATAAGTTAGAGGCATTGCTGAAAAATCAGTTAGGTATAATTATCCGGGAGTTACAGAGTATATCATCAGAGCAATATACCGGTGATAACCTGGCAGACGCTATAGCTAATGCCCAGACGAAAGTCAAGACCGCCATCGACATCACTCGCTCGCAGGAGAAAGTGAACCAGCTTTACGGTGGTGACCATGGCGCTGCAATGAAAGGACGTATGGATGCTGTTTTCGCGGCTACGCAGTCTGTCTTTGACGAGTTCTTGAAGTCTAATAACTTCGAGGCAATGAGTCAGGCTACTCGCTTCTTCACTAATAAGGATGGTACGAAGTCTAATGCAGAGATATGGGGTGCTGCAGGAATCGACATTGAGGCGCTAAAAGAAAAGTTCCAGAAGATTGTTGATCAGGTAGACGACAACATCCTCAAAGACGAGTTGGAAAAGAAGTTCCGCGATTTGGAGTTGAAGGTGCTGGAGTTCAATGCTGCAGGCGGTGACTTGGGTGCTATCCATGACAACATTCAGCTGTATAAAGGCGCTCATCAGGAAGCAGTTGAACGGTATGATACATATAAGGCAAAGCAGACTGTACTTGGGAATCAGATAGAGACAGGCGGCTATGCTAACGCCGAAGGTCAGTTCGTTCAATTCTCGAATGAGGAGATACAGCAAATGAAGGAGGAACTTGCCGCTTGCAATGAGGAGTTGGTAAAGATGGGCGAGAATGGTATCAACTTTGAGAAATCGTTGAAAGCAGAAGCCTTGAAGAATATCCAAGCCAATATTAGCAAAGCAAGCCAAGGTCTTGATGCTATGCAGAATGCCGTGATGGGCGTAGTTAATGCGGCAAAGAGCATGGCAAAAGCCATCAATAAGGTATATGATGTTATGCACGATGGCGAGAACCCGGCATGGATGCAGGATATGGAAGGATTCCTGGAGGACTTCGGTGATGCGTTCCAAATGCTCATCGCTCCTATTGGTGCCGTTATAGCAATGATCATGGCATTAGCAATCGTTTCAGTAACAGCAGAAGCTATGATGACTCCGTTGCTGATCGTTATGCTAGCCATCATTGCTGCAGCGGTTATAGTAGCTGCTATCGTTGCAGCATTTCAGCAACATGATAGAGCGCTCGAACGTGAGATCGAAAATCTGGAGGAACAGATCGAGGACACGCAGAACGCGATGAAGAATCTGGAGGCGGCTGCGCAACGCATGAGCGGCTTCCGTAAGATGAACACCGAGATACAGGCTTTGTCTAAGAATTACGATATCTACAAGGACAAACTGAAACAGGCTGAACTTGAAGAGGACAAAAAGAATACCGACAATGACAAAGTCAAGGAGTACAAGCAAGGTGCGCAGGAAGCATTGGATGAGTTCTTGAACTCGCTCAAAGACGCTACAGACGAAATAACCGGTTCTGTCCAAGATTGGGCAAGTTCGCTATCCGAGGCTCTTCGTTCGGCTTTCCAAAACGGCGAGAACGCAGCACGCGCCTTCCGTAATACTGCAATTGAGATGGTTGGCGATATCGTAAACAAGATTATCGAAATGACTGTCTTGGAGCCGATGATTGAAAACGCCATACAAGGATTACTTGGCTATAGCCTTGATAAGAACTCGTCTAACTACATTGGTGCGCAGGACCGCTTTAAGAACTCCGATGGTTCGATTAACAGTCAGAAGCTGGCCGATTACGTAACCGGACAATTATCGAACGATAATGCAGAGGGTATTTATCAGTTTATGAAGTCAGTGGAAGGCGGTTATGGACGTGTGATCGACTTCATCAATAACGACCTCGCTAAACCGCTCAAAGAGGCATGGGCGTACAACTCCGACACCTCGGAACTCTCCGGAGGTATTCAAGGCATCACGGAGGACACCGCTCGAACACTCGAAGGATTGGCTAACTCGCAACTTGCGCAATTGGTTCTCATCCAGAGAAGTGTGCTCGCTATCGAAGGTAGTGGATTCGCACAGATACAAACGAGTTGGTTTAATGATATACTCAACCATCAGAAGGCAACTCGTATTGCGACGGAAAGCATTAAGACTGCAATAGACGAAATGCGAAACGGTATAAGACCTATGAGTGTGTCAATGTCATAACATACACGCACATGTGCTTGCGAAAATGGCTCTCTTTTAACAAGAGGGTCATTTTTTTCACACATTTACTTGCGTATGTGAGAAAAAAGTTGTAACTTTGCAGCCGAATTAAATTCATTCAATCAAAAACAACACGATTTTTGCATTTGTTGTACAATTGTTTTATAGCGCAACTGTCACAACACCTGCAACTATCTGTAAATAAATAGAATAAAGCGAATATGGCGAATATTGTGGCTATGTTAGCCAGTCATAGTGGCTCAGGTATTGGAAATTCACGGAAGTCGTTGAGAAGTCTAAGGAATGAAGGGGAAAATGTGTGAAGAAATGCACAAAATCTTTCCACTTCTAACTCTCCATGTTTGCTAAATTGTTTTACAATTGTTTTATAAACGATGGCAACTTTCAAGGCTGTGGTGCTTCCTAATCAGAGGAGGCAGGACGGAACATACAATGTGAAGATACGTGTGACGCACAATCGTCAGACGCGGTACATTGCTACCCCATTTTATGTGACAAGTAACCAACTGACGAGGAACATGAAGATCAAGGACACGTTCATCCTCGATAAGACGCAGGAGAAAATCTCTGAACTGCGAAGGTCGGCAGATGAGATCGGTTTCTTGGCCGAGGACATGAGCGTGGAGCATTTCGTTAAGTTGCTAACCAATCGTCCGAGCAAGGTGGACTTCATCGCGTACATGGAGAATTATGCCAAGCAGATCGGTAAAGAGCGCGGCAACCGTACCGAACAGGCTTACATGGTGGTGGTGCGGTCGCTCAGGCGGTTCACAAAGGGCAAGCCGTTATGCTTTCAGGACATCACCAAGCGAGTGATGGCTGATTACTGGGCGTTCATAGGCAATCTAAAGCCTAATACACGCGCGTCCTATATATTTGATATAAAGGCGGCATACAAACGCGCACAGCGGGAGTTCAATAACGACGATGCCGGAACGATCATTGTGCGGCACGGGGTGTTTGACTTGATAGAGTTGCCGCGACCGGAGGCAGCTAACGAGATGGCTTTCGAGACGGTTGAGCAGATGCAGGCGGTCATTGACTCGCCGTACTATGGCACATGGCTGTATGATTTCGTCAAGGACCTGTTCGTGTTGTCGTTTGTGCTGTTCGGAACCAACCTGGCAGATTTGGTTAATCTGCGTAAGGAGGACTATAAGGATGGGATATTGACCTACAGAAGAAAGAAGGTCGCAAGAAGGCTCGGTCCTGATGCTGAGATTAAGATTCAGGTGCCGGAGGTGGCGAAGATTATCTTTGAGAAGTACGACGGTGATCCGAAGTACCTGATTGATTTCCGGGGTCATCCGAGGACTCCGTACTTGGGCCGATATATCCATGCTACGTTTCAGAAGGCAGGCTTGGAGCCGTGGAGCGAGACGTATTACGAGCGAGCCGGTCACAGGAAGGGCGAAGGCAAATACGTGTTCTATTCGGCACGTCACTCGATGGCTACGTTTGCCAGGAACGTGTGCAAGATTGACAAGGCCACGGTGCATGAGATGTTGAACCATGCCAGCACGTCGAACATGCACAATACCGATGTGTACCTGAGAAGGGACTATACGCACTTATGGGAAGCGAATGATAAGTTACTTGCGCTGTTCGATTGGTCGTTCTATGAGAAACAAAAAAGGGCAGAGCGGTAACTGCCCATCAAACAACATAACTAACTTTTTGCTTAACCCATGAGGATGTGCCTTTACACACCCTATAATTGTTAATAATAGATTTTCATAATTCCGCTTTTTGTTCGGTTCGTTATTTACGCATGACAAGCACCTCCTTTCAGTTTATCGTATAAGTGCATGAAGATGGCATACAGGTGCTTGGCACTATAGCGCATCAGTTGCTCGTCGGACTCCATGATGTGCCCGACTTTCGCCTCCTCGGAAATCCTATGGATAACACGGATCATCTCACGCTTGGAGATGTACTGGCGGTGCCTCGGATATAGGCGGAGGAACGGATAGAGCATCTTACGCAACTTACGTTTGCTGCGTATCTTGACGCTGAACGTGATTTTGTCGCCACCGATGAACGATGGTCTATTCAGTTCGATGTGCTCGTCACCCGGCTCCAACTCACCGTTGCATATCTCCTTGATTGTCACGTCGCCGAGTTTAATCACTTCTCCGGTCTTCTTGCAAATCAGGATGCCTTTGCCGGTAAATGTTTCGTCTTTCATACTACCACCTCCTTCTCTATTCCGCACAGCCTCAAGGCGTGCTGCAGTTCGTGAACGTAGTTGAGTGGAATGATACTATACTCATTAGCGTTGACCGTCCAGAAGAAGCCTTCCGGCTCACGAGATATTTCGAGGAAACAATGTTTGTCTTCTGCGAAGTATTCTCCAAAAGGATTCCTACTCATGCCATTCTTCTCCAAAATCTCCGGAGTGAGCGGCATTGGTTTCACTTCGATGCCTGCTTGCATCATTGCAAATGTGACGTGCATAGGCTTCCCGGACACCATCACGAGGTCGCCAAGCATCATTTCTGTTGCATTCATACTTCCTCATCTGTTTGTGGTAATCCATGTTCGTTGAGATAGTCGTCGAGCATCTTGACGTGCTGTTCAACGGCACCGAGAGACGAGCCGAGACGGGTCACATGCTTACGCAGTTTCTTCAACTCATCTTTTGGCACACCGGCTAACTTCTCGTTTTGTACATTTACGATCGCCTGCAAGTCCTCATTGCGTTTGTTAGCAGCCATGAGTTTGTTGTGCAGGTCTTCGATGATAGCGTCATCATCGGGTAGCCCTTTGATGGACTGATGCTCGTCAATAAGATCGTACTTGAACCACTCATGTACTTCTTTTGACACTTGCACTTTGACTGATTTGGTGGCGAACGAGACGGAAATGACTCGTCCTTTGATGCCACCGTCCACCGTCACGGTGTCGAGCGGACGCCATATTTGGCGCATAAATTCTTTTTCTGTCATAATTCTAATAGTATTTTCTTGGCGTTTTCGTAGTCCTCTTTGGAGATGATGGCATGTGCAGTCGTGTGCTGAACTTGCATGGTTCTTTCGTCAATGATATCGACTTTGGTAACGATCCTGAATTCGTCACCATTTTTAGAAATACTGCATATCCTATCGGTCGATATGATCACCTCCTCCACTACAGACAGAGGTTCCATAGTAACTGAATATGGACGCGAGTTCGTTAATTTAATAAACTTTGCCATAATTATTATTATTTATATTTTGTTTCACGAAATTCTACATTCACACCTACAACACCTTCTACTAACTCGTATTTGTCAAGCAGAACAACATTGCCATTTATAAAGTTGTATAGAGGGTATTCGTATTCCGGAATGCAAAAGACTTTGTTTAATACGATCCTCTCTCTTAGGTGTTCGTAAACGATTTTCTCATTAGCGATGACAGCGCCAAAGCGTTCAGAAGCGATTTTTATAGCCCTTTCTTTCGAGTCGCTTTCTATGTAGAAGATTATTCTTGGGTTGGGCTTCTCAAATAATCCTCTTTCATAATACTCTATGCAATCTTTCTTAGACAGGCAGGAAGAAATAGAGCAGCGTTCCACTTCCTTGTTTCCTATAATCATACGAACTGCAAATATATGCGTTTCTCTTTCTATCGGCTCATCAAGTTCGTACTCTTCGATTTGCCAATCATCATCTTTTGTATCAACGTACTGCTCTGCGAGTTTTCTTGTCGAGAACACTCTGTCAATACCATAATCTGAATATTCTCCAGATGTTACAATAAATACTTTAGCCATAATAGTTTTTTCTTGTTGATTGTTGTTTGCTAATAATGTTTGAATTGTTTGCTAATAGTTACTATAGCGTTACCTCTATAGCGGTAGTTCGTTTATCAGTAGCGCGATAAGGTCGTTATCGCTATAGCGAAGCCTCGTCCTTCGGTATAGAAGACAAAAGAGGGAGAGTTGGCTATCTCGGCACATAGTCTTTACATGCCTTGGTATCGTCATATACTTCGTGATAATCTTTACCACATAGCGAAATGCCAAACATATCCGTGTGACATATCGCGCACATCCAACACATTCTCATATTAACCTCCTTCCGCATTCTTTGCAATGGTACTCCGGATTATCGAGGTCGCCTAAGTCCTTCTTGCGAATGATATTGACAAACTTGCAACTGCATTGCATATAAAGTATTCCGTCCGGATGTGGCTCGAATAACTTCTTAATGTTCTTTCTTAGCTGTTCTTGAATCCATTTGGTCTTGCCAAAGTTACGACCATGAATCACGGCAGCAATGTGCTCGTCAATCTTCCTGCCAAGGTCTAATTGCGCTTCCCAACTCTTTCTGGAGAGCTCCATGATTTTATCCGTTTCCATAACTTATTCTCCTTTCTTTAATTTGGGTATCGGCATCCAGTGGGTAACTGGCAAAGTGTCGCCACTAATCAATAAGTCATTGTCGGCTCCATACTTTCGCATAGGAGTGAATCCATAGCACCATTCTTTAGAAGAATAATCATATCGCATTCCTGTATGTATAGTATCGGTAGAATTACCTATCATCCCGATAACTGGAATAGAATGAGTCGGAAATACTAGAGCAACATCCCTTGGCGGCATCCGTTTCTCAACGCTGATCCACGGGTTGCGGAGTTGGTCGAGTTCTAATTTGTACTTAGCAATCCACTTATCCGCATCTTTGATAGAATCATCAGCGAACAGTAATTTTTCTTTCAGTTCCTTTATTTCCTGCCCTTTCTTGATAAGCCTTGATTGCAGTCTCTTGATGCGGTTGCCCCAATAGGTAGTGTAGGCATTGCTGTCTTTGATTTTTTGATAGAGTTTTGCTATCTCCTCATCGCGGGCATTGAGTGCTTCATATACAGCTTGCAGAACGACTGCATATGTCACATTCTTGGCTGACATTGCTTTTTCTGCAATCTTCTCTGCAAGTTTTTGTTTATCTTCGTGTGTCATACTCATTTCTCCTTATTAAGCCATTTGAGTAATTGATGCCAATAATAGCCACACAAGAACTTGATACGCTCCTTAACGTATCTCATTTTAATTTTGCGTGCATACCTATCTTTATTGGCAAGGAATTGCTTGTAGTCAAACTCAATTCTATAACTCTTGCAGATATAGTAGCAAAATTCATAGCCTTTCAGTTCTTCTTGCAACCTCTGCAATTCCTTGACATAATCAAAGTCTGCGCCCAGATGCTCATTGACGAGACTAACGATAGTGTCGATACAGTACATATAGCCATCTACGCTGATCTTCCTGTATTTTACATCTTCTCTTTCTATCTCGGTTCGCATATACTTTGTCAAGCCTAACAGATAATTGGCAATGTCATGTTTGACTATATACTTACCAATCCGGAACCATGTAGATAAGTTCTGACAAGCATAGATGTGCTCACCATTGATAGTTCCGATTGATTTTGCGTTCTGGTCTCTACGACCGTCATGGTCGCTTATGCGCCATTCGTGAATAAATATAAGACTCATATCTCAATACTCTAATTTAGGACGTTCTTTTGTAATTCCATTTTCAATTAGCCAATCGGCAAATTGCATATAGTTCTCTTTGCAAAAGCATAAGCCATATACCTTTACATATTCATCAAAACTCATAGCTACACCTCCTCAAATAATGATGGTAGTTCATAATTAAATACCAGCAGCTCCTCCTTGCGCCTGCTGTTTGCGCCGCGCTCCTTAATCCGGAGATTGGCAACCGTCATCGGCATGTCCTTGCGGAATACGTTCCATCCGTTCTGCTCCGCGTAGTCCAATATGATATCGTTTGCAAAGGTAGATAATACAAACTTGCCCTTGAAACAATCCCGCAGTACGTTCAGCAGTTCGGTAAACTCCGTCTCTCCATAGCCGTGATAGTGCTTCTGGTCACAGCCGACGTACGGCGGATCAATATAGGCGAAAGAGTCCTCGCTGCTGCGGTCGCGCAGTACGTCGATGGCATTGCGGCACGATATCTGTGCGAACTGTAACCGCTTGAAGACCTCTTCCGTGAACGCATTGCGCTTGTGTGCCGCCACGATGCCTGAGTGACTGCCTGCCGTTCCCATGTCCCATTTCCATCCACCGTACGGCGTTGCATTGAACGCATAGTTGCAGCAGACCCACACCGCCCATGCACGTTCCACATCACTTGCCGGCCAGAAGCCGTTCCAGATGGTCTTTGCCTGCAGGAAGAGCGCTTCGGAAAAGAGCGTGCTTTGTATCTTGGCATGCAGTTCTTGGAATTGCGCTTCGTTCTGACAGACGCTGTAGAACGTGACCACGTTATCGTTGATGTCGTTTATCACCTCCAGATAGGATGGTTTCTTGGCGAAGAAGACTGCGCCGCCACCAAAGAACGGCTCAATATACACCTTGTGCGGCGGTATCATCGAGACGATCGTCTTGGTCAGGCGTTGCTTCCCTCCGTAATATGTAATCGGTGTTCTCATTTTCTTAATCTAATGCTAATGTTAATTGAATTGGTTTATTATCTTGCTTTGGATGGAAGCCACATCTGCAACCCGGATATTGATCATTGACACCGCCATTCAGCAAGTCAAAACCAATGGGTTCATACGGGTTTTCGATCTCTCTACAACCATGCAGGCCGCAGAACGAACGACTATAATCGTATGGCTCATCGCTACCGGCATTGGCGAGAATGAAATCCCAACACCAATAATAGCAGTTAATGCAGACAGGTTTCATTGTTTCAGTTGTTTAATAAACTGGTCGAGCGATTGGGCTTTGTGCTCGGCATTATCATAAGCGTCTTGAAGGTGCTTTTCAGCCCGTTTGAGCGATTCTATTTCAAATCGTGAATACACCTTTGCAGACTTGTTCGTTGCGCCCTTACGAGAGAAATGGATCATACCACGTTTTGTGCGGTCCATAACCCAACCTCTATCGTATAGCGAAAAGGCTTCACGCTCGGAGATGTCGTCTTCCTTGCGTCCGAGGACGGCGAGCACGGCGTAGGCGTTTAGTGTTGCCTGCTCCATGATCCTCGCCTGCTCCTCTTTTGCTAAATCGTATGCGTTCATTCCACATGCCAATTACTGGCTTGGCTGAGCCATTTGTTAAAGCGGCGAGTCATTATCCACCGCACAATGAGATAGGTTATCATAAGACGATTTCCTTGTCAATTTCGCACAATCTGAGTGCGTGCTGGAGTTCGTGGACATAGCCGATGTTGATGGATATATTCTCGGTTGGTAGGCCTTCATGTCGCGTATATTTCGAGAACATGAATATATTGTCTTTCCACCATATCATGCCTATATGATCGCAGAAGAATTGCGCTCCTCTACTCTCAAACCCGTTCTTCTTTAGAATCTCCGGCGTGAGTGGGACACCTTCTGCTTCGTGGAGATAGCGCGTTGTATCTCCCTGGTGCACACCTGTTAGTGTTTCAACTTGTGCAACTTGTCTGTCGAGTACTATGACTTGACACAAATCGCCTGCGAGGTCTTGGATGTAATCTCCAATCATTAAATCTCTGCTTTCCATATTGCTATGTGAATTATTTTGATTTATAACTGTTTCTCTCCTGATGCTATCCTGCCTAAGTTATTAAAGAGCACCTTCAAGGTCATAATGAACTGCTCGTCGTCGATCTCGAAAGAGGACTGCTTCTTGCCGAACAACTTGCTCTTGGTGTGCTCGATGATATAACCGGCCCGGTGCGAGATATACTCCAATTCAACAAACTTGGTGCGTGTGTTGCGTTCGAGCATGTCTATCGTGTAGCAGCAGATAATCATAATGAACATCAGTTGCCCGACTATCTCTCGCTCCTTGGGCGGATAGTGCATGATCCTTTGCTGAATCTGCCACCAGAGGATGTCCGTGTCGTGCTTGACTTCCTCGGCTATCTTGTCCATGAAGTCGCAAGCGGCTAATATCTCGTCGTCGGTCAGACCGCGATAGAGGATGCCGGTCTTGGGAGCGAAGATGGCATGGAATTTTGTCTGCATCTCGTTATACCATCTCTTGCAGTCCTGCTTGAAGAAGGTCTTGTCGAGGTTCTGATACATGCCGTAAGCCAAGTCGATGGCGCAGATAGGCGTTAGGATAGCCGTGTTCACCAGTTGCTCGTCATAGCGCGGACTGTTCTTGTCTGCAACTATGCCGGCCTCATAGAGGAACTTGTCTCTGACTTTTGTGAGTGGGTTCATTGACTTACCTCCTCTATCTTGATAAATACACAGCTATACATCCACCAATAAGCAGTAGCCATAATTTCCATGTGTACTTAATATATGAAATAAACTTTTTCATCTTACTCTCCTTTCTTGAAAAGTCGTTTGTACCAAGGCAGGCTCGGAGCACTTGGCTCCGGCTCTACCTGCTTGGCGTTATGGTTACACACTATGCCGTACTTCTTTAGCCAATGCTGCATCTTAGGGTACGACAGTCCTAATGCTTTGGCGGCTTTCTGCACCGTCTTATGGGTCTGCAAGGCATCCAGCACTTGCTCTTTGGTTGGTTGCTGTGTCATAAGGCTCCTATCCTTTTGAGTTTCTTCTCGGCATTTTGTTTGTTAAGTGCCTGAACATACAGGCATCCTTCATGCACCTCGGCTTTGTTCTTGTAGATCGGTTTGCCGGATTTGGTGTCGAAGATCACATCGTGTTTGACCATTGCAGGACGCAGTTCTTTGGTCATCACATTAAACTCAAAGAGGGTGTGCCCCGGTATCTTGCGGCGCCTGCCGATTAACTTGTATTCTTTCTGTTTCTTGGCGACCTGCTCAATTCTGGCCGCATCATCCGTCTCTCTGGACGTTGTTGGTACAATACTGCTCATAATTTTGATAATGAATAGTAGATAGGGGCGGCGCTAACCGCCCCTATCCTTACGTTTATTGTTCGATGATAACGATATCCGGGGCAACTGCTTTGATGCGCTTAATCTCCTCGTCGATAGCCATGTCACGATAGGTGTTCACGATCTCGTTAGCACCAGGCGACAACAGAGCAAAGGTCACATTCTCGCCGTCCACACGGGCGAACGTCTCAACCTCGATGACTTGCGGCTGCTGACCCTTGAAGACGGACAACATGAGCGTCACCTTCGGCGGAAGGTTGGAGTTAACCTCTTGCGCAAAGTTGTACGCACGGCTACCGTTCTCCTGCATAGCGCGCTCAACCTTCTGCTTGATGTCAGCCTTGTAATTGAGGAGCAGCGAGACAATATCCATGCACTCCTTGCGCTCGGCAAACCAATAGCGGTGCATCTTGAACAGCATCGCCAGTTCTTCGGGCTTCCACAGCTTCTCGCCGTTGAGGTTAAGGAGGTTGAAGTCCTCGCATCGTACGAGACTGCCTTTCACCGATCCGCACTTGCGCTCGTCCCGTTCGTTGAACAGGAGATGTACGCACTCTCCCTCGCGGTCAACGAGGATGGTGCAGTCTTTCTGTTCGAACTGGCCGGTTTTGATGCGTTTGGAAAGATACTCGCTTACGCTGTTGATTTGACCGCACACGTCATAGTGCTTCGGTGCAGTTTCGTCCAATACCTTGGGCGCATCTCCTTGACGGATGATAACCTCGTTCGTACCAGGTGCGAGGTTGAAGATTTGTTTTTCTTGATCCATAGTAGTAATTTATTAAACGTTTAACAATTAGTTCTCCGTTCCGGTCTTGAGACGCATGGGTTGGAAAACTGTTTTCTGCAATTCATCGGCGGTACACGGATGAGCCTCAATGCAGTCGCCGTTCTCTGCGATTACGTAGGTCATACGCTCCTCTTCGACTACGAAGCAGTAGCAATCACCGGTTACTTCCTTCGCCTTGCGACGGATGTCACCGATAAGAGTTGTACGCTGCTCTGTGAGTGGATCAAGTCTTTCCTTGAACTCCTTCATCGCATCTTTCTTCTCCTGCTCGATGTCGTTGATGGCGATAGATACGTTAGCTAACTCCTCCTTGCGAGCCTGCAACTCTTCCGGAGTGTAGCGCTGCATGTAGGTTTTCTTGACTACAGAATCCGCGTTGTCAGCGAGATACTGTTTACGTTGCTGCGGGTCGGTGTACTCTTTACCGATACCCTTTGAGAATGTTGATCCCATAAAGATAATAAAAATTTTATTGTTAACAATATGCCTTACGGCGTTAATTTACGAATCCCAATCTTTGTAATCGTGACAGGCACGTCTTGTACCAGGCACTTTCTTCTTTAATTTCGGGCAATGCCCACCTCTCCAACGGTCCACTTTCCATTGAAGGTGCTTGCAATCAGCACATCGACCGAAGCAAGCATGTATAACTCCTGCAGGCATAGCTACTAACAATTAAATATGTTATAGTCTGCTCCTACACAGATTTCTGTAGTAAGGTCCTCGCGCTTTAAGCCGATATAATCAAGCACGCTGTCCTTCCAATAGATTTTCGGGCATATTTCGTAGCCCCACATATATGCCAACTGAGTCATGAAATCCCGCACATCCTCCGGAGTGTAGTTCCGCTTGCCTGACATCAGGCCTATCTTATACAAGTCGCAGAATTTCCGTGTCTCGAATATCATCTTGGCACTGCTGTCAAGATCAACTATCGGCTCGATGCTTGCAAAGGTCTTGAAACCTGCATTGTGGAGTTTTCGCATAGCGTCTATACGCTCTGCATTGGTACTCGCACCAGGCTCTAATTCGTCATGTCCTGTTAGCGTAAAGCCGAAAGCGATGTATTCCTTGTGTTTCTCCCAATCTGCAGGAAGATCGCTGATAAAGTCCGCACGTTTGGTCAGTATTTTGCAAGGAACTTCCCAAGCGATAGCATACGACACAGCCTCGATGGTCATAGCCTTGCACTCCTCGATAAACGGGTCGGAAGTGAATGTAAAGAACAAACCATGCTTCTTGAGTTTTGCGATGTTCGCTATCAATTCATAACAAAATTGATTGAGAGCATCTTCTTTATCCTTGAAGCATTTCTTGAGAGTGGCTACCGGTGCACCCATAGCGTGACCGAGCAGACCGCGTTTGCAGTAGCAGTAGTCGCAGTCATTACTGCATCCTACGTAGAAGTTACAGGCATACTTGGCATATTCTCCAGCCTTGCCTTTCGGCGAGTATATCGCCTTACCATTTAATAGTTTTTCCATAATCAGTCTATCCTTTCACATTCGTAAGCAAATACATACGGATTGCTGTCCCATGTGCCACGCTTGCCTATTCTGTCGATAAGGAAAGCGAAAGCCTCACGAGGAGTATAAAAGTAATACGTCGTACCGATGACCGTATCTCGAACGCCATAGTGGTTGATACCTGTTTCAACATGGGTAATCCCTTCACGTAAGCAGTCCTCGTCGCTGATGTCTTGCAGGTGCTCCAAGCGTCTGCTTTTTATCTTGATGTGATGCGGCATCCACTCGGCTTTGACAAACATCTTATTATTGAATCCTTTAAGCGATTGAAGATATAGCAGTGTATCGAGCCGATCTAATGGCTCCGGCTCTGTTCCATCTTCTTTGTCTAATCGCACAAGTCTCTTGTTGTATACGTGGAGCGCCATATCTTTGTACTTCTGTGCGATTGCAACTATCTCGCCAACTTGGTAAACGTACCGCTGAAACATCCTCTCCGGTCCGACCATATTCATGATAGCATCCTCTACAGAAATAGTGCTTAATGTCTGTTCGTAGTACTGCTGTTGATAGATAGGGACATAATTGAGTATTACATCCGGGACTATGCGGCGCGTCATTGTCTTTGTTCCGTCGAACGTGGCTTGCTGCAAGCCGAAACGCTCGTTAAACATTATCTTTTCCATATGCTCTCATTTGATGATTAAGATAATAATGATTATCCACAATAATGCCTTGATACTCATTTCTGACCTCCTTTCTTTGCCAACTCATCGGCGCCATTGAGCCATGAGTGCAGGTTGATGTTATGACTGTCATCCGGATTAGTTACAGGGCACCAATAGTCAGGCCGTCTTGCGTAATGTACATTATTGTCGTACTTCGCAAGGTTCTCTTTGGCTTTAATGCAAAACACATTCTTTCGTGTAGCCATGAAGTCCTTTATCTCCTTGCGGAACTTGGCGATATTGGTCATGCCTTTGGCCCCCCACTTAATGAACACCTCTTGCCCGTCTTCCGGGAAAGTGTAATGCGGCTTTCCTGTGAATTTGTCGATAGACTTGATCTTCACCCATTCCATCGGCGTATGCTCGCTATGCCAATCGGTAGAAAAGTCATACCAACGGATAATAGCCGTGGCAATAGCCTCGTTGGAACCATAACGCTCCAGTAGCTTCGGATAGCTGGCTACTACCTCGTGGATGTCGGACATATTGAAGAAGTAATCTCCGAGCGACACAACTCCGTGCGGATCATCTGCCACAAAGAAAGTATCTGCATCCGACCACTCCATTATCTGACAGAACAGCCGCACCTCCGATTTGGCATTCAGCCTTGCATTCGTTGCAATCAGATTGCACTTTTCAAGTAATTCATTTTTCATTTTGCTTTGATTATAAAATTTTCTACAATGTACTCGTCAGTTTCTCTCATCATATCACCGATGGAGATAAATAGACTTTGCGCCTCCTCTATCTCCTTTCGGCGATATGCGTAATACTCCGACAAGTCTGAATCATCCTCCAGGCATTTAACGACAGGATCATCGCCTATAGGCTGGTAGATATTCATGAATGCACCAGCTACGTTGGTGTCTAACTTGTAGCGTGACATGACTCATAGCCATTAGTATTCCTCCAGATACAGGATTTCTTTGAGGCGATGGCCAAGCTCGTAACGCGCAGCCTCCTCCGCTCCGTCCTCGCAAAGTGAGAATTGGGAATCGAAAACACACTCGTTTCCTTTCTGATCGAGGTAGTGAACCTTGAATTTACGATATTTAATTTTTGCCATAGATTTGTTGATTAGATGATTAAAAACATGTGTTTGAAATGAGGTCGATTAGGAACCACAGCGCCAGTCCTGCTTCGAGCAAGCCGAGCAAAAGACCTATCAACTCTTCCATATCTCATAACTGATGGTGATGAGACCAAGACCGAGTTCTACAGTTAGCGGAATACCCGGCACGTAACAGATACGGAACGACAAGTTGAGTTGTGTTCTGACCTCGAAGCGACGCACTATTCGTGATCCTTCTTTCTGTTTGACGATTTGTTTCAGTATCATAATTAAACGTGTTAAAAGTTAAACATTACTTGATTTGTCTATGAGCGAAGCCACTTCAAAGCACCACTCACGCAGCACAGTACTGATGTGCTTTGGCGAAGACGTATAGCCGTCGTCTCTACTATCCGGAATGTCATTAGTATGTATCATGTCGTCTGTAGTTGCTCGTTAGCTATTTCGTCATCCCAAAACTCCTTGAACTGAGGATCATTCATAAAGAACGTCTTGACATTACGCTCGCCTTCGCGGTTTTTCTCTACCAGCAGAATACCTCTATCCTTCCATGTGCGCCCGGACTCATCACAAGCGTTGTGATCATAGACGTATGGACGGTGTGGGAAGATGATGACATCTGCATCCTGCTCGATATCGCCAGACTCACGCAGGCTTTCCATCTTGGGCGGTTGCTTCTCCTGACCTTGCGGTGGACGAGACAACTGCGCCAATAAGATGATAGGCACTTCCAACTCCTTGGCTAATGCCTTCAACTCACCGGTGACGTAACCAACTTCTATATATCGTTTCTCGAAGCGCTGATTGGTACGAATGAGACCGAGATAGTCGATTATTATTATATCCAACTTACCCTGTCTCTTCAACCGGCGTGCCTCGGATTTGATATAAGAGAGGTTACGACAATCCGGAGAGTCTGCAATCATCAGCGGAAAGTGCTGTAGTCTATTGAGGTTTTCATCCAATTGCTTGAACTCGTCACCACGTATTGTGCCTTGACGCATATGAGAGTATGACACGCCTTCCCTCGCCGCCATACGAGCGATGAGTTGCTTTGCTGTCATCTCTATGCTCACAAAGTACGTGTTCTTGCCTTGCAAACATGCGTGTTCTGCAAAATGGACTGCAAACTGTGTCTTACCCATAGACGGACGACCACCTACAACCACCAAGTCCGGAGAGCGGAAGCCACCGCTAAGTATCCTATCTAAACCTGCCAGGCCGGTACTGATAGGTTTGTTCTTGTTATCGGCGTTATCCATAACCCAGTCGTATAGTTGCCCAATGCACGTCACCATGTCCTTAGCTTGACCGGAAGTCGTATTGACTTGTATGTCTGTCAGACCTCTCTCTGCTATCTCCATCACTTCATCCGCATCGAAATACGAGTCAGATGCCATGGCTTTGATCTTCTCCGCAAGCACGAACATGCTACGCTGCACCTCGCATTGGTGCAATTCGGTTGCGTGCTGCACCAGATAGGCGGTCGTAGCCACGGAGCGCGTAATGTCAGCCAGATAGACAGGACCACCAATAGCCTCTGACTGTCCTTTCGCCATAAGTGCCATGGTCAAATCAAGAATGGTGATAGGCTTGTGCGATGCCTGCATCTCCAATAACGTCGCGAAGATAATCGCATTCGCTTCATCATAAAAGGATGCCGGAGTGATGATGTTCTCTACCTCCGTAAGCGCATGTTCGCCTACTATCAGTATCTCACCCAACACTTCCTTCTCCAATGCTGAGTTGCGAGGTATCTGCACCTCATCGCCAATCTTGATAATATGTCCTTTGTCTTTCATAATAACCTCACTTTATTAAACTCTCCATACGTGATCTTCTTTAGGCTTCTCATCGAACATGCGGAACACGTGATCGTCCTGCTGCTTTGGTGCATTCCGGTCAATGATCTCATCCCGCCAACGCTTGTTAGCAGGATTGAGATACGTAGCCGGATTCATGCGATATTGCACGTCAGGTGTCGATGCCACATATGCAGCTACCCTTGAAAGCACTTCGTCTTTCTCGGCTTTCGTCAGGCGCTTCCACATACGTTCCGCTTGTGCTCGCTGCGACTTCTTTCCGTATAGGTTCCAGAATTTCTCAAATAACTCATCAACCTCTCCCTTGGGAGATGTTATTGATTCTTTAGAATCATTAACAGAGGGTATATTATTATATTTATTTATTATATTATATTGTGTAGGATTATCCGATTCGGATTTCCCGCATCGGTTTTCCCGATTCGGTGATTCATACACATTATACACAGATTCGTATTGTCCCTTGTCATTACGATAGGACTCTACGTTAACATACCCGGCGGTTGAAAGTTCATTGAGCGTACTCATTACAGCGTCTTTCCCATCTTTGGATAACGCAGCCAATCCCATCACAGAATAGTCCCAATCTTCCGGGAGCGAAAGCATAAGAGTCAGCAGACCCTTAGCTTTCAGACTCAGTTCTTTGTTGCGAAGATGGTGAGTTGAGACAGTCGTGAAGTCGATTGTTTTATGAACTCTAAATACCATAGTGATTATGCTTTTGTTGGTTCAGCAAACTCAAAGTACATTTCGAGCAGTTCCTGCATCATGCCACGAAGACGGATGCGTTTGTCAATAGGTGCATCGCAACCGATAAATTCTTCATGAAGTCTCTTGATGTTATCGAACTCGGTCATTACTTGATTGGCAAGACCGGCATTGAATTTTGGGTCCATAATTCTAAAATGGTGTTTGATTGAATGGCATCACTACGCCACGTTGTGCTATGGTCGTGTGGATGCCGGTTAATAATTCTATTTCCTTTTTGAACCTCTGCGGCTCTGCGTTGTTAGCCGACAGATGGAGAAGCACGATGTCCGTCACCTCACGCAAGTCCGTAGCCTGCAGCATCTGTTTGCAATGCTCCAGACTCATGTGGCTCTGCAAGGTGCGCTGCTCCAACGGGAACGGCACTATCTCATGCCGGACGTTATCACGAAGCAACTCCAAATCATAGTTACATTCCACCATGATCTTGGTCAAGCCATCGAACTTATACTTGATGTAATACGTGTCAGTAGCGAACATCAGCGTGCCAATCTCCTCGTGCTTGATGAGGAAGCCAAACGGCTCCGGAGCGTCATGCTGCACATCAAACGGTCGTACAGAGAAACCTCCGAGGTTCACCGTCTTTAACGGTTGCAATGCTATTGGACGGCGACTATAACGGAATGTGAAATCATCAATAGTGCCTTGGCTGCAATAACATGGGAAATAGCACATAAATTCCTCTACGTACCTCATGTGATCGAGATGCCGGTGGGTAATGATACATCCAACCACCTTTTTAGAATTGAATTTCAAGGCTTTCAACACCTCTTGCACGGGGCATCCACACTCAATAATGAGTGCTTCTGCCTCGTTCTGCAAGACGTAACAGTTGGCCTTGGAACCACTATTGATAACCGTCAGTTCCATTACTCTGCTCCTTCGCTGAAAATGTCAGGTTCTTTCTGCTGGCCGAGCGGTTTGGCTCCGGGAGCTGGTGCTTTGGCGAAGACCTTTGCATCACCCTCCTCTGGTGGAAGCGGTGTCTTGTTTCCTTGCTCGCCAACCTCTACCTCTACGGCTTCTGCATTGTCGTTCTGATTGAGGTCCACATAATGAGGACGACCAGACTCGTCAAACACGGCTTGATCTGCCTTGATGGCATCTTGCAGTTGGATGCTCATCGGAGCGTACTTCGAGATAAGCAGTTTGATAACCGTCTTCTCTGCCATAGCCTTGAAGTTGGTATTCCAAAGACTTTTCTGCGTCTTATACTGCAAGTCTGCTTTGTATGACGCAGAGTGCTCTTTAGCGTGATCCAGCAACTCCTCATTGGTCATAAAAAGCATCTTCTGGAAACCGTTGAGCAACTTGAAATACGCTACATACCCTACAACCGGCGCTTTGTGACGCTCATTGAGCGGAAGCGATTTGAATTGCAGCATACCAGACAAAAAGTCTTCTCCAACAATCTCGCCTTCACGAACATCGCGGACATTCAGATACTCGAACTGACCGGAACGGAGGGCTAATTGGATGAAACCCTTTGCTCCGATCTGGAACTGCGCTTCCTTGATAACGTCAATGACTACCCATTGACCACCTCGTTTCTCCTTTTTGGAATTGTCATAAGGCACAGGATATGCCAGTCCGAGGTTCGGATCAAGCGGAAGATTGAGTGATGCCGCTTTCATAGCGGTCGTCATCAACGACTGTGTTGTACACTCCTGAAGGAGCGGATTACCGCCAACAATAGACAGCAGCGACGTCGTGAACTCCTGCGCACGGTTGCCTAACACCTTCTTGATGTAGTTCTGCGAGGATTCGCCATTGATGTCTTTTCTAATCTGGGCTAATGTATTAACTGCCATAATTAAATAGAATTAAAATGTTATTGAATAGTTAACTCCTGTCCTTCCATGACAGTGAGTGTGATGAGTTGCGATGCAGTTTTGCGAATGACGCTCACGCTTTCTGCGTTGTCGATGAACAAAGGCACGTTTGTCTCAATCGCCTTGCTGATGCCGTTCACGATATCAACACCGGCGTTGATACGAGTAGCCGAGTTGGTCTGTTCGTACGGAACACCGTCGATAACAGCCTGGCAGATTTCCTTTTCTCCATCGTTGGTAAGGTTCGGCTCGTACATCTTCCAGCGGACAATCTCAAACAGAGACGACACGCGGTCCTCTACGATGCTGATCTTTGCTTTCTTGAACGATGCGATCTCAAAGTCAATCTTGTCGCAGTTGGCTACAACCTGAGCTAACTCCACAGACTGCTGTTGCAGACGTGCTTTCTCCTCGTCAATGCGCTTGTTACCGGCCACACGTGCTATCTGTGTGTTCGCATCTGCGATCGTGTTGTCACATGCCCGGATGTTCGCAAGCAATTCATTAGTGCGGTTGTTATACTCTTCGATGAGCGTATTGGATGACTGCGAAGCCTCTTCCATCTGACGATTGATCTCCGCTTTCTCATTGAGCAACTGCTGATACTCTGCGTTTTCTTGCAGCATAGACTCAACGGATTTAACGCCGTCCATCTTTGCCTTGGCAACATCCAACTGTGCCTGCAACTGACCTGCTTTCTCGTCGATCTCCTTGATTTCAGCCTCGCACTTGGCGATGTCGATATCGGCATTTGTAACTTTTGCGCGATACTCACGACCTACCTTCTCCGCTGCCGACAGACGAGACAACTTGTCTTCGTTAAACTTCTCGATGGCTTTCTGCTTGGCTTCCTCAACCTTGTCTTCCGGAAGAGGTTGACCGCATACCGGACATGTGTCTTCCACGACTTCATTGTAGGTTTCTGCATTGATCTTACGCCAGTTATTTCCTGCCTCTTTAAGCGACTCTTCGTCTTTCGCTTTCTGCTTCGTCAGACGTTCAATCTCTGCCTGTAGTTGGGCCTTGCGAACACCTGCCTTGCTCTGCTCCGCAGTAATGGTAGGTATGTCACGACGAGCATCTTCCGTGAGAGACATGTGCTTTGCACTCGTCTCGTTGGCGATTGCTGCAATACGACGGTTCACATCTACCAACTTTGAGGCGAATTGGCCGGACGCATCTGCCGGACGCTTGGACTGATGGTCCTGGAGTAGTATGTCATACTCCGCACGCTTGGTCTCGGCTTCTTTTTTCTTCTGTTCCCACTCGGTTACGTCTTCCGTCACACGCAGACGCTCCTGCTGATCGATACGAGCCGGAATCTCATCAAGGTCTTGCTTTGCCTTGCTGCGCGTCACTTTGTTCTGACGAGACAGTTCCTCGACCGTCTTGCCTTCCTCCAGCGCTTTGAGCACTGACGGATAGTTAGCCGCAATCTCCTTCTCGTCAATCTCTCCGGTCAGGAGTTGCAGGAACTTACGGCGCTTGTCTTGGTCGATCGCCATGAACGCCGTTACCGATGACAGCGTGAACCACTCATCGAGCGTACACATCTCTGCCGTGAGTTTGTTGATGAAGTCACGCTCACCGTACGGAGTCTCGTTGATGTAACGATCCTGCTTGCGCCCTTTGAGCACTTCCACGGATGTACCGCGTGGCACTTGCCAATCCTCGCGCTGCTCACGACGGATCGTGTATTCACGACCATCTACATCCAGCACGAGTTCAACGCTCGTTACAACCTTGTGTACGAGTTCATTGTCCTTTGTGAGAGGCTGAACATTCTGTTCCTTGCCGAACTGATTTTTGTTGAACAGACACCACATATAAGCGTCATAGATGGACGACTTACCAGTGCCATTGGCTCCGCTGATCCGTGTTGTCTGATTGAACTGAATATCAAGAGCAACAATGCCCTTGAAGTTGGCAATCTTCATTGCCTTCAATGTGATATTACTCATAATTACGTTTGTTTGAGTAATGAATAAATCTGTTGTCTGCGTCTGTGACCGTTGTCACCGCATAGCGGATGTGCAAGGAGTCGAACCTCGATGTTACGGTTTTGAAGACCGTTGTACTACCGTTGTACTACACATCCATACTCTATCGACTTTCCCAAGCGGATAGAGCCGTATTCATTTCAATCAAAAACACTTTCAAAGAAAAGCGTTATTCTTGTTCTGAGGTTGCCAAGATGTACTTGCATGTTTCAATTACTTTCTTGACCGTCCTCATAGATTTGTCAAATCTCTTAGCCGTTTCTCTCATGCACAACTCCTTGTCAGGAAACTTATCGTAGTGTTGAACGTACCAGTTGTACATTTTCACGTACCGCTTCATCACCGTCATAGAACGTGGGATTTGCATTGGCTTTACGTTCTTGTCTATTCCGACCGGAGCCAAAGACTCAATAGGTTTCCTGGTGCTTGGTCCTTTCTTGATACCGTAATCTGTTCTCCTTAGACCTCTTTCGCGTCGCGTATTCGGTTTGCGTCCGTAGTGCCTACGTGTTTTATCGTACCATGAATGCTGACACATATACTATGCAGTTCGCATGATCCAAGTACCCAATGTCTCACCATCACGGGACTTTACAAGCCGGAAACTGCCGTTAAGCGTTCCTTTCTTGACCAACTGAGCGCATCTTGCACGCCAAGTGTAATAGTCAACCTTCGACTCTGAATAAGGGATAAATTCACTCTCACCTACCTGAAAAGAGCGTAAAGTGTCAAAAATTTCAGTTTTTTCAACTTTTTTTAGGTGCGTTTCTTGCATAATCAAATTATTTTTTGTAATTTTGCAGCAAATTTATGAAATAAAGTTACTCAAAATATAAGTCACTATCAAAGTATATTTTGAAAAACGCTGCAAAGATACAACTTTATTTTGATTTATGCAAATATTTTTTGAAAAAAATCAAATTATTTTTAGATTTTGTTAATTTCTAAATCAAACTATACTATGGCAAACTTTCAAAAAATCCGTACTCTCGCAGAAGAAAGAGGTATGACGCTCTCCGTATTGGCAGAGCAGATCGGCATGACCCCTACGGGATTAGGCCTTGTGATTAAATCCGGAAAGACCATGACGGATAAGTTGGAGAAGATTGCCCAAGTACTAAAAGTGCGTGTTGGCGTTTTCTTCGAGGAAGATGAAGAGAATGTGGCACCGACGACCGCAATTCCCTCCGACATGCAAGCCGTATTATCGCAAAAGGACAAAATCATTGCCCAAAAGGATGCGATTATCGAGCAGAAAGACGCGATCATTAGCACACTCATCAATAACCGGCATTAGGCATCCGGCGTTTCATCTTGTCAATAAGCAACTGCATGTTGGCTCGTTTTGCCTGCATCTGATTATAATAGAAATGACGCATAGACCAGTCCTGTGCGTTATTTGCCTCGTCGTACTTCACTTGCAAAGCCTCAATCTCTTTCTCATACTTATGGATGGCCCGGACGGTCGGGTTATCATCGCTGTACTTCTTAACTTTCTTTGCCATAATCAGATGTCTTTGGTGGTTTCACAATAGAAGTTACCGTTGCGAATGGCTGCGCCGATATTGTCAGCCATCAGTTCCTCGGCGGTTACGACCTCTTCCGTATCGTCGATATAGTGATAGACGATGTACTTGTCACACTGTTTCTGGATGTTCTTGGACGAACGTAATACGCCTGAGCGGATCACGAACTCGGATGATACATGCTTCTCCAGCAGTTCATCCAAATGCTCGATGCTTGTTACCTTAATGTAGTTCATAGTGCCTCCTTTCTTATCCGAAGTCCTTCGGAGTTAATTCGTTTAACCGACCCGTGAATCTAATCCAGTAGATGTTCGATGGGTCATACTCTAATTCACACGACAGATATTCTTCAATATCCTCATCGTTGGTCATTTCCGGTACGTTCTTGATGATGTCAACGTCACCGCAGTCTTTGCATAAAAGTGCGATTGTCATAATGTTTCAAAGTTTTTTACTTACCCAATAGATTTTGCAGACGTAGAAGTCTTCTCCGTTATCCGGTTTGATGAGTTTCAGGAACTCGTCTCTGCCGTTGCAGTAGAAGAAGATTTGGTTGTCTTCCTCTTCCGTTGTGATGTGCGGCTCGAACGGTTTGAGTTTGATAGTCACGTTACTCAGCGTCTCGTCCTTGAACTGCACCATGCAGCGTATATAGTCCGGATCGAACCCACGCTCTGCCTTGTAGGTATCAAGCCAACCTACCACTTCCTTCTTTTTCATAGTGACCTCCTTTCATCCAACAAAGTCGATGTAACCTTGTGTGCAGATTAGACACGGGTCTGCCTGCTCATTGTCATAGAGTAGCGCAAACATTCCTTGGAATAGAGCAACCTTCACCTTTGGATAGCCGCCTTTCGGCTCTTTCTGCTTGTACCAGTCACTCAGTTCCTTCGCAAGTTTCACACGCTTGCCGCTTTCGTACGTCTCGTTCTCGATGAGATAGTACGAGCCATTCATAATATCGAACTTCATCATAGCCGTTCTGATTAGAGGGTTATTACAATCTGCTTCACACCATACGAGTTGTACTTGTGTGTCACGTTGAAGCCTTGCTGACGTGCCCATTCACAGACGGAATAGTCGTACTTCTCCGGTAGCGCCCAGTCTTTCTTGACTTCGCTGATATGCGGCGCACAGATGATGATGTAACGCCCGTTGTTGCGGATAGCACTTGCTACACATTCAGGTAGCCAAGTGATGTCCTTCAATAATTCGTTTTTCTGCTCTTGTCGGAGCAGTTCTGCCATTGTTGCCATAATCGTGTTGTTTACTAATAGTTTACTAATTGTTTGCTAATAATTCGCAAATTGCTTGCTAATGAAACAAAGATTGTTGTCTATCCATGACGAGAACATGGTCATTTTGCACGATGAGGAACGGGCATTGTCCGAACTCCATCTTCCTGCACGTCCGCAAGTCTGTTCCGTGCGGGCATCCGTTTACACATTTACTCATAGCCCAACTCCTTTCTTTGTTGAGGGGTCAGACGCGGATCGTCCATCGGAAAGTCCTCCTCGATGAACTGCACTTGGTCCGGCACCAGTTTGACAGCATACGGGCCGTGCGTACCTTTGAGGTTATAGCGCGTACGCTCTGCCTCTACGATGGCATCAGCCTCTTCCTTCGTGTACACAGCTGCCGTGTGAGTGCCTGCCCAGAACTGCGTCTTCTCCACGTAGAAGTTGCCGAAGTCCTTGGGCACGATATACTTCGGTTCGGCATCATCATCCAGAACCTTACGTAGCAGCGTATTCGCGTCGTAGAACGCATTGGCGAGTTCGTCTATATTCAACTCGTCACCGATTGAGTCAAAGAACTCCTCAATCTCTTTTCGTAATTCCTGTTTCATAATCATTCCTCCTTTCTTTGGATTTCGTGGAACTCACACGATGCTACGACAGCAGACCAATAGTCCAATTCGTCCAACATATAGTCGGAAATCTTGGCTGCTATAACCTCCATCGTATCGTCATTTAGGTCTTCTGCCTTGAAGCCTTTCTGTTCAAGGTCTTCGCGAGTGACACCAATGACCGGAAACTCATTGCTCATTACAGGCACCTCGTGAATGTCTATTTCGAGCGACTGACCCGTGTCATTGTCCTTTGCCTCGAAGCCGGTCAGGTTAACCTCCTCGAAGTATTCGTCGATGCCGTCCTCGCGGTCTTTCGTCCAATGATTGCCCAGCACCTCGTCCAGATGCTCCAGCATATAGTCCTTGGCTGCCTTGTGCGAGTCAAAGATACCGCCTAACGGATAGGCTTGTGTGTTTGCTTCGTCGTACACACTAACGATGATGATAAAGCGTTTCATTTTGTTTCGCTGATGATTTGTTTCATAATTGGGTACGCATAGTCAACGAGGTCGCCATCCGTATGGATATACTCTTTGTCCTCGTTGCGAATAGACATCTTTTTTAGCCACTCCTCTACGTTGTTCTTGGTGCGCTCGCTGATGATAAGCGGCTTAGGCTCTGAGCCGTAGTAGTACTGACAGATAAGCGGTTTGTCCGATACCATCCGGAAGCCACCGTACGATACGCTCTCGTGCTCCCATAGAACCTCGAACTCCGCTCCTATGTCCTCGGTGAAGTCGTCACCACTACGTCCATCCTCGATTGCGTCTGCGATGTCACGCAGTTTGTTTGCGATGAACTCGTTTGCAAGTGTGTTTCCTTGCGGACCTTTGAACTCGACTACTACTCGGTCGATGAGTTTTAATTCTTTCATAATCAATTCCCCCAGTTTATAGAGTTATACGTACATCCTTCATCGTCAGTAAAGACACCAACGCTGATGGTGCATTTCTTATAGGTTTCCATTTGCTCATTGCGAACTTGGTCAAATAGTTTGCGCCCAAGCCGATCTACGTACTCCTGGAGGTAGCGTTGGAAGTGCCAGCTACTTTCGTCAGTCAGACTGTTTCCATAAGCGAAGAAACTATTCATCATTCTGCGGCAAGCTAACTCGTCTGGTGTGTGGTTGCCGATACCATTGCGCAAATCTTGTGCGGCTTGGTCGATTTGTTGCTCTGTCATACTCAATCCTTTCTTGACACTTCTATCTTGAACTTTCCGATAGAGATAGTATTGGTTGCACAGTCTATTTCCATATCATCGCCAGCGTGCTTGTCGAGAAAAGCCTGCTGCGTACACATATGGTCATTATGCGCCAAGACATCATAAACATCGTTGGCAAACTCATATAATTCCTGATCCATGGTTATCCTTTCTTTTGCCTTGATTGTTCCCAATTCTCGCGCTTGTAGCGGATTGGGTGGTTCGCTTTCATCCAATCATAGAAGTCGCCTCTGTCTATGACTTCGGTGCTCTCCAGCCATGCTCGATCGAACGTGACTTTTCCGTGCATGTTAGTGCGTCCGTCTCGCCAATAGACTCGGTTCCAACTGAACTGCACGTTGCCGTTAGGTCCGATATAGGCATCGTCCAACAGATATAACTTGTCAAACGGGTCTTTCGGGAACCCGAATAGATGACCTCGCGGCATATCAATCAGTTTTTTTGTTGCCATAGAAACCTCACTTTCTGCGTTAGATACAAGCGTAGATGCTTTCGATTTGCTTCTTGTACTGCCGTTCGTTCATTCCAGATGGAGGTGCATATTGATGTTGCTCTTCCATCAAAAGCGCATTAAGAAGCAGCTTCGGGAGCAGCCAATTATTATCCCACGAAGACACATCTATACTGCCGGAGTTAATCGCTCGGTCGATGTTTTTCCTCATGTGTTTACTCGCCTCGAATATGAGTGAGCGAGTCTTCTTTTGTAGTTGTTTCTTGGTCATAACTATTTCCCTTTCTTCTGATGTTGTTTAGGTAGTTGCCAGCCTTTCACTTTGGCTACTGCTTGGTTGAACTTATACCATACATCTTCATCCAGGAACTCGAAGTGCATCGTGCCCTTCTTGTATGCTCGGATTTTGAAGAAGCCGACTGTGCGGATGTAATCGTGCGTCTCTTTGTCGAAAACATCACCGGTCCAGAGGCCCCATTTGCCCCATACGAGTTTCTTAACAGAAGTAGATAGCGCAGGCACTTCGCCATAGTCAACGCCTGTTACGTAACAAAGAGCCTTCACTACGTCCTCAATCATGGCGCTGCCATAACTATTGAGGTCCACTTCCTCACGGCGGTAACTCCAGTCGTTGTATCTTGCTATGTACGGAACAATGAACCGTTTGTTAACCATGTAGTCGCTGTTCGTCTTCCACTTCTCGCCTGCCGTGCTGTTCTCTGCGCTCAGGCTACAGATGTAGTCGAATGCTTCCACAAGCGTCTGCTGCATACGATCGCCGTGCGTTGCAACGAGGTTCGCCACCAACTTGTAGATATTCTTCATGGTGAACGGCATATCTGATGCAATCTCAATCGCTCGGTTCAGGTCCTCCATCACTTTCTGCGTGACGTACTTGCTCATGTTGAACTCACGGAACACTTGTTTCCATGCGGACTTCTGCAAGGCTTTCTTGAACTCGTCACGAGTAATCTTATTCTCGCTCCAGCGTGCATCCTCGTTTGCCTTACGCGCTCCGAAGATGATAGGCTTGGTGCCGATGCTGTCACACAGTTTGTTGATGCGGTCGTTGTACTCCATGACGGTATCGAACATCTCTACTGCATCCTTGTACTTGCTCACAAGGTCTTGCACGTAGTTGTACTGCACTATGCCTGCGGTGTTCGGTGCTTCATCCTCGGTCATATCGAAGAAGTCATCGAACTCATGCGCTCCGGTTCGCGGTTTGTAGATGCGGATCAGACGCACATCAACATCCGTCCGGCGCTCTGCTGTCTTGAACATTTGCCCGATATACTCGCTGTTGCCGTACAAGTCCACCAGTTCATGCAGCCGTTGTTTGTCCTGCGTATCGGTATAAACGTACGTATCATCGTTGCACAATGCAATTATCTCACACCCTTCCGGCGCAACTTCATAGGCATGCAATATGTGTTTTAATGACTGCGAGAACGGAGGGTTCATAACAATCATGTCGATATGGCTCACCATGTCCGGAGTAACGGTAAGGAAGTCGCTTGCGATAAGTCGCGCTTTCTGGCCGACTATCTGCTGCAGGTCATGGTTAATCTCGCAACAGATAATGTCCTTGGCTCCTCGTTCTTTGAGCCAATCCACGATGTCGCCCTTGCCTGCCGATGGTTCAAGTACAATCTTGCCATTTACATCAGACATTGACATCATTCGGTCTATAACTTCATCCGGTGTAGGATAAAAGTCGCGGTTGAATAGGTTTTGGTAGTCCATAATCACTCCTTTCGTTTGGGTTTGATAATTCGGTATGCCCACGCATAACTGTTGGCGATCATCCAACGTGCATGTTCTAACGCTTTTCTCCTGCTCGGAAATGTGGCAGGCATGTAACGGTAGCCCCACTGATTATTGAGGACTACCGTTGTCGGTATGGCTTTCATAGGTTCAGCAGTTGTTTGAGTTGTTCAACTTTGCTTTTTGGAAATACCCATCCGGCTCCACAAGTCAGTTTGCCGTTGAACCGACCACCCATCTCTTTGAGTTGGTCTTTAATTGCTTTGGTATCCCCCACCACAGCTACACACTTCTCTGAATAGTCAATCATTTTGAACTCGCCTTCAATAGGCTGCATCTTCTTGGTCTTCTTCTCCTTCTTCGGCTCTTCCTTGACAGGTTCTTGGAAGTCCAATTCTCGTGCATACATTCGAGCGGCCTCGTTGAGATTATCCATTCGGCATCGAGCCGTGAACGGCAAAGCCATATTATTCACGTTGTCATCCGTCAATTCTGGATTGTACTCCAGCAGTTTGGCACGTGCTTTCGCTACTGCTTCATCGGACAGTCCGCGTTGTACCATGATATAACTTGCATCGCCGTACATCTTCGTGAAATGGCTCGGACACGGGTCCCAATAATCACCCTGCGACAATTCGTCCGGATGATACAACTGGAACTTGTGCGCCACGGCATACACCGCATCGTAAGTTGGTCCGTCCGTCCATTCAATCCGATACTCATCGCCACCGCTGAATGAACTATACCGCACACTGAACTTTGTCGTTGGGAAATGGTGCTTCAACTCTGCACGCACATTATTTCCGGTCGTTCTGCGTATCAACTTCCAATCTTTGCCCATATTGTCAATTCGGGTCAGATAGGGATAGTCGTTCTCGCAACGTTTCCGATCCTCGTTCGATGCCCGTTCTTTGGCTTGCTCGATAGCCTCGGTTACTCGGTCAAGGAAGGCGCAGTACTTCTCTGCCTGCGCTATTCGTTCATCACTCACCAATTCACCGCTCTCATCAAAGTAGAAGCCGATTCCGAACTTCTCGCTAATCGGTCGTACCGAACTGGTCTGCAATCGTTGTCTATGCGAGAAATACCCACCGACGAGATACTTGTCTTCTTCGAGATTGACTTCTCTCGTCCAATCGGTATTCACCCACGTATCGTCCTCGCTACCTGAATACGGATCGAGCGCAATCGCGTTCATCTTGTCGTCCACGACCACATAGACGCATTCGCTCATGCCTGCGCCGAAGCCATGCACAATAACACCACGGTCCAACTTATACTCGTTCACCGGAGTCATTGTTGTCCCGTTCGGACCGAACATCTGAAACATGTTTTGGACTGCACCTATTTTGTGCACTCCGTTAATAGTCTTTTCCATATAATCGCTCACTCAGGTAGAGCGTACTCCATGTTAGAAATACATACTAAGGATTTGCTCTTCGGTATAGCCTTCATCAAGCAGCGTGTACCACAAGCCGCTCGCCTTCATTTGCAATAAAAACTCGTCCATGGCTATTCCTCCGGTTGTGCAGTCATCTGATATATCGCCCATATAAGTACATAGAATGCCACTACGAGCATAATCGCTCGCTGCATACCCATCCGGGGTTCAAGCATACCGGCTACCAGCAGTCCGAAACTCGCAAAGCCCAGGACCATGAAGATAGCGCCAATAGTTACAATAACTCGTTCACCTCGTTCGGTGTTCGCCCATTTACGCGCTTTGATGAGTACGCGCAGACTCTTTACATGAATTGCTTTCATAATTCACCCTCCACTTTTTTAAGGTTATCCACTATGCGATACAAGTCGCTTTGCATCTGCTGAAAAGCACTTTTTTCTTCATTGCTCAGCGCATCATTCCCGTCTAATTGCATATAGAGGTGGGCAATCGTATTTTGCCAACACGATATACTTTCGTGCGCATCATGCACAAGATACTTTGTGTTCATAACTCTTCCTTGATTTGTTCGATTGAAACTTCGCCGTTCTTGATAAGTTCGGCTAAACATTTTGCTCCGGCGATAAACGCCTCTTCGTGAGACAGACCGCGACCTATACGCAATCCTCGATACTGAAAGGCACGATGCTGTATCTCGTCCTTTAGCGTTCTACAGCGCATACTCATGGCATGATCATTTATTGTGCGCACTCATTCAATGACTGACCGAACAGGCTTTTGAACTCCGCGCTATTCCACAATTCTTTCAATGTATGCCAATGCACAAAGTCGCGGAACGTTTTGAACCACTCCTTTCCGTGCATGGACTTCTGCTCTATCCAATACACAGGCTCGTTCAGATTATTCGAGCCTTGCACGATACGATATGTCGTTCGTGTTTGTGATGAGCCATCTACTCTATCAAAGCAGCTGAATTTACATAAGTGTTTCATATACTCACACGTTTTTTTTCTTATTAGGGGGATTATAGGGGGTGTTGTTCTTTTTTCCTTCCCAAACCACTCTCTTAAATATAATTCTCTCAAAAAATTATAATTATAAATTTATATATTTATTTGTAGCGGATTTTCCGATTCGGTTTTTCCGCATCGGTTCATCCAATTCGGTTTTTTCCTACTACAACTACAATCATACATAAACTCGTTCATCGTTCATCGTTCGTCTATATACGCATGATCTTACGTACATATACACGTATGTTAAACAGACAAAAGAGCATAGATTAACATGCAATTAGGGACTAATACGTGCGTTATACGCACATATTATTTGCTAACCTGCTTGGTATATTGGCTGAATAAAGTCATTCAAAAGCCACAAGGGGTGGCGGTCGTCGCCTCTGTCAGCCTCTATATATTCTTCGTGTGATATGTTACGATAACAAAGCCTATCTTTGCCCGTTTCCTGCCACTATGAGAGCACAAACGACCGCGACCGATAAACTTATCAGCGTAGCCATAATTTGCGCCTTAAAATCGGTTTCTGGGCAGTCGAAGCCTGTCATGCACAATAACGTGAACGTACACGCTACGCATCCGATGATTTTGATGATTTTCATATTGTTCATGGGTGTTTTGGACTCATACAATAGTATATTCTTAATAGTTCTATTAAGGATATTCTATTATATAACCGCCGTTCGCCCTGTTAATGGTTCAACAATTGCTCGCCTACGTTGCATAATACACGTACGTACTCGTCCAAATTACCGCTCAGCATGAGAGCGACCAAATCTACTCGTTCAAGCATGGTTCGCCCTCCTCAATGATTGTTTTTCACGCCTCCAAAAGCGCACACAGCTGCAATAATGCCCCATACAGATAGCACGATAATACTTTTCATTGTTGCTCGTCCACTTCGCACACGTCTGTTCGTTCGTGTGCCGGCAGTCCTCGTTCTCCGGTTTTAATGAATTGAAATGATACAATACGCCCACAGATCGCTCGTGGTTCGTTCGTTTTTAGTAAGGGTGCAGCCTGTCAGAGCCACACCCCCGTATTTAGGCATTTGTTGTTACTCATTCATGCATTGGTTACTATTGTTCACCCATGAAGAGTGCAGGCATTATAGGCGTGCATACTTTTTGCGTTGTTGCCGTCGCGGTGTTCGTTGCATGTTCTCGCTCGTTCATTACTGAATATCTTCGCGCATGTTCGCATATCCTTTGCACACACCTACCCAGCGCGGTCGCTCCCTTGTAATCGGTCACAACTCGCCCTGTCGTTCTATTGTTTGCCGTCCGCATCGACTATTCGCTCTACTGCATTGCGCAATACATGTATATACGCACAGGTTCGGCTTTCGTGGCGGTTCGGTCTTGCACCTTTCATTGCCTATTCAGGTACGCATACATCCCACACACGTTGCCACACGTGCTACCTATGCATACGCATTAGCCCTTTTTGTTCTTACTCGGCACTCATTCACTCGCAAGCGCACACTCTCATCCGGGCACACGTGCCCCGTGGTGTTGTTCGCTCGTGTTGGTCAGTATGTCAATGGTCGTCCCGTCTGAGTGCTTGCACCACTTTTCGCGGCTTGCGCTACTTACACGGCTTGCGTGGGTATGCTTGCACTCGCCCCTGCTTACGGTCTATGCGTGCAGGTGTGCTTGTGAACGTGGGCGGTAATCAACCGCCACACGTCCGAAAATTTAGAACATTTTTGCGGCTTGGTCTTGCAAGTTTGCGCGAGTCTTGCGCAGGTACGCAACCGCTTTTGCGTGTGTGGGTGCATTCTCGTCTTGCGCGGCTGCTTTTACGCGTTTTTCGCAAAATTGCAGCGCATACCATACAGACCAACCTTTGCGCGGCTGCTCGCCCGCCTTGAGCCCGTGACGCTCGCACATATATGCACGGAACTCTGCGAACTCGTCTTTCGTGAGCGTGAGCACGTCGCGTGGGATGAGCGTTCCGGTGGTGCAGTCTTTCCAAAGTTTGGAAAGGTTGCCGACAAGTAAACTTTTGTTTACTTGCATACGCTCGTTGTACGTTGCGTTCGTGCGTGGCTGTTTTTCACTTGCACCCGCTTTCGGTGCGTTTTTTGCGTTCTCCACTTGTGCGTTCTGCACGTTTGCTTGCGCTTGTGCGCTTGTTTGCTTGTCTGCTTTCATTTTTGCAGTGTTTTTGATTGTGAATAAATGCGCCCCAAATTACGCGGGCTTTCTGAGGGGCTTTTTTCGAAAACCGCTGCAAAATTACTGCTAATCGGCACAGTACAATTTTGTTGACGCAAGAAAATTTTAATATCTTTTTTAATTTATTTATATATAAATAAATTACACCCCTATATAATACCGATTTTTTTGCCATTTTAGGGGTACTCGGGGACATCGCATCTATCTAAGACCAGAATTTCACTTTTCAAGGATCAATAGCCAAAGGACACCCCCTGTCAAATGCTCAAAGAAGAGGCTGAAATGAAATTTTTTCAAAAAAATAGATTCCCGAAATGACAATATATGGACTTTTTTCACACAAAAAAATTCCTTCGGAATATATAAAAATAGCGTACAGACGGGTTTTGCGTGTTACAAAGAGTGTGAAAAATCTTGGCATGAAAAAATTCGTTATAACGGCATAAAATGAGTACTTTTGCGGCGATTTTAACAAAAATTCTTTGAAATTATGGTAAAAAAAATGATTGAGGCGCTCAAGAAGCGCTATTCAAACTTGGGGTTATCGGAAGAGCAACTGAATTTGGTCGCTCCGATGGCGATCTTGGGTTTGCCTGAGAATGCAGATGAGGCTGCGATTGATGCCCGAGCAAGTGAGTCGTACATTAGCGACATGCTCAAAAACATGCAGAGTCAGGCCGATAAGATTCGTACATTGGAGAAACGACCGAAGGATGAACCCAAACCGAGCAACAAGGGTGATGAGCCTACCAATCCTGCTGATTCGAAGCTCGACCAGGTGTTGCAGTTATTGAATCAACAGAAAGAAGCGAGTGATGCCATGAAGGCTCGTTTGGACGCTCTGGAAAACAAAGGCAAACAGGAAACATTTGATGCTACTGTTACCCGTATTGGTAAGGAGTTAGGTCTGAACGGCGACATGTTGGACTTGTGTAAAGCAAGGCTGTCCTCCGACATGGATGAGAAGGCTATCCGTGATTCTTTAGGCGCGGCCAAGAAAATGCTTATTGACAATGGAGTAAAGGTCGAAGAGGGTCAACAGTCCTCTGCAAGCCGTATTGCAAAGGAAGAAGCAGAACGCAAGGAAGCGGTTGATTGGGTAAAGGAGCACGAGATCAAATAACCCGATTGTATAACTTAAATTTTGATAACAATGGCTGTATTCCCTAATTCCAAGAAGGAGTATCGCGGCGTGATGAACGCATTCTGGATCGAGCCTGCCAAGCGTGACGTTATGGGTTACCGACTCACGAACGTTGATCCTGGCACCGTTATCTATCCCGGTACCCCTATTAAGACCGATGAGGCGGCTAAGACTGCTGTGGTCTGCAAGTATGCAGTAGTTGTCGATGTAGCTGAGGATAAGAAGACCTTAACCGTTAAGGAAGGTCACCTTCTGAAATCCACCAGCAAAGTAGCCATCTCCGGTGCAAGTCCGCTTGTGCAGTTGAATATCGCTAGCATCAGCGGTGACAATGTCATCGTCCTTAGCGCACAAAACAACTCCATCAAGGCTGGCGATGTACTGGTAGAGGTAGCAACTACCGGAGAGGGCCAGGAGGCTGTAGTGGCACCTGTAGCTCTGCCGAACCGCGTTGTATGTGCTCTGGCCGAGATCGACGAGTTGGATAAAACCTGCTCGGCGGCTCACGACGGCATTGTACTGCAGAACGTAGTACATTATCCGAAGGAGTATCTCAACGAAACCGCTTTCCCTGGCAGTATTCTGCTGGTAGGAAACCCGAAACTGTCATTCATCATTCAGTAAAAAAGGAGGTAGATTATGCAAACTATTTTTGAAAGCAACCCGTACTTCAAGGAAGCGCTGCGTAAGGTCAACTTCCGTATTGATGAGGCCTCCAAACGGAATGTGGAGATTTTCGGTAAAACTTGGGCAGAGAAGCACTTTACCTATGGTAATATGCCTCACCTCTCCAAGGATTTCAAGACCCTCCTCGGCAAGATGCACCTGACCATCGCTGCATCGACGATCAACACCCGTTCCGCTGAACCGCTCCGTATGAACCAAGGTTTCGAGGAGTTGGCTCAAAAGATGTTCACCCACGCTCACGCTTACAAGATGGAATCGGATTATATCCGTGACCTCATGCTGCGTGCTAAAGCGGCTGTGAACGTAACTGACGAGCAGATCGTTGATTATCTCGTAAATGAGATTTTCGATCAGCAGACCGAAGCCGTGATGGGTGTTCGCGCTCGTATGGATATCATCATCCTTGAAGCGCTGTCTAACCATGGTCAATTCACCTTCACAAAGGCTAATGATCCCCAGTCACCGTTTATCGGCACCACTATCGGTTTCGGTTTCGATCCGAATAAGAAAGGTTCCGTTGAAAACGGCAAAGAGTGGACCGATGCCCACAAGGCTACCATTGACCCGATCGCAGAGATCGACTCTGTTCTCAAACAGAACCGTCTCATCAAGCCGAAGAAGATCCTCACCGATTACTCCACTCTCCTGTTTATGCAGAGCTGCGATAAGATGAAGGGCTATCTCAACACGACGTTGTATCCGAACGATCCTATCTCTGAAACCAAGATCAACGGATGGCTGGCTGAGCACAAGATGCCGACCATTGAGGTAGTAGATTTCACCTGCGGTGTACAGGATGGCGACAACGTCCACGATTACACACCGTGGAAAGAAGGTCAACTTGTCTTCATCCCGCAAGACAACCTCGGTACTATCGAGACCGCGTACAGCGATGCTGAACTCGGCATGAAGAGCGATGGTGTTCAGTACAACCACTATGGTCGTATCGAGACCCGCCGCTTCGTTCAGGGCGAGAAAGAGAACTCTGATTATGCAGAGATCACGAAGGCATCGATGACCGGTGCACCCTCGTTCGTAACCGCTAAGAACATCATCACTTTGGACACTAAGAGAAATAACTAATCTTTTTCTATGGAAAAGACGAACCTCGAAGCAATCAAAGCAAAGATGTTCCCCTATGAGCTACCGGAGGACACGCTTGAGTTCCTGCTTGATGAGCAGGAGCTTGAGCCCTCCGAGGCTTATAGAAGAGAAAATCGTAAGGCTCTTATCAAAGCCGTTGTAGCAGCCCTCTATCAACTCATTTCATTAACAAAGGAGAAGGATAACGGTAGCGAAATGCAGTATGACCCTGATGGCATACGCGACATGATCAAGCGCTACGAGGGAGAAGCAAAAAAACCGCAAAACCGTGATATGACGCACGTCTGGTAATGAGTAGATACCCGGATAAAATAATCATAATGGAGGCAGTTGGTGGCACGCCGTATAAGCGCCCGGAATGGAAACAAGTCTATACCGGTCGCTGTCGCTGTTTCCTGCATAGAGAGTCCGGATATCGCATCGGAAAGGTGATGGACTGCACGCATGAGGTAGTCATCCCTGACCGTAATATGGTACAGATAGGCGAAAACTTCAAGGTTGGCGTAAAAATGCACACCAATAAAGACAACCGTACGTGGGATTTGGTGGGCTACGTGAAAGATTTTGCACGCTTTGACCGGGTGTGTAATCTATATTTTCAAATGGTCAAAGAGAATGTCATCTTTGAGGATGTGCCACCTCTCGCTATTAACACAGAGAAGCACGCTCTACACTCGTATGAAGATCAATGGTTCCTCATGGAGTCTATTGGACTTGTAGAAGGTGACATTATCATGGAAGATGAGGTTGTTACGCTTGAGTTCAAGCAAGGATTTATTCCTGCAGAAGAAGAAGGCGAAGACCCTATCATGTATGATGTACGCTTTTTTTCCAAGAATGCAGTAGGAGAATGGGTTGAAGATCGTCTGTTGCCTGTCAAATTCATGCAATCCTATACAGAAGGCTATTTTGACGAGAATACAGGCGAGACTGTTCATCGAGGAGAAGGATTTGGAAACAAGGTGTATGTATTCGTACCGGAATACAGGCGCTCTGGTGAAGTTGATCCGGAAGTAACGGACGAAGAGCGAAATGTAATACGCATTGAGGTGTGGACCCATGTTCAGTCCGAAGAAGAGGAACCTGAACTTGTATATTGCACCGAAATAGCAATAAAGCCGAAAGGCGTAAAGAAAGCAGAAGGATGGCAAGAGGAAGGAGAATAGGCTCAAAGAATTATTCTGCTCAGCCGTTTACCAAATCTCGGCTGAGAGGTATTCTATTCAACATGAGCACAGCAGTCCACAAAGGCGCTGCAAAGAGCCTTGAAGAGATTGCACCGAGTTTCCTTGCTTACGTAGCCAGTACCGAGCCGGAGTTTAACGACTACACAGGCAATCTGGCAAATGCTTATGCTGCAACTCTTTTTGTGAGACGAAAGTATGTAAAGACTTTCTATCATGACACAGGAAGGCATGGCGTAGTACATGAGGGCCCGAGAGGAGGAAGATGGGTAGCACTATTGCCTCCAGCAAGACACAAAATCAAGCGTAAGAAACTTCTGCCGATTGCTGAACGTTCAGCCGCGCGACACCGGCATGAATGGGGAGTTGAAGGCATCCCAGCTAAACGATACTTGAAAAAATGGGAGAAGGAAGGCGGATATAAAGGCAAGAGGACAGCTGTAAAAGGTAAAGCATCATACTCGGCCAGCCGTTTCGGAAGCCCTTATGCTCAAAACTTCCTACGTATTGAGAACCATGCTCCATATGCTGAAATGGTACAGCAAGGACGTGGATCGGTACACAAACACTATCGAGTACTTCGTGGCGCCGCATTGTACAAGATGACGCAAAGTGCCACTGCGCTCGTAAAATCAGTAACATTGAAAGAACTAAAAGCCGCTGGCTTCAAAGTAAAATAATATGAAATCAGAAGCAGGTGTTAAGAAATATATCTACGAGTGGCTGACAGGGTTGGGTATTGGCCCGGTGTTTCAGGACAGGAAACCCTTTGACAATACTACAAAACTGCGCGACCTTCGCACTTATATAGTGTATGACTTTCCGGATGGAATAGAAGACAATGGGATGTTCTACCGTGGAATGTGTACTGTGTACATAGGCTGCAGAGATACAGAACGGTTTGTTGCCGACTTAACAAAACTGGATAAGGCATGCTCACGTTTCTTGGAGGAGTTTGACTATAACGACGAAGAGAAAGGAGTTAGCTGCATCGATGTTTTGTTTGACGGTGACGATTCAGACGGAATAGGCAATCACGAATATCGGTATTCCTTCGATGTATTTGCCTCGAAAGGATAATACCAAATTAACATTATTGTGTAACTTAAAACTTTGTTATTATGGCATTACCGCAAAACAAAAAGACAGGTAGAGCGATTGCTGACATTCAGGCGCTTTATTTCCTGAAACATGTTGATGGCGAAGAGCCGGTTATCACCGAGAACCTTGAGAACCCCGATTGGTTCCCTGTGCTGACTCTGCGTGGAACCGTAAACACCAACCAAGACCCTCAGTCGCTCGACAAGATTCTGGTTGACCAGTTTGACGCTCCGATCGGTATCACGACCGAGCCGGGTGATTTCTCGTTCGAGGCACAGCTGCCGTCTTTGGCAAAAACCGACATCGAGAAATGGCTGGGTCAAAAACTCGTTGAGTGCAAAGACGACAACGGCGATCCTATCCTCGTTGATGGTAAGCAACTGTACGGTTTCTCGATGGATGGCAGTCTTATCGATCTCTCCGTGCTCATCAAGACCCGCACCGGTGACACGTTCATCTTCGCTCACGTTATGGTATCGCTTACCTTCGGCAAAGAGGAGAAAGTGTTTATCTTCCGCGTAAACGGTCAGGTAGTAGCTCCTTCCAACGAAGAGAACGAGATGATCTACTACGCTCACGAGAAAGCAGTCATTGCTCCGACCGGTGTAAGCCTGAATAAGAGCGCGCTCTCTCTGGAGGTAGGTGCTAACGAAACGCTTGAAGCTACTGTAGCTCCGGCTAACGCAAGCAATAAGAAGGTTGCCTGGACTTCCAGCGACACGTCTGTTGCAACCGTTGATGCTTATGGTAAAGTAGTAGCCGTTGGCGCTGGCACCGCGAACATCACCGCGACCTCCAAGGTTAACAGCTCACTGACTGCAACCTGCGCAGTAACCGTAACCGCCGAATGAAGAGGTCTGAACGGTAAATTTGTTACGTCTGCAGGAGATGAGATTGAACAACAACATTCGATAGAACTATCGGATGGCTCCGAAATGGTAGGAGTACACAGTAATCAAGATAGATATATCAAGATTACGCCTACCATTGACGGAGGTGTTGAGACACGAGAACCTATCACGCAATTAACCGCTGAAACGGATGACTCGACAATTATGTCGGCATCCATTACGGATAGTGGACTGATAAAGACTCGTTTCAAGAAACCCGGAAGAGTCAATCTCACAGTAACTGCAATTAACGAAGATACAGGCAACCAGATCACTTGCGAATTTACATTCGTGGTGGTAACGACAACTGACGTGATTGATGTTATTACCGGAACTGCCGAACCGAATAACTACAATACCGGTTCAGGCGCAACGGTAAAGAACTCATATCTCAATAATGTTTCGTTCAAAGTCAAAGACATATACAAAGACTTTGTGAAACTTAGTGTTGGTTTCGGTCACTCGCAAGAGATGGACGACCTGACTGTTACGGAGCAGAACGGCGTAATTACAGTAGAACATACTACATTGCGTTACAACTCTCCGAGCACATACTTCCAGCTCTTGTCGAAAGACGGCCAGAATCAGATAGGTGGAGTTCTCGTACAGTTCTATCCGGATGCGGAAGAGCATTATCCTCTCACAAGCGCAGACATGACCGTAACAGGTTATTACGGCGACGATAAACGAGACGGAGAAACGCTCAACCTTGATTTCGCATTTTGGGAAGGTAAAGATATCCAGTGTCGGTTCGGTATAAATCCGGGAGCACTACGTAATGCAGCAAGCGTGATCACAGAAGTAACATCCTCGAACACGGAAGTTGCAGTAGTTGGTCCTGATGCAACCTATATCAATAATGATAGACAAATACCTGTCAATATCATTGGAATAGGAACGGCTGAACTGACATTACACGTCACGGACGGACTGGAATATGACGAAACAGCAACTATTACAGTAGTTGTATCGTAGTAATCCGATAAACGAGGGGGCTGGGGAAAGCCCAGTACCCCTTGTTCTTTTTCTATCAAATCAAGAATTGTATGATACAGAAAGAAGCAAAACTTAACGACCGGGAAGCTCTGGTCGATATGATTGGCGACGAAAAGACGCCAGTCAAACTCCATAACGGAGAGACAGTAGAGGTTGGATATATCCGTGGCGACACACAGGATAAGATCGACAGCCTGATTGTCAAGTACGAAACGTTCAAGAAATCTCTAAAGCCAATCAAGCAGGAGGAAGGCAAAGAGCCTGAATACACTCCGGAAGACTTGAATCGTGGCAACAAATATACCCGTCAATTCTACGCCAAATGTGCGGCTGCTATTCTTATTAACACCTTCTGGGGCATGCGTCTTCGCTGGTGGTTGAAATGGCGCCTATTATACTATTTCAGCGGTTGGAACGGCGATGACTACCTGAGTATTGTGATGGAAGCAAAAAAAAAAGCAACGGAGCAGCAGTACTCAATGGCTATGGTATTTCTGATGGATATGACCACGACGTGGACGACGATGACGAAGAAAGAAGCCGAGGAATACCGTCACGAACTGGAATTGGTAAGAGAGCATCAATCATTGAAAAATTCCCAGGATTAGGCCAACCACTAGTGCTATTTGGAGGCTTGATAACTATTCCTAATTGGGGTTATCTTAACACACCAGTAGCACTAATGGAAGTGATGATCTCCGATCTTCCGCATGTCATGTATCATCCACCTAAAGAAGCTTCTGAGACAGAAGAGCAGATACGTGTTGATATAGCACGAGCACAGCGAGAGAAGATTAAGCAGGGCGGCTTGAAAGCCGTAGCGGGTCTAAATCTGAACTTCAAAAAGGTCATCAACGGCAACGAGCTATTGGAAAAGGCTAAGGCTGGAAAAATATAGACTCGCCCTTCTCCTTCCAAGCTTTCTGTTCGCAGATGAACAGATCAATACGACAGAGGTCGGTGGCACACTTGAAATGATAGTTGCCATCGGCTTCTTTTGATGCAATGATGTCAAGTGCGAAAGACCAAGGTCCATAACTGATACCGGCACGCTGCATCCGTGCGTCGATAGTAATGATACCTCCGTCATTTACGATACGTCCACTCGCATCAAGCTCTGTGATGGTTTGAAATACTCCGTCCTTCTCAACAGGAACGCTACAATTGAATTGTAACCGCGTTTGCAAGCCAAACATGGCGGTTGCTACAAATACTTTTTCTTCCATAATTCAGTGTTTGATTGAAATTCGCTGCAAAGGTACAATTTTTTTCTCATTAGAGCAACCCCCCTTACATAAAAAATAATTCTGTTATATCGAGCGTAATACAATTATTTTACTGATATTGTGTAAATTAGAAACTATAAGTACTTTTGTCAAAAATTTCATTTTATGAGCAAAAGTAAGCCAACACCGGAGCAGATAAGAAAGAAAGCAATTGGACTACTGGATAACCGATCCACAGATAACGACGGCATGCTTATCAAGCGAGACAAGACAGTATCCATGATTGATCTGTTCGGTTCGGAACAGATGACAGCTGTTGCTTATTACGTTTCCGATCTCCTTGCAAAAGGCTTCAATAACCAGCAGATTATTATGGCTGTGAAAGACAGATACGATCTTGACTGGAATATGCGAAAGGTAAATCTTGTGAAAGATCTTCTGCATAAATTATGGCGGTGCGAGACTGCCCATGCAATGAATGATCAGGTGGCGCGTGAGATAGCAACTATTGACACACAGATAAGAGAGACTTGGGAAGCGTGGGAGTTTAGCAAACGAGGTATTAAACACACGAAGACACGTACCGAGAATAGCGATTCAGAATGCGACGAGAATCAGTATAAAATCACCGAGGTTGTAAACGAAGAAACGACTACCTCAGGAGATGTGAAGTACCTCCAGCATCTCAATGAGCTTGGCAAGGAAAGACGCAAACTGCTTGGACTCTATGCGCCGGAAAAGAAGACGCCAGGTTCCGGAACGAATAATGGCACGATCAACTTCGTTGTTGTAGGCAGCGATGGAAACTCATTAAGCGCTCCGGTGATGCCAGTGGCACCGACTAATGATGTAGAGGAAGCAAATGTTGAGATCGTCGATGACAAAGAAGGTGGTAACGGAGAAATAGATAACCTGTTTGCAGAATTGATGCATGGAAGTTAAGATAATCGGAAATATCGTCAATAATATCGTAAAAGGTATTGAAGAAGGTTACTCGTTGGTAGCCTTGCAAGGTAGTGCGCGTAGCGGAAAAACGCGAAACACTATCATTTTCATCATCATGTGCTGTCAAAATCCGAACATCGTAAACCAAATGATGCTCAAATACTATCCAAAGGCTCTTGAGAGATGGGAGGATGCGGTTCGTAGAGGCATCATCGATGATGAAGACAAAGAGAAAAGAAAGCCCACAAAGCCGGAACCTGTAAGTAAAGTGCGTGTCAGTATAGTGCGTGGATCATTGCCGGTATTGAAACGTTCTGTATTTGAAGATGACTTTAAGCCAGTGATGGAACAGATGGGGTTATGGGACGAGAAGCGCATGAATAATACGACAATGACGTATAAGTTTGCCAATGGCTCGTCTATAGAGTTCTTTGGTACAGATGGTCCGGAAGGAGCGCAGAAGTCAAAAGGTCCGAGCCGTGACATCCTGTTTTGTAACGAGGCTAACGAGATCGAGAAAGAAAACTTCAAGCATCTAAAGATGCGTACACGTCTGTTTGCAATATGCGACTTCAACCCGTCCTTCACCGAGGAACACTGGCTATACACAGAGATGAACGCCTATGGTACGTATCACTTCATAAGTACATTCCGAGATAACCCATTCCTTACGACGGCTATTCGAGAAGAGATATATTCGTACAAGACAACAAACCCGGCATTGTGGGAGATATATGGTCTCGGGCACTTCGCCATTGTAGAAGGTCTTGTGTATCCAAAGGCAACTTGGGATATAATCGACAAGACAGAGCTGCCTATCAATATCCGACTGGAGAAGCGTATCGGAATAGATATCGGATTCTCCGGAAAAGGAGACCCTACAGCAGTTGTATTGTGTTATACTGCAAATATAGATGGAATCAAGCACCTATGGATGGAGGAACTTGTGTATGAGAAAGGACTAAATGAAAAGCAACTTGCATACAGGCTTCGTCCATACAATGACATCAAGAAGTACATTGACAGTTCTAACCCGTTGTATATCGAAAACCTTGAAGATAACGGCGTTTCGCTTCTATATCCTGTAGTCAAGTATGCAAATTCTATTGTGGATGGTATTACGAAAGTACAGGGATACAAGATACACGTTATTCGTGGTAGTGTGAACCTGATCAAGGAATTAAATAACTACTGCTGGACGAAGGATCGTCACGAGGCGTTTACCAATGTGCCTATTGACAAGTTTAACCATGCGTGCGATGCTTTCCGTTATGCGATCATGAGCGACCGATCAGCACGAGGAGGGCGACGCAGATATACTAAAGCAGAATTAGGTATTACATTTTAACATCATCAATATGGAAACAAAAGAGTTTATCAAGAAGCTTAAAGACAGAAGCCGTGTGCCTTCTATCATCGCACTTCGCCAAGCGCTGTGCTATCATTTGTGGAAAAACAACATCCCTTGTACGCTCATAGGCAAGTTATTGGGCTATACGAGACGTAATGTGTATATCTCTTGTTATCACGTTCAGGACTGTCTGGAGGTAAATGACAAAACGCTACGCAGCGCTATTGAAGAGGTAAGGCAGCATGATATTCAGATCAAACCATACACAATAGACGGTAATATCATGTCGAAGCATGCCGGGTACAGAATGATTATTGACAATATAATTTATTAAGCATATGGGATTCTTTCAAAAATTATTCGGATTCGGTTCAGAACCGGAATTGCCGAAGTTAGACAAGAAGGAGGTTCTCGCTGAGCAAGCCAAGGAAAACAACACCGTTATTTATGGCACTCGTCTTCGTGAGACGCTGGAGGGTTTTCTCGCCAACGCAGAGATTGATAAGGCAAAGAAGATGTTTGCATGTCATCAGATGGAGGCTTTGAAGGCATTGAGCGAGTATCGTTGTGACGAGCACAAGATCAACGAGCGACCTAACAAGAAGCGCAAGGATAAAGATGACTATGAGACATCAAAACTGCCTCGTGCCATCCAGCGTGGTACAAATGAGACGGCTACCTTCTTCATGTTCGGAAATCCGATCAACATCACGCTCGGAAACAAACCGAAAGAGGCAGAAGAATTGGCTGATGCTTTTGAGGCCTTCAAGGACTTCTTGGACGATATGTACTTCAATGAAGACCTCTATGACTGCCGACACATTACCGGATCGGAAACGGAGTGTGCAAAGCTTTATTCGTTGTACAAGAATGAGGATGGCGAAGTAGAAGTTGTGTGCCAAGTAAAGAGCAACGGTAATGGAGATGTGCTCTACCCGATGTTTAACCAATACGGAAAAATGGTTGCTTTTGCTATTGGCTATTATATGCGAAACATCGACCTCGAAATGGAGGAGCATTTTGATGTCTATACGAGCAAGAAGATTTGGCATTTCATCAAGCCTGCATCAACTCCGAAAACTTGGGTATGTACTGACGAAAAAGGAGAGCCGGAGGAAAATCCTTTCGGCAAGATTCCAATTATCTACTACAACCATGAGGTAGATTGGGAAGGCGCACAACAGCGTATAGACAAACTGGAGTGGCGAGACAGTAAGCATAGCGACACGGTTGAGTATTTCGGTGATCCGTATCTGTTGATGACAGCAGACCTTGTGGACGACCGCATGGCTGATCCTACCGAAAGCGGAAAACTGTTCATTGCCGACAACAAAGACAGCCGTTTCGAGTATGTTACTCCCCCAGATAGTGCCAACTTGGTCAAGAACGAGCAGGAGTCTCTGCAGGCATCTATTGACAAGGACACTCTTACGCCGGACTGGTCATACAAGAGCATCATGGGTCTCGGTACGCTATCCGGAGAGGCGATGCGACGCGCCAATCTGCCAGGCTATGTAAAGCGTGCAAGACTTGCTATCAAATACAATCGTCTCATCAAACGCGATCTGCACCTGATTGTGCATATCATGTGCAATTATAAGTACCTCGCCAATAGCGACATGTGCGATAAGTTACGTCGTATGAAACTCAAATTCACGTACACTGATCCGTTTGTTGGTGGTATTGAGGATAACTCTACCGAGGTCGCTACTTTCCGTGGCGCCGGTGCGATGTCTATCCATGCCGCTGTTGCAGTTAATCGCCACGTAGAGGATAAAGCCGCCGAAGAAGAGCGTATATGGGAGGAAGCAAAGAGGATGGCTCAAATAGAGGCAGAAGCGAAAGCAGCTGCTCAGGCAAAGACAAAAACTAACAATAATAACAATACCGAGGAATAATCATGGCACAGCGTTTTAAGGACTTTTGGATTGCCGTCGGCCAGCCGGGAGCGTACTCGAATAACATGCAGTATGATGAGGTATTTGGACTGAATGCGAGGTTTGGTATCAAAATCAAGCACTCGCCATATTCTCCAATGCCGAAGATCAAGAATATGGTCGTACAGTCGTGGAAGGACGAAGACGGCGACGATGTATGGTTGCCGCGTGTGACTGATAGCGAAACAGGAACGTATAAGCCTGCTATCACACATGAAGCGGTTGATTTCGTGCCGAAGTTTGTCATCTTTGGCAATGCCGCAGTTACAAACTCCAATCAGGCTATCCGCGAATTACTCAATGCGATCGAAGGAAGATGGTTGAAGATTTATGATGAGTACACCCAGATGGGCTATGAAGGAGTGTATCTGACGGACGCTGATGACGATCCAAAGTTCAAGCGCCGTAGCTATGACTACGTTGAGTTCGAGTTGAAGTTTAAGATAAACGGTCCGAATATAGACGCTCCGTTTGATGGTATAACTATTGAAACAGCATAACAATGAGAGTATTTCGTGACATATACAATGCACAGGGTCAGTTCGTAAGGACTGACGTTGTGTTTGACATCATGGAAGCTACGTACACCGGTCAGGATATGGGTAAGCGTAGCATCGTGGCAACTATCAAGTATGCGACGCCTATTGACTTCCAGATGGGTGATTACGTAGAGTTTGCCATGCAGTCCCTGGTGCGTGATCCGGGTCACAACCGAGGTGAGGTAATGAGTCCGGCAGAGCGTTTCTACATTTACACGGAGCCGCAATGCAAGAAGACGGCTCGTCCGATGAGTGCAGGCGATGCCTTTGAGACAACCGTCACCTTCTATCCGCGTCAGTATGAGTTGGCCGGAATCCAGATGCGTGACTTCGTGCAACAGGAGGCGAATGCCGAGACGCTTATCTATACCGGCTTCGATAACGTCAGTTTCTATGGTGGTGCCAAGGAGCTGCTTGACCGCTGTATGGCGTGCTTGAAGCAGTATTATAAGGACAGCCAAGGCAATCCGTTGTGGTCATACGTACTGGCCGATGCACTTAATGAGGACAAAAACAACGCCTTGGAGCGCTATGCTTTCTCCTTCTCCGGAAACAGCGTAATGGATGCGCTGATGAAGCTGAACGACAAAGATTATATCAACACGACCTTCTTCATCAACGGTCGCACGATATACGTCGGCTTCAAAAGACCGTTTCTTTGTGCCGTAAACGCCGCCGGGTCGATTACCGACAGACCGTTGGATATGATGTATGGTAAGACCTCACATCTGCCAATAGACAAGACTTATGGCGGTTTGTACGATATTACCAAATCCGTAGGTGAAGAGTTACCTATTACGAAACTATTTGCCTATGGTGCAGCGCGTAACCTGAACAGGTACTATTGCGCCGACCGTATTCAGTCCGGGCGTTTCGTTAATAAACTGATGCTGCCTTCGTTTAGCGATGATGGTGTGACGGACTGGATCATCTCGGAAGACGCTGTAAAGAAGTACGGCATCCGCGAGGGTAGTAAGACCTTTGAGGAAGTCTATCCGTCTCTTCGTTACATGACATATGCCGATATTCGCGGCATCAAGTATTGCATCAAGGTACGCTATAGCGGTTTGAGCGGTGATGTGTTCGAGAAAGATGGCGTGATGACGCACAAGAACAGCAATTCCGCTTATCCTGTGGCGCGTGTGCAATGCTACAAAGTTGTACCATGTACCGGTGTTGAAGACCAGCAGACAGGCGAGAAAGACGGTACGGTCGGCTGCAATAAACTCGTGGAATGCCAGCCGCCGGAGGATTTGGCTGTATTCATACATGCTACAGGTAAGACCGTCAAGGTGCTGCTGTATGGAGGTGCCACGAAAGCCGAAGCATGTCAAAAGCAGTTGGCGCATGATGGTAAGATACCGACCACCGATGGTAATGCTCCTGCAGCAGATTGGTCTAACTGCTATGCCGGTGCATGTTTCGCTGTGCATGATATAGGCTTCGTGGACATGAACGGTCAGACGTATGATGCCACCGAGCGTGCCAACTGGTTCACGGCTCCGTTCCTGCGTACGTTGGAGTATGATCCGATGTACACTCCAGGAACGGCACAAGAGCGTGCAGAGTTGCACCGTATCGAGTACGTAGATACGTTCTGGTTAACGGACCTCTACGTGATGGAATACGAGAACGGAGCTGCCAGGTATGATGCACAACGCAGTTTCAAGCGTGATGGCTATTCGGCATGGGCATGGCCGAGACTGAATGACCAATCGAATTTCCCCGGCTCGCTGCCAGTGAACGAGGTGGTGGCGGTGGAGCCTGTGACGATACCGGATACAAGCGATAACATCAATGGCGGTCGGCAGCAGCATTGGGACATCTATCTGCGCGACCTCGGCTTTGCTATCGACGAGCAGAATGACTTCGGTGAGTTGGTGTTTGTCTTCTCTACCCCGGTAGTGAGCGTGCTGGATGGCATTCTGGCCGGACGTGAGTTCACCATTGACGGAGGCGAGAACCTGAACGACTTCCAAGAACGTGTGATGTGTGCCTATGACGAGAACGGCAACTTCAATCAGGACTTCTTGGTGCCTGGCGACTCAATGGATTCGAGTGTGGCTCAAAAAGCTTATCTGAATGGTGCTATATGGCGCATCCGTCTCAATCGTAACGACAATGATAGTGAGTTGAGTTCAATCGGTCTCGTCATCCCGAATACCGATATACACATGAAAGGCGGCGATCATGTGGTACTTCTCGATATCTATATGCCGGACATCTACGTACGTGCTGCGGAGCAACGGCTGCTGCGTGAGGCACGAAACTACCTTGACAAGAATGACCGTGGCAACATCAAGTACTCGATCAACTTCGACAAGGTGCGTTTCAATCAAATACAGAACTACTCTCGTCAGATGCGTGAAGGCGTTATGCTGCGTATGGTAGATGAGGACCTGAATATCTCTTCGGATAACAAGGTTCGTACCATTGTGCAACATACCGTGCCGTTAGAGACGCAAGTGCCGTTCTATACCATCAACTCGCAGACCGGATCACGGCAGATTGATACGTTATTTGAGTATGGAAGACCAGGTAGTGGCTTGGGATTGTTCAAGGACACTATATCAAGTTATAACGAATCACAAGAGCGTTTGGCTCTCAAAGTACCGCGAGCATCCAAGACATCTGAGTTTGTCAATATATATGTACACGGTCATAATAAGACATACGGCACATACCCACAACATCAAAATGCCTATGCATATGATGATGAAATATGGATTGTTGAGTTTGATTGTGATTATCCGCTTTATAGCAGTTTGACTCGCTCCAATCAGACTGATGTAAATATAACGGAAACTATCTACGAGCGTAATGAGAAAAAGGCATATCCATCAGAAGGTACTCCGCTGCCTGCAATCAGTAGGGATTATGTCAGCTTCAAGTCCGGTAAGTTCTATGAGGTAGTGATGCAGGTACAGGATGCTTATTGGAGTGAAGAGAATGACGATATCATATTGTCTGTATCTCCGATCGACATAGAAACGAGATATGCCATAGACGAATACGAATGTGAGGCGAGCGATCCTGTTGATGGCTGGAGGACTGTTACATACAAGTTCCGTCTTCCTGATAGCTTCAACGATATGCAGGGTTATTATATAGGGCTATACTACCTTTCGCCGGATAACAGCGGTGAGATTAAGGTGGACTATGGCGCTGTGCGTATATGCTCCGTTACAGAGAAAGACCTTGATGCACAAGGACAGAGTATCAAGTATGTCGATTTCAAGGCTTCACAAGTGACGATCAAGATACAGGATAACACACGTCCTGCAGACAGCCGGATCAAGGACTGCTACCCGGAGCCTATCTACGAGATTCAGGCGACCATTGAGGAGCAGACCAAAGCTTCTTCGTGGGGTTCGCTGATGAATAACGTAGAGAAGACACGTATCGAGTCAGAAGAGACCAAGCGGACGTATGAGATGCTGGCCAATATCGCCCGTCAGAACTATCAGCAACTGCTCAACTTGAAGAATAACATCTTCGATCCGGATGGCACATGTAATGATGTCTTCATACAGACGATGATGCTGCAGGTCGGTGCGGACTCCATGAACTACCAACTGGATCGCACCTTTACCACTCCTACCGGCGTACGGAGTAACTTCGATGTGTCCGGGCGTGATGTGCAAGGCGGCACGTATGACAAGTTCATAGTGTACGATGATGATGTACTGCATCACTTCGTCTATACGCAAGGAGCACAAGGCGGTACATGGGGTGTACGAGGCAGTTTCGAGGCGGTACTGTCACCTACTACCGGAGAGAATAACGAGACCATCTGGCCGACGTATTTCGTCTGCATCAAGTGCCGCAAGGACACGGATAATGATCCTACGGAGGTGACATGGATATGCTCTACCAAGCAGTATGCCGTGAATGATGATTCCGATACGAACTACTGGTACTTCAACTGGGGCATCCTGACGGCTAACAGCGACGGCTTCTATAGCCTGACGGAAACACGAGGTAATGCCTATATGTATGGTGACAACCTCATCTGCGGCAAAATTAGTACGCTTGCCGGTAACTCGTACTTCGATCTGACGCATGGCAACTTTGTGTTGAGTGAAGGTGCAGAGGGTAGTGCTGCATTATCATATATTGACGGTGTGCTTACTATCCGTGGCATGAAAGATGGTGATGGTAGAGACATCTTGGAGCGTCTTGGGTTAGCTATAACTACTGCTAATAATGCGGCATCTGCTGCTGCTAATGCGGAAGCGGCAGCGGCTGCTGCTCAACAGGCGGCAGAAGCGGCACAGCAAGCCGTGGATAAGGTCACGAATGACGGCATCATCAGCAAGGGTACGGAGAAGCAAGAACTGAACCGTGAGTTTATTATTATCGCAGGCAATACCCGCGATGGTGAAAGTGCTGACGGATCGTATTCTAAAGCGATTACGCAAGCTAACCAATATGGTGTGGATCACACTGCATTGGACTTGGCGTTTCAGGATTTGTATGCGGCTATGAAGGTGGTTCTCGGTACAAACCAGAGCACAGGCAAGATTGACGGTAGCAACATTCAAAACGACACGTATATCGGCGGTGAGATAAATAGCACACCCACATATCACATCAATATTCCGTTTGGAGCAAATCTCTATGAAGGTGCTGATCCACTTACGCTGAATAATTCTTTAACCCAATATCAAACTGCTGTTGGAATTGTACAAGGTGATAAATATCGTCTGTTTGCGATGCGCAAAAATAGCGATGGATGGCCGGTAGAATTGACAGAGTTGAATGATCAAGGTACTTGGGTCCAGACATTAAACGATCTTGGCACGAGCACTCCTCAAGAAACGAATGTATATTCTGATTTCACGTCAAGAGGTGGCGCAAAATTAGATTTATCTATCCATCTTGAAGGTGGAGATATTGGATATATTACGCTCGAAGGAATCTATTTGCGTAAGTTCTACAATATCGACTCTGCAAAGTTCAATGAGTTATGGAAGAACTACTACGACGCAGAGGTAGAACTTCTCAATCGCATATCGAATGCCATTGACGAGCGCGAGATCGGCGGCGAGAACATGATCGAGACGATGGGTCGTGAGTATGAATCAACCGACACATATACCGGCTACGCATATCTTAGTATTCCTTTCCGCAGAATCAACAATATGGGCGGCTATACAGCATTCCCTATTGGCAAGTACGTGTTCAGTGCCGAGAAGATCTCTATATTGAGAACTGGTGGCGCAGGAATACCGCCAACTGGCATATCTGTGAAGATCGTCGATAGCTCAGCTCGCTCTTACAATACGATCGCTGATGTTGGATGGGGCGATAATGTGGTTAGCAAGTTTGAACTGACCACAGCCAAACCGCTATTCTTGCGAGTTAGTTGGCAGTCTAGCGAGGAGTGTCGTGTCTATATCAAAGATGCGATGCTCCAGCTCGGCACCAAGCAGACTGCATATCAGGACTATGTAAAGCACTTGACTGATGCGCTTCACGGCTCAACCGAGATTGCTGGAGGTCTTCTGATGACCAATGTATTGATGCTTAAAGATGAGAAAGGGAATGTGCAGGCTGGTATGTCTGGTTTAACTGGTGACGCGCAGACGCAGGAGAATGTCCTTATGTGGGGAGGTGGCACGTATCAGCAAGCATTGGATCAGCTCAATGGATTGCTTAATATACTTCCGGTTCTCATTACGAAGACAGGTATAGGTAGTAAGATAGGATGTTTTGAAGTTTTGAGCAGTACTTCTGTTAAGGTATCACATCCGACAGATAGTGGTAAGTACATCACCATAGACGCAGCTACCGGTATTCATGTGTTCAGTGGAGGCGAGGAGGTGATCACCATCTGTGCTGATGCCGTTGTTGAGCCGCAGGAGTTTGGCACATATTTCCCAAGTTCTGACACTACTTCTACTGTAGCAAAATCTACTACACATTTTACGAAAGTGCTCGGTACATTTGTCAATCAAATACAAGAAGGAACTTATGAGATAGGAGGTGATACACTAACATCGTTCGCTTCAACCATATACGTATCTGAAAGCAACTCGTGGTCAACAAGATTTAGCAATGGTGATATTTACCTCTTAAATACGTCAACAAATGAGAAGTTCCATTTTGACTTTTGGCAAGGATCAATTGATGGTGTTGTATCTGGTAAAAAGACATGGCAATTCTCTGGTAATGGTACTGTTCATTTGACAACAGGAAACTACCAGTTAGTAGCAGAGTATAATGTTAGTTTCGATAGCAGACACGATTCCAATGTCAGCATTGAAGTTGCTACTGGGCGAGTGAATATCACGGAACCTGAAAGGAGTAGAATCATCCTTGGTAATAACGGTCTGCTTGTTAGCCGATCCGGATCAAAGTATTTCTGGATAAATAACCTATCAAGCATGTCTTGGTTCGATGTCAGAATAAAAGGACTACCAAACCTTGGTACTGGTTCTCTTGGTTACGATGGTATGCTGTATCGCTGGAGTGACGGCTCTTTGAAAATAGGTACAGGATCAACTACCTAATCGTAAGGTAATAGACTCTCTTGTTTACGACGACTGGAATCCCTTCAAGAAAGTAAACTCTCTTATAAACGACAATAGAGTCACCGTAGGAGATGGCGCGGATAGTATCTGCGTCATCTTTGTATATGCATACATTACAGCCGTCTTGCTTATAACAGAATGTGTCGATCTGCATTATATGGTCGCTATTAGGACCATAACCGAAATAGGCTTCTTGCTCTTTGAAACGACATATCTCATAGGCATTGAAGTATGAATCTGACTCATCGTTGAACTCATATTGCTTTTCTGCAACCGATAAGTCTTTTGCGTCTCTCGTAGGTTCGTTCTGATTACACCCGATCATGCACATTGCACAGATGGCGATGATAATTACCTTCTTCATAGCGTTCTTGATTGAAATTCGCTGCAAAGGTACTACAAAAATTTGATATATACAAATTTTCTTGCATAAAAAATAATTTGGTTACGTCACGCAAAGCAGTATTATTACACACTTATTGTGTTGATTGAATAGTATTTGTACCTTTGTCGCGATTTTAACAAAATACATTATTATGGCGACAATTTACATCGGATCGGACTTCAAAGAGGTGAGGCTGAAAGAGAAAAACGGCTTCTCTTTTGTCGGTACACCTCACGTAGTGCTATTCAATAAACAAAACAAGAAGTACTTCGTTGCAGACAACGTATCGCCAATCTCCGGCGGTGGCGGCTATGACGTTGATTTTACGGCCGAAGTAACGAGCAGGATGATACCAGGTACTTACACGCTGGAGGTCTATACAGACTCAACGAAAGCAAACCTACTCCATCGCAAAGAAGCATACGCTACCGCAGTCATCGTAGCTGCTTCTCCGGAACAGGAAGACGGAACCAATAACGACTAACGAATATGGCTCAGGTAATCGAAATAGAGAGCAGAGAACGTGATGTTATCGATGTAGGCATACGTTCGGTTGATGTGGTCGAGATAGGCTACCGTGGCGGTGGCGTACCTTGGGGTAACATCACCGGCAACATGCAGGATCAAGCAGACCTCATGGCTAAACTGAACAAGATTGAGAAACTCGCAAAGGCAGGAATAGTATTATGAAAGAGATTATCTACAATATCGACGGAGTGGCTGGCC
>OCTX012283695.1_pt1 | contig 61920 bp, 57 predicted proteins | sample 1539691 | NCBI WGS metagenome assembly OCTX01 (sample SAMN02144231, study PRJEB22623) | gut metagenome | biome: sheep rumen | host: Ovis aries | place: New Zealand
CGGAGAGAACAGGATTCGAACCTGCGAACCGGTTTTGCCGGTTACACGCTTTCCAGGCGTGCCTCTTCAACCACTCGAGCACCTCTCCTTCGCGTTAAGCGGATGCAAAGGTAATACAATTAATTGAGAATTGAGAATTGAGAATTGAGATTTAATATTCTTTATCATTTTACGCCAAACACGCGGGCTACGTTGGCGTTGGTCTGCGCGGCCACTTCTTCCTCGCTGACGCCGTAGCTCTCGGCGAGTTTTCTGAGCACGTAGAGGGTGTAGGCGGGTTCGTTGCGCTGGCCGCGCATGGGTACGGGAGCCATGTAGGGGGCGTCGGTCTCGATGACGATGCGGTCGAGTGGCACGGCGGCGGGCAGCACCTCGGGCAGGTGAGACTTCTTGAACGTCAGCACGCCGCCGATGCCCAGCACGAAGCGGTCGAACTGCAGCAACTGGCGCGCTTCCTGCTCGTTGCCGGTGAAGCAGTGGAAGACGCCGCCTGGCAGTTCCGGCGCGTACCGCTTTATAATGCTGATAAGCTCGTTCTGAGCCTTGCGGCAGTGAATCATCAGCGGCAGCTGTGTCTCTGCCGACCAGCGCACCTGCTCCTCGAAGGCCTCAAGCTGCTGCTGCTCGAACTCGCGGCTCCAGTAGAAGTCGAGGCCCACTTCGCCGATGGAGCCTCCCCCCGCCCCCTCCCGAAGGAGGGGGAGTAACTGCTTGATGGCGTCGAGCTGCTGGCGCCAGTCGGCGCGCACCTCCTCGGGATGGAGACCCACCATGGGGTAGAGGGTGCCGGGGTACTGGCTGCAGAGCCTGAGTATGCGACCCGACGAGGCCAGGTCGATGGCGGGTACAAGAATCTTGGCCACGCCGACCTCGTGGGCCCGCCTGATGACGTCCTCGCGGTCGGCGTCGAACTCCTCGCCGTCAATGTGGCAGTGTGTATCTATGAATTCATAATTCATAATTCATAATTCGCAATTCATCATTTTATTTGCGGCGTTTCATCATCTCGTCGGTGTAGTCGAGCAGCATCTGCTTGCGGTCGTCGCTGACGCCGACCTTGGCCAGGTACTTGCGGCACTCGTCGAAGTAGTAGTTGATCTTCTGCTCGCAGAGCTGGCGTATGCCAATCTGGTCGTAGAGCGCGGTGACGGCCTTCACCTTCTCTTCGCGGTCGAAGTCGGTGGCGGTGAGCCACCGCGTCAGTTCCCGGCGCTGCTCGTCGTCGGCCCGGTTCACGGCGTTGATGAGCATGTAGGTCTTCTTGTTGCTGGTGATGTCGCCGCCGATGGCCTTGCCGAAGACGGCCGGGTCGCCGTAGACGTCGAGCAGGTCGTCCTGCAGCTGGAAGGCCAGACCCAACTGTTCGCCGAACTTGTAGAGGTTGCGTATGTCGTCCTCAGGGGCATCGGCCAGAATGGCGCCAATCTTCACGGCGCAGGCCAGCAGCACCGATGTCTTCAGGCGAATCATCTCGATGTACTCCGCCTCGGTCACGTCGTTGCGTGTCTCGAAGCTCATGTCGTACTCCTGACCTTCGCCTATCTCGAGGGCGGTCTCGGTAAACACGTCGAGTACGGCCTGCAGGTGGCGCCCGTCGCACTGTTGCATGCGCTGGTAGGCCAGCACGAGCATGGAGTCGCCTGAGAGGATGGCCTTGTTGGCGTCCCACCGCTTGTGTACCGTCTCGTGGCCCCGGCGCAGGTCGGCGTTGTCCATCAGGTCGTCGTGCAGCAACGTGTAGTTGTGGTAGGTCTCCAGTGCCACGGCCTGCATCAGTATGCGTTCGGGGTCTTCGCGGTAGAGGTTGTAGGCCAGCAGCATGAGCACCGGCCTGATGCGCTTGCCGCCGAGCGACAGGACGTACTTGATGGGGTCGTAGAGCGACGCCGGTCGGCGGTCGTAGGGCAGTTGGTCGATGAAGGTGTTGACCTTGTTCAGGATTTCTGTTGATGTGTACATATTGCTATCTCCTTTGGTTTTCGTTATTTCGCCATTAAAGTTTAAAGACAATGGGAATGCAGACCTGCGTGCGGCAGGTCTTGCCGTCCTGCTTGCCGGCCTTCCAGTTGGGCATCATGCGGAGCACGCGCAGCGCCTCGCGGTCGAGGCTCGGGTCGACGCTGTTCACCAGTTCGAGGTTGCTTATTGAGCCGTCGGTATTGACGATGAACTGGGCCACCACCTTGCCCTCCACCTTGCGCTGCTGAGCCGACGTGGGGTAGCGCAGGTTCTTCGTCAGCCACTTCATAAACGCGGTGGCGCCGCCGGGAAACTCGGGCAGCTCCTCGACGATGCGGAAGTTCAGCGGGTTCAGCTCCATGTCGACCACCGTCGGCTGCTCGGGGTTCTCCACCTCGTCGACGGTCTTCAGTTCGACGTCGGTCTCGGGCGGCGGCAGTTCGTCCTTGAGCTCCACCTCGGGCTCGTCCTCGACGACGTTCAGCTTATCGGCCGACTGCGGTCGCTCCACCACCTGCTCCTTGATCAGCGGTATGCGCTCCTCCTCCTTGAGTGCCTCCAGGTCCAGCTCCTTGACGATGTTGTCGAGCGCCTCGAGGTCGTATTCGCTTTCAGAGCTGGTCCAGTCGTACTCCAGGGTGACAAACAGCGCCGCGAGCACCAGAATCACCCCGAGCAGGAATCCTTGTACCCGTCTGCCGTCCAGGTCGGCCTTCGTACTTTTCTTAATCTCCATAATAAAATGCGCCTCTCTGCGTTATAACATTACAGTACGGCGTTGCAAAGGTACAAAATAATTGAGAATTGAGAATTGAGAATTGAGATTTTTTAGTAACTTTGCAGCCGAATTGACAGAAAAACGGATGAAGAGAGTAGCTTTAGCCATCGGTTTGATGCTTTCTGTGCTTTACGGTAAGGCGCAGGAGAGCCAGACCGTGTTCAATTTCCTGCGTCTGCCGGTGAGCGCCCACGTGGCGGCGCTGGGTGGCGAGAACACGACGCTGACCGACGACGACGCCACGCTCATCTTCCATAATCCGGCGCTCATCATGGGCGTCACCGACCGCACGCTGAACCTCAACCTGATGACCTACATGCAGGGCTCGGCCACGGCCAGCGCGTCGTTCGTGCGGGCCGTCGGCGAGCGGGGCACGTGGGGCGTCACCGGCCAGTTTATGAGCTACGGCTCGATGAAGGAGACGACCGCCAACGGCGAGCAGACGGGCGAGTTCTCGGCTAAGGACATCGCCCTCGGCGGCTCCTTCGCCTACGCCCTGAGCAACCGCTTCTCGGGCGGCGTCACGGCTAAGTTCGTGGCCAGCTACATCGGGCAGTACAGCTCGCTGGGAGCAGCCGTCGACCTGGGACTCAACTACTACGACGCCGACAGGGAGTTCTCGGCCTCGGTCGTGGCGCGCAACCTCGGTGGCCAGCTCTCGGCCTACGAGGACGACTTCGAGCGCATGCCCCTCGACCTGCAGGTGGGCGTCAGCAAGCGGCTCATCGGCTCGCCCCTGCGGCTGTCGGCCTCGCTGGTGCGGCTGAACGACTGGGAGCACGGCATCGGCCGCCACGTGGTCATCGGCGCCGACCTCATCCTGTCGTCGCAGTTCTACGTGGCGGTGGGCTATAATGCCATGCGGGCCGCCGAGATGAAAATCAGCGAGGACGACGGCGAAAGTGCCCACGGTGCCGGTCTGAGCATCGGCGGCGGCCTGTCGCTGCAGCGCCTGAAGCTCAGCGCGGCCTATGCCAAGTACCACGTATCAGCATCATCATTACTGTTTAACATATCATACGCGCTATGAAGAAGATTACAATTGCAATAGACGGCCATTCCTCGTGCGGCAAGAGCACGATGGCCAAGGACCTGGCCCGCAAGGTGGGCTATATCTACGTCGACACGGGTGCCATGTACCGCTCGGTCACCCTCTACGCTCTTCGCAACGGGCTGTTCAACGACGACGACAGCATCAAGACCGACGAACTGGAAAAGCAGATGGACAACATCCACATCACCTTCCAGCTGAATGAGGAAACGGGCCGCCCCGACACCTACCTGAACGGTGAGTGCGTGGAGCAGGAAATCCGGTCGCTCGAAGTGTCCAACCACGTCTCGCCCATCGCCGCCCTCGGCTTCGTCCGCGAGGCTATGGTGGCTCAGCAGCAGTTGATGGGGCAAGGTGGGGGCGTCGTGATGGACGGCCGCGACATCGGCACCGTCGTCTTCCCCAATGCTGAGCTGAAAATCTTCGTCACCGCCTCGGCCGAGGTGCGTGCGCAGCGCCGCTTCAAGGAGTTGCAGGAGAAGGGCATGCCCGCCGACTACGACGACATCCTGAAGAACGTCCAGGAGCGCGACTATATCGACTCTCACCGCGAAGTGTCGCCCCTGCGCCAGGCCGACGATGCCCTGCTGCTCGACAACAGCAATATGACCATTCCCGAGCAGAACGAATGGCTCATGCAGCGGTTCCAGCAGGCAACGTCGTCATCAGTCTCATAGACGTCTGCTACATCTCCACGCAAAGAAATGGATATCAACAGCTTATCTTTGCCATCCTGATTGCTTCGCTCGGCCTGAATGTCAACTCAACGGCTGTCATCATCGGTGCCATGCTCATCTCGCCGCTCATGGGACCCATTATCGGCATGGGAACCTTACGATCTTTTCGCTCGTAGGGAATTCCCTATGCGGTTTTATAGTTTCCCCCACGCCACATTATGACTTTACCCTTGCAACGGCAGCCGAATAGTCGTATCTTTGCAGCAGTAAAAAACGAAATTGCTCACCATTTAAAGATTACGACTATGAAGAAGCTATACACCCTGATGCTGACAGCCCTGATGGCTCTCACATTCACAGCCTGCGAGGACGAATACATCGCTGATACCCTTGAGGGAACCTGGAGCGGTACGATGTTCGTTTCCACCTACTACGACGGTCGCGACTACTACGCCACCCATTCCGAAATCACCTTCAGTATCGATCCCTTCCGCTTCACCAAGGGCTCGGGCTACTGGGTCGACTACTACAGCGGCGCGCCCTGGGACTACGTGGCCAACCACATCAGCTGGCGCGTCGACAACGGCAACATCTACGTCCACTTCCGCGAGGACGACACCTCGGTGGTCATTGCCGACTACCACCTGTCAGACTCCCGCTTCTCGGGCTACATCGCCGACGGCGACAACGATGTCTACTTCAACCTCGTCCACACCTCGTCGCCCAACTGGGACAACTACCGCCACTGGGGCTACGACGACTGGTGCGATGACTATTACTACTCACGTCAGACCCGTGGCGAAGGCAACGACAGTGCCATTACAATGCCCGACAAGCCCGTCCGTCAGTTTGGCAAGAAAGCAGAATAGCTCCTGATTGTCATTCGCAGGAATTACCCCGCACTTCCTACACTTCCTACACCTGTTGAACTTTCAAAGGCGCCGGGTTTTGGGAAAAAGGCGCCGGGTTTTGGACAAAAGGCGGCGGGTTTTTGGAAAAAGGCACCGGGTTTTGGAAAAAAGTCACCGGGTTTTGGCCGTACCCAGACTTACAAAACCCACACACTATGCCATCGCCTCTATGGCGTCGCGGCACTGCTCCATGAGCCACTTCGGCGTCGAGGTGGCGCCGCAGATGCCGACGGTCTTGATGCCCTGAAGCCATGAAGCGTCAATGGCTTCGGGGCCCTCAATGAGGTGGCTGTTGGGGTTGACGCGCAGACACTCGTTGAAGAGCACCTTGCCGTTAGAGCTCTTGCGGCCGCAGACGAAGAGGATGAGGTCGTGGCGCACGGCAAACTGCGAGATGCCACCCATGCGGTTGGCCACCGAGCGGCAGATGGTGTCGAAGCTCTTGAACGTGGCCGTGGGGACGATGTGCTGCTGGATGTACGCTATGATGCGGTGGAACTCGTCGAGCGACTTCGTGGTCTGCGAGTAGAGGTAGATGTCGTGCTCGAGGTCGAGCTTCTTCACCTCGTCGTAGCTCTCGATGACGGTGGCATGGCCTTCAGTCTGGCCCACCAGGCCGAGCACCTCGGCGTGGCCCTTCTTGCCGAAGATGACAATCGAAGCCCCCTCTACGGCCCCCGAGGGGGCTTCGTATTGTTGCTTAATCCGCTTCTGTAGCTTGAGCACCACGGGGCAGGTGGCGTCGATGATCTCAATGTCGTTGCGGCGCGCCAGCTCGTAGGTAGCGGGCGGTTCGCCGTGGGCGCGCAGCAGCACCTTGACGTGGTGCAGCTGTGCCATCTGTTCGTGGTCGATGGTGACGAGCCCCATGTTGCGCAGACGCTCACACTCCATGCCGTTGTGGACGATGTCGCCCAGGCAGTAGAGCGTCGAGCCTTTGGCCAGTTCCTCCTCAGCCTTCTTGATGGCGGTGGTCACGCCGAAGCAGAAGCCGCTGTCGTTATCAATCTCAACAGACAGCCCACCCAAGCCCTCACCAAGGGAGGGGTGTTGATTACCGACATCCTTCATATTAGCCTCCATAGTTATCACGATTAGGTATCTGAACATCCCTCCCTTGGGAGGGCTTGGATAGGCTCCCAAAGTACGTGTCGAGCAGCTCCTGGGCGGCCATGAACGACGTCTTGCGCCCTGCGAGCACGTCCTGCTCGGCCAGCTGCAGGCGGGTGTCGATGGTCTGGTTGTTGTAGAACGACAGCTTCAGCTGCTCGTTGATGGTCTCGTACATCCAGTACTTGGCCTGCTCGTTGCGGCGGTAGTCGAAGTAGCCGTTGTGGCGCACGAAGTCGATGTACTCGTAGATCATGTCCCATATCTCCTTGATGCCCGTGCCGTAGAACCCGCTGTAGCAGAGCACCTTGGGCAGCCAGCCGCTCTCGGGCATGGGGAAGAAGTGCAGGGCGTTGCGGAAGTTGGTAGCCGCCATCTGGCAGCGGTCGACGTTGTCGCCGTCGCACTTGTTGATGACGATGCCGTCAGAGATTTCCATGATGCCGCGCTTGATGCCCTGCAGCTCGTCGCCGGTGCCGGCCACCTGGATGAGCAGGAAGAAGTCGACCATCGAGTGGCAGGCCGTCTCTGACTGGCCCACGCCGACGGTCTCGACGAATATCTTGTCGTAGCCGGCGGCCTCGCAGAGGATGATGGTCTCGCGCGTCTTGCGGGCCACGCCGCCCAGCGAGCCTGCCGACGGGCTGGGGCGGATGAACGACGCCGGGTGCTGGGCCAGCTTCTCCATGCGCGTCTTGTCGCCGAGGATGCTGCCCTTCGTGCGCTCCGACGAGGGGTCGATGGCCAGCACGGCCAGCTTGCCGCCATGCTCGCGCAGCACGTGGATGCCGAACTCGTCGATGCTGGTCGACTTGCCGGCGCCGGGCACACCGCTGATGCCCACGCGGATGCTGTGGCCACTGTAGGGCAGACAGCGGTTGATGACCTCCTGGGCCTTCTGCTGGTGGGCGGGGTTGACGCTCTCAATGAGCGTCACGGCCTGCGACAGTATGGTGACGTCGCCACGACGTATGCCCTCTACCATCTCGGCGACGGAGAGTTCGCGGCGGCGGAAGCGTCCCCGCTGCAGGTAGGGGTTAATGATCGACTGCTGTTCGACGCCGCTGTTCACTTGCAGTCCGGCGTATTCAGCGCTATTTTCCGGATGTTCCATTATTATAATTCATTTACAGTTCTCACTCCACACGCCATCACTCCTGGGTGTTGACGGTGATGACGACTTTCGGGAGCTTCGGGTCGTTGGTAATCATCAGCACGCGCGGCGACGTGCGCGCCTTCTTCAGCTCGCCTGCGTAGGCGGTAATCTTCAGCTTCGTCGACTCGCCGGGGACGAGGCGGCTCTTGCCGAGCGTCACCTTCAGGCCGCGGGTGAACATCTGGAGCGACGTGATGTCGAGGCGCGACATGCCGTTGTTGGTCAGCATCACCTCGCCCGACTTCTTCGACTTGCCGCCGAACTGCAGGTTCAGCGTACTGTCTGAGAGTGTCAGCTGCGGGGCGTTGGCCATCTCGGTGACGGGCGGCAGCAGTACGGCCGAGACCGCGATTTCGGTCTCGTTCTTCACCTTCTCGCCGAGCTGCTGGGCCAGGTAGACCGACGTCTGCGTCAGGCCGTAGTTGTGAATCTTCTCGGAGTTCAGCGTGAAGACCACCTTGCCGTGGTGGCCCGGCGACAGCCGCTCGGGCGTCACCTGCGCCGTGAGGTAGGGCGGCAGGTGCTGGATGTTGGGCTGCATGATGGTGGTGCCGTTGTTCATGACGCCCATCTCGAACTGCAGCTTCTCGCCGCGCTTCACGTTGTCGAACTCCAGGTAGTTGATGTCGCTCAGCAGGTTGTTGAAGTCGTAGGGGTACGAGCCGCTGTAGTCTTTCAGGTCGGCCAGGACGACGCCCGTCATGGTGATGTAGACGGGCTTCTTCGTGCCGTTCGAGATGATGGCGGCCTGCTTGTTGAAGTGGCCGAGCGTGCGTGCGTCGTAGGTCATCTTGATGGTGAACCTGTCGCCGATGCCAATCTCGCCCTTGGGAAATTCCACGCGGGTGCAGTTGCAGTCGGGCACGACGTCCTCGATGACCAGTCGGCGCAGTCCGCGGTTACGCATCTCGAAGGTTGCCGTGACGGGCATCTCGTAGCCCGTCCGGCCGACGTCGATGGCGTCTTTGACGATGTTCAGGCGCTGGGCCGTAGTCGTGGTGAGTGATAGGTGATAGGCGATAAGTAATAGCAGTATCTTCTTCATTTTACTTGAATGGTTTGTGATTTTGTCGTGCCGCGATACTCCGAGGCGTAGGCGCACTGCACGGTGCAGGTGCCCGTCTGGTACTCGCCGTCGCGGTCAATGTAGTATTCGGTCTCGACGACGTGCTTGCCCTTGGGCAGCCGGTCGAAGTAGTAGTTCGTCACGTTGTCGCGCGGCGTCACGTAGTAGCCGCCCCGCCAGTTGTAGCCGCTCAGCTGGCTGACGGGCTCCATGCAGGCGGCGCGCTTGTCCTGCAGCTGCACGAAGTCGAGGTCGCGCTCGCTGTTGATGGTCAGGCGAACGGTCACGCGGTCGCCGACCTTCAGAGGTGAGAGGTGAGAGGTGAGCGGTGAGAGGTCGTCGGCCCGCAGCAGTTCGCGACGGACGCTGACGCCGCTGGCCTTGTCGCGTATGTCGCTCGTCGGCTGCATGAACTGGGCGTAGACGGCGCCCCAGCTGGTGCCCTGGCTCTGCTTCTCGGCGGTGAACGTCTTCTCGCCGCGATAGGGCTGGGCCGTCTTGACGTAGCCGATGCCGGCGGTGGCCTTCGGCGTCTCAAGGGGCTGGCCGTCCAGACTGAGCGTCGTCAGCGGGGCGGCAGCAAATTGATCACTTTTCACGATTCCCTTTTCACTTAAGAAAGCGTAGACGGCGTCGACCGAGTTCAGCGGCGTGTCCCAGGCCTGCGTGCGCTTCGACTGCAGCAGCCAGCGGCGCATCTCGTTGAGCGTCTGCCGGTCGTCGGGCGTCAGTCGCTCGATGGCCTCGATGGCGGCCACCTGTGTCGGTATGCGGTAGTCGCGCCACGAGTAGCCGGCGCGCGGCGTGTCGTAGTAGCGGCCCATCTCCTCCTTGTAGACGGTGTACTCCTTCAGGCTCTTGATGTAGGACGGCGAGTCGAGGATGATGGCCGACAGGGCTTTCTCGTAGATGGTCTGCCGCTTCGTCTCCTTCTTCAGCAGCTTGACGAGGTAGTCGTTGGCCTGTCGTACCTCCGCCGGCAGCTGGCGTCCGTCGAGCTTGCAGATGTAGAGCCACTCGAGGGCGGTGAAGCTGGGGAACACGGGCTTGTGGCCGTTCTTCTCCTGCTTCTTCAGCTCCTTCACCAGTTCCACCATCTCCTTGCCCAGGTACTTCATGGCGCCCTTCAGCATCTGCCGGGTCTCGGCCTGCTCGCCCAGCATCGTGTTCTGGCGAACCATCATCTCGGCCACGGTGACGGTCATATACACCGAGCCGGGCATCTCGGGCCACCAGCTCCACGAGCCGTCGCTGCGCTGCAGGTGCTCCAGCTTGTCGAGGGCCGACGTCAGGCGGTGTTGCATCATGTTCTGGTCGAAGAAGTCGGACAGCCGCTGGCGCTGCTCCGTCTCGCGGTCGGCATCGGCTACCCAGGGCGTCTCGCTGAGCACGAGGTCCTTCAGTTCCTGGTTCTTCTCAAGCTGGCTCTGCAGGGATGTCTCGTTCCCCTGTTCCCGCTTCCACTGCTCGAACACGGTCTTGGCCTGCGGCACCTGGTCGATGATGTGCTTGCCGATGCTGTTGGCATAGAGCGACGCCGCCTGGCAGATGGCGCAGTTGTCGGCGGGGTGGCCGATGGCCGGCAGTGCCTGTATCATCAGCCACGCCGGGTTGTTGGTGTATTCTACGGTGAGTTTAGCCCCCCCTACGGCCCCCGAGGGGGCTTCTGTACTTTGGGCTCCGAACAGCTCCGTCAGGTCGATGGCCTTTGTGCCCGGCTCGTTCTGCGTGAACGGGTAGGTGACGGTGACGCGCTCGCGGTTGGGCAGCATCGGCAGGTAGTGCTGCTCGCCGTCGCTGAACTGGTCGGTCGCAGCCACCACCTTGCAGACGAGCAGCGAATTGTCAATGGTCAATTTTGAATTGTCAATAGCGAACTTGACGCTGCCGGTCTGGCCGGCCTTCACCGTGAACGGCGCCTTCTGGGTGTAGACGGCCTTCTCGCTCTCAGGGTCGGTGAGTGTCAGGTAGGCCGTGCCGCTGAGGTCGTGCTCGCTGGTGTTGATGACGCGGGCGCTGACGGTGGCCTTGTCGCCCTGACGCAGGAATCGCGGTATGTTGGGCTGCACCATCAGGTCCTTCTTAGCCACGGCCTCGCCCGTCAGCATGCCGTGGCAGAGGTCAGGCGTGTGGGCCAGGCCCATGAAGCGCCATGTCGTCAGGCTCTCGGGCAGGGTGAACTTCAGCGTCACCGTGCCCGTTGTGTCGGTCGTCAGCTGTGGGTAGAAGAACGCCGTCTCCTGCAGGTTCTCGCGCAGCTGCACCTCGGGCGCCTGTTCGTTATTGTCTTCTTCGGTGTTAGTGTCGTTCTGCTTCATCTCTCCGCCCGCCTGCTTGGCTGAGCCGAGACCGCGGACGCGGATTTCTGGGGCTTCGTCGGCTGAATCCATGACCGCCGACTCGTTCATCACCATCGGCATTGCTTCTTCTGCCACAGCCAAGGCGTTCGACTTGGCCAGCAGTCGGCCACGGGTGGCTTTAGTGGCGTAGAGCATGTGGCGGCCCATCCACGGCTTGGGGAAGAGCGACTCGTCGAACGAGCTGAACGTGAGCGACGGGGCCGCAAAGCGCGTCACGTAGAGCGACCCGCTGAGGTTGAGGCCGCCCCACGAGCCGTACTGCCACTGCGTGGAGGGCAGCGGGACATACTGGTAGGGGCTGAACGACCAGCCGTGGCGGGCTATCTGGTCGAGGCTCTTGTCGTAGAGTGTGGCCGTGAGCAGTGCGTCGGCAGGCTTGCCGTCGGGCGTGGTCACCGTCAGGCTCCACTCCTCCTGCTGGCCGGGCGTCAGCCGGTCGCGGAAGGTCTGCCACTTCAGCGTCAGCCGCTTGTCGGGCAGCGGGCGCTGTATCTGGGCCGTGTGGGTGTAGCACTGGCCCTGCTTCATCCAGGCGAAGGTCAGCAGCAGGCCGTTGCCGTACTCCTCCTTGTAGGCCAGCTTGCGGTTGATGAGCTGGTTTGTGCGGTCAATGGCGCCACTCTCGATGACGCGCTTGCCGCTGATGATGCTGTAGACGATGTGGACATCCTTGGCCGACGAGCCCACCTGGATGGTGACGGGGCTGCCGTCGCGGGGGAACACGTCGTCCGACTGGTAGAACCAGTCGTCGGTCTTGGCGGCCGGTCGTTGGTCGTCGAGGGCGAAGACGACGAACTCCTGCTTCAGCGTGTCGTCCTTGCAGGTGGCCTCCAGCGTGTGCTGGCCGCTCTTCAGCTGTAGGTTCTGGATGGAGAACTGTACGTTGGTCTTCACCGTCTGCCACGGGCCGTTGTCTATGCGGTATCTGGCCGTGCCGTCGACGGCGTTGCCGGCGGCGTTGCGCAGAGTCAGCGTCAGCTTGGGCATCTGGTCGCGGCGCATCTGCTCAGGCACGTCGCAGGTCAGCGCCGTCTTGCGGTTGCCCAGTGGCAGCGACAGTTCGCCTGGGTGGGTCTCGCCGCCCTGGTCGGTGACGTCGGCCGTGCAGACGAAGTTGTAGAACATGGGGTAGTCGGTCTTGGGCAGCACCATGGCCATGTCGACGCTGAACGAGCCGTCGTCGGCCGTCACGGTCTCGCCCTCGGCCACGATGACGTCGGCCGATTCGCTGCCGAAGGCGAAGCTGTTCCAGTAGCGTGAGTAGCTCCACCACCAGAAGGCGCGGCGGCGCTCCACCTTGTAGCTCACCTTCGCTCCCTGTACGGGCACGCCGGCGTAAGAGCGGGCCACGGCCCGCACACGGACGGTGTCGCCGTCCTTATAGTCCTGTCCGACGGCGTCGAACTTCACCTCGAACGTCGGGCGCTTGTACTCCTCGACGCGCAGCGAGCACGACCCGTGGTCGGCCTGTATGCTGAAGCGGCCTGTCAGCCCTCCCGAGGGCAGGGTGAAGGTGGTCGCACACGTACCATATTTATCTGTGGTCAGCGTCTGCTCGGCTACCGTCTTGTGGTTGGCGTCGCGCAGGGTCAGTCGGACGCTCTGGCCCGCCAGCGCTTTCTGCTCAGTGCCTTTGCTCACCTCGTAGCTGACGGCAGCCACGTGTACGGTCTGTCCCGGGCGGTAGATGGCGCGGTCGGTGAACAGCTGCGTCTGCTTGATGGTGCGGGTCTCGTCGTAGTAGCTGAAGTTGCCGTAGCCGTCGCTCGGCCGGCAGTAGTTGTCGCTCTTCGTGTAGGCAAAGATGTTGGTGGGCCGCTCCTCGTCGTACTTATAGGAGGCCTCGCCTCGGGCGTCGGTGGTCAGCGTGGCCAGCAGCTGGTCGCTGTGCCTGTCCTTGTAGCCCCGCAGCTCGAGGGTGGCTCCCGCCAGGGGCTGGCCCTCTAAGGCGTCGACGACGACGTAGCGCTGCACGTTGCCGGGCAGCGACTCGCTCATCACCCTGACGTTGCTGACGTAGCAGAGCTGCCGCGACACTTCCGTGGCGGGCTCGCTGGCCAGTTCTATCATGTAGACGCCGGCGGGCAGTGGCGGCACGTCGATGCTGTCGTCGAACAGGTCGTAGGCCTCATGGCCGCTGTAGTGGCGGGTCTGTTGCAGCTCCTTCATCTCGGTCAGCAGGGGCTTCAGCTTCTTCCACTCTTCGTCGTTGTTGGGGCTCAGGCGGTTCATGCCGTTCACCTTCACGCGGTAGATGCGCATGGTCAGCTGGTCGATGTTGCGCGCGCCCCTGACCGTCATCTCCTGACTCTTGCCGGGCAGGTAGACGCGCTGCTTTATGGTGGCGCTATACTGGCGGATGGTCAGCTCTATCTGGGCGTTGCGCAGCGCGTTTGAGCGGCTGTAGCTGTTGCCCCAGCGGCGCAGGGCCTCCTCGGTGTAGGCCCACTTCTGGGCGGCGGTGGCGTCGGTGTGGCTGTCCATGTAGTCATAGCGCTCGATGGCCAGTTCGCAGGCCTCGGGCAGGTCGCCGTAGAGGCTGATGAGCGAGTCGAGCGTCTTGATGTAGGGGGCTTCCGGATACTTCGCCTCGCCCTGAATCCGCTCCAGGCGGGCTATTTCGAGGGCCGTCATCATGGCCTCGCGGCGACGGCCGGCTTTGGCGTAGTAGTCGTGCAGCGGGCGGAACTGCTGCAGCGTGTAGCCGACCACGCTCAGCATGTCGTCGTCGAAGAGGTGGCTGTCGCGCCCCTTGGTGACCAGCGGCTTGTAGTCGGCGGCCTTGACGGTGGCCAGCAACTGGCAGGTCTCGTCGTCGAGCGTCACCGTCGGTTCGTCCTGGCGCTCCAGCTCCCGGTTGTCGTCGTAGATTTTCTTCAGCACGGTGGCATAGACGGCCTGCAGACCTTTGTCGGGGGCCTGGCGGCGGCGCTGCTCCATGCGCTCAACGGCGGGCTGTAGCGAGTCGGGGGCGATTTCGGTCATCACCCGGCTGCCGGCCAGCTCGGCGGCCATCAGGTGGCCGTACTGGTGCTCCTCCAGCGCCTTGTCTACAATCTTCATCAGCCAGTCGTACCGTGTGCGGGGCTGGTCTTTCTCGGCTGCCGTGTCGGCCTGTTTCCACAGCGACGTATATGTCTGTCCAGATAATGCCATACTTAATATTGTCAACAGAAAAGTAAAAGCCGTTCTTCTCATTTTAGTTGGTTTTGATAATCACTACCTGCAAAGTTAGCACTTTTTCTTGATACGCTGGCGCTTGGACGTACGAAAATATGAAACTTTAACGATTTTATTTGGCAGTTCCAGATTTTTGATTTACTTTTGCAATCTGAAACGTGAAAACAACAATACTCTAACTATGGAACAGCAGAAACGTTACGGACACTTCGACGACCAGCGTCGCGAGTATGTCATCACCGACCCCAAGACCCCTTGGCCGTGGATTAACTATTTAGGCAACGAGGACTTCTTTTCGCTCATCAGCAACACCGCCGGCGGCTACAGCTTCTACAAGGATGCCAAGTTCCGCCGCATCACCCGCTATCGCTACAACAACGTGCCGATGGACAACGGCGGGCGATACTTCTACATCAAGGAGGGCGACACGGCATGGTCGCCCGGCTGGAAGCCCTGCAAGACGCCGCTCGACTTCTACGAGTGCCGCCACGGCATGGGCTACACCCGCATCACCGGCCGCAAGAACCAGGTGGAGGCCTCGGTGCTCTTCTTCGTGCCCTTAGGCAAGTGGGCCGAGGTGCAGAAGCTGACGCTGACGAACCAGTCGCAGGAGGTGAAGCAGCTGAAGCTCTTCTCGTTCGAGGAGTGGTGCCTCTGGAACGCCGCCACCGATATGGAGAACTTCCAGCGTAACTTCTCTACCGGCGAGGTCGAGATAGAAGGCTCCACCATCTACCACAAGACGGAGTACCGCGAACGCCGCAACCACTACGCCTTCTACCACGTGAACGCCGACATTCAGGGCTACGACACCGACCGCGAGTCGTTCGTCGGCCTCTATAACGAGCTGTCGGAGCCCGATGCCGTCGTCGAGGGCCGCCCGCGCAACAGCCATGCCCACGGCTGGAGCCCCATCGCCTCGCACTACATCGAGGTGACGCTGCAGCCCGGCGAGTCGAAGGACTTCGTCTTCCTGCTCGGCTACGTGGAGAACGAGCAGGACAAGAAGTTCTCGGCCCCGAAGGTCATTAACAAGGAGAAGGCCTATGCCCTCATCGACAGTCTCAACACCACCGAGAAGGTTGACCGTGTCTTTGCCGAGCTGAACGCCTATTGGGACCGTCTGCTCAGTATATATAGTGTGAAGACCGCCAACCCGAAGCTCGACCGCATGGTCAACACGTGGAACCAGTATCAGTGTATGGTGACCTTCAACTTCTCGCGCTCGGCCTCGTTCTTCGAGAGCGGCATCGGCCGGGGCATGGGCTTCCGCGACTCTAACCAGGACCTCGTGGGCTTCGTCCACCAGATTCCGAGCCGTGCACGCCAGCGCATTATCGACATCGCCTCGACGCAGTTTGCCGACGGCGGCTGCTACCACCAGTACCAGCCACTGACCAAGCGCGGCAACAACGACATCGGCGGCGGTTTCAACGACGACCCCTGCTGGCTCATCTTCGGCACCGTGGCCTACCTGAAGGAGACGGGCGACTTCTCGATACTCGACGAGCAGGTGCCCTTCGACAACCAGCCCGGCTCTGAGGTGTCGCTCTTCGAGCACCTGAAGGTCAGCATGGACCACGTCATCAAGAACCTCGGCCCCCACATGCTGCCGCTCATCGGCCGTGCCGACTGGAACGACTGTCTGAACCTGAACTGTTTCTCGTGGGACCCCAACGAGTCGTTCCAGACCACCGAGAACAAGAGCGAAGGCTCGAAGGCCGAGTCGCTGATGATTGCCGGACTCTTCGTCGTCACCGGCAAGGAGTACGTGGCGCTTTGCAATAAAATTGCAAAGCACGAGGAAGGGGAAAGGATGCAGCGGGCTGTTGACGCCATGATTGAGGCTGTGAAGAAGCACGGCTGGGACGGCGAGTGGTATCTCCGTGCCTACGACTACTACGGGCGTAAGATTGGTTCCCACGAGTGTGAAGAAGGCAAGATATTCATCGAGTCGCAGGGCTGGTGTACGATGGCCGAGATTGGTGCCGACGAGGGCATGGTGGCCAAGAGCCTTGACTCCTGCAAAAAATACCTGGAGTGCGAGCACGGTATGGTGCTCAACAACCCGGCCTTCTCGAAGTACATCTATGAGTATGGCGAAATCTCGAGCTATCCCGAGGGCTACAAGGAGAATGCCGGCATCTTCTGCCACAACAACCCGTGGGTCATCATCGGCGAGTGTCTGGCCGGACGAGGCAACGACGCCTGGAGCCACTACGCCAAGATACTGCCCTCGTACGTCGAGGAGAAGTACCAGACGCTGCACAAGGTGGAGCCCTACGTGAACTGCCAGATGGTGGCCGGCAAGGACGCCTTCCGGCCCGGCGAGGGCAAGAACTCATGGCTCACCGGCACCGCCGCCTGGATGTGGTACACGGTGTCGGAGTTCATCCTTGGCGTGAAGCCCGACTACGACGGCCTGCGCATAGACCCCTGCCTGCCTGAGACCGCCGGCGACTACACCGTGAGGCGCAAGTTCCGCGAGGCCGAGTACACCATTACCGTCAGGCCAAACGGCTCGCAGAAGGGTGTCAAGACGGTCGTCCTCGACGGCTCTCCCATCGAGGGCAACCTCGTGCCCTATGCTCCCGGCAGCCACACCGTCGAAGTGACGATGTAACTACACCGACACGTCGGCCTTGATATGGGGCCACGGGTCGTAATCCTCAAGCTGGAAATCCTCGTACGTGAAGTCGAAAATCGACTTCACGTCTTGGTTTAATACCATGCGTGGCAGCGGGCGGGGCTCACGCGTCAGCTGCAGGCGGGCCTGCTCCAGGTGGTTCAGGTAGAGGTGGGTGTCGCCCGTGGTGTGGATGAAGTCGCCCGCCTTGAAGCCCGTCACCTGCGCCATCATCTGCAGCAGCAGGGCGTATGAGGCGATGTTGAACGGCACGCCGAGGAACGTGTCGGCCGAGCGCTGGTAGAGTTGCAGCGACAGCCGGCCGTCGGCCACGTAGAACTGGAAGATGGTGTGGCAGGGGGGCAGGGCCATCTGGCCCACCTCGGCCACGTTCCATGCCGAGACGATCATGCGGCGTGAGTCAGGGTTTGTGCGTAGCTGGTCCACCACCTGCTGTATCTGGTCGATGGTGCCGCCCTGGTAGTCGGGCCACGAGCGCCACTGGTGACCGTAGACGGGACCGAGCTCGCCGTCGGCGTCGGCCCATTCGTTCCAGATTCTCACGCCGCGTTCCTGCAGCCAGCGTACGTTGGTGTCGCCGCGCAGGAACCACAGCAGTTCATAGATAATTGACTTCAGGTGTAGCTTCTTCGTCGTCAGCAGGGGGAAGCCGTCGTCGAGGTTATACCGGCTCTGCGTGCCGAAGATGCTCAGTGTCCCGGTGCCCGTGCGGTCGCCCTTCTCGGTGCCTTCGGTCAGGATGCGGTTAAGTATGTCTAAGTATTGCTTCATAGCTATTGGGTGTATGGGTTGTCTTGATACGCCACTCCTTGGGGTACTGGTTGTTGGCGCGCGTGCCGATGTTCTTTACCGTGCCCAGCGGGTGGCCTTCGAAGCTGACGGTGACGATGCCGCGCGGCGTCTCGGGCGGCAGCTGGAGCGCCTCGCCCCGCAGGTAGGCGATGGCCTGAGGGTAGCTGAGGTCTGTTGTGATTTGTGGAGTGTTGAGTGTGGAGTGTGGAGTGAGAATAGCGAGGCCGGAGTGTTGACTTGAGACATTTCTCACTCCACACTCCACACTCCGCCCTTCACGAGATTTACGCAGCACGGCCACGAACAGCCCCTCGGAGCGGGTGATGCCGGGGATGAAACGGTAGACGGGACCGCTGAAGCCGGCGAGCAGCGAACCCGTGATGTGCCACTCTGGCTGCGTCGGGACGCTGAGCAGTTCGGCGCCGTACTCCTCGCAGAACCAGCTGACGTTCTCCTCGTTCTCCTGGGTGTTGAACGTACACGTGCTGTAAATCAGCAGACCACCCTCGTTGAGGCAGGCCCAGGCGTCGCTCAGGATTTCGCGCTGCAGGCGCCAGCAGCGCTCCACCTGCTTCGGGCTCCACTCGCCGATGGTGGCGGCGTCGCGGCGAAACATTCCCTCGCCGGAGCAGGGCACGTCACAGAGGATGACGTCGAACCTCGCCTTCGCCTTGCGGAAGTCCTTGGGGTAGCTGTTGGTCACCGTACAGCCCGGGTAGCCCCACTTCGTGATATTCTCCGTCAGGATGCTGGCCCGCTGGCGCATCGGCTCGTTGCTGACCAACGTGCTGCCGCGGGGCACGGCGGCGATGGCCGCCGTCGACTTGCCGCCCGGGGCGGCGCAGAGGTCGAGCATGCTCACGGGCCGGCTGACGAACTGTCGCAGCACGTGGCTGACGAACATCGACGCCGCCTCCTGTACATAGTAGCAGCCCGCGTGGAGTAGGGGGTCCATGGTGAACTGCGGCCGCCGGCTGAGGTAGTAGCCCTCTGGGCACCACGCCACCTGCTGCCCGTCGCCGACGGTCAGTCCGGTGCTCTTCAGCGGGTTCAGACGGATGCTTACGGGTGGCTCCTCGTCGAACGCCCTCAGGTACTGGCTGAAGCGCTCGTCGCCCATCATCGTTCGTGTGCGTGTTATGAATTCCTCTGGCAGTTGTGTCATAAGTCGTCTTTAAGCTTCGCCGTGCAAAGTTACGCATAAATTACGGTTCGTGCAAGCCTTTTTCGTCCTTTTCCTTGCAAGTCTCATTTTTTATCGCTTCTTTTGCAAGTTTTTTCGTACCTTTGCAACTTGTTGGCCGTCGTTTACGTCTAACGGACAAAGTAACAACAAAAAGGAGAGAGAAAATGAGAAACTATCTAATTGCATTGACGATGCTGCTGACCCTGACAGTGGGCCAGGCAGCGATGGCCCAGAGGAATAACCCTAAAGCCACGGAGGAACTGGTAGATAGCACCAGCCGTGACGAAGGCTTCGAGGCCTACAGCGACACGACACAGGTGGCCGACGACTCGACCGTGGTCAGCCGTCACCACCGCATCGGCGGTTACAACGGCAGCAGCGTCGTCAACGACATCTTTGGCAACCTCCCCTCCGACGGAATGATGATGGGCGGCATGCTGTTCGTGCTGGCGGTGCTGGTCATCATCTTCGTCATCGCGCCGGTAGTCATCCTGGTCTTGCTCTTCTACTTCATCCAACGGAACCGCAAGCAGAAGATGCAGATGGCCGAGATGGCGATGAAGCAGGGGCAGCCTATTCCCGACGAACTGCTCACCGAGCACCGTGAGACCAACGACGAGCTGTGGCAGAAGGGACTGCGGCAGACGTTCCTCGGCATGGGACTGCTGGCCTTCTTCGGCTACATCGGCAGCACGTTAGGCGTCGGCGTGGGCATCCTGGTGACGGTTATCGGCCTGGGCAAGCTGGCCATCGTGAAGACATCAAAGCAATAACAACTTAAACGACTATAGAGGAATTATGGAAAAGAAACTGATGCGATCAAACGACAAGGTGCTGGCCGGCGTCTGCGGCGGACTGGCAGAGTATTTCGACTTCGACCCCGTGCTGGTGCGCGTGGCTTACGCCTTCCTGACCATCTTCACGGCGTTCTGCGGCGTGCTGCTCTACATCGTGCTGTGGATAGTCATGCCTGAGAAGAGGTAAGAGGTGAGAGGTAAGAGGTAAGAAGTGATAAGTGAGGAGTGATAAGTGGGACGGCTCAACGACATAGCTTTAGCCACGCAGGTGGCGGTACTGGGCAACAAGCGGGCTTTCGACCAGCTGATGCGCGAGTATCAGTCGCCTGTTCGGCGCTTCTTCCTCGCCCAGACCTTAGGCGACGAGATGCTGAGCGACGACCTCGCTCAGGACACGTTTCTCAAGGCCTACACCCGCATCTCGCAGTATCGCGGCACGTCGAGCTTCCTGACGTGGCTCACGCGCATCGCCTATAACGTGTGGTACGACCACTGTAGGAAGACTCACCCCCAACCCCTCCCTGTGGGGAGGGGAGCTGATACTGACTTACCTGCTGATTACTCCCCCTCCCATTGGGAGGGGCAGGGGGTGGGGCCCGATCTCTACGCCGCCCTGGGCCAGCTGCGCCCCGAGGAGCGGACGTGCATCACGCTGCAACTCGTCGACGGCTACCAGATCGACGAGATAGCGCGCATCACGGGTATTGCCGCCAACACCGTGAAGTCGCACCTGAAGCGCGGCAAGGAGAAATTAGCTAACTACTTAAGACAGAATGGATATGACAGATAACGAACTCCTGGAACACGTGTTCCGGCCAATGACAGAGATGCAGGTTGCCGACGACGGCTTCACCGACCGCGTGATGAACCGCCTGCCGCAGCGTGACGTCCGGAGGCTCAGCCGCCTGTGGACGGTGTTCTGCGTCGTCGTGGCTATTGTGCTGTTCATCCTTTTGCGAGGCTGGGAGATCATCGCCTACGGACTGGTGATGATGGCCAACACGCCGCCCACGCCGCAGCAGGTGCTGCTGTTCGCCGTCTCTGCCGGCATCGTCGGACTGCTGGCGTTCTTCGAGACGGTCAGCCGCCTGCGCTACGGTTCGTTTTAGAACCAGGCGTCGTCAGCCTCCTGCGACTCCTCTTCTTCCTCCGTCGTCGTCTTGGGCGTCGGCGGGTTCTTCAGTCGTCCTTCCTCGTCGAACATGCCGTAGGTGGTGCGCAGCACGGTGAACTCCGTGCGGCGGTTCAGCTGGTTGCAGGCCTCCTGCTGCTCCTCGTCTTTCAGTGCGGTGACGTACTGCTCGCTGAGCACGTCGCCCTCCTTCAGGAAGGGGTATTTCTCGGCCACCTTGCGCTTGATGGTCTTTGGTCGCTGCTCGCCGTAGCCCTTGGGGGTCAGTCGGTCAGCGGCAATGCCGTGAGCTATCAGGTAGTTGACCACCGACTCGGCGCGGCGCTGCGACAGCCGCTCGTTGTACTGGTCGGAGCCCTTGAAGTCGGTGTGGGCCGCCAACTCGATGGTGACATGGGGGTTGTCGTTCAGCAGCTTCACCAGCTGGTCGAGGGCGGTGGCCGACTCAGGGCGCAGCGTGGCCTTGTCAAAGTCGTAGAAGATATTCTCAATCAGCACCGGAGCCGAGATGTTGGCCAGCGGGAACTGCAGCACGTACTCATGCGAGACGGTGGCCGTGTCGACGCGCAGTTCCTCCTTGTGGTTCAGGTAGCCGCTGCAGGTGCCCAGCATGACGTAGTCCACGCCCGTCTGTATCTCATAGGTGAACGAGCCGTCGCCCTTGACGCTCAGCTTCTGGTTGGTGCCGTCGTTGCCGACGAGATACACCTGTCCGGCGGGCAGCTCGTAGCCGTCCATCTCGTAGACCCAGCCCTTGACGGTGACCATCACCTCCGCCTTCGAGAACGAGTAGATGTGGTCCCAGCCTCGGGCGTCGCCTCGGTTGCTTGAGAAGTAGCCTTGGTTGTGCAGGCCTTCGAACGTCATGCCGAAGTCGTCGCCCTGTGAGTTCAGCGGGTAGCCGGGGTGTTCAATGCTATAAGCCCCCCCTACGGCCCCCGAGGGGGCTTCATTACTTTGGGGCTTGGCGATAAAGATGTCGAGTCCGCCGAGGCCGGGGTGGCCGTCTGACGAGAAGTAGAGGTCGCCGTTGGGACGGAACGTTGGGAACATCTCGTTGCCTGCCGTGTTGATGGGTGCGCCGAGGTTCTCGACGGGCCCCGTGCCCGACTGCATCAGCTCGCAGCGCCAGATGTCGTAGCCGCCCATGCCGCCGGGCATGTCGCTGACGAAGTAGAGCCACATGCCGTCGGGCGACACGGCGGGGTGGGCGAAGGTCGAGAGTGTGTCCTTGGCCACGACCACCTCCGTAGGCTTGCTCCATGAGGCATCGCTGCGCTGCGACTTGACGATGGTGGCAAAGCGCGGATAGTCGGGGTCGGTCTTACAGAGCGTCAGGTACATCGTGCGGCCGTCGGGCGTGAAGCAGCAGGCCCCCTCGTCGAAGGCCGTGTTCAGCTCCGAGTCGATGGTCTGCGGCTTGCCCCACTTCCCCTTGTCGTCCTTCTGGGCGAAGAATATGTCTGAGGGTTTCGTGCCGGTGATGCCGCTCAGCTCGTCGCCCTGGGCCTGGTTGCGTGTCGATGTGAAGTAGAGTTGGTCGTTATTGTCGCCGCAGAGCATGGGCGAAAAGTCGGCGCGGCGCGAGTTGAACAGGTCCTCGCGCTTCACCTTGTATTTCGAGCCCTTCTTCTTCAGCTCCGGGGCCGCGTTGGCGGCGCGCAGTCCCTGGCGGGCCATGGGCAGGAAGGGGCTGTCGGTGCCGGCCAGACTGTCGATAGCCGTCTGGAAGGCCTTGGCGGCACCTCGGTAGTCGCCGTTCTTCATCAGCAGCTGTCCCTGGAAGAAGCTCGTCACGGAGTCCTGCTGCTTGTAGCGCACGGCGTTGTTGTAGGCGGCTACGGCGCGCTGCGTGTTGTTGATGCGGCGGTAACAGTCGGCCATCTTCAGGGCCCGCTGTCCGCGCAGGCGTCGCTCCTTGGTCGGCGTCTGGGCGTAGGCCTTCTTATACTGGGCGGCAGCGTCGTAGTATTCGCCGAGGGCAAAGAACTTGTCGCCTTTCTTCACAGCTACATCAGCGCCGCACCCCGCAAGGAGCACGGCCACCATTACAGAATAGACTATGGCGACAATTCTTCGCATACCTCAATAATAACGCAGAAGTGGGCTATTTATTGTAAAAGGGTTGGAATTAACTGAACGGCACGCGGTAGGTGCAGCCGTTCTTCCACTCCGAGCAGCCGTAGGCCGTCCTGCCCTTGATAATCTGGCCTTTGCCGCAGAGCGGGCAGGGCTGGCCGACGACGGGCGTTGCGTCAGCCTTCTTGGCGGGCTTCTTCGGCTTCGGCGCAGCCTTGGTCTTCGGCGACTTCACTTTCTTCAGTTCGGCATCGGTGAGCACGGTGACGCGCCGGTTTGAGGGGTCGCTCATCACCTCGTTGACAATCTCGGTGACCTGAGCCTTCAGCTCTTCGATGAACTGCTGGGCGTCGTACTTGCGGTGCTCAATGTCGCGCAGCTTCTTCTCCCAGATGCCGGTCAGCTCGCAGCTCTTGAGCAGCTCCTCGCGGATGAGGTCGATAAGCTCGATGCCCGTGGGTGTGGCCACGAGACGCTTACGCTCGCGGCGTATGTAGTGGCGCTTGAAGAGCGTCTCGATGATGCTGGCGCGGCTCGACGGGCGGCCGATGCCGTTCTCCTTCATGGCGGCGCGCAGCGTCTCGTCGTCGACGAACTTGCCCGCCGTCTCCATGGCCCTCAGCAGCGACGCCTCGTTGTAGTAGGGTGGGGGCGTGGTCCACTTCTCGGTGAGCGTGGGCTGGTGGTCGCCGCTCTCGCCCTTGACGAAGGTGGGCAGGGTGCGTTCAGCCTGTTCAGCCCCCCCTTCTGCCCCCGAGGGGGCTACGTTTGTCTCGGTCTCCTCCGTCTGCTGGTCTTTGCTGTTGACGATGCGCCAGCCCGGGTCGAGAATCTCCTTGCCGGTGACCTTGAACTCAACGGGAGCCCCCTCGGGGGCGGAGGGGGGGGCTACCTCGCCCAGTACCGTCGTCGTCGAGAATCGGCAGTCGGGCAGGAAGACGCCGATGAAGCGGCGGGCCACGAGGTCGAACACCCGACGCTCGGCGTCGCTGAGGTTCTGGGGGACGACGCCCGTGGGGATGATGGCGTGGTGGTCGGTGACCTTCGACGTGTCGAAGACGCGCTTCGACTTCTTCAGCGGCTTGCCGCCGATGGGCTTGATCAGCTCGGCGTACGGGGCGACGCCGCCGAAGCGGGTCTGGAAGAGCCCGTTGAGCGTCTGCGGACACTTGGGGTAGATGTCGTCGCTGAGGTACTGGGTGTCAACGCGCGGATAGGTGGTGAACTTACGTTCGTAGAGCGCCTGTATGAGGTTGAGCGTCATCTCGGCCGAGAAGCCGTACTTACGGTTACAGTCTACCTGCAGGCTCGTCAGGTCGTAGAGCTGTGGGGGCTGCTCGCGGCCCTCCTTCTTCTCGACCTTCGTCACCGTGAAGGGGCGGCCCTCGATGGTCTGGAAGGCCTGCTCGCCCTCCTCCTTGCTGGTGAATTTTCCCTTAGTCGCCGTGAACGTGGTGCCGCGGTAGATGGTGGCCAGCACCCAGTAGGGCTCGGGCTTGAAGTTGTCGATCTCCTTCTGGCGGTTCACGATGAGGGCCAGCGTGGGCGTCTGCACGCGGCCGATGGAGAGCACCTGGCGGTTCTGGCCGTACTTCAGCGTGTAGAGGCGCGTGGCGTTCATGCCGAGGAGCCAGTCGCCGATGGCACGGCTCAGGCCCGCCATGTAGAGTGGCTGGTAGTCCTGCTGGTCCTTCAGCGAGGCAAAGCCCTCGCGAATGGCCTCGTCGGTCATCGACGATATCCACAGTCGCTTCACGGGGCAGGTGGCGCCGGCCTTCTGCATGACCCAGCGCTGTATGAGCTCACCCTCCTGTCCGGCGTCGCCGCAGTTGACGATGCCGTCGGCCTGCTGCATGAGTCGCTCGATGACGGCAAACTGCTTGGTAATGTGGTCCTCGGCAATGAGCTTGATGCCGAAGCGTGGCGGCACCATGGGCAGCTGTGTCAGTGCCCACGAGCGCCAGGCCGGGGTGTAGTCGCCCGGCTCCTTCAGCGTACAGAGGTGCCCGTAGGTCCACGTCACCTGGTAGCCGTTGCCCTCCATGTAGCCTTCGTGCGAGGCCGTTGCCCCCAGTATGCGTGCGATGTCGCGTGCCACGCTGGGTTTCTCTGCTATACAAACAATCATCGTTCTTATTGGAAATTGCGCTGCAAAGGTATTACTTTTTTCCGAGCTGGCCAAACTTTTCGTTGCAACGTTTTGCCGTGTCAGGGAAAAACACTAACTTTGCAGCCAAATATAGAATAACAATAAATGTATAAGTTAGACGAGACCGACCTGCAGATACTCAGGACGCTGCAGAAGAACGCCAAGCTGACCACCAAGGAACTGGCCGACGCCGTAAACCTGACGCCTACGCCGGTGTTTGAGCGCCAGAAACGGCTCGAACGGCTGGGCTATATCAGGAAGTACGTGGCCCTGCTCGACGCCGAGAAGCTGGGACTGGGGCTGCAGGTGTACTGCAAGGTGAAGCTGAAGCAGATAAACCACGAGATAGCCGACGCCTTCACCCACCGCGTGATGCGCATTCCCGAGGTGACCGAGTGCTACAACACGTCGGGCAGCTACGACTACCTGCTGAAGGTGCGCATAGTCGACATGAAACAGTACCAGGAGTTTGTGCTCCACAAGCTGGGCGAGATCGAGATGGTGGCGTCGCTCGAGAGCACGTTCGTGATGAGCGAGGTCAAGCAGAGCTACGCCGTGAACATCTGACACGTCCGACCTAAATCATATTACGCAGATGAAACAAAGAATACTTTTGATGGCTGTCGCCCTGACGGTCGTCAGCCAGATAGCAGCGCAACAGCTGCCCACCGACGCACCGCTGACGCTGCGCCCCCTGCTGCAGAAGCTGGGCGAGCGGCTGTTGAAGGGCAAGACGGGCAGCATCGTCGCCATCAATCCCGCCAACGGCGAAATACTCTGCCTGGCGACGAACACACCGCAGGGCCCCGACGTGCGCCAGGCCATAGCACGGCCGCAGGCCCCCGGCTCGACGTTCAAGACCGCCCAGGCGCTGACGCTGCTCTCCGAGGGCATCATCAATACCGAGACGGCCGTGGAGTGCCACGAGGGCATTACCGACGGCAACATCCGCGTGGGCTGCCATAAGCACCGCTCGCCGCTGACGCTGGTCGACGCCCTGGCACAGTCGTGCAACACGTGGTTCTTGATGACCTTCGCCTCGATGATCAACGATGACTTCATGTACGAGACGCGTGATGAGGCCATCAACACCTGGCGCTCCTACATGCAGTCGATGGGACTGGGAGGTCCCATGCATATCGACATCGAGGGCGAGCAGGGTGGACTGCTGGCCGGTGCCGACTACCTGAACCGCCGCTACCGTGAAGGCTGGGACGGCAAGACCATCTGGTGGGCCGGCATGGGGCAGGGCGACGTTACCTGCACGCCGCTGCAGCTTTGCAACCTCGCCGTCACCATCGCCAACCGCGGCTGGTGGTACGTGCCACACATCCATAAGGACACGAAGAACCAGCGCTACCTGACGCGCCGCCAGACCAAGGTGGCCCCCGAGGCCTACGGTCCCGTGATAGAGGGCATGCGCAAGGCCGTAGAGCACGGCACGGCCTACGCCATCAAGACCACTTACCCCATCTGTGGCAAGACGGGCACCGTCGAGAATCCCGGTCGCGACCACTCTGCCTTTATCGGCTTTGCCCCGATGGCCGAGCCCAAGATTGCCGTCTCGGTCTACGTCGAGCACGGCGGCTTCGGTGCCGACCTCGCCGCCCCGATGGCCGCCCTCATCATAGAGCAATACCTCAAAGGCGAGCTCAGCAAGAAGTCTGAAGCCGAGGCCATCCGTCTGAGTAGTCTGAAGTTATAAACTAGCAGTTACACCTTTGGCAATCTTGCGGAACAGTCTCCCCTCAAGGAAAAAAAACGCCATTATTCTTGCAGAGTATCAAGATATTTTGTATCTTTGCCGACGCAAACAAGGTTTTACCGTATGAGTACACAGAAGATGACACAACTGATAGCTGACTACTTTAAGACGCAGCCCGTCATGAAGGCTTGGCTTTTCGGCTCCTTTGCTCGCGGCGAGGAAACTCCTGATAGCGATATCGACATATTGGTAGAGTACGATGAGAACGCACGTATTTCGCTGCTTACGATATCGCACATGATGGGTGAATTGGAACGGAGCACAGGACGACGCGTGGATTTAATTGAGGAAGGGTGCCTTCTGCCTTTTGCTCAAGAGAGTGCAAACCGAGACAAGCGATTGATATATGAGAGAAGAGGTTAGAGATATAGAAAAGCTATTACAAGATTCGCCCCAAACAGCTTTGGGAAACCATAGTTGTTGACATACCAGCCTTGAAACCTGTTATCGAACAACTGATAGAAGAACAATATAATAATGTTGAACCCTAAAAACAGAATGCCTATGGGCTGAGAATGATATTAAAGGACATATAGGAACTGAAGCGTCCGCTTGAATCTTGTTCTATCGAAATCGCCAAATTTCAAAGAGCAGCAAGAGTAAAGGTAAGGATGCTCACGCTGATAGCGTGGGCTTTTACTCGTTTAGGCTGCAATGGTGTTTGGCGATACCAGATAGAACGTAGACGAAGTAAGAAGTCCACGTTTTCTTTTTGTATCAATTAAAATGATGTTTTATATAAAACCCAACAACAATGAAAAAGAGATTATTAGTGATAATGGCAGCTATGCTGCTAAGTATTTGTGCTTTTGCACAGAATGGTGAAACGCTGAAAGGCGATGTCAACGGTGACGGCAAAGTAGATGTTGAGGACGTAACATCCGTCGTCAATATCATTCTGAGTGGAAAAACCTACGGTTATTTCTATTTCGGTACGACTGGGCCTACTGCGGAAAACTTCACATCGCTGCCTGGAGCGGTGGCCTCCTACACCTCTATTGGCGAAGCTGTTGGTGCGACGGTTTCTGTTGACAATGGTGAAACTCTCTATATGTTGTGTCCAGCCGCTTGGATGAAAAGGAAACACGTGGAGGTTGAAGACGGAGAAGGGAACTCATACGATTTCATAGAGGACACCGATGCAGGGGCCATCTCTGGCTACGTGATTTACAAAACGCAGGCTTTCAACGAAGCGACCGACGCTATATTGAAATTCAATAATAGTTCTGCAGAAACTTATTATTGGTATGTCGGACAGACGGATCCTTCATCGATGAATTCAATAGATCCTATTGTAACTGATACATCTTCGCCTGGTTGGAGGGAAATCGGAAATTCATTGCCAGAATATAGTTCTTCAAATAAATTGTGGAGTGGCGGAAGTGATGATATAAGTATTAATTTAGGATCATTTAATACACATTATTTAGCATTACCAAGTAATTCTATAAGAGTATATTCTGTTGGAACAGATTTAACAAGTGATTCTTATAATCCATCAGGTAATGTTACAATTAATGGTATAACCTATTATATTTATACATCAAAATTGAAACCGAAATATTTTGCATATGACTTATATTAAAAATACATATAATTAAAAATTATGGCAGTAAAACATACAATAAATGGAATAGAATTTACAGATATAAAAACATCCTTTAAATCATTTAAACCATTAGTATATGAAACAACCAAAGATAATACAACAGAAGATTTAAATGAACAATATGGTGTTGGTGGAGATTTACCAAAACTAATAAATGCAGTTGAAATTGACTGGAATGGTGCAAAACCGGGAATTGGTGAAGATGCAACAAATGGTATCACAACAACTGGTGAATTATTATCCAGTATTAAAGGAGTATATTCGCCAATGTTTGCGAATTGAACACTGATTCGCAGAGTTTGGCGAAGTTACTGATTGCCCCTTCAATTCACCACAAACCCTCAGGACATGAGGTCTTGTATATAGGATAAGTCGGAAAGAACCTGCACTTCCTGCACTGAGCCTCATTATCAGCTGGTTACGGCTAATTTTCCTGCACCTAACCTGCACCGGAACCTGCACTTGGCGATGACTGGCGCTTCTTGGGCAAAACGCGGCGGGTTTCAGCCAAAAGGCGGCGGTTTATAATTGTTCCACAGCTTGGAACAAATGTTCCAGGCCGTGGGAACGCTCTTTTGGCGCCGCCAAACGATGGGGATTGAAGCGCCTAACTATAGTGCAGGTTTAGGTGCAGCTTCCTAGTAGACGGGCGTTCGGCAACCGACTGTTTGCCAGTCAGTTAAGCATCAAGTGCAGGAAGTGCAGGATAATTCTGGCTTTACCATACCACTTCGATGTTGTCCGCGAGGGTGATTTGCATAATGGCGGGGACAGCCGGACAGGCGAATTACTTTCCGATGAGCTTGAGCATGGCCTTGGCGTCCTCGTCGCCGTCGGCGGCATCCTTGCGGAGGTCGGCCAGCACCTCGTCGCCACCCTTCTCGTTGCGGACGGCGCGGAGCAGCCACTTCTTGGCCTGAGCCTTGTCGGTGGCCACACCCTTACCCTTGAAGTAGGCCTTGCCCACGGCATATTCGCCGTCGGCATTCTCTTGCTTGGCGGCCTGCATGAACAGTTCGAAAGCCTTCTTGCGGTCCTTCGTCACGCCCTCGCCGTCCTTATAGCACTGGCCTAACTGGAACTGAGCCTTGGCGTGGCCCTGGTTGGCGGCCTTCTCGTACCACTGGAAGGCCAGGCGCTCGTTCTCGCCGGTGCCGTGTCCCTTCTCGTAGCAGCGGCCCAGCCGGTACTGTGCCTTCTTGTGGCCCTTCTCGGCGGCCTGTTTCAACTTGGGGAAGGCTGCCGTGTAGTTCTTGGCGTCGTAGAGCTTCTTACCTTCCTCGTAAAGTTTGTCGGCACTCTGTGCGGTTACCGACAGGCTGACTACTACGGTCAGCAGCATCATTAAGAGTCGTTTCATTTTTTAGGAGTTTAGGAGTTTAGGAGTTTGGGAGTTTAGGCATTAGTGCTTGAGCGCTTTCTTGACGGTCTTCAGCAGCTTGGCGTGCTTCGTTCCGGCTTTGACGGGCACGAGCATCCAGCGGACGGTCCACGTGAGCGACGCACCGGGAGCAAGGGCCGTGTAGGCTCCCTGACTCTCAAGCTCGATGTAGGTCTTGCCGCGGTTGACGTAGACCTGAATCTCGGCCTCGCCGGGGGCTGGCGACTGGGCGTCGAGGTCGTCGAACTGCTTGATGAGCAGCAGACCTCCCCCCGTAGGGGAGGCTAAGTAGGCGAGCCAGCCGTGGCCGTCGGCATTGACCTTGCGGTTCTGGTTGGCCTCGTCGGCGCTGTACCAGACGGCGCCGCCCTCGGCCTTAAAGTCCATCAGTCCGGCGGGTGTGATGGCCTCGACAGGCGCATCGAAGAAGATAAGACCGTCGTCGTTGGGCACGCGCGTAATCTCCCAGGGAGCTACGCTGCGCGTGGCGTCGCCCTCGTTGGTGATGGTGTAGCTGACGGCGATGTGGTCGCCCTCGGCGACGAACGTCTTGCCGATGCTGAACTTCAGACGGTCGTTCACCTGACTGCGAATGACGAGCTTCGAGTCGCTGCGCTCGACGACGCTGTAGGGCCTCTTGTCGTACTCGGGCACGGGCGGCCAGTTCCACTCCTTCTGCGGACTGGTCCAGAAGGTGCTGCCGAACGACTCGGGGAAGCGCGACTGCGAGATGACCTCGCGGTCCTGATGCTTCAGCGACAGGATCTTGCCGCCCCGGCTGATGTCGATGGTCATGGCGATGTCGCCAGTCTTGAGTTGGTACTGGTCGTTGTCGTCGGCAGCCGATGCTGTCAGGGCTAAGCCCGCAAGGAGGGCTGCTGTCAATAAAAGATTTTTCATGATGGGTTTATGTCAATAATGTAGTTCTTCTTGATTGGTGAGTTTCTTCTTGTCGATGGCGCGCCAGCAGTAGACGATGTAAGCGAGGACGAAGGGCACGAGCAGCGACACCCAGAACATGGTGCGCAGGGTGAACTCGCTTGAGCAGGAGTTCTGCAGCGTCAGTGACGACTGCAGGGAGGCCGTCGAGGGGTAGTAGGCGGTGTCGTTCCAGCCGGCGCAGAGCAGCAGGGCGAGCACGACGAGGACGGTGCCGATGCCGGCAGGCCAGATGGACTTGCTATTGGCTGATTGCTTGTTGACGATTTCGGTGTAGACGGCCCAGAGCACCAGCACGACGCCCACGAGCAGCAGGATGAGCAGATACCACATCGTGAGGAAGTTGCCGAGGTATTTGTAAGGCTCCATGTAGACGAGCCCCTCGGCGTTGACGGCGTAGCCGTCCTTGAGCAGCAGGTGGACGAGGTAGGCCACGAAGAGCACGACGAAGGGCACGGCGGCACCGACGAGGCGCACCGAGCCGCGCGAGCGGATGTCCTCGTCGTCGATGTTGTTCATGATGTAGAGTATGCCCAGCACGCGGGCCAGGAAGACCACGGCGAAGCCCAGCACGAGCACCCAGGGGTTGAGCAGGGCGTCGAGGCCGTGGGAGGCGTTGCCCCAGTGGCTGATGACGGGCGTGAGCAATTGCGAATTGTCAACTGCCAATTGTGAATTGACCAGGTTGCCCTTCTCGACGATGAAGTTGGAACCCTCGAAGAACGTGGCCACGGCGCCGCCAAGCAGCAGGGGGCCGACGATGCCGTTGAGCGTCAGGAAGAATTGGAACGTCCGTGGCCCCAACAGGTTTCCTAATTTGTTCTGGAACTCGTAGCTGACGGCCTGGAGCACGAAGGTGAACAGAATGATCATCCACAGCCAGTAGGCTCCGCCGAAGCTCGTGCTGTAGAACAGAGGGAACGAGGCGAAGAAGGCTCCGCCGAAGGTGACCAGCGTGGTAAAGGTGAACTCCCACTTCCGGCCCGTGGAGTTATATATCAGCCGCTGCCCCTCGTCGGTATAGCCGAGCGAGCGGGCTACGGAGTTGGCGCCCTGTACGAAGAGCAGAAACACTAATAATGCACCCAGGAGTGATACAACGAACCACCAGTAGTGCTGCAGGAAACTGTATGTCATGAGATTTTAGATTTACTGATTGTCAATTTACTATTTGGAAGCGTCTGGACCTTTTGCAATCTGCTTGAACATGATGTTGATCTCGACGGCAAGCATCGTGGTGAAGAGGATCAGGAAGAGGAAGAACGTCAGCATGACCGACGACGACTGCAGGTCGCTGACGGCCACCCACGTGGGCAGCATGTCCTGGATGGTCCACGGCTGGCGCCCGAACTCAGCCACGAGCCAGCCGCTCTCGGAGGCCACGTAGGCCAGCGGTACGAGGGCAATGGCGAGCCAGTAGTGCCAGGCGGGCAGACGGGTGATGTCGTAGCCGTCAGCCTCGGTCTCGGGGAGCAGTCCGACGGAAGCCAGCAGTCGTCTGGTGATGACCGAGAGATAGGGAATCTTGTAGGCCAGGATAATCATCAGGGCGAAGAAGACGATGAAGACCACCCCCATGCCGACCATGATGCGGAAGGCCCAGAAGTTGACGGGCACGTAGGGCACCACCTCAGCCTTGTCGCGTATGTAGCCATAGCCGAAGTAGGGCATGTTTTCTTTGAGTGTGGCCAGGTGGGTATCGAGCTGCGCCTCCATGGCGGCCTTTTGCTCAGCGGAAGCCAATTTTTCACTCTTCACTATTACCTTTTCCTTCAACTCGCGGTAGGCGGCCAGGGCGGCGATGGCCTTGCGTCCCCGCTCTATCTTCTCGTCGACAGAGGGCTCACGGTGGCCGTCGGGCATGGTGTAGCCGTTCAGCAGGTCGTTGATGCCGGGCACGTAGCCGTGGGGGTCGTCGGTGGCCATGACCGACAGGGCGTAAGGCAGGTCGAGCTTTAGCGGGGCCGACTCCTCGTTAGCGTAGTCAGGCTGGCGGAAGGGGTTCACCCAGGCTACGGCGGTCAGCCCCTGGTCGGTGCCGCCGTTGTAGAGTGCCTCCATGGCGGCCAGCTTCATGGGCTGCGACTTGGCCACGTCCTGGCCCGACTTGTGGCCCGTGGCAGCCGCTAAGACCGAGGCTACCAGTCCGACGACGGCGCCTATCTTCAGACTCTCAACGGCCATCTTCGTCTCGCGGCGCTTGAGCAGGTACCAGCTGCAGACGCCCACGCAGAAGACGGCGCCGATGATCCAGGCCGAGGTGACGGTGTGGCAGAACTTAGAGACGGCGAAGGGCGAGAGGGCCACCTCCCAGAACGACACCATCTCGTGGCGCATTGTGCCAGGGTTGAACTCGCAGCCCACGGGGCACTGCATCCAGGCGTTGGCCACCAGTATCCACCATGCCGAGATGGTGGCGCCGAGGCCGGTGAGCCACGTCGAGGCGAGGTGGAAGCCCCGCGACACCTTGTTCCAGCCGAAGTACATCACGGCTACGAAGGTCGACTCCATGAAGAAGGCCACGATGCCCTCGATGGCTAACGGAGCACCGAATATGTCGCCCACGAACCACGAGTAGTTCGACCAGTTGGTGCCGAACTCAAACTCGAGGATGATGCCCGTGGCCACACCCATGGCGAAGTTGATGCCGAAAAGGCGCTGCCAGAACTTGGCCGTGTCGCGCCAGAAGGGCTTACCCGTGCGGTAGTAACAGGTCTCAATGATGCCCATGATGACGGCCAGGCCGAGCGTCAGGGGCACGAAGAGCCAGTGGTAGATTGCCGTCAGCGCAAACTGCGCTCTCGACCAGTCGATGGTCCCGGCGTCGATGTTTAGCAATAGGTTTGTCATAATGTTATTGGTTTAGGATTTTAGTCGCCACATAGCCAGCCTCATCGCCCCCTGCGTGCTCCTTGAGGAAGTCGGGGAAGAAGAATACTTTGAGGATGGCGAACATGATAAACAGCTTAATAATGATGATGGCCCACAGCGTGCGGCCCAGTCGCATGTTACGGAATCCGTCGTAGTAGAGGTCGAATGCTCGGTATAGAAACCCTTGTTTGTTCATAGGCAAAAGTATTATTGTCGGCAAAGATACGGAAAAAAGACTTTACTTCCAAACAAAACGCCGAAAAAATGTACTTTCGTCGTAAATTCTGTCTTATAATACGGTTCGCGAGGCGCGTCTTTTGAAATATTTGTGAAAATATTTTGCGGTTTCGAGAGAAATGTATAATTTTGCAGCATGGTAGAACAAGAAATGAAGCGTGAGATGGGCAAATGGCTGATGGACGTGGCCAAATATATGTTCACAGCTTTGCTGATTTCCACTATCTTTGCAGATATGGAGGATCCCGTTGTCATATATTGTGCTGTCATAGCAGCATTTATACTTCTCTTTTGGGGATGGACATTGTTCGGTAGTAGTTTTGACAAAAAAGGTACTAAAAAGAAATAGGAATGAATACATTAATTATCTCAGGGGCATTAGCCCTCTTTGCAACTATCGTTGGCCTTTATTATATGTATCAAGACAAAAGGGAGGAACGAATTCAATAAGATGAAGAAGATAATTATTCCATTGTTGGCGGTAGTGATTCTTGCACTGATAGGTGGACTGGCCTACCTGTTTTTCGACTTGCAAGAGCAGAAGCAAGCCAACGCCGACATGCAGGAGCTGGCAAGGCTCGACAAACAAGAGATGGAGAACGAGTACGAGCGCTTCGCGCTGCAGTACAGTGAGATGAAGACCAAGATCAACAACGACTCCATCATCGAACAACTCACACAGGAGCAGCTGCGCACGCAGCAACTGCTCGAGGAACTGAAGAAGACAAAGGCCGAGGACGCCCGCGAGATTACCCGACTGAAGAAGGAACTGGCCACGGTGCGTGCCGTGCTGCGCGACTACGTCATGCAGATCGACTCGCTGAACCGCCAGAACGAGCAGCTGCGCGCCGAGAATACCCAGGTGAAGAACGAGCTGGCCGAGCGCAACACACAGATAGAAGGCCTGAGCACGGAGAAAGCCTCGCTCTCAGAGAAGGTGGCCATCGCCGCACAGCTTGATGCCACGAACATCCAGCTGACGCCACTGCGCAAGCCCGGCAAGACGGCCAAGAAGATAGTCGACTGCAAGACGATGCAGGCCAGCTTCACCATCACCCGCAACGTCACAGCCGCCAATGGCAACCGCACCGTTTACGTCCGCATACAGAACCCCGGCGGCAACACGCTGGCAGGAGGCGGCACCTTCGCCTACGAGAACCGCAACCTGCAGTACACGATGAAGAAGACGATAGAGTACACCGGCGAGGAGACGCCGCTGACGCTCTACTGGGACGTGTCGCAGATGCTGGAGGCCGGCGACTACCGCGTCAGCATCTTTGTTGACGGTAACATGATAGGTAGCAGAACCTTTAGTTTTAACTAAGATAACCAGATTTATGAACAGAAGTTTTGCTTTAGGCTTATGGCTCTTGGCGCTCGGCTCACTGCCGGCCGGTGCCCAACGGCTGCTGACACTCGACAGCTGCCGGGCCATGGCACTTCGCAACAACAAGCAGCTGAGCATTGCGCGCGTGAAGCAGGACGTCGCAGCCAACCTGCGGCGGTCGGCGCGCACGAAGTACCTGCCGCACATCAGCGCCGTGGGAGGCTACATGCACAACAGCGAGGAGGTGTCGATACTGACCAACGAGCATAAGGAACTGCTCGGCAACCTCGGTACGGGACTCGTACAGGGACCGATGGGGCAGTCGGCACTCCAGAGCGTCAACGACGCCATGGCCCAAGTCGGAGGCCTGCTGGCCAAGATGGGCGTGCCGTTGGAGCAGATACAGACCGTCTCTGAACAGGTGCAGCAGACGATGGGACAGACCACGAGTAACATGGCAGGCCGACTGAACGCCGCCGGACAGAAGGTGGTCGACGCCCTGCGTACCGACACCCGCAACATCTGGGCCGGTTCCGTCATGCTGACACAGCCCCTGTTTATGGGCGGTAGCATCGTGGCCTTGAACCGTCTGGCCGACATCAACGAGCGGATGGCACTGAACAGCGTCGATGCCCGCGAGCAGGCTACCATCTACGCCACCGACAAGGCCTACTGGCAGGTGGTGTCGCTGCGCCATAAGCAGAAACTGGCTCAGGCCTACCTCGACCTGGTGAAGAAGCTCGACGCCAACGTCCACAAGATGATTGACGAGGGCGTGGCCACGCGCAGCGACGGCCTGAGCGTCGACGTCAAGGTGAACGAGGCCGAGATGACGCTGACCAAGGTCAACGACGGTCTGGTGCTCTCGCGCATGCTGCTCTGCCAGACCATCGGCCTGCCCGCCAACGAGCAGATTGTGCTGCCCGAGGAGGAGGCCGAGAGCGTGACAACCGTCGCACTGGCCCCGCAGGTAGACATAGAGCAGGCATGGGCAAACCGTCCCGAACTGCGACAGCTGAGCAACATGACCGACATGTCGCGACAGGTGACCAATATCCTCAAGGCCGGCAACCTGCCGCAGGTGCTGCTCACCGGCGGCTACATAGTGAGCAATCCCAACGGCTTCGACAGTTTCCAGAAGAAGTTCGCCGGCATGTGGAACGTCGGCGTGCTCGTGCGCATACCTATTTGGAACTGGGGCGACGTGATGTATAAGGTTCGCGCGGCTAAAAGCGCTACCACCATGCTTAACCTGGAGCTTGAGGAGGCCAAGGAGAAAATCGAGCTGCAGGCCACGCAGACCGCCTACCAGATGGACGAGGCCAACAAGCGGCTGATCATGGCGAAGACCAGTGTCAAGCAGGCCGACGAGAACCTGCGCACGGCCAACATGGGCTTCAGCGAGGGCGTCATCACTCCCACCACCGTCATGGAGGCCCAGACGGCCTGGCTGCAGGCGAAGTCGCAGCAGATTGACGCCGAGATTGACGTCAGACTCTCGCAGGTCAACATGCGCAAGGTGATGGGTACCCTCTCGGCAGAGTAATAAACAGAAAATAGTAAATCCGTAAATCGAAATAAAATTATGTCAGCAGCAAAGCAACAGCATAACAACATCCTGCTCGCCATCTTCGGCTTTGTGGCAGTGGTGGTCATCGTAGCCTTGATAGGCATCTTCACACTGGGGCGCGACCCCGAGGTGATGCAGGGGCAGGTTGAAGTCAGCGAGTACCGCGTGTCGAGCAAGGTGCCCGGCCGCATACTCGAAATACGCGTCAAGGAGGGCGACTTCGTCAAGGCGGGCGACACGCTGGCCATCATCGACGCCCCCGAGGTGCGCGCCAAGATGGAGCAGGCACGCAGTGCCGAGGACGCCGCTTCGGCCCTCGAGCTGAAGGCGCGCAACGGTGCTCAGAAGGAGCAGATACAGGGCGCCTACCAGGTGTACCAGCAGGCCAAGGCCGGACTTGAGATTGCCGAGAAGTCGTACGGCCGCGTGCAGCGACTCTTCGACGAGGGCGTCATGTCGGCCCAGAAACGCGACGAGGCCTACGCCCAGTACAAGGCCATGGAGGCCCAGTGTAAGGCCGCCAAGAGCCAGTACGACATGGCCGTCAACGGTGCCCGCCAAGAGGACAAGCTGGCGGCTCAGGCCCAGGTGGGCCGTGCCCGTGGTGCCGTGCAGGAGGTGCGCTCATACATCAGCGAGACCGTTCAGACGGCCCAGATGGATGGCGAGGTGAGCACCATCTACCCCAAGGTGGGCGAGCTGGTGGGCACGGGCAGTCCCATCATGACCATTTCGATGATGGACGATCTCTGGGGCACCTTCAACGTGCGCGAGGACCAGCTGAACGGCATGAAGGTGGGCACGGAGTTCTCTGCTTTTGTCCCGGCCTTCAACAAGGATATCAAGATGAAGGTCTACTACATGAAGGACCAGGGCTCCTACGCCGTATGGAAGGCCACGAAGGCCAACGGCCAGTACGACCTGAAGACGTTCGAGGTGAAGGCCCGTCCGCTGGAGAAGATTGACGGGCTGCGTCCCGGCATGAGCCTGGTGGTGAAGTAAGAAAAAATAAGTAATAAGTAAGAAGTAATAAGTAATAAGTAATAAGTAAGAAGACGTGGGTTACCTTGGTAGCATATTAGCCGTCACGAATCGCGAGATGAGGACGCTCTGGAAGAACCCCATCTATGGCTTCTGCATGGTGGTGTTCCCCATTCTCGTGGTGGTGTTCTTCACCTCACTGATGGACGCCGGCGTACCCGAGCAGCTGCCCATCGGCGTGGTTGACGCCGACAATACGTCGACCACGCGAACGCTGGTGCGCCGCCTTGACGCCTTCCAGTCGACAGCCGTCGTGGCGACTTACCCCACCGTGGCCGAGGCCCGCAAGGCCATTCAGCGCAACGAGATCTACGGTTTCCTTTACTACCCCAAAGGCACCACCGAGAAGCTGCTGGCCGGTCGGCAGCCCACCGTCTCATACTACTACAGCATGGCAGCAAAGATGCCAGGCTCGATGACGATGAAGGACCTGAAGGTCATTGCCACGCTCGGCACGGCCGCCGTCGGACAGGCCACGCTGCGGGCCAAGGGCGCTACCGACCAACAGGTGCAGACGGTGCTGCAGCCCATCACCGTCGACCTGCACATGGTGGCCAACCCGTGGTCGAACTACAACGTCTATCTTTCCACGGTCTTCGTTCCGGGCATTATCATGCTCTTCATCTTCCTCATCACCGCCTACAGTATTGGTACCGAGCTGAAGTTCAAGCGCTCGAAGGAGTGGCTGGCCACGGCCGACGGCAATATTCTCGTGGCCATTCTGGGCAAGTTCCTGCCCCAGACACTCATCTGGCTCGCCATCTTCTTCGGCTATGAGTATTACATCTACGGCGTGCTTCACCTGCCCTATGAGGGTGGGGCGTGGTCAGTCATCCGGCTGGGACTCTTAGCCGTGCTCAGCTCGCAGGGCTTTGGCATCTTCGTCTTCGGACTGATGCCCTCGCTGCGCATGTCGATGAGTGTGTGCTCGCTCTGGGCCGTGCTCTCGCTGTCGATGGCCGGCTCGGCATTCCCCATCATGGCTATGGACGGGCCGCTGCAGTCGCTGTCGTGGCTGTTCCCGCTGCGCCACTACTTCATGATCTACCAGATAACGGTGTTCAACGGCTTCCCCCTGCTCGAGGCGTGGTTCCACTTCGCCGCGCTGGCAGCTTTCCTGCTGCTGCCCTGGCTGGTCATTGGCAAGATTAAAAACGCAATGCTGAATTATGTCTATATTCCGTAACATAGCCGATGCCATCAGCGACGCCGCCTACATCTGGCGGTACGAAATGCGGCAGAGCCTCCGCGACGAGGGTGTGCTCATCTTCTTTATCATCGTGCCGCTGGCCTATCCGCTGCTCTACTCATGGATATATAATAATGAGGTGGTGCACGAGGTGCCCGTGGTCGTCGTCGACGACAGCCACTCAGCACTCTCGCGGCAGTTCATCCGCATGTGCGACGCCTCGCCCGACGTCCGCATACTCTGTCATGCTGCCGACATGGACGAGGCGCAGTCGCTCGTCAGCCGTCAGCTGGCAAAGGGCATCTACCATATTCCCGCTGAGTTCGACCGCAACATCAGCCGCATGGAGCAGACCACCATCGGCGTCTATTGCGACATGAGCCTCATGCTTACCTACCAGGCCGTCTACCAGACCTCCGTGGCCGTCACCCAGACCATGGGGGCTGCCATCAGGACGAAACTGTCGCAGCCGCCGACGCGGCGCGAGGCTCAGATCGGCGTGCGCCCGATGATCGTCGACGAGGTGCCGCTCTTCAATCCCTCCGGCGGCTACGGCTCGTCGATACTGCCCGCCGTGCTCATGCTCATCCTGCAGCAGACGCTCGTGCTCGGCATCGGCATGTCGGCAGGCACGGCCCGCGAGAACAACCGCTACCACGAGCTCATACCCATCGACCGCCACTACCAAGGCACGCTGCGCATTGTCGGCGGCAAGTTCCTCTGCTATTTCATGATCTACGCCGTCATGGGCGCCTACCTCACGCTGGCCGTGCCGAAGATGTTCTCGTTCCCGCAGCTGGCCCACTGGCAAGACCTGCTCTGCCTGATGCTGCCCTACGTGCTGGCCTGCATCTTCTTCGGCATGATTGTGTCGTGTATCATCCGCTACCGCGAGAACGTCATGCTGCTCATCGTCTTCGTCTCGGTGCCGCTGCTCTTCCTCACGGGCATCAGTTGGCCGCAGTCCAACATACCGTCCTTCTGGCAGAGCATCTCGTGGCTGTTCCCCTCGACCTTCGGCGTGCGTGCCTACGTCAGGCTGAACACCATGGGTGCCACCTTGGCCGACGTCAACCGTGAGTACCTCGTGCTCTGGGGCCAGACGCTCTTCTACTTCTTCATGGCTTGCATCGTCTACCGCCACCAGATTGTGCTCTCGCGCAATAATGCCATCGACCGCATCGAGCGAATGGGTCGCAAGCTGGAGGTACAGGAGCAAATCAAGAAGCGGCTGAAGAAGGCGTAGCTCAGCGGCAGCGCTATGACAACTACGAATTACACGAATTATACGAAGTCAAACCCGATATTCGTATAATTCGTGTAATTTGTAGTCAAGACTTGCTGTTGCGCAGCTCACTTGTTCATGCCAACAATCTTTGTCTTGGGAAGTTCCGCGTTGCGGCGTTTGACCACGGTGACGACGGCCTGGGCCATGTTCAGATAGGCCAGGCCGGTGACGGTCTCGCTGGTGAGCGCGGCCGGCGTGCCCTCGTCGCCACTGTCGCAGATACTCTGCACGAGCGGAATCTGTGCCAGCAGCGGCACCTGCATCTCCTCGGCCAGCTGCTTGCAGCCCTCGCGACCGAAGATATAGTAGCGGTTTGCAGGCAGTTCGGCCGGCGTAAACCACGCCATGTTCTCTATCAGGCCTAAGATGGGCACGTTCACCTTCTCGTTGCGGTACATGTCGATACCCTTGCGGGCGTCGGCCAGTGCCACCTGCTGAGGCGTCGACACGATGACGGCACCGGTGATGGCGAGCGTCTGCAGCAGCGTCAGGTGGATGTCGCTCGTGCCCGGCGGTGTGTCGAGTATGAAGTAGTCGAGCTCGCCCCAGTCAGCGTCGGCTATAAGCTGCTTCAGTGCGCTGGTGGCCATGCCGCCGCGCCAGAGCGTTGCCGTTGTCGGCGAGACGAAGAAGCCTATCGAGAGCATCTTGATGCCGTACTTCTCGATGGGGCAGATGAGGTCGCGCCCGTCCTTCTTCACGGCGTAGGGTCGGGCGTCCTCGCAGCCCAGCATCTTGGGTACAGACGGTCCGAAGATGTCGCAGTCGAGCAGACCCACGCTGTAGCCTAAGCGGGCCAGCGAGATGGCCAGGTTGACGGCGACGGTCGACTTGCCCACGCCGCCCTTGCCTGAGCTGACGGCGATGATGTTCTTCACGCCGGGCAGCATCTGGCCCACCTCGGGGCGCGGCTTCGACTTGAACTCCGTCACGATGCTGACCTCGACGTCCTGTCCGCAGTGATACTTGATGGCAGCCTCGGCGGCCTTGACGGTCGACTTCAGGAATGGGTCGGTGTCGCGCGGGAACTCCAGCACGACCGTCACCTTATTGTTAGCGCTGTCGATAGCGGGTTGGTCGGCCACCATGCCGCTCTCTACCAGATTCTTCTTCGTGCCGGCGTACGTCACCGTAGCCAGCGCGTCCATAATGAGTTTAGGATAAAGGCTCATTTTCTATTTACGATTTACGATTTACGATTTTCTATTTTCGATTGACGATTTTTACTTCTTGCTTCTCACTTACGGCATTTCCAGCACCTGTGGCATCTTCTGCCACTGCTTGTCGAGGGCGTACATCGGCTTGCAGCCCTTGGGGATGTAGAACTTACAGGCGCCGAGGACGACGTCCTTGAACACCGACTTCACAATCTTCGGCGGCTGAGGCGAGTTGAGCTTTACCTCGCGCAGCGAGACGCACTTCTCGAAGGCACCGCCGCCGATGCTCCTCAGACTCACCGGCAGATCGACCGTGGCCAGCGAACTGCACTCGCTGAAGGCGTCGCTGCCAATCTCCTTGACAGCGGCGGGAATGACGATAGCCTTCAGCATGGCGCACTTGGCGAAGGCGTCGCTGCCGATGCTCGTCAGCGTGATGGGCAGCGTCACGTCGCTCAGCGAGGCGCACTCCTCGAAGGCCTTGCTGCCTATCTTCTTCACCGACACCGGCAGGCCGATGCTGCGCAGGCTGCGGCAGTGGCGGAAGGTCTCGCTCTCGATGGTCTCAATGAAGCCCTTTATCTCGACGCTGTCGAGCCCGGTGCACTCCTCGAAGGCGCTGTTGCCGATCTTCTTGACGTTGCCGGGAATGAAAATCTGCTTCAGGTTCAGACAGCCCTCGAAGGTCGAGTTGCCGATCTCCTTGAGCGACGTGGGCAGCTCTATCTCAGCCAGGTTGCGGCAACCGTGGAAGGCGTCGTTGTCAATCTCCTTCACGCTCTCAGGCAGCGTCACGTGCTGCAGCGAGACGCAGTCCTCGAAGGTCGAGTTGCCAATCTCGTCGAGCGAGCCGGCCAGGCTGACGCTCTCCAGTGCACTGCACTTCTGGAAAGCACCGTTGCCGAGGTCGGTCAGTCCCTCGACGTCAATCTTCTTCAGTGCGCTGCACTCCTCGAAGGCGTTCGAGCCAATCTTATTGACACTGCCCAGCTCGATGGTCGTCAGGCGCGAGCACTGCTCGAAAGCCGAGTTGCCTATCAGCTTCAGCTCGTCGCTTAGCGCGATGGTCTCCAGGCTCTTACAGTTGCGGAAGGCGTTATTCCCGATGCTCGTCACGCTCTCGGGCATCGTTATCTCGGCCAGACTCTCGCAGTCCATGAACGTGGCGGCGCCGATAGCCGTCACGTTGTTACCCATGAAGACAACCTTCGTCAGGGCCTTGCAGCCGGTGAAGACGTTGTTCTCAAGCTCAACCAGGTTCTTGGGCAGTTCAATGCTCTCAATGGCACTCTGCTCGAAGGCGTCGTGCTCTATCTTCGTCAGCGCCTCCGGCAGTACAATGGCCTTCAGACTCGTGCAGTCGCTGAAGGCGTTCGAGCCGATGTTCACCACGCCCGCCGGAATGTGTACCTCGCAGAGCGACTCGCAGTTGTCAAAGCAGTTGTCGCCGATGGTCACGGTGGCGTCGGGCAGGATGGCCTTCTGCAGGCTCTTGGCACCAGAGAAGAGACCGCTGGGCAGCACGCCCGTCTCGGTCTTCATGCCGGCCTTGCCCTCGGTGATGACGGCCTCGCTCAGGTCAATCATCGTCACCAGTTTCTCGTCGGCCACCTTCTTGTTAGTCTTCGTGCGCGTCACAATCTGGCTCAACAGCTTCAGGTCGGCACCGTTCAGCGGTCCCGTCACCTTCAGTTCGGCCACCTTGAAGCGCACGCTGTCAGGCAGTTGTGCGGCCAGCGTGCCGACCGAGTCGACGCTGACGTTCATCGTCTGTGCCGTAGCCCAGAGGGGCATCAGGGCAACAATCATTGTTAGTAGCTTTTTCATAACTATCGTTCCTTTCTTATTTGTTTTTTTCAAGAGAGCTGCGCTTCGAGCGGTGGTACGAGCGGTAGTCGTCGAGCTCAATCTCCACGTCGGGCTCGGCCAGGACGGTGGCGTGGGGCAGGTGCCAGCGCATGTACTTGATGTTCAGTCCGCGCGCTATCCACATCTGCTCGTAGTAGGTCTGAACCGAGAGCGTCGCCGGCTCTACATTCTCGGCCGACAGCGGGTCGTGGTAGAGGTCGGTGGTCCGGAAGTCCACCGGCAGCTGGTTCTTCTCGGCCATCAGGGTCGTATAGGTGAACAGGAAGTTCGAGTCGGTCTTCAGGTGCAGCAGGCCCCCGTCGGTCAGGAATCGGCGGTAGCGCTCCATGAACCACGTCGACGTGAGCCGTTTCCTCGGGTTCTTCATCTGCGGGTCGCTGAACGTCAGCCAGATTTCCTGCACCTCGTCGGCACTGAAGAAGCGGTCGATGATTTCGATGTTCGTCCTGAGGAAGGCCACGTTCCGCAGCCCTTCGTTCAGGGCCTGCGTGGCTCCCGTCCACATGCGCGCCCCCTTGATGTCGACGCCGATGAAGTTCTTCCCGGGGTAGTTGCGGGCCAGTTCCACGGTGTACTCACCCTTGCCGCAGCCCAGCTCCAGCACGATCGGGTTGTCGTTGCCGAAGTACTGCTCGCGCCAGCGCCCCTGCATCGTGAAGGGGTGCTCGTCGTAGGTAGAGTAGGGGAACTGGAACACGTTCCCGTAGGTTTCCATATCTGCAAACTTTGCTAACTTTCCTTTTCCCATAACGCCTGCAAAGGTAAGCATTTCTTTTGTAATTAGCAAATCTGTAGCGGAAATATTCGCTCGAAGCCTGAATTAGAACCACTGAAAACCTGCACTTCCTGCACTGACCCCTGTCTATGAGCGAGTTATGAGCCGACGGCAGCTGTTTTTCCTGCACTTGTTCCGCTATTTTCCTGCACTGGTCTTTATGGTTTTCCGTAGGCGGCGCGGCTTTCAGAAAGCAGTCCGTAAATATTTTTCAAAAAGTCAGTCAGCCTCTTTCATGGCGTGACTGCCGGATTTTCAAGCCATGAAAAACTGATTGTCAAGCCTCGAAGCGATGCTGACTGCCCTGCTTTGTCCCGCGGCGGGGCGCGCCGTCTGGCGGAAGTGCAGGTTCTTCGGGCTGTTCAGTGCAGGTTCTTCAGGCTGTCCAGTGCAGGTTCTTGAGGCGTTTTAGCCTCGTAACCGCCTGATAGTCAGTAGTCAGTGCAGGAAATGCAGGTTTTACGTCTGCTAAAGTAATAAACAATGGGCTGACTCCTCGAAGGAATCAGCCCATTGTTATAGATAATGTGGCACCATTATGGTGCAGGGTAAGCCTTACTCGATGACGACGGTGGTCCAGCCGTGCTTGTCCTCAAGCTCGCCGTACTGGATGCCGCGCAGCGTGTCGAACAGCTTCTTTGAGATGGGGCCGGGCTTGTCGCCGAAAGAGTAGCGCTTGCCCGTGTCGATGTCGTCGATGTAGCTGATGGGCGAGATGACGGCCGCCGTGCCGCAGGCTCCGGCCTCCTCGAAGGTCTCGAGCTCCTCCTCGGGGATGGGGCGGCGCTCCACCTTCAGACCTAAGTCCTCGGCCACCTGCATCAGGCTCTTGTTGGTGATTGAGGGCAGGATGCTGGTCGACTTCGGCGTGATGTAAGTGTTGTTCTTGATGCCGAAGAAGTTGGCGGCACCACACTCGTCAATGTACTTCTTCTCCTTGGCGTCGAGGTAGAACTCGCAGGCGTAGCCCTTCTCGTGGGCCAGGTTATTGGCAAAGAGCGAAGCGGCGTAGTTGCCGCCCACCTTATATTTACCCGTGCCGAGGGGGGCCGAGCGGTCGTAGTCGCGGATGATGACGTAGGGGTTGGCAGCGAAGCCGCCCTTGAAGTAAGGGCCTACGGGTGTGACGAAGATCAGGAAGCAGTACTCCTTGGCGGGGTGTACGCCTACCTGGGCTGAGGTGCCGATGAGCAGCGGGCGGATGTAGAGCGTGGCGCCCGACTCGTAGGTGGGAATCCACTCCTGGTTGAGGCGCACCACCTTCTTCACCATCTCGGTGAACAGCTCTGTCGAGACCTCGGGCATCATGATGCCGCGGCAGGTGGACTGCAGTCGGGCGGCGTTCTCGTCGACGCGGAAGATGCGCACCTTGCCGTCCTTGCAGCGGTAGGCCTTCAGTCCCTCGAAGGCCTCCTGGCCGTAGTGCAGGCAGGTGGCTGCCATGTGCAGGTTCAGATACTCGTCGGAGCAGACTTCAATCTCGCCCCACTTGCCGTCGCGATAGTAGCAACGTACGTTGTAGTCGGTTTTCATGTAACCGAAGGACAAATTTGCCCAGTCTAAGTTTTTCATTATCGTTGTGATTAGTGTTTACTGTTCTACTATTCTACTGTTCTACTTCCAGATGGTTCGTTTTGTACAACTGGTAAAGGCACCATGCAATAATGCAAAGCCCGATAGCTCCTAATGTGTAAAGTAAATTTAGAAATGCCATGTCATCAGTATTTTTTTATTCCTAAATAATATAACAATGCGCCCGCTGTAGTGAGGATAGCTGCAACTACGCTCCCAACGAAAATCAGGTTCTCCTGGGATATACCCATGTCCATGATGGCGCCTAAGATGATGCCTGCAAAGACGAGTTTAGCTATGTCAAGCACAAACTTACTGGCTTCTTTATAAGCCTCTTTTGCTTCAGCATCAGTTATTCGTTCCCGTCGTTTCTTCTGATTCATAGCGCAAAAGTAAGTATATTTGTCGAAACCTGCAAATTTTCGGCCAAAAAGTTACTCCTCGGCCAGTATTTTCTTGATTTCCTCGTCGGTCTTGGTCAGTTTGTCGCGGCAGAGCTTGATGAGCTGCTGGGCGCGGCGGAGCTGGTCGGTCAGCTGGTCGATGTCGAGTTCGTCGTTCTCCATGCGGCGGACGATGGTCTGCAGCTCCTGGTAGGCCTGCTCGTATTTCAGTTCTTCTTTCATATTACTGTTGATTTGATGGTTCCTTTTGCTAATCGGGTCTCGACGACGTCGCCGGGGCTGAGGGTGGCGGCATCGCTGACGGCATGGCCGTCCTTGAGGGTGATGCTGTAGCCGCGTTGCAGCAGCAGCCGGGGGTCGAGCATCTTCAGCTTCTCGGCAGCGAGCTCCAGGCGGTGCTGCTCGGCGGTCAGTCGGCGGCTGGCGGCGAGGGGCAGGCGCGGGGCCAGAGCGTCGAGCCGCAGCTGTTGGCTGGCGGTGTGTTGCAGCATCAGGCTGGTGAGGCGCTGGAAGAGCTGTCCGAGCTGTGCGTCCTGACGGGTGCGCACCACTGAGAACAGCCTGGGAATGGCGGCCTGCAGGATTGAGAATTGCGAATTGAGCGTGGTCAGCTTCTGGCGGGCGAAGCTGACGATGAGCTGCTGGGCGTCGTTAAGGCTGTCGAGCACGGTCTGAGCGTGGTCGATGAGGAAGGCGGCAGCGGCCGTTGGTGTCTTCACGCGGGTGTGAGAAACCATGTCGAGTATCGACTCGTCGCGGTCGTGGCCGATGCCGGTGATGACGGGCAGCGGGAAGTTGGCCACGTTCTCGGCCAGGGCCAGCGTGTCGAAGCCTGAAAGGTCGGCGGTGGCGCCGCCGCCGCGGATGATGACGACGCAGTCGAAGGGGTCGCCCGACGGAGAACCGACGGGCACGGTGGTTTCATAGACGCGGTTGAGGGCGGCGATGATGCTCTGCTCCACCTGTTCGCCCTGCATCGTGGCGGTGAAGAGCTGCGTTCGGAAGGCGAAGGGCGAGTCGGCCAGCTGGTTGCAGAAGTCGCCGTAGCCGGCAGCCGTCTGACTGCTGATGACGGCGATGTTGAGGCAGAAGCGGGGCAGTAGCAGTTCGCGTTGCAGGTCGAAGATGCCTTCAGCCTTGAGCTGGCGGATAATCTCCTGACGTCGGCGGTCCTGGTCGCCCAGGGTGTAGTTGGGGTCGATGTCGGTCACGATCCACGAGAAGCCGTAAGCCTCGTGGAACTGGGGGTAGACCCTCAGCAGCACCTTCATGCCGGCCTGCAGCCGTTGGCCGGTGGTACGTTCGAAGTAGGGCCGTATCATCATCCACTTCGAGGCCCAGCACTTCGCCGAGGCGCGGGCTACCGGCGTGGCGGCGCGGTCGTCGCGCTGAATGAGCTCCATGTAGCAGTGTCCGCGGCTCTCGCGGCACTCCGACAGTTCGGCCTCTACCCAGTATTCACCGGGCATGTCAGTCTCTATCAGCTCGCGTACGAGCCCGTTCAGCTCCAGCAGGGTCAGTCTCTCGTCACTCATCACTCATCACTTCTCACTTTCCAGTTTCCCTATCATGTAAGCCCGCCAGAAGTCAGGCTTTCCGAAACCGTAGATGTTGTTTGGCGCCTGATAGTTGTTAGAGGTCTTGCGGACGAGGCTGATGATGTCGATGGCACTCAGGCTGGGAAGACCTTGCCACAGACAGGCCACCAGACCGCAGACGACGGGCGTAGAGAACGACGTGCCCATGTCGCGGACCACGGCTCCACGTCCCGAGATGAGGGTCGCCGGCGAGCCGATGGCCATGACGTCGGGCTTCACGCGGCCGTCCTGTGAGGGTCCTACCGACGAGAATGGCGCGTTCACGCCGTGGGTGTTCAGTGCCCCGACGGTGAGCATCTCATGGGCGTCGGCCGGTACGCATATCTTCTTCCACGGTCCCATGCCCGTGTTGCCGGCCGAGTTGACGAGGATGATGCCCTTCGAGGCCAGCATCGATGCCGTCCGCGATATGAGCCTCGTCTGTCCGTCGAGGTCGCGCAGTTCGAGGCTGCGGTGTGGCGGGTCGTAGTCGTTGTAGCCCAGACTGCTGTTGATGACGTCGACACCGGCAGAGTCGGCAAATTCGGCTGCCATCGTCCAGTAGTCCTCCTCTACGGGCTGCTCCGTCAGCTGGTCTTCGCAGCGCAGCAGCCAGTAGTGGGCTTCGGGAGCCGTGCCAACGAGCACCTCGGGGGCGTAGGCTGCCATAGCCGATAGCACCCGCGTCCCGTGGTCGGCACCGTTGTAGATTTCCTCCTCGGCGGTGGCGTAGTGGGGCATCAGCGGGTTGTGCCAGACGAAGTCGCGCGTGCCCTCGACGCGCAGGTTGCTGAAGGCCGGAATACGGTTGACGTTCTGGAATCCGCCGTCGAAGATGGCGATGGTCATGCCCCGCCCGCGCAGCCGGATGTTGTGCAGCCGTTGGCCGTTAAGGTATTCTATCTGCTCCTTGCCGTGACCGTAGTATTCGCTCTTGACGGAGTCCCAGGGGTTGTAGTGGTCGTTGACGTTCCAGCGCGGGCGCTCCTTCTCGACCGAGTCAGGCGACACCCACACCAGCTCGGCCTTGCTGACGAAGGGCAGCAGGCGCAGCTGCTCCACGGCGAGCGAGTCGGCGGTGCGTGCCACGACGGTGTTGTTCCATCGGCTCTGTCCGACGATGCTGATGCCCTTTATGGCACGGATGGCCTTCAGGTAGCGCGGCGTGACGGGCAGGTCGGTCGAGTCGAGGGCCAGTCCCTGGCGGCGCCGACGCTCTACTGACTTCTGCGACAGCCATCGGGTGGGGTGGTCGAGTCGGTAGGGCGAGTCGTGCTTGTCGGTCAGCGTGAGACGATACATGAATTGCTTGCCTCCAGGATATCTCTTCTTGGCGGCGGCATGGCCGGAAATGGCCCATGCGATGACAAAAACGAGGGTAAAGACGCGTATCACAGTGCAAAGGTAAGAATTATTTTTGTAAAATTTGGCGGAATGGGGAAAAAAATGTAATTTTGCAGTCCAGAAGTATGGATAATATGAAAGCAACCCTCGAACTGGGCACCAAGCCCGTGGGCCGTCTGCTGTGGCAATACGCCCTGCCGGCCATCGTGGCCATGACCGCTTCGAGTCTGTATAACATCATCGACCGTGCGATGATCGGCCAGGTCGTCGGACCCGAGGCCATTGCCGGTCTGGGTATCACGTTCCCGCTGATGAACCTCAGCGCCGCCTTCGGGGCGGCGGTCGGTGTGGGAGCGTCGACATGCATCAGCGTGAAGTTAGGCCAGCGCGACTACGAGACGGCCGAGCGCCTGCTGGGCAACACGGTGACGCTGAACCTCATCGTGGGGTTCCTCTTCATGGTGGTCTGCCTGGTGTTCATCAACCCCATCCTGCGGTTCTTCGGAGCCTCCGATGCTACGCTGCCCTACGCCCGCGAGTTCATGACGGTCATCCTGCTTGGCAACATGATTACCCACATGTACTTCGGCATGAACGCCGTGCTACGTGCTGCCGGCAAGCCTCGCCACGCCATGTATGCCACGCTGTTCACCGTGGGCATGAACATCCTGCTGGTCGTCGCCTTCGTCTGGTGGTTCCGCTGGGGCATCCGCGGGGCGGCACTGGCCACCGTCACCTCGCAGACACTGGCCCTCGGCTGGCAGTTGTGGATATTCTCTGACCAGCGCGAACTGCTCCACCTGAAGCGGGGCATCTACCGGCTCAGGTCGCAGCTCGTGAAGAACATCATTGCCATCGGCATCTCACCCTTCCTGATGAACGTCACGTCGTGCGTCATCGTCATCTTCATGAACAACCAGTTCGTGCGCTACGGCGGCGACATGGCCGTCGGCGCCTACTCGATAGCCAACTCGATGGCGATGGTGTTCTTCATGTTCGTCATGGGCGTCACTCAGGGCATGCAGCCCATCGTGGGCTATAACTACGGGGCTGAGAAGTACGACCGCATGCTGCGCTGCCTCTGGCTGGCCATCGCCGTGGCTACCTCCATCCTTCTGGTGGGCTGGGCCCTGGCCATGCTCTTCCCCTGGCAGCTGGCCCGCATCTTCACCACCGACCCGACGCTGCTCGAGATGTCGGCGCGCGGCATCCGCCTCGACATGCTGGTGTTCCCCATCATTGCGTCGCAGGCCGTCATCACCAACTTCTTCCAGTGCATCGGCAAGGTGCGCATCAGCATCTTCCTCTCGCTGACGCGCCAGCTGCTCATGCTCCTGCCGCTGGCCTACCTGATGCCCCTGTGGTGGCAGCTCGACGGCGTGTGGTACTCGATGCCGGCCAGCGACTTCGGCTCGTTTGCCATGACGTGGCCGCTGTTGTTGTGGTATCTCAAGAAACTTAAATCCTATGGACAGTAAACATATCATCATCAACGTGGGCCGCCAGGTGTGTGCAGGCGGCCTGGAGATAGGCCGGCAGCTGGCTGACGAGTTTCAGGCCAAGTACTACGACCGCGAGCTGCTCAACCTGGCCGCCCGCGAGAGTGGCTTCTCTGAGGAGTTCCTCAAGCGCAGCGACGAGCGCAAGGGCTTCTTCCGGACGTTCCTCCACCTGCCGGGTGCCAACAGTCTCGGCGGCGACAATTACTTCCAGAACAAGTTTACACAGGAGAGCCTGTTCAAGTTCCAGAGCGACGCCATCATCAAGGCCGCCCGCGAGTCGTCGTGCGTCTTCGTGGGCCGCTGCGCCGACTATGTGCTGCGCGACTTCCCTAACGTGGTCAACATCTTCATCACGGCGTCTATCGAGGCCCGCGCTGCTCTCTTTATGCACGAGAAGGGCGTCAGCCACGACGAGGCCGTCAGGCGTATTGAGCACATCGAGAGCCAGCGCGCCTCATACTATAATTACTATACGGGCAAGAAGTGGGGCCACGCCGCCAGCTACGACCTCTGCGTAGACAGCAGCCTGCTCGGAACCGACGAGACGGCACGCCTTATTGCCGAATTTATTCATAAGCGCTTCAAACTATGAAGAAAATAGGCATTCTGAGCGACACCCACTCGTTCTGGGACGATAAGTACCTGCATTACTTCGAGCCCTGCGACGAGATATGGCACGCCGGAGACATCGGCTCGGTGGAGGTGGCCGAGCGCCTGGCTGCATTCCGACCGCTGCGCGCCGTCTGCGGCAACTGCGACGGCGGCGACCTGCGGCTGATGTATCCTGAGCTCAACCGCTTTAAGTGCGAGGATGTCGACGTGCTCATCAAGCACATCGGCGGCTATCCCGGCAACTACGACGCCTCTGTCCGCTCGACGCTCTATGCCAACCCGCCGCAGCTCTTCATTGCCGGCCACTCGCATATCCTGAAGGTGAAGTACGACCGCACGCTCGGTCTGCTGCACATCAACCCGGGCGCAGCCGGACAGCAGGGGTGGCACAAGGAGCGTACGCTGGTTCGTCTGACCATTGACGGAAAAGAGTTCAAGGATTGTGAAATAATAACTTTAGGTAGTCATGTATAGATATACGGTCATGTTCTTGTCGACGGCCATTGTCTACGTCGTAGTCTTATTGTTGCTCGACATGGTGTTTGGCAAACCCCTTGCCTGGGCAGAGTATTTGTTTGGTGGTGTCGTGTTTGGCGCTTTCATGACCGGTATTCAGATTTATAAGGAAAGAAACAAAAAATGATAAATATGAAACGTACAATCGTAATTACTGGTGGCGCAGGCTTCATTGGGAGTCATGTAGTGCGCCTGTTCGTGAACAAGTATCCTGAGTATCACATCATCAACCTCGACAAGTTGACCTACGCCGGCAACCTGGCTAACCTGAAGGACGTCGAGGACAAGCCCAACTATGAGTTTGTGAAGATGGACATCTGCGATTTCGACGCCTTCTATAAGCTGATGCAGGAAAAGAAGGTCGATGGCATCATCCATCTGGCTGCCGAGAGCCATGTGGACCGCTCTATCAAAGACCCCTTCACCTTCGCGCAGACCAACGTGATGGGCACACTCTCGCTGCTGCAGGCCGCCAAGCTCTATTGGGAGAGCCTGCCTGAGAAGTACGAGGGCAAGCGCTTCTACCACATCTCAACCGACGAGGTCTACGGGGCTTTGGAGCTGACCCATCCTGAAGGCATCGAGCCACCGTTCACGACGACGGCTTCTTCTGCCGAGCACCATCTGGCCTACGGCGACAAGTTCTTCCTGGAGACCACGAAGTATAATCCGCACTCGCCTTATAGCGCCTCGAAAGCCAGCAGCGACCACTTTGTACGTGCCTTCCACGACACGTACGGCATGCCCGTCGTCGTGACCAACTGCTCAAACAACTACGGCCCCTATCAGTTCCCTGAGAAGCTGATACCGCTGTTCATCAATAACATCCGTCACCGCAAGCCGCTGCCCGTCTATGGTAAGGGTGAGAACGTGCGCGACTGGCTTTTCGTCGAGGACCACGCACGGGCCATCGACCTCATCTTCCATGAGGGCAAGATTGCCGAGACCTACAACATCGGCGGTTTTAACGAGTGGAAGAACATTGACATCATCAAGGTAGTCATCAAGACCGTTGATCGTCTGCTGGGTCGTAAGGAAGGCGAGGATATGGACTTGATTACCTTCGTTACCGACCGTGCCGGCCACGATTTGCGTTATGCCATTGACTCAAGCAAACTCCAAAAAGAGCTTGGCTGGGAACCCTCATTGCAGTTCGAGGAGGGCATCGAGCGCACCGTCCGCTGGTATCTCGACAATCAGGAGTGGCTCGACAACGTCACCTCAGGCGACTACCAGAAGTATTACGAAAAGATGTACGGATAAAGCCCACCCAAGCCCTCCCTAAGGGAGGGATGTTTAGATAGATGTATGGACGAAAAGAAAATGAAGTGGCAAACTGCTGACGCCTTAGCCTATACTGCTGTAGAGAATAATGCGGTAAAGAACCGTAGGCCTATGACTTTAGCAGAAGAAAGACTATGGCAAGAGTTGAAGGGAAATAAACTTGGAGTTCATTTCCGTCGCCAGCATGTCATAGGAATGTATATCGCAGACTTCGTTTCTCTTAAGAATCTTCTGGTAATAGAAATCGATGGTGAGTACCATTCGTCCACAGAACAGCAGCTACTGGATATGGAAAGGACAAGGTTCCTTCAAGGGAAGGGCTTTCGCGTCATTCGTTTTACAAATCAACAAGTATTGACAGATATGGAATCTGTTATGTCGAAAATAATAAAATCATTAATCGTTTAGATATGTAACCAAACATCCCCTCCTTAGGAGGGGCTTGGGGAGGCTCGAATATGAAAAAGATTCTTTTATTAGGCTCAGGAGAACTGGGCAAGGAGTTCGTCATCGCCGCCATGAGGGCCGGCCAGTATGTAATAGCTTGCGACCGCTACGACAATGCCCCTGCCATGCAGGTGGCCGACGAGCGTGAGGTGTTCTCGATGCTCGACGGCGACGCCCTCGAGGCCGTCGTCCGTAAGCACCAGCCCGACATCATCGTGCCCGAGATTGAGGCCATACGCACCGAGCGCCTCTTCAAGTTCGAGGAGCAGGGCATTCAGGTGGTCCCCTCGGCACGTGCCGTCAACTACACCATGAACCGCCGCGCCATTCGTGACCTGGCCGCCAGGGAACTGGGCCTGCGCACGGCGAAGTACTTCTATGCCAAGACGTTCGACGAGTTCAAGAAGGCCGCCGACGAGATCGGGTTCCCCTGCGTCGTCAAGCCGCTGATGTCGTCGAGCGGTCACGGCCAGAGTTTCGTCCACAACGACGGCGAGCTCGAACAGGCCTTCCGCGAAGCGATGGAGGAGGGTAGGGGCGACGTCCGCGAGGTTATCATCGAGGAGTTTATCGACTTCCAGTCGGAGTTCACCCTGCTCACCGTCACCCAGCAGCACGGCTGGCCCACACTCTTCTGTCCGCCGATTGGCCATGTGCAGAAGGGTGGCGACTACCGTGAGTCCTGGCAGCCTTACAAAATCAGCGACGAGGCCCTGAAGCAGGCGCAGATGATGGCCGACAAGGTGACGAGAGCCCTCACTGGGGCCGGCATCTGGGGCGTAGAGTTCTTCCTCACGCGACAGGGCGAGGTCATCTTCAGCGAACTGTCGCCGCGGCCCCACGACACGGGCATGGTGACGCTCGGTCATACCACTAACCTCTCGGAGTTCGAACTGCACTTCCGCGCCGTCATGGGACTGCCCATTGCCGGCATACACCTGGAGCACGCCGGAGCATCGGCCGTCATCCTGTCGCCTAAGGAGGCGACGAGCCCCGTTGACCGTTCGTTGCTGCCCTATAACCTGGAGACCGCCCTCCTGGAGGACCGCACACGCATACGCATCTTCGGCAAGCCCGAGGCTCACAAGGGACGGCGCATGGGTGTCGTGCTCTGTTACGGCGAACCGACCGACGATGTTGACGCCCTGCGCGATAAGGCTAAGCGACTGGCAACGACTGTTTTAGGAACCGACCCCTATGCCGACCTTAGACATTAATCTGATTGACCTGCCAAAGATTACCGATCCCCGTGGCAACCTGACGGTGGCCGAGGCTCAGTCGGTGGTGCCTTTCGACATCAAGCGGGCCTACTGGGTCTACGATGTGCCGGGGGGCGAGAGCAGGGGCGGCCATGCCCACAAGCGGCTCAAGCAGTTTGTGGTGGCACTGAGCGGCAGCTTCCACGTCACGCTCGACAATGGCTGTGAGCGCCGAACGGTGCTGCTGAACCATCCGTGGCAGGGACTGCTCATTGATGTCAACACGTGGCGCACGCTCGACGACTTCTCATCGGGTGCCGTCTGTCTGGTGCTCGCCTCCGAGCATTTCGACGAGGACGACTATATCTACGACTACGACGAGTTTCTGAGTTACATCGGATGTACGAAGTAAGACGATATACGGCTGAGATGGCCGACGAATGGAACCGCTTTGTCGGCGGGTCGAAGAATGGCACGTTCCTCTTCGACCGACGCTTCATGGACTACCATAGCGACCGGTTCGCCGACCACTCGCTGCTCGTCTTCCGCGACGACCGACTCTACGCCCTGTTGCCTGCCAACGAGAAGGGCGACACGCTCGTCTCCCACGGTGGATTGACCTACGGCGGACTCGTGACCGACAGCCGCTGCTCGGCTCAGGGCGTGCTCAGCGTCTTTGCTGCTATCAACGATTACTTGAGGCGGCACGGATTCCGCCGCGTCGTCTACAAGGCCATTCCCTGGATTTACCACCAGCTGCCCGCCGAGGAAGACCTCTACGCCCTGACCGCCGTCTGTAACGCCCGGCTTGCCATCCGCGACATCTCCTCGACCATCGTCGGCTCCCGCCGTCTGAAGTTCACTGAGTCGCGACGCTCTGGGCTCCGCAAAGCCCTGAAAGCAGGCCTACGGGTCTGTGCGTCGACAAATGTCGACGACTTCTGGCCCATCCTCAACGACAACCTCACGCAGAAATACGCCGTCAGCCCCGTCCACACCGCCGACGAGATGCGCCTGCTGCAAAGACGTTTCCCTGACAATATCAAACTGTGGCTCGTGCTCGACGGCGAGACACCCGTTGCCGGCACGCTGCTCTTCCTGACGCCCCGCGTGCTGCATACGCAGTATATCTCGGCCACACCCTACGGCAAGCAGCACGGTGCCATCGACCTGCTGTTCGACCATCTTATCAACAATGTCTACGCCGACTATCCCTACATCGACTTTGGTAAGTCTACTGTCAGCGACAGCGCCGACCTCAACGCCCAGCTGATCTTCCAGAAGGAGGGTTTTGGCGCACGTGCCGTCTGCTACGACACTTACGAATACGCACTATGAACGTACCCTATCTGCCACTGAACCGCATCACGGCCCTTCACGCCGCTGAAATCCACCAGGCTGTAGCCCGCGTGGTTGACTCAGGCTGGTATCTGCGCGGCGAGGCCACTGCACGCTTTGAGCAGCACTATGCCCAGTTTATCGGTACCGAGCACTGTATTGGCGTGGCCAACGGTCTCGATGCCCTCACGCTGATTCTCCGTGCCTACATGGAACAGGGGCAGTTGCGCGAGGGCGACGAGGTGCTCGTGCCGGCCAACACTTATATCGCCTCTATTCTGGCTATTACTGAGAATCGGCTCGTGCCCGTGCTTATAGAGCCTCGACTCGACACCTTCCAGATTGACGACCGCCTGATAGAACCCGCGCTGACACCGCGTACCCGTGCCATCCTCATCGTCCATCTCTATGGTCGGTGTGCCTTCACCCCCGCCATCGCCGACATCTGCCGCCGCCACAACCTCCTCCTCATCGAAGACAACGCCCAGGCCCACGGCTGCATCCCGCCGTCTCCCGCCGCCCCTCTCTCATCGCCTAAAGTCGGCTGTGCTGCGGCGTTGCCGCAGCCAAGGACCGGCTCCCTCGGCCAAGCCGCCGCTCACAGCTTCTACCCAGGCAAGAACCTCGGCGCTCTCGGCGACGGCGGAGCCGTCACCACCAACGACCCGCAGCTGGCCGCCACGGTCCGCGCCCTCGCTAACTACGGCTCTACCAAGAAATACGTATTTGATTACCGCGGCCGCAACTCCCGCCTCGACGAGCTCCAGGCGGCCGTCCTCGACGTGAAGCTCTGCTACCTCGATGCCGACAACCAGCGCCGCCGCGAAATTGCAGCCTATTATATAAATAAGGTGAAGAATCCCGCCTTGACGCTCCCGCAATCCTCAGAGAGCGTCTACCACATCTTCCCCGTCCTGTGCTCCCGGCGCAATGAGCTACAGCAGTATCTGGCCGACAATGGCATCGAGACGCAGATTCACTATCCCGTCCCGCCCCATAAGCAGCGCTGCTATAGCCAGTGGAGTGAACGCTCGCTGCCTGTTACCGAGAAGATACATGCCGAGGAACTCTCAATCCCCTGCCATCAGGCGCTTACCGCAGCCGAGGCTGACCGCATCGTCGCCCTGCTCAATGCTTTCTGCTAAGGCAGCAGTAGCACAGTGGCGCTGCGCGCTGCCTGAGCTCCCATCACCAGCACCTGCGCAATGTCGGCCGTCTTCGACGGACCACTGATGAAGGTACCATATCCGTCGTACGTCTTGTCGAAGGCTATGCGCCGGTAAGCCTCGTGCATGTTATTCACAATCTGCGTCTTCTGCAGCAGAATCACCAGATTCTCTGAGATGAAGCAGACGGCCTTCTCCTTCATCGTCTGTGGTATCCAGATACAGGCGTTCTCGGCCACGCCGAACTGTCCGCGGACGATGCCTACGTCTGTGCCGTTCAGTGCCTGCGCGCTGCCGATGGTGTCGGGATTGCGCGTGGCTATTGTCACTTCGGGCAGGTTCGAGGCGATCTCCTTGGCGTCGGGATAGGCGCTCCTTATGACGGCGTTGATGTCTTCGTCCTCTTTCACCTCAATCACTCGTCCGCCCACACTCTCAGTCATCTTGACGAACTGTCCTAACGGGTCGTCGTATGTCACGGCCCGTATGTCGCTCAAGTCGGGCATGTCAAACTGTTGCCTGACGTTTGCCCGTATCCTCTTCAGTATATCTTCTTTATTACTCATCATTCATCACTTCTTTGATGATATCATGGAATGGTTTCTTCGGGAACTTCATCATCTCGTGTCCCTCAGCCCAGGGATTTAGCTTCGTGTTCATCAGGAATGGCGGGATGATGTTGGCAATCGGCGACACGGCGGTGACCATTTTATAAAGCGCCTCACTGCCGAAGAGTATGCTCATGCCCTTGCTCATCAGCTTCTTCTCTCGGTTTGCCGTGCCAAACTCATCGAGCTGCTGACGCCACTTGTACACCTGGTCGCCAAGGTCGATCTTCACAGGGCAGACCGTCTGACAGCTCATGCAGAGCGAGCAGGCCGACACGTTGCCAGAGTGCTTCCCGGCGTCGCGAAGCATGCCGAGGTTGATGCCCACCGGACCGGGAATGAAGTAGCTGTACGAATAGCCGCCTGAGCGGCGGTAGACGGGACAGGTGTTCATGCACGACCCACAGCGGATGCACTTCAGTATCTCCCAGTGCTCGGGATTGCCGATCCACTCCGAGCGGCCATTGTCTACCAGTATGATGTGCATCTGATCGGCCGTCGGACGGGCCTTGCGGAAGTGACTCGTGTAGGTCGTCGTCGGCTGACCGGTTCCGGAGCGGCAGAGCATCCGCTGGAACACGGCCAGGCAGTCGTAGTCGGGTATGACCTTCTCCAGACCGATGGCCGCGATGTGCAGCTTGGGGCACGATGTCGACATGTCGGCGTTGCCCTCGTTGGTGCAGACCACGATGTCGCCCGTGGCCGCAATGCCGAAGTTGGCGCCGGTCATTCCTGCGTCGGCGGTCAGAAATTCATTGCGCAGGCTGAGGCGTGCCTTGTAGGTCAGGTATGTCGGGTCGTGGTTGCCTTTCTCGTCGCTGATGCCCTTTTCCTCGAACAGCTCGCCTACGTCGTCGTGGCTCAGGTGGATGGCGGGCATCACGATATGGCTCGGCTTCTGGCCTTTTAGCTGGATGATGCGCTCGCCGAGGTCGGTCTCAACCACCTCGATGCCGCGGGCCTCTAAGTACGGGTTCATCTCGCACTCCTCGGTGAGCATCGATTTCGACTTCACCATCTTCTTCACACCGTGCTCCTTCAGAATGTCGAAGACGGTCTCGTTGAACTCCTGGGCGTCCTTGGCCCAGTGTACGATGACGCCGTTCTTCTCGGCATTCTCGGCAAACTGCTCCAGATATTCATCTAAGTGGCTGAGCGTGTGACGCTTAATCGCCGAAGCCTTCTCCCTCAGCTGTTCCCACTCGTCAAGTCCCTGAGCCATCGTGTCGCGCTTGCTGCGCACGGCCCAGAATGTGTTGTCGTGCCATTGGGCGTATTTCTGGTCTTTCAGAAACGCCTTTGCTGCCTTGCTATGTTGCGTACTCATATTTCCCTTTCTTGTGTGCAGCGACTCTGTCGCTGAAATTATCGTTATCTCCTTTCTCCGTAGTCAGCGGCTTCTCCGCTGCCATATCACAATCCTGCTGCCAGTATCTCTACCACGTGTTTGAACGCCATTTTCATCCCTTGCTTACGCGCTATTCCCGCCATGTGCATCAGGCACGAACAGTCGGCACCAGTGACGTACTCAGCACCCGTGGCAATATGGCGCCCCAGCTTGTCTCTCCCCATCTGGGCCGACACGGCCGTCTCCTCAACGGCGAACATGCCACCGAAACCGCAGCACTCGTCAGGGCGTTCGGGCTCCACCACCTCGATGCCTTCAACGAGCTCCAGCAGGTCGCGTATCTTGTTGAACTGCCCGACGTGCATCTCGCTGGGCGACGACAGACCGAGCTCGCGCACGCCGTGGCACGAGTTGTGAAGGCTCACCTTGTGGCGGAACGTGCCCAGAGGCTGCTTCACCTTCAGTACGTCGTGCAGGAACTCCACAACGTCCATCGCCTTCTTTGCAGTCTGGCAGTCATGCTTCAGCAGGTGGGGGTAGTTGATGCGAACGAACGCCGTACAACTGACACTCGGTGCCACGACATAGTCGTAACCCTTGAATCTGTCTTCGAATTTCTCGGCCAGCGGAACGGCCTGCTTCTCGAAGCCGCCGTTGCCCATGGGCTGACCGCAGCAGGTCTGTCCGGCGGGGTATTCCACGTCGAGCCCTAAGTGCCGCAGCAACTTGTAGGTCGCTACGCCCGTTTCGGGGTAAAGTGCATCGACGTAGCAGGGGATAAATAGTCCTATTTTCATGGGTAATTTGTTTTTGAATGTTGCAAATTTACAAATAATTCTGAATACAAAGAAGATTTTAGTGCAAAATTTGTCTTTTTCCAGAATTTCTTTGTAACTTTGGCCGGATTTTCGGGTCACGACAAGCCCCGGACCAATGAAAAAGCTATTGAACAGAACAAAAGTATAGAATATTAAGATGTTGAGAAAATTACTGATGATGGCTCTCGTAGCCTTTTCACTGACAGCCGCCGCACAGGAGCAGAAGAAGGCTCTTGTCGAGTTGCCTCAGTGGGTCAAAAACATGAAGTTCAGCGGCTATGGCATGGTGCAATACCAGGCCAGCGACCAGGAGAATGCCGAGTCGAACGCCTTTAACCTGAGGCTGGTGAGGCTGGCACTCGAAGGACGCGCCCACCGCGACTTCTACTGGAAAGCTCAGATGCAGATTAACGGCAATACTTACGACCCCGACAAGTCGAAGACTGATATCAGGCTCGTCGACCTTTTTGGCGAATGGCAGAAGTATGAGTTCTTCAAGGTCAAGGCCGGACAGTTCAAGCGCCCTTTCACCTTCGAGAATCCCATGCACCCCATCACACAGGGATTCATGTCGTATTCGCAGAACGTATCTAAGCTGGCGGGCTTCTCTGACCGCACAGGTGAGCATGGCTCCAACGGGCGCGATATCGGTCTGCAGCTGCAGGGCGACTTTCTGAAGAACAGCGCCGGACGTAACATCCTTCACTATCAGGTCGGCGTCTTCAATGGTGAGGGCATCAACCAGAAAGACCGCGACAACCGTAAGGATATTATCGGCGGACTTTGGGTGGCTCCTGTGCAGGGACTGCGCATCGGGGCCTTCGGCTGGACTGGCAGCAGGGCAGGCGTGGGCTCCAAAAACCGCTACGCCATCTCGGCCGAGTGTGCTAAGGACGACTGGACCTTCCGCTCGGAGTATATTCACAGCCAGGGATGGAACGCCGCCTTCACTGCCGACAAGGCCGACGGCGTCTATGCGCTCTGCATCGCCCCACTGCTGAAGGAGAAACTCCATGTAAAGGCGCGCTACGATCTCTATCGTGAGGCTAAGGAGTGGAACCGCTCGAAGACGCTCTACGAGGTCGGGGCCGACTACGTCTTTAACAAGAGCCTGCAGGTCAACGTCGAGTATGCTCGTGTCAACGACCGTACCGCCGCTCGTCACAACTACAACATGGTCGATGTCGAGCTCGACTTCCGCTTTTAACGGCAAATGAATAACCTTATAAATAATAAATAGAAAGATTATGGACTACGAAGAAATTACAAACGTTTACGCAAGAGAAAGAGAACTCGAAATGTCGGCAGCATTCCCTGTGCTGATGCGCAAGGTCTATCTGTGGATGACGCTCGCACTCGTTATCACGGGGGCTACTGCCTACTATGTGGCACATAACGAGACGCTGATGACGGCACTGGTCAGCAACCAAATCCTGTTCTGGGGACTCGTTATCGGCGAACTCGCCCTCGTTATCGGACTGAGCGCTGCTATCAACAAACTGTCGCTGACCATGGCTACGCTGATGTTCGTACTCTATTCCGTCGTCAACGGCGCTACCATGTCGTTCATCTTCCTGGTTTATACTTATTCCAGCATTACCAACGTCTTCTTCATCACGGCAGGCACGTTCGCAGCCATGGCCGCTCTCGGTTATTTCATCAAGACCGACCTCTCGTCGATGGGGCGCATCCTGATGATGGCGCTGATTGGCATTATCATTGCCACCATCGTCAATATCTTCACTAAGAGCGAGGGGCTGGCTGTCATCCTCAATTATCTGGGCGTGCTCGTATTCGTCGGACTCACCGCTTACGACTCTCAGAAGATCAAGAACATGATGATGCAGGCTCCCGATGCCGGTGAGGCGGCTCAGAAGATGGCCTTGCTCGGAGCGCTCTCGCTCTATCTCGACTTCATCAATCTCTTCCTCTACCTGCTCCGTATCTTTGGAGCAAGACGAGACTGATATTTTACTGAAAAGTACCTCACATTGCCTATGCCTTATAATATATAATAAGGTGTAGGCATTTCTTTTGTAAACAATCACGAAAACTTTTAGGTTTTCTGAAAAATAATTGCCGAAAAATTTGGAGGGTATCAGAAAAACCCGTACCTTTGCATCCGCTTTCGCTAAAA
>OCTX014541811.1_pt1 | contig 61492 bp, 58 predicted proteins | sample 1539691 | NCBI WGS metagenome assembly OCTX01 (sample SAMN02144231, study PRJEB22623) | gut metagenome | biome: sheep rumen | host: Ovis aries | place: New Zealand
GGTTCGATTACTCGGAACCAAACATAGTTATCCAAAATTGACTTTCATTTAGTTATTATATCAGTATTTCAAAGATCATTTTGCAGAATGTATCTGCTTAATGTATTGCGGCTGCAATGGAGGCTGCGGGCGATGCTTCGCTTGGAGCGGCCGGATTGCAACGCTTTGCGGATATATTCTTCTTTCCGGTATAACGGATTAAGCTCTTTTCTCGTTCGGCTGCCTTTCGGACGACCGATATGTTTTCCTTCGGCTTTGAGCCTTGCCAAGGCTTCGCGGGTTCGCTGGCTGATCAGATTGCGCTCAATCTCTGCCGAGAGACCGAAAGCGAAAGCTAACACCTTCGATTGAATGTCATCGCCCAGGCGGTAACCGTCTTTGATAGTCCACACCTGACATTCGCGATGCATGCAATAACTCAATATCTCCATGATCATGTAGAGACTTCTGCCCAAACGGCTCAACTCGCTACAGATTATCAAATCCCCTTTCTTCACATGCCTCAGCAGTTTTCCCAATTGACGTTTCGAATAAGGTTTAGTTCCCGATACCGTCTCTTCAATCCATCCATCTACCTGCAAACCCTCACGAAGGCAAAACTGCTCGATCTCAAACCGCTGGTTCTCTACTGTCTGTTTGTCGCTACTCACGCGAATATAACCGTACCTCATAACTTTTTTGCTGCAAAGGTACTGCTTTTTCCGCAATTATCAATAACTTTTATAGCCTGTTCCTTTTTTCACAGAGCCTGTGATTGCAAATTAAAGTCCCCAGAGGTTGCACTCTCCCTTTTGGGGTCCCCGAGAATTTTAATCCTTGGGGAGAGGAGGAAGCACGACAACTACATTTGTTACGCAGTAACTTAATCGTTGATCGTCGCTTCCGACGAGATCTTTGACGTAATGAAATTAAGTAATAGAGACACACCACTGTGCGTCTCTATCAAAACAAGGAATCTTTACCATACAGGCTATTTGCCAAGCAACCAATCTACTGCATAGAGTTGCTGGATGCCATCATGGTCAACCGGCGGTTGCGGGTCAAGGGTGATAAGGAATTTGGGATAATGGTCTTTTAATGCCTTCAATGGAGCCAGTTCGCGTTGGAGCGTTGCCGGATCTATGACGGATAGAGCTACTTGATAATATTCGTAGTTCTGACCGTTATGGCACACAAAGTCGATTTCCTGATTTCCGACCTGTCCGACGTAAATGGGCTTAAAATGGTATCGGCGTAATAACTCCAGATAGATAACATTCTCCAGCACACGGCCTTGGTCTGCATTCCGGCTGCTGAGCAGTGCGTTGCGTAATCCCACATCCGCCAGATAGTACTTGCGCGACGTGCGAAGGATTTCCATTCCTTTGACACTCATTCGTTGTGCCGGATAGAACAAATAACAATTGGTCAGAGCCTCCAGATAATTGTCAATGGTATGGGACGAAATCTTTAAGCCATTGGATGTAAGCGTGTCCGCTATCCGTTTGGGGTTGGTCAGATTGCCGATATTATCCATCAAGAACAAAGTTACACTATTCAGTATGTTAATGTCGCTGATATTATACCGTGTTACCACATCGCGCATCATGACCGTATCGTATATGTCCCTTACATACTGGCGTACTTCGTCCGGTGAAGACAACTGATATTTGAAGGGGAACGACGTAGAACTAATGTAGTCATTGTATTCTTTGGTATATACATACGGAAAATCCTGAGTATATTCTTTGAATGACAACGGAAGCATGTTGATTTTAACATACCTGCCGGATAGCAATGTCGCCAGTTCGCCCGAAAGCATGTGGGCATTACTGCCGGTGAGATAAATATCTACATTGGGCTTGAGATAGAGACTGTTTACTGCTTTCTCAAACTCAGAAACCAGCTGAACTTCATCCAGGAAAATATAATTCTGCCTTTCTGCTTGCAGAAGGCTGACTAAATATTCGTGAAGCGCTTGGGCATTCAGGAGGTGCGAATAAGTCATGTCTTCAAAGTTAAGACTGATGATTTGCTCCTGCTGCACCCCTTGTTCAAGCAGTTTCTGCTGGAACTGTCGCATCAATGTACTTTTGCCGCAACGACGGATACCGGTTATCACTTTGATGATACCTTTGTCCTTCCATCCGGAGAGCCACTCCAAATAACTTGTACGCTGTATCTCTTTCATAGGGTCAAGAGTTAAAAGTTTGAAATCCGCTGCAAAGATACAATAAATTTTTGAAACATTTGCAATAAACTTTAAACTTTTTGCAAAAAATCTTCATTTTTGAAGTGAATTTCAAACTTTTGCCTTGTTTTGATACTTAATTTCACTATTTCAAAGATCTTTCCGTTACTTTTTATAGTGTCTAACGGCAACACTATATGGCGGGAGCAGGCTGGCCAAAGCCGACGCTTATCAACACCACCTTCAACTTCCTGCACAAATTACGGCAACGATAGATACTCCCTTGACAGCGCCCTGCTCGCCACCACAAAAACCAGTTAGATTTTTTACTACCATCATATTGTTATAGATGTTGAAAAGCGCAACTGCAATTATAAAGAGGTTCTTCATAATATGTCCTCCTTCCCTTAAATATTTTACAATGTTTAATTTCAGGGAGACCTTCGTGCGTGTAGTTTCGTTTCTGCTGATAAGTTGACTGTTGTTTATTATCAATGTTCACTCTGTAACTTGTTTTAAGTGTCTTACAGCGGCACTATATTTAAGGTACGCGTGTACGTGTTATTATTTGTGACCATAGGTAAAACCAATCACCTATGACCAAAATGTTATTAGTATGGTGGTTCCCATGTTCCTACGACTTTTTCTCCTTTGCTTTCAATCTGCCCCCATACTGTTTGGTACTTGACATCACTCTGGCGATATGGGTGTTCTTTGTTTGGGATGACATGTGTCGCATTAGATATAATTAGACCCTTGTCAAAGTTATTATCTGACCCATGGTGAGGTACTTGTACAACGCGAATGTTATTCCATAACTTTATGTAAAAATGATACAACTCATTGATATATTTCTTTGCATTGTAATCTCCAGTAAACAAACACCCCTCATTACCACTATTATGTGCCGGTCCCGAATATAATGTCATGCTGAAATCATTAATTTCCCTTGGAGATATGCCAGTCGCAATGTGCCATGCTTTTTTTACTTGATTTCTACGTCCTAATAACCACCACGGCCTCCAATTATAGACAAAATCATCGCAAGTCGAATTATTTGGTAAACCTAAAAAATCAAGAAATATTTCCCATGCGTTGGGTAACATATAAGCACGATTGTATGGCAAATAGATCCAATCGTCATTTTTATCCAATTGTATAGCTCTATTACCTTGAATAGTAGTATCTCCACCTAAATCTGCAATAGGCAAAGCATCCGTGATATTGGCATCTCCATAACTGCCTTCTGTCTGTTCAACGTAATGAACCCTTGGTGTAATTATTTCCCCGTTCCTTTCTGAATCGCGAAGTTCGTTAATCAGTTCCGATACAGCCCTTGAAGCATTTAGTATGAATTTATACGCAAATGACATGAAAGGAGTATTTATTAATGGTAGAAATTTAAATGGTTCGTCCACCATTGGCAATACGATATGTCTCACGTTGCAATGTCGCAGCAAATATTGAACCCCATTAATATGGTCATAATCATAGTGCGAAATAAAGAGAATATCAATAGTGCTATTTTTCTTTAATATGTATGGCAGAACAGATGCTACAATAAGAGACGACTCCCCACCACAGTCATAGACTATGGTTTTGCCATTATGCACTTCTATTGCAAATAGTGCTTGACCTACATTCACAAAATTACGCATTGTTGGCATAATATTTATAGGGATAGTAACGATCATCATTGTTTCATGTACTTAATAATTGCCTCCACGGTCGGACGCTTTACTCGTTCTTCATCAAGTTCATGTAAAGCATGTTCAGACCAGAAGCATACGCGCTCATATTCAAGGTTCGTATATGTTTGTTCAAACAAATTCCAAGTTGTGCGTGCCCAATATCGGATTGAAGCCGCACAAATTATATAGTCGGGGTTAGTCGGCATGATCTCTTCCAAAGCATTTTTAACATCGTGTTCTACATCACCAAAGCTGACAATCACTATTAACTTCCCATCCCACTTCAATGTCGCGATAAAATCATTTCGGTGTGTCTTGTCTGGTAATAAGGTTGGATAGTTACTCTCTTTTGTATGAGTGTCAAAAAACTTTATAACTCGTGCACCCGCATTAAGCAATTCTATAAATACCATCCAAATAGTAGTGGTTTTCCCTCTATCTGCATAATCTTTAATGACAATAAATTTTGTCTTTTTCATATTAAAAGTTCCCATAACTACCTTTCTATCCTAAATTATCGTGCGGACTACACGTTTTTTAAATGTTATTAATGTATTAGATTTATATATTCCGTAAACAATATGTTCCTTGAAACAAAACTTCCTTTAAAGGATTCTTTGTCATTTTACCTGACCAGTAATTGTCCGCTGCATTTATGTATTCATCGTATTTGGCAAAAATCTCAATCTCATCCAACCAACGCATATTATATACTTCTTGTCTTTCAGAATATTTAATATCCACGCGACAGATTTTATCAATTGCATGTGATGGATTTTCTTTAATACGCTCTTTTAAATATTTCTCCGCATCAGCTCTATTTTCAAATGCAAAAAGGCAGTTGTAGCGCGATATACAATTCGGATACTTTGCTTGCCTTACTAATTCCCATAAATATTCCCATATATAACAGCCGTCATCCATATTCATCTTGACTCCGCATTGTAAATATCGGATAGCCAAATTCCTTATTTTTTCTGTCTCAACCAATGGTTTGCTTTCTTTTGAGTTTACATATCGCAGCTCAAAGAACTCTTTATGTTGTTCAAGCGCAATGTTTAATTTATCAAAATAGGATGGTAGCAAAACTATCGCTTGCACGGCAGTTGCCAATTGCACTTCTTCCTCTCTCCAAAAATCAACTATAAGATTAAACACAGGGCTCAATTCTTTAGTTTTATAAATGCGCGGCGAAAGAGGACGCGATACAGCATCTACTTCTTCTCCTATCCTTTCCTCAATAGGATTAATAACTCTATATAATTGCTTTTCACTCATATCTTTTCTCTACGGAGTAGACGTCATCGGTTTTTGTCCTTATTATGTCCTACTTTTATGCAGGTTATTACCTTTTCAGAATTTTAACTTGTTCCTTTTTTGCTTTACTTGTTCCCTTCGGACCAAGCTTGTATAAATTTGCTTGTCTATTTTATGCTTCCTTGTCTATTTTTTATACAAGCTTGTATCTTTTTTATCTACCTTGTGTCTTTTTTTTCTCCAACTTTTCCTCAAAAAAGACACAACCCTCTGTTTTCTTTCCCTTCATCCGTGTCGGGCACAACTTTTTTGATATTAGTTTTTACAATAGTTTCTTTAGTTCCTCAATATGCGTGGCGCTCATCTTGGTGAAGGCAAAGAGCCGTTTGCCCGCATCTTTTAATGATGCTCCGATGAGATAAATCGTTTGGTTGTCAATAATCATAAACCGATCATGCACGCGGTTCGTTTGATGGAGAGATAAGTTTCCGTATTGGCTGTTAAACTTGTCTTGTGCCAGTAACAACGCATTCGACAACTCTTTGGTATAAATATCCACTTGTACTCCTTTGTTTTTTCCGCTCAGCATTGTCAATACCGACTCATCTACGTAATTGTCTATCAGTACTATCGTTTTCTTTGCAGACTTAATCAAACGCTCAATAAACTCATACGCACATATATTTGTCCGTCCGCAAAGATTCCCTCTTTGGGAGGAAGTGCAGCATGCACAAAAGATTCGATTTGATTCTCAACGTTTGTCATCCTCTGCTCCAATTTCTCGAATCGATTGCTTACCGCATAGCCCTGACGTATATACTGATTAAGCACCTTTGTCGCCCATTGGCGGAATTGGGTACCCCTTTTACTCTTTACTCGGTAACCTACAGAGATAATCACATCCAAGTTATAGAACTTGGTTAAACGACGTTTCTCTTTTCCTCCCTCGATTTGAACTTGTAAGAAATCCTTACATGTTGCTGATTGAGTTAGTTCCTGCTCTTTATAAACATTACCTATATGCAGAGTGATGTTCTGTGGAGTAGTGTCGAACAATTGTGCCATCTGCTTTTGGCTCAACCAAACCGTTTCTTCGGCGAGTTGCACATCCAACCGAACCGCGTTATCCGCGCTTTGGTATATAACTACAGATTCGTTTGTTTGACCATATGTTTGCATCTCTTCTGCCATCTTCTATCTTTTCCCCTCATCCCTGTCGGGCACAACTATTATTGTTTATTTTGTTTCTCGGTCGTAAGGAGTTCTATGTTCACTCTGTGAACTCGCGCCGCGCACTTACTCCTTGACTGTCCACCGGACACTCTGCGGTGCGCTCTTTTCGCTTCACAGTCATCTCCCGCTCTTCGGTCGGTGGCACCTTGTTCCTTTTTTGACATCATGAATCCATAAATAAAAAAGCGACTATTCGCTTTCGGAATAATCGCTTTTAAAAGTTATAACTTAGATTTCTATTCTGTCTCTTTGTCTTGCAGATGTTGCTCGGTGTAATGTTCCCGCGCGATAGCTATGGCGCGTTGAAGTTTCTCTGCCAGAACTTTCCTATCCGGTAATTGTGTGTAATACTGTGCCACCTTAATCGGACTGTCTTCATCAAGCATTAAATACTCAATATGCTCCGTATTACCCTCTGAGCATAGAATCAGACCTATCGGAGACTCCTCGCCTTCGCGCCGTTCGTTTTGATTGAGATAGCGCAAATATAACCGCATTTGTCCTTCGTGTTCCGGTTTGAACTTACCCAACTTCAAGTCTATAGCCACTAATCTGCGCAAACCTCGATGATAGAACAACAAGTCGATGTAATAGTCGGTTGCATCTATCGTAATACGTTTTTGGCGCGCAAGGAAAGCAAAGTCGGTACCCATCTCATTGAGAAACTCTTGCATCTGAGTAATGATTGCACTCTCCAGATCCTTTTCCGAAAACATATCCGGAAGCCCCAAGGCATCCAAGAAGTAACTACTACGGAAAACCAAGTCCGGCACAAGTGTTTGTTTGTCTTCTGTTTCCTCTAGTGCCTGACGAATTACATCTTCCGGACGGCGGCTGATGGCTGTGCGTTCATAGAGCTGCGACTCTCTCTTCTTATCAAGCGTCCGCGTGTCCCAATGCTCATAACAACACATCTGCATATAGAACTTGCGCGCAAGTTCATCGGGGATGTACATTATGGATTTTAAGTGCGTCCAGCTGAATTGTCTCTGCACTGCGGAGACAATGTCGGATTCAGAAAAAGTCTCTGCGGCGCGGAGACAATGTCTCAATGTCTTTTCACTCCAACCCTTGCCGTATCTTTCGCTCAAACGTTGGGACAATTCTTTGACAATTTCTGACATATGCAAATAATCCGGCAACAAAATGCAATAAAATCGCACTTTTCGATTATTCCTTATGGAATCACTATGTCAAGGATCTTATCCCGTATATTATCGTGCGGGAACGATTATATTGCTTCAACCGTTTATAAAAAAGTACTCGTACACAGCCGACAAAAAGAAAAGAGGCAAAACCCAGAAAGCCGGTTTTGTCTCTATATGGCGCAGACACCCTCACATGCATTGCCATAAGCAGCCATGCCGGAAGTAGAAGGGTGATATGCAGTAGCTTTAGCCATGTGCAAAAGTAGTGTCTTAACCGTTGGTACTTTTGTATTATCTAAAAGTGCTGCAAAGATACAACATTTTTCCGATATGCACAAATATATTTTATATTTTTTTTGAAAATATACGTATTGCAAACCGAAGTGTCAATTTTTCTACATCCTGCTACAACTTCGCGCGCAGCAAAAGATGTATGTCCGTTCTGTTCATCGGACGGTCATGCTCTGCCGCCCAATTACGAGAGTAAACTGTTTCTGAGATCCTGAAATAAAGCGCTAACTGCTTGATAATCTGCCATCTGAGACCTAAATATGCCCGGCCTCCCAAACCATACGTGGCAGGAATAGAAAAAGCATACAGCACATCGTGCTCGTATAGATAAATCCGGTTCGCCCATTCGCGCGCATCGAAGCCCTGAATCCTTACATGGAAGCCCAGTCCTTGCCCTTCCTTTAACGGAAGGGAATAAGAGACGTCTTGCGCTATGCTTACACCATATGGCTGATGGCTGATTGCTGATGGCCGACCGCTTAAATTGGCATCTGCCGTAGTCCGCAGACTCCAGCCGCCGGAAGACCAGTCAAACTGCGCACGGGCAGAGTAGGTGGATTCGCCTTTCTGACGAGCACGCAGCCTCAATTTGAAATCATAAATATGAAATTTGAAATTGGCATGCCATTGCGCTTCCGCCATCGCATCGTAACCCAAGGTCTTGTCTTCCGGTAAACCGTATTTGGGACCGGAGAAATAGAATACATCCCCGTAGGCGATGAATCGCCAGTTTTTAACCCTCGTAATGTCTATTCCGACATATCCTCCGTTCTCGTCCCCGATGCGAGATGTCTCCGAAAAAGCATACCCCCGCTCATTGTCAAACCATGGTGAATAATAGCGGTATAATGCCACGAGCGAAATGCCCGGAGTGGGATAGAACCGGCTACCTGCAATGGTTCCGAAACCCCAGTGCTGGTTCTGCGCTGCCGCCACTTCTCCAAACAAGTCAAACCAACCGTGATTATACCGCGCGCTGGCACCTATTACCGCCTGGTTCCTACCCCGGAAATAATGCTGATTGTACGCCGCATCCCTATAGGGATGAATGCTGTCCGTCCATATATTCTCAATAGCCGTCAGCTGGACTTGCAATCGATTGTGCCTTACCGTCAGATTGGCTCCTACCAGGTGATGCCAGGTGCTGTCATTCGCCCGTTTCATGGAGTACAAAGTGCTCACATCCAGCCGCGTCTTTTTGCTCCATTCCCATCGCAGCGTAGCTCCCGCGCCGTGCAATCCTTCTCCGTCCACAGAACCGTAATACCGCAGTCCTTCGCGACTCTGACCTGCCGAAGCAACATACATCGATTTGCCGGTATGAAAAACCGGTGCCAGCACCAGACCCTGACCGAAAGAGGCCTGAAAATTACCCGCCACCAAGGTATGCAGATGGCCGATGTCCCGAAGCTGCAAATAGGCTCCGTATTGCAACTCCTGCGCCATGCCTCCGGCGGGCCTGCGTAACTGCGCGCCGAGCGTCACTCTCCGTTGATAATCAAACCGATAGCGCGTTTGTATATACATCGGATCTGTCCCTTCGAAATCTTCTATATTCCGCGCGTCCACCCGCGTGATAATCTCATGTCCGGCATGCGCGAAAACTTCGCGCGCGTATATATTCTGTTCGCTCGCTCGCGCACCTATGCGCACGAAAGGTAACAGGTCACGAATCTCATAATCCGCCAAACTCTGAATCATCCTCAGTTCATACAGCGTCTCGAACGGATGACGGTCGGCGTACGCCAGAATATCGTCTATCTGCTGGGGCGAAAGAAAATACAACTGTTGCAACTCTTCGTCGGAGGTGTTGTTCAAATTGATCGGAGCCTCATGCAGCGCGTACAGATCCGTTTGCAACTGTTCATAATCCACTTCTCCGATCTCCGTCGCCGCATTGTAGATGTCTAAAACGATGTCGTCCAAGTTGAAAGACGGCCTGTCCCCGGCTCTTCCCTGAAAAGAAGGGAGTAGGAACAAGATAGCCAATATAATTCGAATGCGGCCTTTCACGATGCAAAAATACAATATTTTTTGCATATATTAAAATTTTTTACTACTTTTGCACCAAATATGCCGAAAAAGACGCTCTATCATATTATCGAATGGTCCGTAGCCCTTGCCGCGTGTGCCTTTCTGATATATAAAATTGCAACCTACGGGGATTATCCTGCGATGGGCGAGACACTCCGTGCTATGTCCTGGCCGCAATGGCTGGCAATAGTTCTCTGCATCGCTCTGATGCCGGTTAATATGGCGATTGAAGCCTGGAGGTGGAAAACACTCCTTCCTATGCCTTTCATCGAGGCGCAGCGGCAGGTGTATTACAGCAAGTTAGCCGGACTAATCACTCCCTGGCGGCTCGGTGAATACCCTGCGAGAGGGGTGTTGATGAGTGAGGAAGAGCCTGATGTTTGGTCCAAAGTGCTAAGTATGGGAGTGGTAGGCAGCGCTACGATGACGGCTGCTATCGTCCTTGCCGGAGCAGTGGCACTGGCTTTCTCGCCCGCCGTACTTCCTTATCTCGGCGGCAGTTATCTCTATGCGCTCGCGGCAGTAGTGCTACTTCTGGCAATCGCTTTTGCGCTGATGCCCAAAGCTCTTCGCCGTTTCGCCGAAGTGAACCCTTCTCTTCTGCTCCGCAGTCTGGCCCAGAGTCTTGTGCGGCTTCTCTGCTGGTGCGTCCAACTGGCGCTGGTCCTCTATGCCTTAGGAGCAATTACAAATTACAAATTACAAATTACAAATTTATTAGTATATTACCTTTTGGTAACAATCACGCCGAATGTGCCGATTGCGGAGGTCGGCATCCGCGGAGCATGGGCGATTGTTCTATTCGGTTCGATGAATGCCGCTATGGCAGGTGTGATGCTCTGGATTATTAATACATTGCTCCCTTGCCTCATATGGCCTTTTTTGCGAAAAAACACAAAATAATTTGCATAAATACAAAAAATGTAGTAAATTTGCAGGCAAATTGGAAATTATTAATTAACTAACATACCATGAACATCAATTTTCAGATTCATTATCGTGCCGAGTATGGGCAGAGTCTGTGCGTGATTGAGACGCAAGAGTCGATTTTGGGTTGGACGGAGAGAGAGCCGTTAGTGTTGAACTGTCAGGGAACGGATTTCTGGCAGGCTAATGTGCCTATCAGCGATTTCGCCGGCAGTATTCAGTATAAATATGCGATCCGCGTAGGCGATGGACAGTATATCTACGAGGCCGGAGAACCGCGTACGCTGACGCTGAAGGCGGCTGACAAACGTATCGTCGTCCGCGATGCCTGGCAGGCCAGCACCTATGAGGATAGTTTCTATACCACCGTATTCCTGAAATCGCTTTTCGCGCGCCACAAACCGGCGAAAGTGAAAGCACCGAAGGGTAATATCCGTTTCTCCATCGACCTGCCGCAGATCCTGCCGTCGCAAGGCGTAGCAATCATCGGTAATTGCGATGCGCTGGGTAACTGGGATACGGACCGGAAACTGATTATGTCCGACGCCGAGTTCCCGCTCTGGAAAGCGGATATCGAGGTGAAAGGCCAGGATATAGTTGAGTACAAATATGTCGTTTATGATCTCAAGACCGGCGCTATCGTAGACACCGAATGGGGCGAGAACCGCCAGATATGGGGCGTGGAAAAAGGACAAGTGATCTATCAGAACGACCGCTATTTCCGCCGCACACAGCCGCGTTGGAAAGGTGCCGGAGTGGCTGTTCCCGTCTTCTCGCTGCGCACCGAAGAAGGATTCGGTATCGGTGAGTTCCAGGACCTCAAGAAAATGGCGGACTGGGCTGCTTCTACCGGCCAGAAAATGATTCAGACCCTCCCGATTAACGATACTACCCTTCGTCATAACAACCTGGATAGCTATCCTTACAATGCCGTTTCCGTCTTTGCCCTCCATCCGATATACATCAATATCGAGGCGATGGGGCGCTTGACGCCGGCGCTGAAGAAGAAATACGAGGCGCAGAAGGCTGAGTTTAACGCCAAATCCTTTGCGGACTACCAGGCTGTCTATGATGCCAAGATGGTGTTCTTCAAAGCCCTCTACAAGCAAGACAAAGATGCCCTCTTCTCCTCCGAGGAATACAAGGCCTTTATCAAGAAGAACGACTCCTGGCTGGAGCCGTATGCCGAGTTCCTGCATAAACGCGACAAACAACCGAAAGATTTCTATAAGTTCCTCCAGTTCCATGCCGATAAACAGTTGGCAGACGCCGTGGCTTATGCCCACTCGATCGGCGTAGCGATGAAGGGCGATATACCTATCGGTATCTCGCCGGACAGCGTGGATGCAGCGGTTTATCCGGAACTCTTCAATCTGGATGCTTCCGCCGGCGCGCCGCCTGATGATTTCTCTATCTCCGGCCAGAACTGGGGATTCCCGACTTATAACTGGGATAAGATGGCGGAGGATAACTTCGGCTGGTGGCAGGCTCGGTTCCGCAAGATGCAGGATTATTTCGATGCCTACCGCGTGGATCATATCCTCGGTTTCTTCCGTATATGGCAGATGCGCAAGACCGATGTATGGGGTCTCTGCGGCCATTTCGTCCCGGCGCTGCCTTACAGCTATGACGACCTCTGCGCACAAGGCGTTTGCCTTGACTGGGATCGGCTTACAAAACCCTATATCCGCTCCAATTTCCTGGGCGATGTATTAGGCTATGACACCGAGTGGGCGAAGAAATATGCGCTGGATACGCATGACGGATATGTCTATTTCTTCCGTCCTGAGTTTGATACCCAGCTCAAAGTGCAGGAATGGTACGACCGCCTCATGTCCGACGAGAAACAACTGAAAGCTTCCGGCCTGAGCGCCGAAGCGGCAAAGAATATCTGCAACGGACTCATTTATCTCCATTGCGAAGTGCTCTTCGTCGAAGACCAGCGTCGTCCGGGATGGCTCCACCCGCGTATCTCCATCTATCAGAGCCATTCGTTCAACGAACTCTACAGCGACCAGAAAGAAGTACTTATGCGTATCTATAATGACTATTTCTTCCGTCGTCATACCCATTTCTGGCGCGACTCGGCGATGCGCAAACTGCCGACGCTCATCCGCGCAACCAAGATGCTGTGCTGCGGCGAAGACTTAGGTATGGTGCCTGCTTGCGTGCCCGATGTGATGCATGAGTTGCAGATCCTCTCGCTCGAAATCCAGCGTATGCCGAAAGATCCTACGGTTAAGTTTGCCCATCCGGCGGACGCACCGTATCAGTCTGTCTGCACTACCGGTACGCATGACATGAATCCTCTCCGAGCTTGGTGGGAGGAAGACCGTGCGGTTACCCAGCGGTTCTACAACGAGCAAATGGGATGGTGGGGAGATGCTCCCCAAGAGATGACGCCGGAGATAGCCGAGTTTATCATCAACCAGCATATGTATTCCCCGGCGATGTGGACCATTCTGCCACTGCAGGACTGGCTCGCTATCGATGGCGACGTACGCATCAAAGACCAGTTCGCCGACCGTATCAACGTTCCGGCCAACCCGCGCCATTTCTGGAACTACAGAATGCATCTGTCGCTCGAAGAACTGATGAAATGCGATAATCTGAATGCGAAAATCAAGAAACTGACAAGCGTCAGGTAAGGTACCAAGGTACCAAGTGCCAAGTGACGAAGGTTAAGGGATGAGCGAGAGCTTGTCCCTTACTTTTTGCATGAGCCAGAGAGGCGTACTGGTTGCGCCGCAGATGCCGACTTTGAGACCGGCTTCGCCTGAAAGACCGCTGCGCTGTAAGACCGCTTCGCTGAAAGACCGTCCTTCGGACTGAAAGACTTTTTCGACTTCGTCGGGGGAGGAAACGAAAAATGTGTTGGGGTTCACCTCAACGCAATTTTTATATAATACACGTGCATTGCTGGATTTCTTCCCGCCTACGAAAAGAACGATATCGTTCGCCCGTGCAAAATCCTGCAGCTCCGCTACCCTGTTTGCTACATTCCGGCAGATAGTGTCATGAGCTTCTAACGCAACCTGAAATTTGCAATTGGAAATTTGCAATTGGATGGCCTCTACGAGGGCATTGAATCCCTCGACGGACTTGGTCGTTTGGGAGAAAAGGTATATCGGGCGGGTGAAATCAAGCCGGTCGATTTGTGCCGGACTTTCTATTACGATGGCGGTGTTGTTGGTCTGACCCTGCAGACCGATGACTTCTGCATGGCCCGGCTGACCGTAAATCACAATCTGAGGAGGCTGAGCCTCGTCGTTCTTATGCGCTTCGTAGCAGGCACGGATACGGTCCTGCAATTTCTTCACCACCGGACAGGTGGCGTCAATGATTTCAATCCCTCGCTGCTGCGCAATCCAGTATGTGCTCGGCGGCTCGCCGTGCGCGCGAAGCAGTACCCGCGAATGAGAAGGCAACGTGCGCAGATCGTCGTAATCAATGGTCGCCAGACCTTTCATCTCCAGACGCGATACCTCCTGACCGTTATGTACGATATCGCCCAGACAATAAAGCGGACCGTTTGCCAGTTCGCTTTCTGCTGCTTTGATCGCGCGCGTCACACCAAAGCAAAATCCGCTATGCTCGTCAATGGAAATCTGCATGCTCGTTAAACAACTTGTAGATCAGTTCCATTTGTCCGTCTATCGTCATGAAACTGTTGTCCACCACGATGGCATCGTCGGCTTGCCGCAGAGGACTCTCCGCGCGGTGCGTGTCCCGGTAATCGCGGTCATTCACATCGGCTAACACCGCTTCGAAATCCGGCTTTTCGCCTTTGGATACTAGTTCGTCATACCGCCGTTGGGCGCGAACCTCCGGACTGGCGGTTAGGAATAGTTTCAATTCCGCTTGAGGGAATACAACCGTACCGATGTCCCGTCCGTCCATGACGATGCCTTTTGCTTCACCCATCTTCTGCTGCTGGGCTACGAGGAAGGCTCTTACTTCCTTGATCGCAGATACCCGACTGGCGCAGTTGCCTACCGCCAGCGTACGGATCTGACTTTCTACATCTTCCCCGTTCAGCGTCACATGTTGCGCTCCGTCCGCAAGCACAAATCCTACCTCTATCTGCGGCAAAGCGGCGATAATAGACGCTTCGTCCTCAAGACCCTTGCGTATCGTGTACAGCGCGATGGCGCGGTACATAGCACCCGTGTCGACGTATGTGTAACCGGCATACTTGGCCAGCGCCTTGGCTATCGTCGATTTTCCGCAAGACGAATAGCCGTCTATAGCAACAATAATTCTATTCATTTCTTATCTGCGAACGATTATTTCATTAATGAGTTTATGTCCAATGTCAATCCTACCTGGTAGGAGAAATTGGATTTGGTCAGCTGGCTGATAGCGAACCCGAGACGGGCTTGCTTGATCTTTACACCCACACCCAGCGCAAAACCTGCCAGCGATTTCTGGTCAGTCAGTTGCAACTCCGCTCTGCGGCGGTGGTTGTAACTCAGAGCGATATAGAATTTCTCGCTCTTCGGCACCACTTCGATGCTCCATATCGTGTGACGGAAGAGCATGTCATACCATTTGACATCGTGCGGAATGAATTCACCGGTCGTCGGACTCTTTTCCAGACTCGTCCACTCGTAGTTCAGATACCAGGTCTGCATGTTATGGATCTGCAGATGGAATCGCAACGGAGCATGCTTCACGCGGTAAGTCAGTCCTAATTGCAAGTTCAGCGGCAGCATCTCATGCCCGGTGCCATCTTCGGAGGAATAGAAACTCTTGATCTGCCATCCGATATTCTGCAGCACCAGACCCATCTGGAATGTTGAATCGGGACTCTGGAAATGCGCCCCTATGTCCGCGCCGAGGGCAAAACTGCTGTAACTCTCGTAGATCGAATAAACCGGCTTCAGCGTCACGCCCACTTTGAACATCCGTCCTAACTGGCGCGCGTACATGATATCTATCAGTATATCCCGTGCGCCGAAACTGCCGCCGGTCTGTACACCGTACTCGTCCGCATATTTCATATGCCCGTAGTCAAGATAGTGAATCCCGACGGCAAAATAGTTTGGTTTGTCAGGCTCTCCTTCTCCCTCAAAGGGCTTCTCTATTTTCGATCGTCCGAAATTATGTCCGTAGAGCGCGGAGCCGAACATTGTGCCGGGTAGGTAATAGGAATAGTTGAGTTGCAGCGTCATGTGGCTGTTCGCATGGAGCAGCGCCGGGTTGCACATACCCATCGAGATATCGCCGTCGCTGAGGCTCACGTTTGAACCACCTAATGCATTCAGACGCGACGAAGTAGGCAGACTCATGAATGAGAATACCGACCTTCCTGCGCTCGACACCTGTGCTTCCAAGCGACAAAGGGACAAGGTACAAAGGATAAGGATTGCTATTTTTTTGCCTATAGCCACACTACCGCATTTTATAAATCGGCTGCAAATTTACTACTTTTTTTTGAATTGTGCAAATTTATTTGCATATATCAGATTTTTTGTGTATCTTTGCACGCCATTTCATAGAAAGTACATTAATAACTTTTAATATTTATCAAAACAATCAATCTTTATGTGGTTAAAAGATTCATCTATCGGCCGTAAGTTCGTTATGGCTCTGAGTGGAGCAGCATTGGTTTTTTTCCTGCTTTTCCACGGATGTATGAACCTTGCGCTGGTGTTCAGTGAAGAGGCATACAACGCTATCTGCCGTTTTCTGGGTGCTAACTGGTACGCTGTGATCGGCTCGCTCGGAATCGCATTCCTCATTCTCGTGCATTTCTGCTACGGACTGTATCTGACGATTCAGAACCGTGCTGCACGCGGCAACGACCGTTATGAGGTTCGCGCGAAGAAACAAGGTGTAACATGGGAGTCGGAGAACATGCTTGTTCTGGGCTTTGTAATCCTCGGTTTCCTCTGCCTGCACCTCTACAATTTCTGGTTTAAGATGCAGTTTGCGGAGCTGACCGGTATCGAGACCGGTTTGTTTGACCCGCAGAACGGAGCCGCTTATGTCAAAGCGCTGTTTACTACTCCTGTTTGGGGACAGATCTATTGCGTGCTGTATCTGCTGTGGTTTGTAGTGCTGTGGCTCCACCTCAATCACGGTGTGGGTTCGGCGATGACCTCTATGGGACTGAACAACCTCAAATGGCAGAAACGCGTTGAGGTCATCAGCACCGTGGTAGCTACCCTCGTGGTACTGCCGTTCGCTATCGTAGTGTTGTACTATCTGGGCATGGGAATAGCTATGCTGTAAATCGTAAATGGGAAAAGTGTTCATGACTAAATCGTAAATGATCTTATGGCAAAGAAAGAAGATATGAGAGTAATCACGCCGGAAATGGCGAAGATTCCTGCAGGTCCGCTGGAGCTCAAGTGGACTAACTATAAGAACCACCAGAAACTCGTTAACCCCGCTAATAAACGTCGTTTGGACATCATCGTGGTAGGTACCGGTCTCGCCGGTGCTTCCGCTGCCGCTTCGTTGGCTGAAATGGGATTCAACGTGCTGAACTTCTGTATTCAAGATTCACCGCGCCGTGCGCACTCAATTGCTGCGCAAGGAGGTATCAATGCGGCGAAGAACTACCAGAATGACGGTGACTCCGTTTATCGTCTCTATTATGATACCATCAAAGGTGGTGACTATCGCGCTCGTGAGGCGAACGTATATCGTCTGGCGGAGGTCTCCAATAATATTATCGACCAGTGTGTAGCACAAGGCGTTCCTTTCGCACGCGAATACGGAGGTCTGCTCGACAACCGTTCGTTCGGTGGAGCACAGGTTAGCCGTACGTTCTATGCAAAAGGTCAAACCGGTCAGCAGCTGCTCCTCGGCGCTTATTCCGCACTGAGCCGCCAGATCGGTAAAGGCAAAGTGAAAATGTACACACGCTACGAGATGCTGGACATCGTCCTTATCCCGGATGAGAACGGCGAGAAGCGTGCACGCGGTATTATCGCCCGTAATCTCGTTACCGGTCGCATTGAGCGCTTCTTTGCGCACGCGGTGGTAGTCGGTTCTGGTGGATACGGCAACACCTTCTTCCTTTCCACCAACGCCATGGCTTCCAACGGTTCCGCTGCTATGCAGATGTACCGCCACGGAGCATATTTCGCTAACCCCTGCTATGCACAGATCCACCCGACCTGTATCCCGAAGCACGGTGATTTCCAGTCCAAACTGACCCTGATGTCGGAGTCGCTCCGTAACGACGGACGTATCTGGGTGCCGAAGAAACTGGAGGACGCGAAACGTCTGCAGGCAGGTGAAATCAAGGGACGCGATATCCCGGAGGAAGACCGCGATTACTACTTGGAGCGCCGCTACCCGGCTTTCGGTAACCTCGTTCCGCGTGACGTCGCTTCGCGTGCCGCCAAAGAGCGCTGCGACAAAGGCTACGGCGTGAACAACACCGGTCTGGCTGTGTTCCTCGACTTCAGCGAAGCTATCCAGCGTCTGGGCAAAGATGTGGTAGCTCAGAAATACGGTAACCTCTTCCAGATGTATGAGAAGATTGTCGATGAGAACCCGTACGAGAACCCGATGATGATCTTCCCGGCTATCCACTACACGATGGGTGGTATTTGGGTAGATTACGAACTCCAGACTTCCGTTAAGGGTCTGTTCTGTATCGGTGAAGCGAACTTCTCCGATCACGGAGCAAACCGTCTTGGTGCTTCGGCTCTGATGCAGGGTCTAGCAGACGGCTATTTCGTACTGCCGTACACCATCCAGAACTATCTCGCAGACCAGATCGGCGTGCCGCGTATGAGTACCGACCTGCCGGAGTTCGCGGAGGCAGAGAAAGCCGTACAAGACAAGATCAACAAACTCATGGCTATCCAGGGCAAGCGTTCTGTCGATTCAATTCACAAAGAACTCGGTCTCGTTATGTGGGACTTCGTTGGAATGGGTCGTACCGCAGAGGGCCTCAAAGAAGGTATCAAGAAGATCGACGCGATCAAGAAGGAGTTTTGGACCAACGTCTATATCCCGGGTGAGGCGAATGCACTCAACAACGAACTGGAGAAAGCTCTCCGTCTGGCTGATTTCATTGAGATCGGCCGTCTGATGGCTGTTGATGCACTCCATCGTGAGGAGAGTTGCGGTGGTCACTTCCGCGAGGAATACCAGACACCGGAAGGTGAGGCGCTTCGTCAGGATGACAAGTTCTCGTATGTAGGCTGCTGGAAATACATGGGTGAAGACCAAGAGCCCGAACTCATCAAAGAGCCGCTTGACTACGAATTCACGGAACGTAAAACGCGTAATTACAAAAACTAATCATGGATCAGTATATTGATATTAAAGTACGGGTATGGCGTCAGGCCGGCCCGAAGGCTCAGGGACATTTCGAGACCTACGAGCTGAAACATGTATTCCAAGGCGCTTCGTTCCTGGAGATGATTGATATCCTGAACGAGCAGCTTATCGCAGAGCACAAAGATCCTGTTACCTATGATCATGACTGCCGTGAGGGTATCTGCGGTATGTGCTCGATGTACGTCAACGGTCATCCGCACGGACCAGACTCCGCTATCACCACCTGCCAGCTGCATATGCGTAAGTTCAAAGACGGCGAGACCATCACCGTAGAACCTTGGCGTAGCCGTGCGTTCCCGGTTATCAAAGACCTGATGGTCGATCGTGGTGCATATGACAAGATTATGCAGGCCGGCGGATTCGTTTCTGTCAATACCGGCGGTGTACCCGATGCGAATGCAATACCTATTCCGAAGCCCGTAGCAGACGAGGCTATGGATGCTGCTTCCTGTATCGGTTGCGGCGCATGCGCTGCGGCTTGTAAGAACGGTTCGGCAATGCTCTTCGTGGCGGCTAAGGTTTCGCAGCTCGCTCTCCTGCCGCAAGGCAAGATCGAGGCGAAAGCGCGTGCGAAAGCGATGGTGGCTAAGATGGACGAACTCGGTTTCGGTAACTGTACCAACACGGGAGCATGTGCCGCTGAGTGCCCGAAATCAGTTAGCCTGGCGAACATTGCCCGTCTGAACCGCGAGTTCATCGGCGCGAAATTCTGCGATTAATCACAGCTCACATCAGCCATGCATGGCTGATGCATATAATAAATGGCGACTCGGAAGAGCCGCCATTTATTGTTGCTAAGCATAGGCATCCCATCGTCCGTCGTCGTCGGGTTCGTCGCCCGTTTGTTCATCGATCACTTCGCGCGCCCAGCCTGCCACCGGACTTGGGTCCGCCTGTTCTTGCAAAATCTTGTGGGTTTTCTCGCAATAGTCATTGCAGATCCGGGCATAGTTCTCCAATGCCTCGGCAGTAGATTGCAGTGTTTCCATATTGATTTTATTGGGGTTTGTGGGTATTTTATTCTTCCACTTTGACCCATAGTTCCGCGTAGGCGTAGCTCAGTCCGACCTTGTCAATCTGTTTGGAGTGGCCGAACTCGACGAAGATGTCGTTGATGCCGTAGTGGAAGAGTGCGCCTGTGTCGCGCATCTCGACCAAGGTCAGCGTCCCTAATTTGGGGCTCATAGAACTGCGCCACCACGAACTAGTGATTAGTCGCTCCAGATTCATTCCGGGCTGGATATCGTTGACGTCAATCGGCTCGCCTTTGTAGGTCGAGAAATGATTAATACCCGGATCGCAGGCTACCTCGTAGCCGGTAATAGTGATTTTAGCCATGTAGTATAGTTGATAGTTACCTTGAAAGGAGTTCCCACATCCGGTCTTCGTCGTCTTGGTACCACCGGTATATCTTGTCAGCCCGCTCGGGGTCGGGTTCACATCCGATGCCTTCACGCAGATAGCGGCATAGCATTCCGACGGAGTCTTCCTGACTGCTGTCGTAGGGCGAAGCGGAGGAGTTATTATAGACATATTCGACGAGTTCGAAGGCTTTCTTTTCGTCTTTCTCGCATCCTCGTCCTGTTTCGTACCATCTGGCGAGTTTGAGTTTTTGTTCGTGGGTGCTTTTTTGTGCGGCCAGTCGGACCAAGTATTCGAACGCTTTGATATCGTCTTCTCCTTCGTATCGTCTGATCATGCCGCGCAAGCAGTCCTTATCGTCCTTTTCTGCTCCTTTCTCGACGTATTGCCATCCCAGCGCTTTGCTTTCCTCATCGCCTTGGTCGAAGAGGATGGCAGCCGTTTCCCAGCACGCTTCGGTAACACCGGCGTCGGCTGCTTGGCGCAGGAAGGGTAGGGCGATCTGTTTGTTCGGCTCTAAAATGGTCACGGTCGGGTTGGAGTATTTGGTGCGGATGCCGTGCGACAGGAGGTAGCCGGCGACGTACATGGCGAAGGGGTCGCCCTGCTTGGCATAGTTCAGCGCCTCTTGGTAGATCGCTGCTTGGTTGGAAGAGCAGTCGTCGCGGCGGTATAGACCGCGCCAGTAGTTTTTCTTCTCCTCCGACACGCAAGGATTGATTGGAAAAGTCGAAAGTTGAAAGTTGAAAGTTGAAAGGTCGTTTTGCCGCCCCACATTATTTATATACGCGCGCACGAGGTCGTTCTCCGCCTCTCCGAAGAGTGCGAAAGGCGACTGCGTGTCGTTGTATTCTTTGTCGATTTTGGCGTACTCCAGTTCTGTTTTGCATAGCGCGGCATGAAATTCCATGGATAGACTGAGGTAGTATTTGTCCTCGTCGTCGCCAAATTCCTCCAAGCGTTCACCGATATTCGTAACGGCTTGGTGGATCAGTTTGCCCAATACCACGACATATTCATCGTCTGTGTCCAGCAACATATCTATGAGATCCATTGCGTTTTCAGGTTCGTGCGCCTGAATGGCCAGGAAAATCAAGATGCGCAGGGAAGGGATGTCTCGTGCGGCGGCACCTTGCCAGAGGGCTGTCATGTAGCCGGATAGATCTCCTTTGGCGAGATAGTCGGCGAAGACAGGAGACTGGAACGAAGGGTCGTCCGTACGGTCTTTGTTGATCGGCAGAGACTTGGCTCCCGATGCGGCTTTGTAGAGTTCAGGTGAGAAGTCAGACATAGTATTCAAAATTTAAGATTCAAGATTCAAAATTAGTAGGAGTAGAGGACGCATTTGACGCGGTCAAAGCGTTTGGCGGCGAGGTCTTCGGGTTTGATGAGGAAGAAGAGCGTGCCGCAGTCGTAGAACCGCAAGTCGATGTTGTCGTCTTCTTCGAGTTGAACCAGCACTTGGTAGCCCGGATAGTCCTGCGCCAACTCGTCCTGCCAGCATGTAGGAGCGCCCAACACATGTGATTCGTTGTAATTCATCGGCTTGGGTTCAGGCACGGCGCTTGTGCCGTCCGCATAACGTATCTCGTGCTCGTGTAACTGACTCAGATCCCCGGTGTACAGCACGCGGAAGAAATCGCTGTCCCATTCGCCTATATGACCGCCCTCCGCCTCTATGTCTCCGAAGAAATAGTCCAGATCGGCGAACACATACACCATGCCGTTTTCGTAAGAGAATTGGCATACCGGCGTCAGCGGATTGTCCTCGCCTCTATAGGGGTACTCGCACCCGTCCGGCAGTGCCGCAAATCCCCACCAATGATCCTTTGTCATATCCATAACTATCAATTATCAATTCTCAATTAACCTTCCTCCCTTGTACATCGTACATTGTCCCTTTGTACATCAAAACGACTTGCCCGTTTCGGATGAATTTGGTGCTTTGTACTTGGTCGCTTGGCACTTCTCCGAATCCCGAGGCGTCGCCGGCAGTAAGCGTAAAACAGACCTGCGAGATCCTTGTCCCTGTGCCCGCGGAGCGCTGGATGGTAAAAGAAGTGGCGTTCGCCGGAGCAGTCAGCGAAACGGCCTCTTTGGCAGCGCCGGAGATAGTATAGGTAGTATTGGAATTGGTGTTCCAATGATACGCAATGGTGTTTTTGTTATCCGCCCAGTTCGGAATCGTGACATCGAAGGAAACAGAGGTGATAGTGGCATTGTAAGCCGAGAAATCGAAAGTGATGTAATCCGCGTTGCCGCCCAGATTTAGGAAACCTTGATCCCAAGTGCTCTTGGACATGTTGGTGGTAATGGAGAGTTGGCTGAAATCCGCGGGAATACCTTCGTTGGCGACTGATGGTTCTTCGCCCAGACTCAGGTTGACGCAGCAGTCTCCGCTTACGATGGTCTCTTTGCCGCCTTGACCGCCTTGTCCTTGTCCGCCTTCACCTCCTTGTCCTTGTTCTTCGTTGTCGCAGGAAGAAGAAACCTCGGCGGTATTGGTGACGGTCAATGTGGCTCCTGCGCCGCAAGTGCTATTCGTGACATAGTTCTTTGCCACAGCAGCACTTATTTGGTCATAACTGTATGTCGGAGCGGATACTCCCGGCGTCGTGTTGTCCGGCAGGTTGCCGATACAATTGACGAACGTGCAGAGGTTCGTGTTGCCTCCGTACGAATCGCTCCATATTTTCGACGGACTGTTCGCCTTACCCGCAAAAGTGCACCCCTCGAAATAGCATTTCGCGTTCTGCGGACCAACATAATAATCTGCTACGGAACTATTCCAGTAACAGTTGAGAAAATGTAGTTCACAGTTGCGGCAACGTGTCATTCGTTGCTTGCAACCCTCGTCCCACCAGCAAAACGCGTACGTGATATTGTACGTCCCGTCGGATGGTTTGTCCGAACTGCCTGATCCGATCAGGTTGGAAAAACGGTGGTCATCTGCTCCGCCTGATCCACCTGCTTTCGGAGCCTTCAAATAGCGGAAACGGCACCACGTAACCGTGATATTGTCAGACGTGCCTTTGATATCGAAATTGCCGTCGCAACCGTCCTGAAAATCACAGTGGTCCACCCATACATTCGTCGCTTTGTCCAAGCATAGATTATCCCATCCGTCGCAATCATACGCGCCCGGACCCTCAAAAATGAGGTTGCGAAGAAGGAGATTGTTGCCTTTCAGATACAGAATGCCCGAGTTGGACTGGTTCTGTTGCGTGGAAATCAGTTTCTTGCCCGGCAGCGCCATGATTGTCAGGTTGCTCTTGTCAGTACTGATATGATTAGTGACGGTAATGTCTCGCGTAATGATGATGACGCTGTTTTTGGTGTTCAGCGCATTGCTCAACTCGCTCTCATTGCTCACAAAAGTGGGATTTGCATTACCACCTCCGGTCACAGAACCGGAGTAGCCCCATGAGGAGGAAGCACAGTAGTTAACGGCGTTTAATGGCAGTAAAGCAAACGCACAAAGCGCTACGAATAATGTTTTTTTCATTGAAAATGTAATTTTGTGCTGCAAAGGTACAAAAAAATATCTTTCGCACCAAATGAATGAGCGAAAGACCACAAAAAACGTCATTTTTTTTACCATTTAGCCAGAGCTTTTTCTTCTTTGGCGGTCATTTGTGCCTTTGTTTCCGGCGTTTTGTCGCCTTGACCGGTGAGATGTAACACCCCGTGGATGATAATCCGCCGTAACTCCTCCTCAAAACCGACACTTACCATTTCGGCATTGCTCCGAACCGTATCCAGCGAGATAAAGATATCGCCGTTGAGCGTCGAAGGAGTGGAGTAGTCGAAGGTAATGACATCGGTATAATAATCGTGTCCGAGAAATTCACGGTTAACTTCCAATTCCCGTTCGTCGGAGCAGAAGATATAAGTGATGTTTCCTACAGCGAAACCATAATCTGCCGCCACGGCACGAATCCACCGGCCTATTCTGCGCTCGTCCAGCGTCGGCATGTCAATATCTTGCGAAGTAAAACGTATCATATCTTATCCAAAGAAAATCGGTGCGATGGCAAAAGCTGCAATGGCTCCGGCGAGATCTGCCAGCAGGCAACATGCTACAGCATGGCGCGTGTCTTTGATATTCACACTCCCGAAATACACAGCCAGGACATAGAAGGTGGTATCTGTAGTGCCTTGCAGGATGCAGCAGAGTCGTCCTACGAGGCTGTCCGCTCCATGGGTGGTCATAGCTTCCAGCATCAAACCTCTGGCACCGCTGCCGGAGAGCGGTTTCATCAGAGCTGTCGGAACAGCGCCCGCCAGATCCGGATTGATGCCGCAAGCCGCGAAACACCAAGCTATCCCTTGCTCCAATAGATCCATGGCTCCGCTGGCGCGGAACATGCCTACTGCAACAAGAATGGCGATGAGGTAAGGAATAATGCCTATTGCGGTCTGGAATCCGCCTTTGGCGCCGTCTATAAAAGCATCATAGACGTTGATCTTCTTCGCCATCGCCTGTATCATAAACCAGCAAATGACGCCGAGCAAAAGGATGGCGGCAATAGCGGCAGAAACGACCGATAGAGTGTGCGGGGAGAGAAGTGTTGCACCCCATACGAGCAAGCCGACCAATGCTGTAAGACCTATAATCGTGCCGAGCACAACCGGATCTTTCATTTTGATTTTCTGTGCCACGCAGACGCTGATCAAACCAACCAGTGTGGCAACGTATGTGGCTATCAGAATCGGCAGGAATACATCGGCAGGGTTCGCGGCTCCCAATTGAGCACGGTAAGCCATAATAGTGGTCGGAATGAGCGTCAAACCGCTGGCTCCTAATACCACAAACATGATCATAGCATTGGATGCTTTGGTTTTGTCGGAGTTCAGTTCCTGCAATTCGCCCATCGCTTTGAGTCCCATCGGTGTGGCTGCATTATCCAGACCTAACATGTTCGCCGCGATATTCATGAGCATGGAACCGAAAACAGGATGTCCCTTCGGTATCTCCGGGAAAATACGGCTGAAGAACGGGTTGATGGCTCTTCCTAAGGTATTGACCGCTCCGGCTTTCTCTCCGATTTTCATGATTCCCATCCATAGAGAGAGCACACCGGTAAGGCCGAGAGACAATTCAAAACCCGTTTTTGCACTATCGAAAGTAGAATTGAGAATCGCAGAGAAAATATCTACATTCCCGTAGCAAAACGCTTGTACCAGCCCCATTAAAACGGCCAGCAGAATAAGTGAAATCCAAATATAATTCAAAATCATGGCGCAAAATTACTATTTTTTTTGCATATCTCCAAAAGTTTTTGTAATTTTGCACGATAAATGGCAAAAAGTAGTAAAATCCATAGGATTTTGACATATGTCCGGCATCTACTGACGGCATGGAACACGACGGGCGAGGGAATACATTCTCCTTATTTATTTCACATCGTTCGTTTTATCATGCGGGACAGAAACAGTTTCTATTGTTTTTCGGACATAGAGCGGCAACGAGGCCGATTGCTGCATTGTGAAGATGTGCTGGACGTGGTGGATTTCGGTTCCGGCGGTTCTCCGGAAGGGAAACATGTTGCCCGCAAAGTATGCGATATAGCGGCTAATCATTTGGAGAGGTCGGAGGTAGGGCAGTTGTTGTTCCGGCTCGTGAATTATATGGGACAGCACGAACACAGACCTTTGGAAATCATCGAATTAGGCACTTCATTAGGTGTCACTACAGCTTATTTGGCAGCGGCGAACAGTACTAACCGCGTGACGACTTACGAAGGAAGCGAAACCGTGCTGGCCATCGCGCAGGGAATTTGGCGTGCCTTGAAATTGGAGAATATTGTCTGGCAACAAGGAAATATCGACGACACCTTATTTTTATGCGCGCGCGAGAAAATCGATATCGCATATATTGATGCAAACCATACGTACGAAGCGACGAAGCGCTATGCGGAGTTCCTATTGCCCAAAATAACAGCAAATGGTATGCTTATAATCGATGATATCCATCATTCGGCAGAGATGGAGCGTGCGTGGAATGAGTTAAAGGAAGATGTACGCGTGACGACCAGTATGGATCTGTATCATATAGGGATATTGTTTGTGAGCCCCTGCTTTTTGAAACGGCATTATCGGATACGGATTTGAAATCATAAATAGCATTTAATAAGCATTTAACCAGCACTTAACCCCTATCAAACTCCAATTTACAATTATGGCAATTTACACAAAAACAGGCGACAAAGGTACCACGTCTCTGGCTAATGGCGAGCGTGTGACCAAAACCGATGTGCGTATAGAAGCATACGGAACAGTAGATGAACTCAATAGTTGGCTGGGTTTGCTACGTGCAGGCCTTCCCTCGAAAGAAGCAGACCTTCAGGCTATTGATGCACAATTACTGTGGATTCAAAATAGACTTTTTAATCTGGGTGCCGCTTTGAGTGAAGCTCCCGGCGAGTGGATTACAGATTCCGATGTACTTCAGTTGGAGCAATGGATAGATGCGATGCAGCGGGAAGTGCCGAGGCAGAATAGTTTTCTTCTGCCTTCAGGCAATGAAATGGTGTGCCAATGCCATATATGCCGCACTATTTGCCGTCGGGCAGAGCGAAGAATGATAGAGGCAAAAGGGGAAGCAAAATGCATGCAGTTCATAAACAGGCTTAGCGATTATCTTTTCGTTTTGGCGCGCTATATCTCATTCTCTCAAAACGAGGCAGAAATGGCTTGGCAAAAAGACTTTTGTGTAGAAAAATTGACGGAATAGTGTCAAAATGTGTAAAAAATGCCGAAAAATGTAAATATTTACTAAAAATATTTGCGTGTATCATAGTTTTTTTGTACTTTTGCACGTTTTTTGAAAAAATATGCCCGTGTTGGGTGCGTAAGTCTTAGATAAAGAATAGCGAAATTATATGTATTGGACATTGGAATTGGCAGCGAGATTGGACGATGCTCCATGGCCGGCAACGAAAGATGAATTGCTGGATTACGCCAATCGCGTCGGGGCTCCGGCCGAGGTAATAGAAAATCTGCAGGAATTGGAGGGAGATGACGAGGAACAGTATGAGAGTATATTGGATATTTGGCCTGATTTCCCGACGAATGATGACGACTACATGTACAACGAAGAGGAGTACTAATTGGTGAAACGATGTATTGCAATTCTGTTCGGGCTGGTGTTGGTGTTGGCTGTGCGAGCGCAGTTCGACCCACAGATGGGGCAATACATGTACCTACAAACAGCCTATAATCCTGCAGCGGCAGGAGAAGGCGACTTGATGAAGGTTGCGGGAATGCACCGCATGCAATATGTAGACATTACCAACGCACCGATGAGCACATGGTTCAGTTTCAGTTCGCCGTTTGTAATAGGCAAAACGAGTCACGGCGCAGGAATCCGGTTCTTGAATGACCGATACGGACTGTTTACGACGCAATCCTTGTACGCTCAGTACGCATACCGCCAGAAATTGGGCAAAGGATATTTGAGTGTAGGAGTAGATTTGGGTTTTGTGAATGTGGGATTCAAAGGCGATTCGGTGAATCTGAGCAAAATGGGTGATGATTACCATGACGCGAACGATCCGATGCTTCCGGCGGGAAGCAAATCGGGAATGAAATTTGACATGGGTGTGGGGTTGTACTACAGCACTCCGGTATGGTGGGTAGGTGCGAGTTACAGCCATGTGACACGTCCCCAGATTGACTGGAGTGATGGAACGACCGGAGTGGAACAGATAGTGACATTATTCGGCACAATGTATGTGACGGGTGGCTATCATTTCCGGCTGAAGAACTATCGCGAATGGGTGTTAACTCCGAGCGCTATGGTAATGAGTGATTTCCGGAGTTGGGATGTGAATCTGACCTTGATGTGTGATTATAAAGACCGATACCGCTGGGGATTGGGATACCGCATCGCAGGAAGTGTGAATATATTATTAGGAATAGATATCATCTCCGGATTGCAGTTGGGATACAGTTGCGAACTGCCGACCAACAAACTGCTTCTGGAGAGTTACGGAAGTCACGAAATATATCTGGCCTACGGATTTGACATCCTGAAGCCGAAGAGAACGAATAAATATAAATCAATTCGATACTTGTAAGTATGAAAGTAACAAAATTTTTGCCATTGATCGCTTTGATAGCGATGGTAATGGTAGGTTGTAACAAACCGGCGGGTGAACTCGTAGGTGCGTCCAGATCTGGCAACTTTAAGGAAGCAAATCCTTATGGAATGTTGTTTATCAAGAAAGGTTCTTTTATGATGGGAGCCAATACCCAGTCTGCGGTGTTCGAACAGCCTGACAACGTGGTGATGGTAACTGTAGATGCGTTCTGGATGGACGAGACAGAGATTACCAACAATGAGTACCATCAGTTTGTTAATTGGGTTCGCGACTCAATTGCTTTGACCAACCTGATTGCAGCTGGAATGACGGATTATGCTATTCAGCCGAAGGATGAAGATTTCGACGAGGATAATTTCCGTATCAACTGGAACAAGAAGGTGCCCTGGAAGAGCAAGGAGGAGGATGTAGTTGACGCATTGTCTTCTATGTTCTATTCCGACGGTCGTTTCAATACCAATAACCTGCATTATCGTTATAATTGGGTGAATATGGACGAGGCCCTGCCGCAACGCAACAAATTCGATGTGGCTACGAGTACCTATCCTCCCGGTGCGACGGCACGTGTAGATACATTCTGGGTAAACGAAAACAACGAGATCAAGGATTCGACTATTATTCGTCCGCTTCGCGAGCCGAAAGACCTGCTGACGGAGAAGATCGTATGTATCTATCCGGATACTTTGGTTTGGGCGCGTGATTTCCAGTTCTCCTACAATGATCCGTTGCTCCACATGTATTTCAAGCACCCTGGTTATGCGGAATATCCGGTAGTGGGTGTTACTTGGGAGCAAGCTCATGCGTTCTGCAACTGGCGTACCAAATTGTACAATATGCACTCGAGCATAGAGGTGAATGAGTATCGTTTGCCGACGGAGTCTCAATGGGAATATGCAGCTCGTGGAGGTCGTAAATTGGCGATGTATCCGTGGGGTAGCAACTACGCTCGCGACGGCAAAGGCTGTTTCTTCGCGAATTTCAAACCGTACCGCGGTGCATACAATGATGATACCGGTACTACTACGATGAAGGTGGCTCAATTCCGTCCGAATGATTTCGGTTTGTTCGATATGGCCGGTAATGTATCTGAGTGGACTAACTCGGCCTATCAGACTGCAGCAAATACGAATATTCATGACCTGAATCCTGATTTCAGTTATATGGCTCGTAAGGCTGATCCGGATATTTTGAAACGTAAAGTGGTAAAGGGGGGTAGCTGGAAGGATATCAGCTATTTCATGCAGTGCGGAGTACGTACTTATGAGTATCAGTATGAAAGCCGCCCGTATATCGGCTTCCGTTGCGTTCGCGCGTACATTGGTGAATAATAATGAATAAAAGAAAAATTTAAAACTCACAAATATTATGGCTACTGAAAAGCAAGGTTTGATTGAAAAGTTCTTCCACTGGTATGAGTCATACAACGGAAAGAACGTTGTTAACATCGTTTATTCGGCGGGTGCATCCGTGGTTATTATTGGTGCATTGTTTAAGATTCTGCACTGGCCGGGTGCAAGTCAAGTGCTGATGATAGGTATGTTTACCGAGGCATTCTTGTTCCTCATCGGAACCCTGGAGCATCCGCATCCCGAGTTCCACTGGGAGAACGTCTTTCCGCAATTGTTAGAGTACGGAACAAAACCTGAACTATTGGAGGAGAAATCCAAACAACCTCGTCCTACTTTGTTGGGTGCTGGAACCGCAGAAAGTCCTCAAACAATAGGTTCTATGGCTCCGGCAGGAGAGGTCTCTTCCGCAAAAGCTCCGAGTTTGAAAGATGAAGATTTCAAGGCGTTGAAAGAAGGCATTGCAGACTTGGCAAAGACTGCTACTCAATTTGCTGAATTAGGAAAGGTAGCTCAGACCGGTGTCAAATTAGGCGAAAAACTGGAAGCAGCAGGCGCAGCAACTGAGGCTTATTCGACTAAGATGACAGCAGCTGCAGATACTTATGTAACCAAGCTGGCAGCAGCCGGTACCGCTACGGATTCGTTCACAAGCGCAACTTCCGCTTTGGCTCAGACTTATGCTCAAGTAAGCGGTGATATGCAAAATATTGCAGAGGAGACGAAAGCATATAAAGCAGGTGTAGAGCAGGTGGGCAAGAGTATTGCAGCGCTGAATACCGTTTACGAACTTCAACTTCAGTCAGTTAATGCTCAGACAGAAGCTCAGAAAGCAGCGGCGGCTGCAGCAAAAGAGTCCGCAGAGGCTCAGGCAGCGTTCGCAGCAGGTGCTAAACAACTGCAGAAACAAGTGGCTAGCTTGAATGATATTTACGGAAACATGCTGAATGCGCTTGCATAAAGATAACTATTTGAAACAAAAACAATAAAACACTTCAGCAATGAGTGGAGCAAAAAACTGTCCGGAAACCCCGAGACAAAAGATGATCGGTATGATGTACTTGGTGCTCACCGCCATGTTGGCGTTGAACGTGAGTACGGATATCCTAAACGGTTTTACACTGGTGGACGATAGTCTGCACTCCTCTATAGCTGCATCGGATACACGAAACGAAAAACTTTATAACGATTTCAAGGCAGCGAACGCTGATAACCCTGAGAAAACACAGGAGTGGTTCGATAAAGCTAATGAGGTGCAAAAACGTGCAGATTCTCTCTATAACTATATCCAAGATTTCAAGGAGCATATAGCTATTTTGGCAGATGGCCAGAAGAAAGTAGATGCCCGCAGAGGTGAGGACGGAAAGGCAGATCCGACGCGCCGCATTGAAGGCAACTCCAATTTGGATGTAACAGCACAATATGCTATCAATGAGAAGCATGGTGCTGAGTTGAAAGAAATCGTGGCTTATTATCGTGATTACGCGGCCGGTTTGGCAGATCAGGATGCAGAGTTGAGGAACTCAATCATGCAGAATTTGGCTACCGAGCGTGGTTGGAATGCTCATGAGAAAGACTCCTGCGACTGGGAAATTGCAATCTTTGAAGGCATGCCGGTAGGTGCATCGATCACCATTCTGACCAAGATGCAAAACGATGTTCGTTCTACAGAGAGCCAGTTGATTCAATATTTAATGGATCGCACGGACGCGGGTGACTTGCGCGTAAATAAACTGAACGCGTACGTGATCCCGAATTCGAACTACGTAATTCGTGGCGGTAAGTATACAGCTCAGATTATTTTGGCAGCAGTAGACTCGACACAACGTCCTGAGTATTATATCGAAGGACAACGGATTAACGACCAAGGTATCTATGAAGTAGCCGCTTCCGGCGTAGGATTGAAGAAATACTCGGGCTGGATTTCATATCAGAATCCTTCTACGGGCGAAATGGAGAACCTTCCGTTCTCAAGCGAGTATAGTGTAGGCGAACCGGCTGTGACTATCTCCAATAACGACCTGAATATCATGTATCGCGGCTACGAGAATAAATTCTCGATTTCTGTACCGGGCGTGTCTAATGATAAGGTCAAGGTAAATGTGAATGGTGCATCTGTTCGTCAACAAGGCGGTATCTGGATTATTAAGCCGGGTGACAATACCAAGAGCGTGTCAATCTCGGTATCAGCAGAGTTGGATGGCCGCATGCAGCAGATGGGTAGTAGAGAATATCGTGTGAAAGCGCTTCCGAAACCAGGTGCATACTTTAAATCCGGAGAAAATGAGTACAACGGAGAAAAAGCTATTCCACGTAGTGCATTGTTGAATGCAAGCGCAACGGTGATTGCTTCTTATGGTCCTGATGGCCTGTTAGATCTACCGTTCCAAATCTCCGGTTTCCGTGCCAATATCAATGGCGTATACTTGGAGTCGAGAGGTAATAAGTTTACTCGTGAGCAGTTAGATCGCTTGAGCAAACTAAAACCAGGTAACTCTGTGATTATTACTGATATACGAGCTAAAGGTCCAGATGGTCGGGAGATTCGTCTGTCGCCAATCCCTCTAACATTAAATTAATAGCTAAACAATATGATAAAGAAAATTAGTGTTATCGCATGCTTGATGCTGGGAGTAATGACTGCTCAGGCACAGCATAAAGTGATCTCGTTCTTTGACGAGATGGGTAGTGCGCGCATTCAGACAGAAGAGTTCTCTCAAGCACATGACACCATCGTCTTGGTAGACCACCGCATCGATGATGTGATATGGGCGCGGTACGTGTATCGTATTATTGATATGCGCTACAAGCAGAACTATCAGCTCTATTTCCCTACAAAATCAGATGATTCGGATTATCGTAATCTATTCAAGGTAATTGCGGATGCAGTAGTGGATGGGCTGCCTATTTACGAGAAGAATATGGAAACTATCAAGCCGGATTTCAATCAAGAACCATTGGCTAAAGCAATGATTCCGATGATGTTTATGGCTGATGATCCTACGGCAGACTATTCGGACGATCCTACGCACTTTGATATCACGGAGTCAGATGCTATGTTGATTCACTATGATAGTATAGCAGATGAGTTGTCCGGCCATTTCTATCGTTTCGAGCCGATTGTACGAAATCAGTTGAAATATCTGATTCAGGAGGTGGTTTTCTTTGACAAACATACTTCCCGTTTGCACTCGAAGATCATGGCTATTGCTCCGTTGCAATCAGACCTGATTACGACTCGTGATAGTTCCAATGTGATGGGTTCGTTGCGTGAGTCGATTATGTTCTGGATTCCGTTCGACAAACTGCGTCCATATATGGCTATGCAATATGCTATTCCGAATCGCAACGAGGTAAAACGAGTTACGTTTGATGAATTCTTCCAGAAACATCTGTACACTTCGTATATCGTCGGCGAAGGAAATATGTATAACCGCTGGATTCCGGATTATGCCGGAACAGAAGAGCAGATTAAGAAGGAACAAAATAGAATAGCAACAGAGTTGCTGAACTTTGAGCAAGATCTCTGGGAATACTAATGCGTAAGCATCGTTTTCGTAATTCCTATGTGACGTCTGCCATCAGTGTATCGCTGGTGCTGTGTCTAATCGGGTTGGAGGGCATATTATTGCTCTCCGCCGATTCTCTTATTACGCGTATGCGTGAGAATATTACCATAACGGCAGTATTGGCAAAAGATGCAGATACCACAGCATGTGCTCGTTTGGAGGCTGTGTTAAATGCGGGAGAGCGATGCAGCAGTTATAAATATGTCTCAGCTTCGGAAGCATTGGAGGAACATATCCGTTCGTTAGGAGAAGATCCTGCTGCGTTTTTAGGATTCAACCCCTTGTCTGCCAGCTATGAGATCCATCCTACAAATACTTATAGTGATCCGGATAGTTTAGCTTTATTTGCTGTCGATTTAGAGGCATTACCATATGTGACGGAAGTAATCTATCCGCGTGATTTGGCGGATTTGATGAGCAGCAATGTGCATGAATTCTCTTTAATATTATTGGCTATTGCTCTGGCCTTATTATTGGTATCTATGGTGCTAATTGTCAATACAATCCGTTTACAGATATATTCTAAGCGTTTCTTGATCAATACAATGACACTGGTAGGGGCTACATCTTGGGTAACACGTCGTCCGTTTGTGCTACGCAATATGATGATGGGCTTCATAGCAGGAATAATTGCATTGTTGATTCTTGGCGGGTTAGTCTATTATGTGGAATTCCGTATGGGGCTGATGCTCTTTGCCTTGACATGGCAGAATATCGCGTTTGTATCGGCTTTAGTTTTATGCTCGGGCTTGCTAATTACATTATTTGCTTCGCTTATTGCAACCGGTCGTTATATCCGGATGGATAATAACTCGCTGTATGAAATTTAATAAAAAGAAAGAAGAAAGGAAAAGTAATATGAAGCATACATTACCGAAACTGAACCTTATCCTGATTGCAATATCATTTGTGCTAATAGTAATCGGATTTGCTCTCATGGTCGGAGAGCCCTCCGGCGAGGTGTATAACCCTGATATTTTTTCTTTTCGTCGCATTACAGTGGGGCCGATGATCTCGCTTTTCGGCTTTGTACTGATGTTATTTTCTATTCTATTCCGCAGTAAGAAATGAGTTGGCTGGAAGCACTGATATTGGGAATAGTGCAAGGCTTGACAGAGTTTCTACCGGTATCTTCTTCCGGACATTTGGAAATAGGTCACGCGCTTTTAGGCACTTCCGGTGAAGATAATCTTACCTTTGCCATCATTGTGCATACAGCAACGGTTCTGTCCACCCTGGTTATTCTATGGCGCGAGGTTGCCCAGTTGTTTAGAGGAACCTTCACAACGCTACAATGGAATGCCGAGAAAGACTATGTCGCCAAGATTATAGTTTCCATGATACCTGTTTTTATCGTTGGTATGTTCTTTAAGGATCAAGTGGAGGCCTTTTTTGGCAACGGATTATTGTTAGTCGGAATATGTTTGTTAATTACCGCTTTATTGTTGGCACTTAGTGAATGGCTTCAAAAGAAACGCCAAGGAGCAGGCCATGAGGTTACGTACAAGGATGCTATTATCATTGGAATAGCACAAGCATGTGCCGTATTACCAGGATTGAGTCGTTCCGGTTCTACTATTGCTACAGGATTGCTATGCGGAGTAAAAAAAGAGAGTGTAGCGCAGTTCTCTTTTCTCATGGTGCTGATTCCTATCTTAGGAGAAGCATTTTTGGATTTGATGAAACTGCTGCAAGGGGAAATGACCAGCGATTTAGGTATCGCCCCTGCGATAGTAGGTTTTATAGCCGCATTCCTGACAGGCTGCTTTGCGTGCCGTTTTATGATAGAGATAGTGCGTCGCCAACGATTGATATATTTTGCAATTTATTGCACCATTGTTGGAACTGCAGCTATTATTGCTACCGTCTGCTGAGATGTGGGATTTTGAAGAAGGAGAAATATTGGCCTTTGACAAGCCGCTCCATTGGACATCTTTTGATCTGGTGGCGAAGGTACGTTATAATCTTTGCCGCAAATTAGAAAAAAAGAAACTGAAGGTGGGGCATTCGGGCACGTTGGATCCGTTGGCAACAGGAGTGGTTATTATCTGCACAGGCAAGAAGACAAAGATGATAGAGACGCTGCAGTATGATGTAAAGGAATATATCGCTACTTTGCAACTGGGTGCTACGACTCCGTCATATGATATGGAAAAAGAGGTGGATGCCACCTATCCGACGGAACATATCACCCGTGCCCTGATAGATGAGACAATACCTCATTTCGTAGGCGAGCAGTGGCAGGTGCCACCGATGTTCTCTGCCGTACAGATTAATGGGAAACGAGCCTATGACCTGGCGCGTAAAGGCGAGCAAGTGGAGCTCAAGCCAAAACTTCTCAAAATAGATGAGATTGAACTAATCTCCTTTGACGAAGAGAAAATGCAACTGACTATCCGTGTCGTATGCTCCAAGGGAACCTATATCCGGGCATTGGCACGAGATATTGGCGAGAAACTCCATTCCGGAGCCTATTTGACCGCACTGAGGAGGACGAGAGTGGGTAATACTCGTGTGGAAGAGTGCATGACAATAGAACAATTTTTAGCACTACTAAACGAAGAAACGAATCGTTCGAACGAAGTTAGATAAGCAATAATCGTTCGAACAACGTGAGATAAGAATATGTATAAATCCAATGATATGAGACTCTGTCAGTTTCGGTTTAAGCTGCCAGAGGAGTTAATAGCTCAATTTCCGGCCCCCTATCGTGACGAGGCGCGTATGATGGTTCTTCATCGCAAGTCCGGAGAAATAGAGCATAAGACATTACCGGAGTTAGTGGATCATTTCGACGAGGGGGACTTGTTTGTACTCAATGACACTAAAGTATTCCCTGCCCGCCTTTGGTCGCATAAAGAAAAGACGAACGCCTTGATAGAGGTGTTCCTCTTACGTGAGTTGAACCATAAGATGCGTTATTGGGATGTGCTAGTGGAGCCGGCGCGTAAAATCCGTATCGGAAACAAATTGACGTTCGAGGAAGATTCCGCTATTGTAGCCGAGGTAATAGACAATACAACGAGTCGCGGACGTACTTTCCGTTTTTTGACAGATTATGACAATGAAGAGTTTGTACCGCGTTTATATGCTTTGGGGCATGCTCCGCTGCCCAAATACATCCAGCGTCCGATGAGTCCGGAGGTGTTTGAACAATACCAGAAAGCATTCCATGACCAGCCGGTACGCGAGATGGATAATGAACGCTATCAGACAATCTTTGCCGACAAGATAGGTGCGGTGGCAGCTCCGGCATCCGGTCTGCATTTCTCCAAACAGCTGCTCAAGCGTATGGAAATCCGCGGAATTGAAACGACTTTCATGACCAGTCATGTCTCACTGGGAATCTTTAAAGATATCGATGTGGAGGATCTGACGAAGAATAAGATGGAATCAGAGCAGATTATTCTGCCGCAGAAGATGGTAAATGCCGTGAACCACGCACGCGAGGAACAGCACCGCGTCTGTGCAGTAGGCACGGAAGTGATGCGTGCTATGGAGCATGTGGCCGGAACGAACGGTCAGCTGAAGGAATACGACGGATGGACCAACAAGTTCATATTCCCTCCCTATACTTTTGCTACTGCCAATAGTTTCTTCGTTAATTTCTATATGCCCTGTTCTAGCCAACTGCTGATGGTGGCTGCCTTTGCCGGCTATGAGAATACGATGCATGCTTATGAAGAAGCTGTAAAGGAAGGATATCGTTTCGGAGACTATGGTGATGCCATGCTAATTGTAGACTGATGAATGTCCGAATAGATCCATCTTGGCAACACGTATTGCAGACGGAGTTTGACAAACCTTATTTCGAACTCCTGACCCAATATGTGCGCGAGCAATACAAGACCCGTCGGTGTTTCCCACCGGCCGGTCTTATTTTTAATGCCTTTGACTCATGCCCATTCGACAAAGTACGGGTTGTTATCATCGGTCAGGATCCGTATCATGAGCCGGGTCAGGCGATGGGATTGAGCTTCTCGGTGCCGGAAGGTGTACAGATTCCCCCTTCTCTCATGAATATCTATAAAGAAATCCATCGTGACTTGGGTACGCCTATTCCCGTATCCGGGGATCTTCGCCGCTGGGCGGAGCAGGGTGTTTTGCTGCTGAACGCAACGTTGACGGTGGAGGCACATAAGGCCGGTAGCCATCAGGGAAAAGGATGGGAGGAACTGACGGACGCAGCGATAGATGCGTTGAATAAAGGCAAAGAACACTTGGTTTTTATGCTGTGGGGCTCCTACGCTCAACGTAAAGGGCAGTTCATAGACCGTCGCAAGCATCTTGTGCTTCAGACTTCGCACCCTTCGCCGCTGTCGGTGTATAGAGGTTTTGACGGGTGCGGACATTTCTCCGCAGCAAATAATTATCTGATTAAATACGGTCAAGCGCCTATAGAATGGTAACAATTTAACGATTTAGCGAAATGCCGAAGACATTACTCTTGATAGATGCCTATGCGATGATTTTTCGCGCGTACTATGCCTTTATCCGCGCCCCGCGCATGAATAGCAAGGGAGAAAACACCTCTGCTATCTTCGGATTTGCGGTCACGCTGGAGGATCTGTTGAAGAAAATCAATCCGACGCATGTGGGCGTGGCATTTGACCCTCCCGGTGGAACCTTCCGGCATGAGGCATACGAACAATACAAAGCGCAACGTCCTGAGACGCCGGAGGATATCCGCAAGGCAGTTCCGGTAATCAAGCAACTATTGGAGGCAATGAATATCCCCGTACTCGAAGTGCCGGGGTTTGAAGCGGATGATGTCATCGGTACGCTTTCCCAAAAGGGAGAAGAAGCGGGCTATGAGGTCTATATGGCTACACCGGACAAAGACTACGGGCAGTTGGTGACAGATCATGTATTCATGTACCGTCCGCGTCATACGGGAGGTTTTGAACTGATGGGTCCCAAGGAAGTGTGCGAGAAATACGGCCTGAGTTCGCAAGACCAGGTTATTGATTTGTTGGGCCTTATGGGCGACGCGAGCGATAATATACCCGGTTGCAAAGGAGTGGGAGAGAAGACCGCGGTCGCTTTGCTGCAGCAGTTCGGCTCGATAGACAATATGCTTGCTCATACGGATGAGATCAAAGGCGCTTTGCGAATAAAAGTAGAGAGTCAGGTGGAGGAAATCAAATTCTCACGTTTCCTTGCTACTATCCGTACGGATGTGCCGATAACTTTGGATGAATCGCTTTTGGTGAAAAAAGAACCGAATACAGAAGCCCTTGCTGCGCTATACCGCGATTTGGAATTCAATACCTTGCTCCGTAAGTTGGGCATGGCGGGGCAGACGAGTCCGGCCGGTCAGACGAATCAAGCCAATCCGGCCATCCCTTCGCCTAAGAAAGCATCCAAACCCGATACATCCGGTGTGCTCGATTTGTTTGCCGGGTTCGGAGATGAACCTGCCGCGGAAAACCAGACACCCCAAGCAAGTTTTGACACCATAGAAAACCGTCTTTGTCAATATCTGTTAAATCCCGAAGTAGCCTTTAATCCGTATAAAGAACCGGATTTTGCAGCTCTGAAAGCAGATGCCGATTTGTGGAATTTATATAATGAAGTAGAGTTGCCTTTGGTGCCCGTTTTGCGTGAAATGGAGGCCGCCGGCGTCCGTATAGACGTCTCCAAACTCAAGCAAGCCGAAGCTTCTTTGACGGAAGAACTGAACGGTATTGAGCAGAAGATATACGAATTAGCCGGCGGGACATTCAATATCAATAGCCCGAAACAAGTGGGCGAACTGCTTTTCGACAAGTTGAAACTGGACAGCAAGGCCAAGAAATCGAAAACCGGTCAGTATTCGACCTCGGAAGAAGTATTGATAGCCTTGAAGGAGCGTCATGAGATAGTCGGGTTGATTTTGGACTATAGAGCATTAAGCAAACTGATCACTACATACATCTCCGCGCTACCCGGTTATATAGACCCCAAAGACGGCAAGATCCATACGACTTACAACCAGACCGTGACGGCGACAGGAAGACTTAGCAGCAGCAATCCGAATCTGCAGAACTTACCGATTCGTTCGGAACGCGGACGTTTTATCCGCGAAGCGGTCATCCCGGATGACGGATGTCTGTTCCTAAGTGCAGACTACAGCCAGATAGAGCTGCGGCTCATGGCGCATTTCAGCCAGGACGAACATATGCTCGCTGCCTTCCGTGAAGGTCAGGATATCCATGCAGCAACAGCGGCGAAGATTTTCGGTCTGCAGATAGAAGAAGTGACCAAAGACCAGCGCCGGCAGGCTAAGACCGCCAATTTTGGTATCATATACGGTATATCAGCCTTCGGTTTGGCGCAACAGTTGGATTGTTCGCGTACGGAGGCCAAGCAGCTGATAGACGATTATTTTGCGGCTTTCCCGCGCGTGATCAGTTATATAGAGTCTCAGAAAGAGCTGGCGCGTCAGCGCGGATATGCAGAGACTCTCTTCGGCCGCAAACGCTATCTGCCGGATATCAACTCCCATAATGCGACCGTCCGTTCGTTTGCGGAGCGTAATGCCGTGAATGCACCTATTCAAGGTACAGCGGCGGATATTATCAAGATGGCGATGGTCTCTATTCATCGCCGGCTGAAGGAAGAAGGTCTGCGCGCGCAAATGATCATGCAGGTACACGATGAGTTGAATTTCAACGTGCCGAAAGACGAGGTGGCGCGCGTGCAAGAGATCGTTGTATCTGAAATGCAGAACGCCGTCCATCTGTCCATTCCGCTGATAGCCGAGTGCGGAGTAGGTGAGAACTGGTTAGTAGCCCATTAAAATACCATTGGAAGTATGTTGTCTTTATTGTTAGTCATCCGCATTCTATGTATCGGAAACAGTTTCTCATGGGATGCCGTGGAGCAAGAATTAGTGCCTCTCTGTGCAGAGAAAGGTATAGAGATAGAGGTGAACAACCTGTATTATGGCGGCTGTTCGCTTGAGCAGCATGCCCAATTCCTCCTGCTGGATACGGCGGCATATTCGCATCGCGTGTGCACCAATCATAAGAATGTGGCGGGAGAGCGGGAGTCTTATATTCCTCATCTTCAAAGCCGTGTGATTCGCGATACTATTTCTTTGCGCGAAGCGCTCAGGGACGGAGAATACGACGTCATCTCGCTGCAACAGGCCAGCCATGACAGTGGTATCAGGGGCAGTTATGAGCCGTGGCTGGATATGCTGGTGGATACGGTACGTGCCTATCAGCCGAACGCCCAAATATGCTGGATGCAGACATGGGCGTACAGCGCCGATGCCAAGCATTGGGCATTCGCGCGCTATCATAACAGTCAGGCGGAGATGTGGGATAGTATTCAAACTTGCACGCGTTTGGTAAAACTGCCGATTATTCCCTGTGGTGCGGCGATCCAATACGGGCGCGAAACGAAGCTGGGTGACACTTTTTGCCGGGACGGTTATCATCTGAATTACAAATACGGCCGCTATACGGCGTCATGCGTGTGGTACGAATTTCTGACAGGGAAGGATGTCCGCAATAACCATTACAAGAATCCCGAGATGACGTGCAAACAGCGCCGTTTGTGCCAAAAAGCGGCCCATCGAGCGGTAAAAGAAGCGAAAAAAAGGCCATAAATGCACTTTTTTTGAAAAAAAATGCAAAAATATTTGGTCATGTCAAAAAAAAGCAGTACTTTTGCACCCGCTTTTGAAAAGGAGACTACCTGGTGCGGTAGTTCAGTTGGTTAGAATACCGGCCTGTCACGCCGTAGGTCGCGAGTTCGAGTCTCGTCCGCACCGCAGACCAGCGCAAGCTGGTTTCCTTTTCAAAAAAACAAGCGGAAAGTGTGTTAAAGCCCTTTTGGGCGGAGGCCGCTTCTCCCGTTTGACGGGAGGCCGCTCCGGGGTCCATTAGCTCAACTGAATAGAGTACCACACTACGGATGTGGGGGTTGCAGGTTTGAATCCTGCATGGATCACACAAGCGTTCTTTCGAGAACGCTTTTTTTTATGCCTAACCCGATAAAACCCCAACAAGATCCCTATTTAATCCCTATAAAACCCCAATCGAGTGGCAGAAAATGAAAAAAAGTACTGAATTATTTGTATAATTCAAAAAAATGTTGTATCTTTGCAGCGTGAATTGAATGAGGGGACCCGAAAAGGTCTCCTCACTTTATTAAAACTATGGACAAACAACAACTGCAAAACTGGATTGAAGAGTACCTGAAGGGTACGGATTATGAACTGGTGACGCTTACTGTTTCCGCAGAGAATGATATTCTGGTGGAGGTGGACCGGTTAGCCGGAGTGGATGTGGATTTCTGCGCGGAGTTGAACCGCTATCTTGTTGAGAAACTGGGTGACGAAGATTACTCGCTGGAGGTGGGTAGCGTGAGTTTGACCGACCCGTTTAAGACCAAGATCCAGTACCTCAAGAACCTTGGGCACGATGTGGAAGCACTCGTGGACGGCAAGAAATACCGCGGCCAGTTAGTCTCCGTGGATGAAGAAACATTCAGCGTGGATGTGGCGGAAAAGGTAGCCGTTGAGGGCAAGAAACGCAAAGAACTGCAGGTGGCGACGTACACCTGGCGGTATGAAGAACCGAAGTATGTGAAATATGATTTAAAATTTTAATATAATGGCAAACAAAGTAGAAACAGTCAATTTAGTTGACATTTTCAAAGATTTCAAAGAGAACAAAAGTATCGACAAGCAAACGTTGATTACTGTGCTGGAGGAATCGTTCAAGAGTGTGATTTTGAAGATGTACGGTCCGTCCGCCAAGTACACCATCATCGTCAATCCGGATAAGGGCGACTTGGAGATTTATCGCGACCGTCTGGTGATGGAGGATGGCGATGTGGCTAACCCCGACACGCAGATTGCTCTGAGCGATGCGTTGCTGCTGGATGACGAGGCAGAAGTAGGTGACGACGTGACGGATCAAGTGTCGCTGGCTTCTTTCGGCCGCCGTATGATCCTTAATCTCCGTCAGACACTGGCTTCCAAGATTCTGGAGTTGCAGAAAGAGGCTCTGTATCAGAAATACAAAGACATGCTGGGTCAGGTAGTGACCGGTGAGTTATATCAGGTATGGAAGAAAGAGATGCTGTTGCTGGACGAAGAGGGGAACGAACTCTATCTGCCGAAGCAGAACCAGATCCCGACGGACTATTACCGCAAAGGCGATATGGTTCGCGCCGTGGTCGTACAAGTGGAGAACAAGAACCAGCAGCCGAAGATTATTCTGAGCCGTACCGCTCCGTTGTTCCTGCAGCGTCTGTTCGAGCAGGAAGTTCCGGAGGTAAAAGAGGGATTGATAGCTATCAAGAAAATTGCCCGCATCCCTGGTGAGCGCGCCAAAGTGGCAGTGGAGACCTTTGACGACCGCATCGATCCGGTAGGCGCCTGCGTAGGTGTGAAAGGCGCACGTATCCATGGTATCGTTCGCGAGTTGCGAAACGAGAATATTGACGTAATTAACTATACGCCGAACCTGAATTTGTATATCCAGCGTGCTCTGGCTCCTGCGAAAATCAGTTCAATGGAGATCGACGAGGAGACCAAAACGGCTAAAGTGTACCTGCAGCCGGAAGAGGTATCGCTCGCTATCGGTAAGGGCGGTTACAACGTCAAGTTGGCAGGTATGTTGACCGGCTACGAAGTAGAGGTTTACCGCGAGATTGACGAGGATTTGGACGATATCTATCTGGATGAATTCAACGACGAGATCGATCAGTGGGTTATTGACGCCTTCAAGGCCGCCGGTCTGGATACCGCCAAAGAGGTGCTGGCCATCAGCAAGGAAGACCTCATCAAACGTACCGACCTGGAGGAGGAAACCATTGAGGATGTGATCCGTATCCTCGAGGCAGAGTTCGCAAACGATTAAGTCTAACCCTTAACCCCTCTATGGACTAAGAGGCGTTCTCGTAAATCGGGACGTGAACCGAACGAAGTGTTCGCGGACCGAAGAGCGGGAACATGGCGAAAGATCGAACGACATCGTCGCGAATCGTTCTGAGCCATAGTTCACGCGACATGGCGATAAAACTGATAAAAGCATGTAAAGAATTAAATATCGGAATGGCTACTCTGACCGCATGGTGCGAGAAGAATGGCTATTCGGTAGCATCGGACCCGAATGTGCGTATTGACGATGACCTGTATCTTCTTCTGGCCAAGGAATTTAACAAGGACATGGCTGTGAAGATAGAGGCAGACCGTCAAGCAGCAGAGCGCGCCGCAGCGGCAGAAGCGGAGAAAGCTGCGAAGGCTGCCGAAGAGGCGGCTCGCAAAGCGGCTGCGGAAGAAGCGGCACGACAGGAAGCGGAACGCAAGGCCGCCGCGGAGAAAGCGGCTGCGGAGAAAGCAGCAGCAGAGGCTGCTATTGCTGCAGAGAAAGCAGCAGAAGCAGAGGCGGCGCGCAAGGCTGCAGAGGAACAATTGGCTGCCGAACAAGCAGCTGCGGAGAAGGCTTCCAAACCGGAGATTTTCACGCTCGGCAAGCCTGAGGTAACCGACGGACCTAAGGTGGTAGGGAAAATTGACCTTGCCTCTATTGACACATCAACCCGTCCGGCCAAGAAAACCAAGGAACAGAAGCGTAAGGAGCGTGAGGAGCGTCAGGCTGCTCAGGCTGCTCAAGCCGCACAAGCGCAGGCCGCTGCGGCAGAACGTCGCAGACGCGAGCGTATAAAAGGAGCCAAAGTGGATCCGACAGACAAACGCAACCAAAGCGGCAAGCCCAAAGGTAAGCAAGGCAAACCGCGGGAGGCTACCCAAGAGGAGGTAGAAAAGGCTCTGAAGGAGACGCTGACACGTCTGCAGCAGCCTAAGAGCAAGAGTACGACCGCCAAACATAAACGCGAGCGCCGCGAGCAAGAGCGCGAACGCCATGAATTGGAGATGATGGAGGCACAGGAGCAATCCAAAGTGCTCAAACTGACCGAGTTTGTGACCGCCAATGATTTGGCTGTCATGATGAACGTGCCGGTAAATAAGATTATCGGTACCTGTATGTCCCTCGGTCTGTTTGTTTCCATCAACCAGCGTCTGGATGCCGAGACGATTAATCTGGTGGCAGAGGAGTTCGGTTTCCAGACAGAATACGTCGCGGCGCACGTGGTGGAAGAGATCAACGCCGATGAGGTGGTCAACGACGAGGATATCGAGTCCCGCTGCCCGATCGTTACCGTCATGGGACACGTCGACCACGGTAAGACTTCGTTGCTGGATCATATCCGTAACGCCAATGTGATCGCCGGCGAGGCAGGTGGTATCACTCAGCACATCGGTGCTTATAATGTGAAACTGAAGAACGGCCAACATATCACCTTCCTGGATACCCCGGGTCACGCGGCCTTTACCGCCATGCGTGCCCGCGGAGCGAAAGTGACGGATATAGCGATTATTATTATCGCAGCTGACGACGCTGTCATGCCGCAGACTATAGAGGCCATCAACCATGCCCAGGCGGCCGGAGTGCCGATGGTCTTCGCCATCAACAAAGTCGACAAACCCGGTGCGAACCCCGATAAGATTCGTGAGCAGTTGAGTAACATGAATATCCTTGTAGAGGACTGGGGCGGTAAATACCAATGCCAGGAGATCTCTGCGAAAAAGGGTACCGGTGTGTACGAGCTGCTGGAGAAAGTGCTGCTGGAGGCAGAGATGCTGGACCTGAAAGCAAACCCAAAACGTCGCGCGAAAGGTTCGGTTATTGAGTCTTCGCTGGACAAGGGTCGTGGATATGTGGCTACGCTGCTCGTGCAGGACGGAACGCTGCATATGGGCGATATTGTGCTTGCAGGAACGTTCCATGGCCGTATCAAAGCCATGTTCAACGAGCGCGGTCAGAAAATCACAGAAGTGCGTCCGGGTGAACCTTGTTCAATCTTAGGTTTGAATGGAGCACCGCAGGCCGGTGACGAGTTCAATGTCCTGCCGACAGAGCAAGAGGCACGCGAGATTGCCAATAAACGTGAGCAACTCCAACGCGAGCAATCGATTCGGACGAAGAAACATATCGGTCTCGAGGAGATCGGACGTCGTCTCGCAATTGGCGATTTCAAGGAACTCAATATTATTGTCAAGGCCGATGTGGACGGTTCTGTAGAGGCCATCAAAGACTCGCTTATCAAACTATCTACAGAGAATATTCAGGTGAATGTCATTCACGGCGCCGTAGGTGCTATCAGCGACAGCGATGTGATGTTGGCTGCAGCTTCGGATGCTCTCATCGTCGGCTTTAATGTCCGTCCTACCGGTACAGCGCGCAAGATGGCGGAGCAGGAAGAAGTGGATATCCGTATCTATTCTATCATCTATGACGCTATCAACGAGATCAAGGACGCTATGGCCGGCATGTTGGCTCCGGAGGTGAAGGAAGAAGTGACAGCTACCCTCGAGGTGCTCCAAACTTTCCATATCTCCAAGGTAGGTACTATCGCCGGATGTATCGTGCGCGAAGGCAAGATCAAACGCGGCAACAAAGTGCGTGTTATTCGCGACGGTATTGTAATCAAAACCGCAGAACTGGCATCTCTCAAGCATGTCAAAGACGATATCAAGGAGGCCGGTGTGAATACCGAGTGCGGCGTGAGCCTGAAAGCATACGACGATCTCCAGCCGGGCGATATGCTGGAGTCCTTCGAAGAGATAGAAGTGGCTAAAACACTATAAGTTATGAAAAAAATAGCATTATTATTTCTGGCAGTGGTTAGTTTGACCGGTTGCTGGACCAGTATCTTTACGGTGGCTCCTACAGTAGAGCCGGTAGCACCGGTAAAAACGGTCTATTCGACGACGGTGACTACTCCTACGCCGAAACATACGACGGTAACTACCGTCACGGTTACTAATTATAATAGTGATCCATGTTTCTCGCTGGACTTGAATGCAGTGGCAGCGGCTTTTGCAGAGAGCCGTTCAGTACGTGAGTTCGAGGAGTTTCTTAACTCCAGCCGGTATATGATCAATAATCTGGATCTGAACCACGATGGATGGATTGACTATCTGCGTGTGATAGAGACCCATCGCGGTTATTACCATACGTTCCTGATTCAGGCATGCTTGGATTATGGTGTATTCCAGGATGTAGCTACGTTAATCGCGGAGCGGAGATCGAATGCGCTGTATGTAGAGGTCGTAGGAGATCGTTATCTGTACGGCTATAACTACATCGTTCGTCCGGTATTCGTAAAGCGTCCGCCGCTTTGGGATGTGTTCGGCCGTTCGGCTTATGCCGCATGGAGTTCTCCTTATGCTTATGGCGCTTATCCGCACTACTACACGCGTCCGAAACCGGTTTATCTGAATCACTACCAGGCATACGTGAATACATATATGAAGAACCATCATTACTGCCATCAATGCGACTATCCGACGGTGGTCTTCTATTCGGATTATACGACGATGACGCGCTCCAATAGCCGTAATGACTATGCTACGCAGCACCCGAATGATTCGTTTGAGCAGCGTGTGACCCGTACGGCGAGCAGCACGAACGGTGTATCTGTTCGTAATGCCGGCCAGTTGCGTAGCGAGGTAAACAAAGCAGCGGCCAAAGAGGAGACGAAGAGCACTACTACATCGGGTAGAACTTCTGCTTCTACCAGCACGGCTACCAGCACAAGTGCAAGTTCTACAAGTGGAGCTTCGGCTCGTTCGACGAGCAGCAGTTCGACCTCTTCGACAAACCGAACACCTGCATCGACCAGTAGTAGCACAACGAAATCGGATAAGGCCACTACCGCTCCTACCAGTTCGCGTTCGACAAGCGCTACAGCAGCCTCGTCAACAACCGCGACTACTTCTACAAGCGGTAAATCGACTCGTTCGACCCAGACGGCCACTCCTCAGCGTCAGCCGTCCACTACGATCCAGACCAAGGTCAATAAAAGCGGTACGACCCGCACTACGGTGAAGACCACCGATGCATCAGGTCGTACCACAACGGTAAAACGTGAGAGCAGTTCTACCCGCTCAAGCAGTTCGTCTGCTACTCGTTCGAGCGGTTCGTCTGCTAGATCCTCTCAAGGCAGTTCGTCCGAATCCAGCCCTCGTTCGAGCCAACGTGCACGTTAGACCATTCGCCGAGGGTCTCGCGAATTGTCACTTTCGTCCCTTCGTGAAGGGTAAATAAATCTGTTCCTGAGCGGTCAGGCGAAGACTTAGCATTGACGACGCCCTGTGTGATGATAGCTTCATTGCGCAGGGTGTCTCTATTATGCAGCGATGCACCGTTGAGACCCGCAATGAGCGAAAAGAGCAGGGCTATCCAAGCGATATGGAAGGACGTCTTGCGAAGCCATGGCTCACGGCCTAAGAGAAATACCAGCAGGCCTATCAGAGCCAGAATAAACAGGCTGACAGAGAGACCGAACCAGATGCGTTCGCTTAGTTGGTTGCGTACTGTCTGCGCCCAAGAAGAGAGAAAGAAATCTTGCTCGGGGATATTATCTACGATGCGGCTTTGCGCAAAGGCAAGATTGTATTTGGCATCCTTATGGTTCGGCTTCAGACGCAGTGCCCGCTCATAGTTCAGGATAGCCTGCGCCAGTTCGCCTTGTTTGAAACGGGCATTGCCGAGGTTGTAATACAGCGTAGCATCCGGCTGCTCATCCAGCAGGGATTGATATATTGTCGCCGCTTCGTCATATCGCCCGTCCGCATAGGCGGCATTCGCAGCTTCGAAATCACTCTGGGCAAAGGAGAAGGTACTGAAGAGAAGGATTGCCACCAGGCAAAATCCCCTAAACTCTAAACTCTCAACTCTAAACTTTATTTTCATATCTTCTGGTCCTCCAAATTGTTAATCAAATTCGTAGTATCGCGATAGAGATCGTCCATCGCATGATCGGTCGTAGGTGCGTAGCGGGCAAACTCGGCCGTTGAAAGCACGGACATCACATCTTTGATAAGTGCTTCCGACACACCTTTCTGCCGCAAGATAGACGCTATATTCTCTTTGTTGAGGTCCGCCGTAGGAATGGAAAGACGGTCCGAAAGATAAGTCCATGCCGCACTTTCGATAGCAGCATAGAAAGTATCTTTATCATTGGCTTTGAGTGCAGCCGCTGCGGCTTTCAGACGCTTCTGAGCTACCTTGTTGGCGCGTTTGTACCGCATCCGGTTAATATCTGCTGCCTCTTTGATCTGCTTGCGCAGTATAATCAGCAGAATCATCGCAATAATCAGCGGCACAACATACCACAACCATATCCAGTCTGTATTCTGTACTCTGTGTTCTGTCTTCCCGTTCGGCGCTTTCGTGTCGATATAGCGGATGTCGGAGCCGAGTTGCTTGATATCCTCTTTCTGGGTATAACTGATGACAGCCCCTTCTTCGACTTTATCATTGGCACTGCCGGCACCGCGTTTTACCAAAATCGTATATTCGGGTGTAGAGAGTGTCTTGTACGCTTTCTCGTCAATATCGAAATAACTGAACTTAACGGCAGGAATAGTGTACTCTCCTGCGCTGCGCGGAATAGCCAGGTACTCGATTGACTTGGTGCCGCTTACACCCGAAGTGGTCGTCCTGAAATCATTTGTCACTTTCGGGTCGTATGGTTCGAATCCTTCGGGCCAGTCTATGGCGGGCGTCTTGAGCAGTTTCATGTTACCAGCGCCGCTGATGTCCAGTTTGATAGTTACCGCATCATTGGTCTGTACCTCCGTCTGCGAGATAGACGGTGTGAGGGTAAATCGGCCTACGCCACCGCTGAATCCTGCAGGCTTTCCGCTCGGCAGCGCTGTTACATGGATCGTCACGCCCGGAGCGGTCAGCATGCGCGTCACATTGGTGTACGAACCGAAGAAGTCGTCGAAGATGGAACGGGGTCTTTGCTGTACCTGTACACGCAGAACGGCTTCGAAATTAGCCGGGTCTATCTTGATCTCACCGGAGTGCTGCGGGTAGAGTATCGTGCGGTAGAGCACCGCCGTCTGGTAGTTACGGCCGTTGTAGTGTTCCAGCTCCGTTTGTATCTCGCCTTGTTCCAGTTCCTGTTTGAGGAAGCCCGTGAACTCCGGCAACTTGGTGTTGTTGGTCAACTGTGCTACATCCACGTTCGCGAAATAGAGCTTGTAGGTCACCATCAGCGCCTCTTGTTCGTGTACGCGCGTCTTCGAAGCAATCGTGCGGACAAACAGGTTTTCGGATGAAACGGAGCCGCTTTGACTGCTTTGGCTGCTTTGACCGGCTGACTGCTGATTGCCGGCGGCTGATGGCTGACTGCTTTGTGCCGGTTGCTGGTCTTCTGGCAGTACTTCAATCCGCACACCGTTCGACTGCACGTGCTCGCCATCTACTTTGATAGTAGCAGGCCCGATTGTGAAAGTACCGGCCTTACGCGCCATGAGCATGTAGGTGTAGGTCTGCTCAAACGATGAAGTGCGTTTGCCGTTAACGAACGAAGTGCTACTGCTGGTGCTTGTGTACGGACCGCTTAGCACATCGAAATCCGTGAACTCCGGTGCGCGCAAGTCGCGGCTGCGTTGATTGACGGAGTACGTCAACTGGAACGGCCGGCCGACAATTACTTGTTTCGGTGCACTCGCCTTAAATACCACATCATCGGCAAACGCCGAAAGGGTAATTAAAGATAAAAGTATAGATATAATTCTTTTCATATTCATAAAATAACCTACCATTCCTTTTCTACGCGACGTTTCTTACCTTGCTGGCGTTGCAACTTCTCCTGCGTCTCTTGTTCGTCTTGTTCCAAGGCCTGCAGGATCTGCTCGGCAGTCTCCTTGTCCATCTGGTCTTGCTGCTCCTGCTGCTCCTGCTGCTCCTGCTGTTGTTGCTCTTGCTGCTGTTCTTGCTGGTCTTGGTTTTGGTCTTGTTGTTGCTGCTGTTGCTGTTGATCTTGCTTGTCTTGGTTCTGGTCTTGATTTTGTTGTTGCTGCTGTTGTTGCTGTTGCTGCTGTTGTTGCAACATCTCCATAGCTTTGACTAAGTTATACCGCGTGTCATTGTCTTTCGGGTTCGCGCGCAGCGACTCTTGGTATGCCGACACGGCCTTGTCATACTGCTGTTGTGCAAAACTGCAGTTGCCGATGTTATGCATCGATTTGGCGTATCGCTCTTTGTCGGTTTTCTTGTCCAGCATCTTTGCCGCGGTCTCGAACTCCGCCTGCGCATCAGCATATTTGTCTTGCTTGAAAAGTGCGTCGCCTAAGTTATAATGCGCTTCGTAACTGTCTTTGTTCGTCTCTATCGCACGACGGTAATTGACTTCCGCTTCGGTGAAGTTCTGACCCTTGTATTCGCGATTACCTCTACGTACATCGCCCGCTTCTTTCTGTGCAAAGAGTGATAAATTTGCAACGGACAATATGTAAACTATGATGAATATCTTCTTCATAACTAATCTGTCTTTATTCTTGATTCTTGACTCCTGACTCCCCAAAAATATCCAGTTTGGTTAATGCTTTGTTCTTGCGATTAAAGATAAAGAAGTCAATCACCAATAGCAGCAGAGCTATCAAAGCAAAGCTTTGGAACTGCTCGTTGTAGTCGGTGAATACTTGGGTCTCTATCTCCTGTGTACCCAGTTTGTCCAACTCTTTCTGAATAGCCTTGGTAGCGGTGTTGGTGTTGTCGCAGCGGACATAGATACCTCCGCCCGCTTGCGCTATCTCGCGGCACATATCTTCATTGAGACGGCTGACAACTACATTGCCGCTCCGGTCCTTCATAAAATTATTGGTACCCGGCACAGGAATGGGGCTTCCTTCTGGCTTACCGATACCGACCACCAGCACGCGAATACCTTGTTCCTTTGCCCTTTGGGCTACTGCTACGGCGTCGTCCTCATGGTTTTCTCCGTCGGTAATCAAAATGATTGCGCGGGATGCATCGGATTGCTCTCCGAAACAGCGAATAGACGTGCTCAAAGCTGCTCCTATGGCTGTTCCTTGCGTTTTGATGAGTTCAGGTTTGATGGAATTGAGGAACATCTTCGCCGAGACATAGTCGCAGGTGATAGGCAGTTGTACGAAGGCGTCTCCGGCGAAGACTACCAGACCCACTTTGTCATCCACCATGTTGTCCATCAACTTACTCAGCATCTGTTTCGCTCGGTCCAAACGGTTAGGAGCTACATCCTCTGCCAGCATGGAGTTAGATATATCCAGCGCTACGATAGCTTCAATACCTTGCCGCTTCTCGGTTCGCTCACTCTGCCCGAACTGCGGACGGGCTGCTGCGAAAATCAGCAGCGTTAGCGCTATCATGAGAATGGAAAACTTGATAGCAGGCCGCACGCGGCTGGCATTCGGCATCAGTTGTTCCATCAGCTCCGGATCACCGAACTCCTCCAGTTGTTTCCGCTTGCGCTGTGTGTACCATATATAGGCTGCTATGAAAACAGGAATACTTGCCAGCAGCCATAAAACCTCTATATTTGCAAATCTAAACATTGTATAAAATTATATTTGTCTCCTTCCCTTAAGGGAGGGGCGGGGTAGGCTTTTTTAATTCGTAATTGTCCGTAGGACAAAATACCGTATAATCACCTCGAGCAGCAAGCATAGCAGGGCGGCGTACAGGAACGGAGCGAAGTTCTCCGTGTGTTTGGAATACTCGCGTACACGCAGCTTAGTCTTTTCCAACTGGTCAATCTGCTCGTAGATGCGCTTGAGGCTGCTGTTGTCTGTTGCACGGAAATATTGTCCGTCGGTCGTCTCGGCAATGCGCCGGAGTGTTCCTTCGTCGAACTCCGAATCCATCGTCACGTACTGACGTCCCATAGGTGTATTGACCGGCACACGCGTCTGACCATAACTACCTACGCCGACCGTATAGACACGGATTCCGAAACTCTTGGCTATCTCCGCTGCTGTCTGCGGGTCGATGTCGCCGCGGTTGTTGCTTCCGTCGGTCAACAGAATCACTACTTTCGATTTTGTCTCGCTGTCTTTCATTCGGTTTACCGCGTTCGCCAGACCCAGACCGATAGCCGTTCCGTCTTCTATCATACCGTACTCAACGGATTTGAAGAGGTTAACCAGCACGGCGTGATCTGTCGTCAGCGGACATTGTGTGAAACTCTCGCCGGCAAAAACCACCAAACCTATTTGGTCGTTTGGACGCGCGATCACGAAATCGGATGCCACTTGTTTGGCTGCTTCCAGACGGTTAGGTTTTAAATCCTCCGCCAGCATCGTACCTGATATGTCGAGCGCCATCATAATATCGATACCTTCCGTGCTCTCTGACGACCAGCGGTTCGTTAACTGCGGACGCGCGAGCGCGAGAGATAATAAGGTGATAACAGCTACGCGCAATACAAACGGCACATGCAGTAGCCAGATGCGCCAGCTCTTCGGCTGTGCTGCCAAGGTCGTGGTGTCCGAAATCTGAACACTCGCGTCCGATTTCCATAACTCATAGGCATACCATCCGATGACGGGTATCAGCAGCAGTAATAAGAATAAATATCCGGGATTAGCAAATGTCATACTTCTTCCTCCTTTGTACTTGGTACTTCGTCACTTGGTACTTCTTTGGTCTCATTGACGAAATCATATGCTGTAGTCAAAGCCGACTCGTTCTCATCCGGTGTGGTGTGCCATTTGGCGAATTTCACCAGGTCTGCGAGTTGTAACATACCTTTCAGGCGCTCAAAGAGATCTTTCTCTATCAGCGGTTTCATCGCTCTAAGTGTTTCGTCGGATGTCTTCTCCGTACTCTGCACACCGAAACGGCGACCTATATACTCACGCACAACATCGGTCAGTTCGGTCTGATATTCTTTGACTTTACCGTCTTTCCAGATCTTTTGCGCTTTGATCTCGTCCAGTTTTTCCAATGCCACTTCGTCTGCCGGACGGAGTAACTCCGGATCAATCTGTTCTTCTTCGGGCTTGCGGTACTTGTCGTATTTGCGCCAGAGCCAGAAACCGAGAGCAATCAGACCGCAACTCAGGACAACCAGCAATATCCAGCGGATAATACCCCACCAATAGATCGGAGCACGCTCGATATCTTTGATATCGGTTATCGCGAGCGAACTGTCCACTTCGAAGGGCTGAATCACGTTGAGTGCCATCGGATCGGTCCAGAAGGTGTCTTCTCCGCTTGCAATAGCAATCGGAGCAATGGAGAACAAACTGTCCTTAAAACTCGTCAGCATCAGTTCCTGGCTCAATTGCAATCGTCCGTCGGGCAGGGTAGTGGTGTCTATCGCCGAGCGGTCCACTATCTCTATGCCGTCTTGCAGCGCCTCGCCAAAAACAGGCAACTGCACTTGCTCGTTCGCTTCGTGCGTCACTTGCAGGTGCATCGCCGTCTGGTCACCTATCATCAGCATCGTCGAGTCTATAGACGCGCTCACTACTATCGCTAATAATAAATTTCCTAACATCGTAATAGTTTAACGTTTTGTTGCAAACAAAACCATTTTAACGATTTAACAATTTAACGCTTTAATGCGCAAACAAGCGCATTAAAGCCTTCACATAGTCCTCATCCGTACGAATGGAGACATGGTTCATTCCGGTTTTGGTATAAACCTTCTCCAGCGCTTCTTGCTGGTCGCGCCAAGCCTGTCCGTAGGCGTTGCGAACGCTTGCCAGAGAGGTGTCTGCCCATACGCGCGCACCCGTCTCCGGATCTTTCACTTTCAGCAAACCCACATTCGGCATCTCCGCGTCTCGACGGTCGTAGATCTGAATGGCACTCAGATCGTGTTTACGACTTGCGATGACAATAGGAGAGGTTTGCCCCCTTCCTTTCATGGAAGGGTCGGGGATAGGCTTCCCGATGAAATCGCTGATAACAAACGCCGTGCATCTTCTCTTCTGCGCGTTGGTCAGAAACTCCAGCGCTGCGTTGATGTCCGTTCCGGTGTGCTCGGGTTCGAAACTCAGCAACTCGCGGATAATATGCAGCACATGGCTCTTACCTTTCTTGGGCGGAATGAATTTCTCTATCTGATCGCTAAAGAAGATCACACCCACTTTGTCGTTGTTCTCTATGGTCGAGAAAGCGAGCGTGGCGGCTACTTCGGCCATCGTGTCGCGTTTCATCTGGCTTTGGGTTCCAAAGTTACGACTACCGCTCACATCGACGAGCAACATTACCGTTAGCTCACGTTCCTCTTCATAGATCTTGACGTACGGCCTGTTCATTCTCGCCGTCACATTCCAGTCTATGGCGCGTACGTCGTCGCCCGGTTGGTACTCGCGCACTTCGCTAAACGCCATACCGCGGCCTTTGAACTGGCTGTGATATTCGCCTGCGAAGATATTACGACTCAAACCGTGGGTCTTGATCTCTATCTTCCGAACTTTTTGTAATAATTCCTCACTTGTCATAATTCTAGTCGTCTAGTTGTCTAGTCGTCTAGCCGACTAGTTTAGGGAACTTGTACTGCATTCAATACTTCCGTAATGATATCCTCGGTCGTCATGTTATTCGCCTCGGCCTCATACGTCAGACCGATTCTGTGACGCAACACGTCGTAGCAAACGGCACGTACATCCTCCGGAGTCACGTACCCTCTCCTATGTATAAACGCGTACGCGCGCGCTGCCTTCGCGAGGTTGATACTTGCACGAGGACTACCGCCGAAGGCGATCATCTGCTTCAAATCCTTCAGCTCATAGTTCTCCGGCTCACGGGTAGCAAACACAATATCCACGATATATTTCTCGATCTTCTCGTCCAGATAAACTTCCTCTACGATCTTACGCGCTTTGATGATATCGGCGGTACTCAAAATCGGCAGAACTTGCTTCTTCTCGCTTGCGATATTCTGACGGATAATAGCCTGCTCCTCCTCTTTCTTCGGATAACCGATCACCACTTTCAGCATAAAACGGTCGGTTTGTGCTTCCGGCAGAGGATACGTTCCTTCCTGCTCGATCGGGTTCTGAGTAGCCAATACCAGGAACGGATCGTCTAACTTGAATGTCTGTTCACCGATCGTCACTTGACGCTCCTGCATAGCCTCCAGCAAAGCACTCTGCACTTTCGCCGGAGCACGGTTGATCTCGTCCGCTAACACAAAATTAGCGAAGATAGGACCGCGTTTGATCTTGAACTCTTCGCTCTTCTGGCTGTAAATCTGCGTACCGATTACATCGGCTGGCAGCAAGTCCGGAGTAAACTGAATACGACTAAAGTCAGCTTTGATGAGGTCGCTTAAGGTCTTGATAGCGAGGGTTTTTGCCAAACCCGGCACGCCTTCCAACAATATGTGCCCGTCGCTCAACAGACCAATAAGCAAACTCTCTACCAGGTGCTTCTGACCTACGATTACTTGATTCATGCCTAATGTCAAGGCATCTACAAACGAACTCTCGCGCTCCACGCGCTCTTGCAATTCACGGATATCTACTTGCATTGTTGTATAGTGTTTTTATTAATTATCTTTGATAATCTCATTACCACAAATTCCGTGCCAAGACGAATATATATGTAGCAGAAAATGTTTCTTATGGGATTTGTTATGAATGAATATACGATTCTTATGTAAGAAGATGTTTCATTTGTTGATTCGAAATATTATGAGTACCATTGCCCCGCATTTGGATAAAAAATATTTCTATTTATTATGAAAAAGATTCTTGTCCCTTTTCGAATGTCTGTGTTGTAGTACGCGATTAGAGTATATTATTAGTAGGTGATTAGTAGGTGATTAGTAGGTTATTAGTAGGTTATTAGTAGGTTGTTTTCGTGTTTATTTCTGCAATATGCTATGTCGATTTTTGGCCTGAAATCATTTTCCCAACTTTTTTCCCCGGAGCGTCCTTCCATTGAATTGGAAGGAAGTCCGTGACCGTTCCGCCGAGAAAGGAATAAAATTCATTTTCCCAAGTTTTTTCCCAACTCAAAAATTTGCACGTTTCGCTAAAAAGCACTACTTTTGCACCGGATTTCAAAATCGATGCGATATGAAAACAAAATTTTTAACATTCTTCAATGCGCTTCTGACGTTCTGTCTGACCCTTTTGGGATTCTGCAGTTGTAATTTCATGGTAGAATACGGTGTACCTTACGCCGAATTGGAAGTGTCCGGCATAGTAACCAATCAGGAGGGTCAACGCTTGGAAGATATGCGCGTGACGGTAAAACAAGAAGGTCGTCAGGCCCTGCCCCGTACTTACACCAACCAGGAGGGCTGGTATGAAGAGCAAGGCAATATCCATCGGCCTACTGTGGATATTATCGTCGAAGATCCGTCCGGTGTGTATGCACCCGATTCCGTGCGGCTTGAGGTCACGTACGACAAGACCAAAGTCTCCAAAAACGACCATTGGAACGAAGGAAAAGCTACTGTCAGACAAGATTTTAAACTCAAAAAGAAATAAAGCCCGAAATTCAGCAATAAATTTGCACGTTTTGCGAAAAAGCACTACTTTTGCACCGGATTTCAAAATTGATGCGATATGAAAAATACAGTTAATCGTGTCCTCGGGGCACAGAAAACACAATTCTTTATTCTCACGCTCTTATGCGCGATCATCTTGACGGGCTGCAACGCGAACCCGCCCGAACTGAACGACAACAACCGCAAGTTGCTTCTCGGGAATTGGCAAGTGGTCAAAGAGACCATGACCAACGGAGACGGTTTCGGCGGTGTAGTCACACGGACGGAGAATTTCCATTGGGGCCTCGATTCGTATGATTTTTTGAATGACTCGCTGGTTTTTATATCGAATAGCGGGGCGCGATATTTAGTGTATGTACCGCCTTATAACTACTCCTTGGCGGAGCAGAAGGACGGCAAATGGCTCCTGACTGTTCCGGAACTGTATGACACGCCGCGCAATTTGGAAGGCGGACTCTCACCTATTACCATCCATAAACTCTCCAAAAACACCATGGAATGGCAGTTTGAGTCCTATGGCGGAGACGAAGGACCGGTAGTGTATTACCAGTATCTCAAAAAAATAGAGCCCGAAATTCAGCAATAAATTTGCATATATCACAAAAATGTTGTACCTTTGCAACCGAAATCCCGTTCACGCAAATATAATCTTTAAATCCATATTGTTATGAAAGCTAAAATTTTAACACGCTTTAATGCCATGATAGCCTTCTTTTTGACGGCTCTCGGCTTCGGCAGCTGCGGATGGATGCAGAAATACGGAATTCCCGATCCGGATATAGTAGCTGAATATGGCTGTCCCTATGCTACTTTTGAAGCGCGGGGCAAAGTGACCGGCGAAAATGCGAAACCTGTGGAGAACATTCGCGTGCGAATAAAAAATAAGTACGGATCCGAATTGCAGGAACTTTATACCGACAAAGATGGAGAGTATAATACCGGTACGATAGAAGGTGTCTTCCCTCCTGATTCTGTGGATATTATCGTCACAGATACGGCTGGTATCTATGCTCCCGATTCCGTACGTGTCAAAGTGGAGTACGACAGAAGCGGGGTGCCGGAAGGTAACCATTGGGATGAAGGAAAAGCTACTGTAGAACAAGATTTCCAACTGACAAAAAAGGATTAAGTTCATAAAAATACACGGCACACCGATAATTTTTACAGCTATGCGCAAGTTAATTGACCAGTTTTTGCAAATGGGAATCAAGCTTTGCTTGTTAACCGGAGTCGCTTTTACATTTGCGGCTTGTTACGGCCCTGCACCCGAGAGGCGTATGCAGAATGAACCTGATTACAATAAGGCACAGCAGAAAATGGAGCAGCAACTGCAAACTGCGGCGCAGGAAGAAGCGCAAGTGGATTGACGGACGAAACGGATTGAACAGGACACTTCAAATAGGGTGTTTCGCCCTGCTCGCAGCCATTCTGGTTGCTTGCTCTGCGCCTTCGGCGGAAGAGTGGTATGAGCAGGGCAAACAGTTCCGCGAAGCGGATAAACCGGTGGAGGCGATGCGCGCTTTTACCGCCGCAACGCGTGTCAAATCGAATGAGTTTGCCGTCAAAGGTCGCTCGTTCAGTAATATGGCCACCATGTGCCGGAAAGCCGAGCAGCACGAACTGGCTTTTTCTTTGTACGCGCGGTCGCGGGAGCAGTTCCGCCGTGCGCACGACACAGTAGCGGAGGCCTACGCACTCAATAATATGGCGTGGGAAAAAGCCGTTCTCTTCGATAAACCCGCAGCGATGAGTCTCATCGATTCTGCCCTGTCCCTCTCGCAGGATCCCGCTGTGCAGGCGAAAGTGCTCGAGTCCCGCGCTGCCGCCTATCTGTATCATGCGGACCTGGATTCGGCGCTCCTTTGTACGGCTTCTTCGCCGGAAGAATCGGTTTATCTCGATATGGTTCGGACCTTGGCCTTTGCGTTGCTCGTGCAGAATGATTCGGCGGTCGTCTATGCCCGCAAAGTGTTGCCCAAGACCGATAACCCCCGCTATCTGGACGACATCTATTATATTTTGACGAATTGCGATTCGGCGGCTGTGGCGGATGATATACGTCTTCTGTCTTCCAAACGGGCGGACGTACAGCGCTCGCTCGAACGCAATAATCCCGAATGGATGACCGCGATGCACTTGGCGCAGGCAGCGCTTGTGACGCCTCGTTATTCGAAAGCGCGCCGGGTAGCCTTTTATGTCGGCGGCTTGGCACTATGGTTCATCGTTGCGTTAACTCTCGTTCTTTTCCTTCGCCGTAGGAGTCGCAAGGGTTCTTTGGAACAGCAATGTCGGGAACTGCGCAAAGCCCCGGATGTGAAAGCGGAACTGCGCTGGAATGATTATCCGCTCTTCCGCCAGACCTGCAACGCACGGCTCTCGGGAATCGTGGATAAACTGGAACAAAAAGATTTTACGGAGCGAGAAATTAGGATCGCCGTGCTGGTCTTAATCGGTTTTTCCTATGCTGAGATAGCGCAGATACTCTTCCGCGCAGAGAGTGGAATAGGAAAAGACAAATACCTGATTGCCAAACACTTAGGCGTGAGTGTCAAAGAACTGCAACCGGCCTTGCGGCAAATAGCGAATAGTGATGTGTAAACGATGGATATACATAATCTTGTTTTTTGTCTGTGCGCTCTCTGTGCGGGCGAATGACACGATCGCTATTCCGTTGAAAATGTCGGTCTTCAGAAATATGCCTATGGACGGACCTACCGGCAGTACACCTGATCCGACCGACCCGAACCAGTTCCGGGCGTCGCTATCCGGCAACACCTTGTTCATTCAAACGCAGAAAGATGCCGTTTCGTATGTCGTGATTCAGGAGGAGCAAACAAACCGTAATAACGAGGATTATTTCTACGGACTCAGTTATGGCGAGATCTCTTGTCCGATTACGCACGCCGGACTATATACCATCCGCATCGGATATTGGAAAACCGATTTCACCGGTTCTCTACGGGTAAAACGAATCATTATTGCCGATTTGAACGGGCATTTGATGAATACCTACTACCAGCAGAATGTGGATCTCAGTCAATTACCGCCGGGGTATTATTTCCTGCGTGTGGAGACAACATTGGGTACTACAACATATAAATTTTACAAACGGCCATGAGAAAGAATCTATACATATTATTTTTGATTGCGCTATGTAGCGGTTTTGCCGGTTGTGCGAAGAGCGAGGCTGCAGATCCGTTGGAAGGAAATAATGGATGGTGGATCACGAATCCGGGTACGGAATCAGGATACTATAGTTCTGCTAGCCCTCGGCTGATCGTGCAGGGCACGGTTACAAATACGGCCGACCAGCCGCTCGGCGGAATATATGTCGCGCTGCCCAGCGTGCGCGAACCGAACGAACCGGATATTCTGACCTATAATTATTCGATCACGGACTCACTCGGACAATATACGATTATCCGATACCGCGGACGTGAAGTGCCTATGGAAATAACCGTCGTAGCGACCGACTCAACCGGTCTGTATCCCGAGCAATATATCTTTGCTCCCGTTACCTATGACACCGCTTTGGTACAAAATCAAAAAATACCGTATAACGGCTATGCCACAGTTAATTTTGAATTATAAAAAAAACGTATGAAACTGCGTCTGAAAATAGCCTTATGGCTTGAGAGCCTGCGGCGGAAAAACCTGAAAGAACTACACCCGCTGCGGCAACTCTTCTGGGAGTCAACGCTCCGTTGTAATGTACATTGCCTGCATTGCGGAAGTGATTGTGTCGCTTCGGTCGAGACACCCGATATGCCCGCGGAAGATTTCCTAAAAGTGATTGATACGGAAGTCACGCCGCACGTGGATCCGCATAAAGTGCTGATTATCATCTCCGGCGGAGAACCACTCATGCGTAAAGACTTGGCGGATATAGGTCGGGCACTCAAATCGCGCGGCTATCCCTGGGGAATGGTCACTAACGGTCTGGCGCTCACGGAGAAACGGTTCAACGAACTGGTAGCTGCCGGACTTCGTTCGATTACCGTCTCTTGTGACGGACTCGAGAAAGACCATGTCTGGCTCCGCCAGCATCCCTTGGCTTTCGAAGGAGCCACTCGCGCTATCAAATTAATAATTGACTACAACGCCTCTTTCTCCTCCCCTTCAAGGGGAGGCCGGGTAGGGTCTTTCCCTCTCGCTTTTGATGTCGTCACCTGTGCCAACCAGCGTAACATAGACCATTTGCCTGCAATCCGTGAGATGCTTTGGTCGCTCGGCGTGCGAGACTGGCGCGTTTTTGGTATCGACCCGATGGGGCGGGCGGCTTCGAATCCCGAACTCCTGTTGACGGACGAGCAGTTCCAATATCTGATGAACTATATCGCTTCCGAACGCGAAGCCGGACGGCATGTGTCCTATTCCTGCGAAGGATATTTAGGTACGTACGAAGGACGTGTGCGCGACCATCTCTATCAATGTGCCGCAGGCATCTCCGTCGCTTCGATTCTCATTGACGGTTCTATCTCCGCCTGTACCTCCATCCGTGGAAAATATTACCAAGGTAATATATACAAAGACTCTTTCTGGCGTGTCTGGGAGGAAGAATTCAAACCGTATAGAGACCGCTCATGGATGCGTCAACTCGAGCCTTGCAAGGATTGCAAAGCCTGGTCTTATTGCGAAGGAAACGGCATGCATCTGCGCCGTGAAGATGGCTCTCTAATGCTATGCCATCTGCATCGTCTGGGACAATAGAATGAGAGCCGCGATTCGTGGCTCTC